>Ga0315899_10006119_pt1 | contig 12953 bp, 9 predicted proteins | sample LakEriMetagenome_2_FD_203518 | JGI IMG/M metagenome (GOLD analysis project Ga0315899, IMG submission 203518) | Freshwater fungal communities from buoy surface, Lake Erie, Ohio, United States - Buoy 4 MA112 | ecosystem: Environmental > Aquatic > Freshwater > Lake | place: USA: Lake Erie, Ohio...
GCCTGTTTTCCCTGGTTCCTCTCGTTTGGGAATCGAACCCAAAACTCCAGGGTGGCTGGTGCAAGACCCAACCACCAGACCGATAGGGGATCTGATCCCAACCATCGGGGGATCTGGAGCCCACCCAGGCGGGGCAATTGGGGGTGGAACTCGGCTCGTGACCTTAAAGAGAATTGGTTTCTTTTGTTTTCCAATTAAACACTCAACACAGTTGTGTGTTCCGTTTATTTATTAGGTGCAGTTTCAGAAGTTGCGCTTACAAGTGCAAGTAAAAACGCAACGATACCCATGAGTGAAATTTTGCAACTCTCTGCAACTCAAGTTTGTCCTATCTAGTGGAGGACGCGACGAGCGGGTGCGATGCTGCTGCTCGTGCTGCTATTCTGCGTGTGCGCGCACACGGGTTTGCGGGGAGCCAGTAATCTGCGGCATGGCGCTGCACCAGGTTTGCGCTGCCTTTTTCAAGTGGAAAAGAGACACAGGAAAATGGCAGCGCCGCAGCTGCGGGGGACAGTGCTGGAAAAGAAACTGCTGGAGTGCCTGGGAGTGGAGGTGGTCGACGCGCTGGCGTACCGCGTCGAGGACGGGGTGGCGATTCTCTCCCTGGGCGGCGACGACCCGGACAGGACAACCCCGTGGGGAACACTTGTTGCCGAGCACCGCCTCGAGCCGCACCTGGTCCTGTCGCTCTTTGGGGCGCTGGACGCAATTGAGCAGGACGAATCTGCGCAGGTGTGGATGTATGTACTACTATGTGCCAGAAATGTGACACGTGTACGTCTTGATGCGCATATGCACGTATCCGTGTACAAACCTTGCTGTGGACACATACACACACACACACCACACATGTATACAAATGTTCGCAGGCGCTCGTGTTGACGGCGGAGGGCAGGTACTGGTGCAATGGCTTTGACCTCAAGTGGATCCACGCGCACCTCGAAAACGCCGACGAGCTGCAGCAGGCAAGCGAGCTTCTCCTGGCCCGGCTCATGCAGTTTCCCATGCCCACATTTGCGGCCGTGAATGGCCACACCTGCGCCGCCGGGGCGATGCTCATGCTGGCGATGGATTTCAGCATCATGAACGAAGACAAGGGCTTTGTATTTGTGCCGGGAATAGATCTCGGGCTCGCGTACTCCCCAGGGATGAGCGCCCTCATGGCCGCCAAGCTCCCTATTTGGCTCCATCGGGACTTTATTATTTATGGGCAGCGATACACGGCCAAGACTCTCTCGCCTCACGGCGTCGTGGAGGCCGTGCCGGCAGGGCGCGTGCTCGCGCGAACCCTGGAGCGGGCGCAGAGCTTGAAGGGCAAGTCCAAGCACGCAAGCACTATGGCGAGGATCAAACAGACGCTATATCACGAGGCGCTCGCGGCGTTGCAGCATCACCCCGACATCATGTTCCTGCAGCCAGAAAGCAATCCCATGGGCTTTGAAAATCTTGCGGTTGGATGCGACCGGCCAACTCGGGAGGCATCTCAGGATTTTTTAGTCCGCGCCTCAAGCGCTGCATCCTCAAGCGCTGCATCGAGCGGGTGGGACGCGCTCTCGGCAGATAAGCTAGGTGCGCACAAAGCTGCGCGGAGCGACCGCATCGCCGGATTGCGGAGGCTCTCAGTAGTATCAGTAGCTGAGACCATATCAGGTCTATCCATACCCCCTCGTGTTTGATTTCAAGGACATCTCTTCGGCCACACACACACACACGAGACATCAACCAAAATGGCTTTGGAGGAGAAAATAGTACAGGACATAATTCGTGGCCTAGGGTTTTTTGCGGAAGACCCGAGAATTCGTCATTTGCAGATGTATCACCTCTCAATGCCACCAAGCCTGAGACATCAACCTCTGGCAAATGTGGATCTGAATACAAACCTCCTTCGTCCTCCTCCATCCGCTCCTGCTCCTCCTCCTCTGTGCTGCAGCTCCACATCAACCGCGGCATTGTCCATAAATATAAAGAAATATTTTTTTTCCGGAGAAGTAAAAGACATTCCCTCCCCGTTTTTTTCGCTTCATAAACCCGTACTCCCCCCTTCATAGTAATAGCCCCCTCATCCGATGCATCAATAAAAGACGGCGACATACGTATGTGAGGCTCCCTTCGGCAATTGCACTTCCGGCCCATCGTGGGTGGAAATGGAGAAGAAGTGCACTTGTACGTGCAAGCGAGAACAAGACTCTGAGACTGCTTACACTTACCACCTCACTTGTAGCCGTTTGATTTTCCTTCTACAATTTAGTTTACAAACATGTACACTGCGCTATAGTCTGAGCTTCACTCGCTGAGGGTTGACACGCTCGACAGGGCGCTCGTGGTTGGACGGCTGCGACTCTTCGATCTGCGGCTCTCAATCGCTCGGCGGCGTTTTTCATTTAGCTTCGCGCGCTGCTGGGCTTTGATCGGATCGAGCTGCTCATGCACACACCAAGTCATCTCTTGTTCACTCCCTTCCTCTCCCTGCCCCTCCCTGCGCTCCTCTGTCGCTTGCTCCCTCCCTCCCGCTCAATCTCTCTATGTGCAGCCAGTTGCACACTTGGGGGCAAGCCGTGCCCACCAACACTTCGGTGCTGCCGCAAGGTCGGGACGGGAGGGAGGCACAGTACTGAAGCCGGCGAGCGAGCAGGCGATTTGGAGCTCATACCTCATCTTCGGCATCCCCGAGCATGCGGACGGGATCGAAGTCGAGGCGGCCAGGCGGCGAGCACGCCCCTCCGACATTTGACAAGTCAAGCAGACGTTCTTCATCCATCTCGACATCATCAATCTGCGCTCACTCCCAATCTTCATCATCAGATTGGCACAGAGCGATCATGCGGACACGCATGCAAGAGCTGGCACGCAGCGAGCGCCACTGAAGGAACATCACCTGAATATCACCAGCGGCCTTCTTGGCGAAGTGAGCGTGGTGCATCCGTGCGGCGGGCAGCCAAGACTGGGCAAAGCCAAGGCTCTTGGTAATGTCCTTGCTGCCGTAGAGGTCCGGCGGCATATCAGCGGCCGCCCGCGCTTCCTGGAGCTGATACTCAAAAAGGCGCCGTCGACGGCGAGCAATGGGCTCGAAGTTCTGCTTCTGGAGCTGCTTGAATGCATTCTGCTCTTTGGTCTCTGCGCGGGATCTGCGCTGCAGCTTCTTGGCCCACACAACTGCCAACATGCCGCTCTTTGATGTCTTTTCCTCGACGTGCTTCAGCCCCAACGCACCTTTGGTTGCTGTCGCTTCACGCACGCCACTCAAGTTAGTAGAATGTCAATATACGCTGGGCATACAAGTACACCCGACATTTACTCCGGGGTTATCCGGTCTATCATGGCGGTATATTGTTTTGCCTCTAGGAGCGCTCAAGAGCAGGGGGCGCAGGGGAAACAATACTTGTGACCGACGACGCCACAGACAAGGACGTGGATGGTCTTTTGCTGAGATCGTTTTCTTCCTCGTGAGCATCATCGCCACCAGATTCCGCAGAAGTCGCCCGCGTGATGTTATCGGCATCGTCGTCGCTAAACATCGTTGCAGACAGGGCTGTGCTGCCTCGGGACGTGTCACCGAAACCTGTTGCAGCAGAGAGAGTTGAATCGGGCCGAGCGCCCTTGAAAGTCTTGATAGATGAGTCAGGCTGAAGGCGATCTTTCGAGGTTGACTCGACGGAGCTTGCAGTGGTGGAACGAATTGATGGTAACATCCCGGCGGCGGAGTCTGTGGAACGCCATGAAGCAGAGATTCGCCTCCGGGGTCTTGGGATTCCCAGCTTCTGGGCTCCCGGTAACGAGTTTGTGTACACATTGTTCAAGGAAATGCACATTGGGTCCTTGCCTGTGGGGCTCGCCACGCCAACCGGCACGATCAGAGGTGTGCAAGGAAGCTCTAGATTGGCCTGTTCCCTGGGACGCCAGAAAGTTGGCGCTGGTCCATGATGACTTTGATCGAAATATTCTGCACTCAGCACTTGCCATTCCTTTCCTTGCTGCAGGTCATACGGTTTGTCAGGTATGGGTGTGGCGCGAATTTTCTTTCCCTCGTGAATGATATACTTAGAGGCCTGTTTGGCAGACTCGCGAGCTGAACGCCTTTTAAGCTCTTCCTCTTTTGATTTCGATCGACGAGCTTGCTCCACAGCTTCTGTCGCCCGTACCGCTTCAATTTGTGCAGCTGCCCCGATTCGCGACCGCTCTTCGATTGGGTCCTGCAACTTGTCGCCTCTATATCGTTGGCGCATCATCTCCCACAGGTCCAGCGACTGTACCGCTGCTATTTCGCGCTCTGCTTTTCCCCTATCTTTTGCAAGAGCCTTGGCGACTTCTGGGTTGTTTTTTGCTTCCCATTCGTCCATCAGATCTTTCCAGTCCCGAATTTCGCCCTCAATTCCCGATTCTGCCATGACACGTTTGATATTCTTCTGGCGCCACTTGTTGTACAGCCCTTCTTGCTCTCTCGACCACTCATCAAGCTTGTCTGGCCCAGTACGGGGGCGAAACCTTTCAAACAAATCCTTGTCATTGGCGGTCTTTATCTCTGGGCGATCAAGAAAGCTTGAGCTCAGCCTGCTTGGTCCACTGCCGTCGTCCCATCCCCGCTTCATCCATGCTGTGATAAACGGGGGAACTTGTGGCAAAAATGTGCCGTCAGTACGGATCAGCTGAAGATCAAGTGGCCTTAGCTCACCAACGTGCCGCGGCTCTTCGCCGAAAGCTTTCCGTGTCATGAGCATTTTTTGTCTAACCCCTGTTGTCACTGGCTTTTTGGTGTGGTTGAGTGCTGAGGTCACGCCTCCGTTGACGCTGAAGGTCGACTCCGAGGAGCCAAGAGCAGAATCAACCACCCGAAAAAAGGCGCTGTCAACTTCCACCCGGCTATCCTGTCTCGAACGAACCCGGATCTGGAAATTGTCGCCTAGCAGCATGTTTCTGGGCATCTTATAAATGATCACGCCAAGATTGGGCATACATTCAGCTACTGTGGCTACTTCGACTCCTTCTGAAAGAAGACTCACCCGCACCGTGTGAACCCAGCCTTCGTTCATCCACTTGATTGTCTGCTGCGTCCCAACTGTCCACACCAAATTTGAGCCCTTTGGGAATAGCATACGAATAGAGGCATTGGGATTGGCGCGTCGAGTTTCACCCTGCTCTTTTGGCGGCGGTTGCACTATGAAGAAATGAGTAGAGATACTCTCGATGTACTCTGGGCCTTGTGCGACGAGTGGCGTCTTTCCGTCGTGGAAAGTTTTGACACGCACACGGATTTGGTACTCCGGCTCCAGAAACTTCAAGATGTCGGATCTCTTGAGAATATTTCCTTTGGCATCACGCAGCGAGCGCTGCATTTCAAGGCGCTTTTCAAAGTCACTGATAATTTCGGTACCGCCGCGCAGCCAAACCCCCTCCTTGTATCCCCTCGACTGCCTAATCTGTTTAGAAACGTTCCAGCAGTAATAACCAACGTCAGGCATTTCCCGTGCTATCACGTGATAATCCTCCCCGCCGCGCAGCAGCATTATCTCCACAGAGTGCACTTTCTGGACACCATCGTCGTTGACAAAGCTTGACATTCCTGCAGATGACTTCCACTTGATCTTGATTCCACCTTTTTCTTTGGCCCAAATGTCACCATAGAGCGATGGCTCTTCCAGAGACAAGCTTGCTTCCAACGTGTAGTCGCGAGGTTCAAAACCAGAGGGATTCGGTCCTGCCCTGGCAGCCATTCGAAGCAAGGTGGTAAGAGACAGGCCTTCTTTAGCCACAAGCGGCTGTGATGAACCCTTTTTGGCGTCCTCTTGACCAGGTGGAGTCCATCCAGGTGTGCAGAGGAGGGAAGGTTTAACACCACCGACTGTGCTCGACACCTTGAGAGTCGGGTGTCTCGGGGTATGCACCGTGAGTATAATGACACGACACAGCACGTCGTTATCGTCACGATATACACGCCAAACTGCCGGCAGGCAATCTCCCACTTGTGACCAAATTTCCGCGGATCCGTCCGCCTCTATATGTACCTGCCATTCGATTTCGAAAAAGTGTTAGTACATGTTTCCGGGGTCTTTATTTCCCAAAAGAGAGCAAGTTAGTCAAAGGTGAACTGAAAAATACCCTGGTGCCATGAGCCTCTTCGATGGCCGTGAGCTGCACACGAACCTCTCGGTTGAGCACCAGCACCCTGCGAAGCGTGGGGTCTGCTTGAAATTCTGCCTCGATGGCATCCTTCTTCAGCTTTCGTTCCAGTCGAGCAGCAAGAAACTTTTTCCTCTCACGGTATCCGCGCCAGAAGTGCTGGATCTTCTTTGCGGCCATCTTTCTGTGCCACATCAACATCTGTGCCTGTGTCACCTCCTGATAGTCCCATCCCCATTGTTCCCTTATTTGCGACCGTGCTAAGTGTCCTCTGTAAACGGCCTGAAGCTTTCGAGCAACTCTTCTGTTAACGTGTACCGAACTGCCAACCTTACCAAATGGACTAGACGGAGTAGACAATCGTGACGTGCGGCCATCAGATTCATCCTCAGATGCCGCCCTCGAATCTTGCTCATCAGAGGCTGCCTCATGAGCCTCGGCCAGTTCTTGATCCTGAATCACCAAAAGGTCGTACTGTGATTGCTCTACAGCTCGCCGCTTGTCGCGAATGCGCCCCAGCACCAGCGAATAGCTGTTATGCAGCGTTATGGCCCATTCTCTGCGTGCCAGACGGCAACGCCAGGCTAGCTGCACCTTGCGAGCGGATGTCTGTTGCTTCACCTCAAGTTCAATTTGCATCATGACGAACTTTGACAGGACATATGTTCGCAAAGCAATGCGTGCCCCATGACCGCGAAACACGCGCTGCACCTTAAGAGCAGCAACTGAGTTGATTGCGAAGGAGGGAGGCCATTCAACATCAAGTTCTCGAGTCCAAAATCGCCTCAATGCTAGATACACACGGCACTGGGTCTGGATGATGATTGCGTTTACAGTTTGGATTTCCCATTCTCGCCGGCGCTCTCTGAATTTTTCCCTTTCTCGCATGCATCGGAACGCCAACTGCAGCATAAGGGCTGCGTCATTGCACTTCGGTGTGTCCCACATCAGCACCTTCTCCCTGGCAAGATAGCTTCTGAAAGCACATTGGATCATAATGGCAGATTCGTTGATGAAGTCGTCGTACTCCTTGAGATTGTCGCGATACATCTGAGCATCCGGCACACGGATGCATGATTGCAGCTTTGCAGCTGCCGCATTCTTCTCTGAGAACCTAAATGACGCCGCCATAGACTGAATCAAAATGGGAGCTGTCATATCAAGTCCAATGTCGTTCTCGAGATTGTCGATCTGGTCAAATCGCGTCCAAAAAATCAGGCGGGCTCGATTGCAGCGGAAAGAACGACCGATGACGTCGGCAGCCCAGTCTCGAGTGACCTTTATGCATGTGGGCTGCAACGTCTCGTCGAGCAACCTCTTGAGGATCTCCCTGGCCATGATTTTGTACACCTTTGTGTGTTGCTTGGCAAACTTCATGCGCTGCAGCTTTCTACGAGCCAAAGGAGCTCGCCAATTGTTCTTCAGTATGCGCACCAAAGCCCAGCCTCGTCTGTAGTAGTCTATGGCACGACGTGCCAAAAAAAATTTCGCAGCTCCTACGATGATGTTTGCTGGGCTCTCGAGCTGCACAAAGCGCTCATTCTTGTAGATTGTGCGTGCGACATGGGATCGGTAGCTTCTCTGCAGGATTCGACTGCCCTTCTCCTCCCGCGCTTCCAAATGCAGCGCAACTTCCATTTGGGTCTGATGGAACTCTCCAACTTCTTCCTCCACTTGCTGTGCCTGTGCGTGTGTTGCGCAGATGTGAGTGCAGGCGCAGGTCGCAGGGCACCGGCTATGGGCATATTGCAATAGACATGCCTCCTCACCTGTGCCGATGCGGCATCCTCATCAAGTAGCAGCACGGCTGCGGGCTGAAACCATTTGCGCTGAGCAACAGCATCGCTCTGTACAGTTGCATAGTCTGGTCCTGCCTCGTTTTCGTCCTGCCCCCCTGAGCGCAAGCCCACTCGCGCTATTGCCGCCGACGCTCGCTCCCAGAGTGATGACTTGCGCGCTGGCTGATCCATCTCCCCCTCCGAGCCTGTCCTGGGGAGTCCCTGAGGCTGCACCGAAGTGTGCGCGCCTGGCAGGGATGCAGAACGCTGGATCCCGTCGGGAGCTCTCAATTTGCGCTGAGCAACAGCATCGTTTGCGTCCTGCTCCCCCGGAGGTGAGAGCACCCGCGCTATTGCCGCCGACGCTCGCTTCCAGAGTGATGACTTGCGCGCTGGCTGATCCATCTCCCCCTCCGAGCCTGTCCTGGGGAGCCCCTGAAGCTGTCCCGGAGTGCGCGCGCCTGGCAGGGATGCAGAACGCTGGATCCCGTCGGGAGCTCTCAATTTGCGCTGAGCAACAGCATCGCTCTGTACAGTTGCATAGTCTGGTCCCGCCTCGTTTGCGTCCTGCCCCCCTGAGCGCGAGCCCACCCGCGCTATTGCCACCGACGCTCGCTCCCAGAGTGATGACTTGCGCGCTGGATGATCCATCTCCCCCTCCGAGCCTGTCCTGGGGAGCCCCTGAGGCTGCCCCAAAACAGTGTGCGGGCGCTGCTGGCCGCATTCGGATTGCGGGAGGCCCGCAGCGGGATCTGCTGCTTCATTGCCCCGGTCTTGCTGAGCTTCTGCTTCAATTCCCCTTTCTTTATCTTTTTGGTCTGTGCCGGCGCCAGACGGGCTACCCTGCTGCATCTCGTGCGGCACAGGGTCCGACCGCGGTGCCCGCGGAACACGCGCTGAATCAGCGCTGCCGCAGCGCCCTCAATTTCAGTCGCGTTGCTGTTTTCATGCTGCAGTGCACAACCACAGTATCAGGGGGTAGGTACGGGGAAAGTGCATTGCGCTGGATTCGAAGGGCCTACCTCGGGCACGTCACGGCACATATTTGGATTTTGCGCAAACTCATAAAGGAACCTGCTTGCGAAAAGAGAGTTGCGATGGCGATCGTGCTCGACCGTTTTATGTTTCTGCTGTCGCTGGCTTGCCTCTGCTGCACCTGCGCCTCGTCGGACATCGACCTCGCAGACTGGGCGTCAGGGAGTTGGGGCGTGACTGTGGATGGGGTCATGGGTAAGTCGCATGCTGGCCTGCATACTAGTAGTTTTCGTGTTTCAGTGCGCGCGAAACAGCTGCCCGCTTGGCATCCGAAAAAGGAGAATCGGCCGCGCAACACCTTTACACACGTGCGCTCCAACACAGGGGGCAAATCGTCTGGCAAGTTGAATCTGCTGGCGGGCGGCAAGGAAGGTGTGTTATTTAGCGGGGACATCAATCTAGACGGCGGCGGGTTCTCATCGATACGCCGCTCGTTTCGCTCCAAAGACCTCTCTGGCTACGCCGGTGTCTTGATCGAGGTGGATGCAATCGTCGCAGATGGCGGAAGTATTGCTCCTCCGCAAGGGATCACGTTTCAGCTGCAGCAGAAAGCAGCAGCGTTTGCCGTGCCGGTGGCGGGGACGGTTGCCCGAGCGACGATCTTCCTTCCCTTCTCAGCCTTTCAACACATAGTTTACCGCGGCACCCCAGGTCCCTTGGACACGTCTTCAATCTCATCCATGGATGTCTACATCCTGTATCAGCCTGGACCCTTTTCGATCACGCTCCGCAGCATTGTCGCAGTTAAGAACAGCGCAGATCAAGCAGCTGTGCCCCGCATGGACATGACCGATAAGCAGGTGGAGGGGTTGATTCAAAGTACGATTAAGCGAGGCTCCACCGCCTACAACAAGGACCAGATCCAGGTCTGCGGCGCGATCTACCAGAGCACGATGCGCACCATTGCACAGGCCTCTGGCCCCGCCCCCGAGGTCAAGGAAGTGGCGACCACGGCGCTTGCCGTCGTCAGCACCAAGCAGTATGATTTCAACTGGGGCGACCAGCCTGCTTGGATCTATCGAAAGGGGTTCGATGCCATTCTCGCCTTCTACGGCGCCAGCGTAATGCCTTCAGATGAAAACTACCCCGCCTACGCGGCAGGCGCCTGGGCGAACGACGCGATGTCCTGCGGCACCAAGAAGACATGCGGCGCACGTACTTCAGCGGAAATGACCGACAGCACCGCCGCTGCTACTGCTTCGTACGCGTCCGCAGCCTCTTCCTCTGCCTCTTCACCTCAGCAGCCCCTTGTCGGCAGCGACTCAGCTTTGCCCCCGTCGCCCTCTGAGATGAGCGCAGCTTTGTTCGTACTGGTCATTGTAGCGGTCTACGGCCAGGGTCAACAGGCATGAGGCCTGAGCCCCGAAACCTACAACGTCTTGGTCAATGGGTGCGATATTCCGTGACAATAGATGGTTCACCTCAGCTTCGTTTACCACGGGGGCGCTGTCAAAATTGGAGCGGTATTGGGATGGGGATGAACGACCATGGCGCTGAGGGTGCGAAGCAGCTGGCGCTGGCGCAGCGCGTCAATGCCACCCTCCTGGAGGGTGGGACCTTGTTCATACATTGGGGGGGGGTCCTTGTTTAGCCTTAAAAAGATACTATAGAGGGCCTCGACGGTCCTCTATAATATTAGTCCATCTCCTTATTCACATTGGCAAAACTACGCCGCAGCACTTAGGTCTCGAAATCTTGCTCCTAGTACACATGCACGCCCGCACGCACGCACGTACGCACGCGCGCAGGGTGGGGGGTCTGAGAAAAACAAAACTGGACGACGATGTCCTCTCTCGACGAGGTCGAGGCGGCCTGCGACGCAGACCTGGCCTGGCGCGACTACTGGTAGAGCTCCGTGGCCAGCTGTTCCGTGCCCTCGGCGCCAGATCCGGACATTAGTAAAATAGAGCCTCGGTATATACCGCCTGGCCCAGGGATCCTGGAAGATAATTATCTGTTTGCCGGGTAAGGCGCCATGTTGTTGGCGGGTGGTTGTTTCCGTAAGGGACTGGAACCTCGTGCCTTAGAAATGAAAAACCGACACACACCATATCATGACACCATAAACAACTGACGCAAGGTACCCCCACACACTCCAACTCATGCTCGCCCACGACGCTGAAAATAGGAAGGATGGGAAGAGAGGGATTCTGGGTCAGGGACTACCGGTACGGTGAGCCCCGTGAGGGGCTCGGCTCGGTGACCTTAAATAAACAATCAACACACACGGGGGGGATCCAGGTAGGACACCCTTTCGGCGCAAGTCGAATCTGTAACAGAATAGCCCCGTAAGGGTCACGGTGAACACTTGCACACACCCGCGGGTGCCAGTGGGCCCGAGGCCGGGGGATAGTGTGTGGTGAGTGTTTGTTTTTAAGTTCACCGGGCCAAGCCCCTTACGGGGCTAAATCAGCGTGCCCCTACCCCCCCCATAGTCCCCATCCAGAATCCCTCGCTGCCCAGGCGGCCCAGACTGGGGATTTGTAACGGTCTAAGAGACCCTTGAAAATGTTTTAAGGCTCTGTTTACGAATAAGGTTCGGTGTTTCCGGATTTAATACATCTTTCTACAACCCAATGGCTTTGCCCCGCTGATCGCCTCGCTTTCTCTCGAGCAAGCGCGAGACGTGAAGTCCATCGGCCCCGCACATGCCTCACGCCTCCGCGTCCGCCAATCAAGGGGTTCCCAACTCTGACCCCTCTCTGCTACCCCTAACCCGCGTCCATCGTCGGGGTAGACACAAGTGCCGAGGGACGAAACGGAGCAGACGAGCGCCGGCGGCGGAACGGGCTCCGGCCATCAGTTCTCGCGCTCGACAAAGTTGTTGCGGTGCTCCAGCATGTACTCGAGGCCGTCGACCAAGGCGTTCATGGAGGCGGTGATGATGTTGCTGTCAGCCGAGGCCGTGGTCCACCTGCGCCCGGTCTGGGTGTCGATGAATTCGATCATGACGCGCGGAATGGCGCCGGTGGCGGCCTCATTGTCCAAAATCCGCACCTTATAATCGCTGAGCTCGACAAACTCGAGGACGGGAAAGAGGGGGAGCAGCGCCTTGACCAGACACTTGCCCAGCGCATTCACGGGACCATTCCCCTCAGCCACCTCCAGCAGCTCAGTGCCCGTCTGCTGCCCACTCGAGGCCATCGAGGCAGCCAGCGACGCCAGGTTGGCGGCATCCGACGCCAGGTCGCCCAACTTACGCAACTCCTTGACCACGTAACGGTTCACCACCTGCTGCTCTACGCGCAGTTTGACGGTCGCTCGAGCCTGCCCCATATCCCGCCCGTACTGTTCCGGCCCCTCGTCCCACACCAGCACATGGTAATCGAGGATCTCGAAGGGCGCCCGGTACGCGGAAAGAGCGCGCCGGAGCATGAGGTCCACGGATGCGTCGGCTCCCTCGAAAAAGTAGCCCTTTTGAGAGAGCTTTTGCACCGTGCGCATCACGCGAGTGGCGTTGGCGCGTATGTCCTCCTCCTGGCCGTACTGGGACAGCGACTGGAGCGTGAGCGGGCTGATCACTACGCTCGAGGCATCGTCGCCCAGCAGCAATTCGTTGGAGGAGGGTAGCATGAAGTAGCAGTTGCCCACCTGATCTGGCCGCATGCGGTATTCGACCGCGTCGGTTTGCGGGCTGGCGCCCGGGAAGCAGTTTGTTTTCGCAAACGCCGCGCCGCCGACGTATGCCGCTGCCTGATTGCTTGGCTGGTTTGCTTGCTCGTCCACGTAGCGAGAGAGGGGCGTAAGCCCCGCGAGAGTCTGGCCACTGATCGTTGACGCCCGCTCCATCGCCTCAGAAAGAGTGGGCAGGATCGATATCACGTTGGCGTTTCCCGTGCGCTCGCCGTAGCCGTTGACGGTGCCCTGGATGAGGGAGGCGCCGCCGCGCACGGCGGCAAGGGAGTTGGCGACGGCCATTCCCTGGTCGTTATGGCAGTGTACGCCCATCTTGACGCCGGGGAATGCCGCCCCCACTTTGCGCGTCACCTATTATAAGCATTATATATATATATATATATATATATA
>Ga0315899_10006120_pt1 | contig 12953 bp, 16 predicted proteins | sample LakEriMetagenome_2_FD_203518 | JGI IMG/M metagenome (GOLD analysis project Ga0315899, IMG submission 203518) | Freshwater fungal communities from buoy surface, Lake Erie, Ohio, United States - Buoy 4 MA112 | ecosystem: Environmental > Aquatic > Freshwater > Lake | place: USA: Lake Erie, Ohio...
CATGACAATTTTGCTGGCGGTGCTGGCGCTGATTGTAGTGAAAGCATTGGCTGAGAGCCCTTGGGGCACTTTTACCGTCGCTGCGACCATTCCGATCGCCTTTTTCATGGGTATTTACAGCAGATACATACGTCCGGGCCGTGTAGGAGAAATTTCAGTCATTGGTTTTGTCCTGCTGATGGCTTCTATCGTATTTGGTGGGCATATAGCTGCCGATCCGGTGCTGGGCCCAATGTTTACCTTCAGCGGCAAGGAACTCACCTGGATGCTGCTTGCGTATGGTGTTGTTGCATCCGTTCTACCCGTCTGGCTGTTGCTGGCCCCGCGTGATTATTTATCGACCTTTCTGAAAATCGGCGCCATCGTTGCGCTTGCGCTAGGCATAGTGTTTGTTGCGCCTGAACTCAAAATGCCAGCCATCACCAAGTTTATTGATGGCACAGGCCCAGTCTGGGCGGGCTCAATGTTCCCCTTCTTGTTCATCACCATTGCCTGCGGTGCAGTATCGGGCTTTCATGCGCTGATTTCTTCAGGCACCACGCCTAAGTTGCTCGAAAATGAAATGCACGCTCCCTACATTGGATACGGCGGCATGTTGATGGAATCGTTCGTTGCCATCATGGCATTGGTAGCCGCTTCTATCATTGAGCCAGGCGTCTACTTCGCTATGAACAGTCCGGCAGCGCTAATAGGCACTACCCCAGAGAGCGCGGCAGCGGCGATTAGCCAGTGGGGTTTTCTGGTTACGCCTGAAATGCTGCAACAAACCGCTGCCAATGTCGGCGAAACAACCATCATTTCGCGTACCGGTGGCGCTCCAACGCTAGCCGTTGGTATGGCAAGTATTTTTGCCTCTGTGTTGGGTGGTCAGGCGATGATGGCTTTCTGGTATCACTTTGCAATCTTGTTTGAGGCCTTGTTTATTCTGACAGCCGTGGATGCGGGTACTCGGGTTGGACGTTTCATGTTGCAAGATCTCATAGGCACCCTGATCCCCTCCTTCAAAAATATTCATGGACTCGCCTCGAATATCATTGCCACGCTGTTGTGCGTTGCTGCCTGGGGCTACTTCCTGTATCAAGGGGTGATTGATCCATTGGGAGGCATCAACACGCTGTGGCCTTTGTTTGGAATTTCAAATCAAATGCTAGCGGCAATTGCTTTAATCCTAGCGACCGTTGTGCTATTCAAACTCAAGCGTGAAAAATTTGCGTGGGTAACCATGGTGCCTACCGCCTGGCTTTTGATTTGTACGCTGACAGCGGGTTATCAAAAATTATTTCATGAAAACCCACGTATCGGTTTTCTTGCACATGCCAGCAAGTTCGAAGCTGCAGCTGCAGAGGGCTTGATAGTGGCTCCTGCAAAATCGGCGGCTCAGATGCAGCAGATAATTATGAATGACTATATTGATGCCGGCTTAGCTGCGATTTTTATTGCAGTCTTGTTGTCTGTACTGTTCTTTGGCGTACGCGCTTGTATACAGGCATTGCGAGACACTCAACCGAGCACTACGGAAGCCGATGCCTCTACCCCGCTGGGCTCTGCCAGTGCGTAACTTACTGAGACTAATAACATCATGCTAGACGAATTAAGTAAGCTGGGTGCCTATCTTGGACAGACCGCCAGGCTGATGGTCGGTTTGCCCGACTACGATAATTATCTTAATCACATGCAGATAACTCATCCTGAGCAAACGGTTATGAGCTACGAAGAATTTTTCCGTGAACGGCAAGAAGCTCGGTATGGCGGCAAAGGAAGGATAGCGCGCTGCTGCTAATTGATCTGGCACGGGGCGGACGACATTAGCTCACAAGGCCAGACTATCCAAAAGAAAAAAGCCCGGAATCGTTAAGATTCCGGGCTTTTTGTATTTGGTGCCGACTGCAGGACTTGAACCCGCTACCCCATGATTACAAATCAAGTGCTCTACCAGATGAGCTAAGCCGGCTTTAAAAACACACAGAATTATACGTTATTTAATCCGGGTGAGCTTGGGTTTACCATGCTTCTTTGGTGGATCAGGGTCAGGTTTGTCATCATCGCTTCTAGTCGAGGTGGTAGCAACAACAGAAGTGAGTATGGGTGTACCGGGGGACCGGTCCGAATCGGTACTCAGTTTAGCTGTCTGCAATTTCTTGGATTCTGATTTTTTCTTACGCTCTTGCTGCTCTTCACGTTTGACCTCAAAGGCCATACCTTGACCATTTTCACGAGCATAAATAGCGCTAACGTTTTCTACAGGCAGCTCTATCTCGCGCGCCACGCCACCAAACCTCGCCTTAAAGTGGATAAAGTCGTTATCCATTTTAAGGTTGCCTGTAGCATCAAAGCTAATGTTAAGAACTATCTCGCCGTTCTTGACAAATTCTTCAGGCACTCGGGTTCTCGCATCAACTGTCACCACTATATAAGGGGTGTACCCGTTGTCGGTACACCACTCATACAAAGCACGCAGCAAATAGGGTTTGGTTGAGGTTTCGGACATAAATCGCTCAGACTGCGGCAATCATTTATCGGCGCATTACCTTTTCTGACGGCGTCAGTGCCTCGATGTAGGCTGGACGCGAGAAGATACGCTCAGCATATTTCATCAATGGCGCCGCTGTTTTTGACAGCTCGACCCCGTAATGATCAAGTCTCCACAACAATGGTGCAATGGCTACATCCAGCATAGAAAATTCTTCGCCGAGCATGTATTTATTTTTCAGAAATAATGGCGCCAAGGTAGTTAAGCGGTCGCGAATTTCATTACGAGCTTTTTCGTGGTTTTTCTCTGCTGAACGTGATTTTTCGTTCTCCAGGGTGTGCACGTGAACAAAGAGTTCTTTTTCGAAATTAAACAACATCAAGCGTGCACGGGCGCGCATGAGGGGGTCTGCCGGCATTAATTGGGGATGCGGGAAACGCTCATCGATGTACTCGTTGATGATATTGGACTCATACAAAATCAATTCGCGTTCGACAAGTATCGGAACCTGACCATACGGATTCATGGTCGAAATATCTTCAGGCTTGTTAAATAAATCCACGTCGCGAATTTCGAAGTCCATTCCTTTTTCAAAGAGGACTAAACGGCAGCGTTGGGAAAATGGGCACGTTGTGCCCGAGTAGAGAACCATCATTTTTACAGTTCCTTGGAAACAAAGAGGGTGAGACGGCGACCGCCTCACCCTGCTGACGAATATTCTGCTTTTGGCTAAAGCCTGTTTTTGTTTTAAATCAAAACATCTTGCAGGGTACGACAAAACAGAACCTGTTATTTGACTTCTTTCCAGAAAGACGCGTTCAAACGCCAGGTTAGAAACACCAAAATAGACATGAAAAGCAACACCCACACACCGAGTTGCTGACGCTTGTTTTTTACCGGCTCGCTCATCCAAGACATGAAACCAACCAAATCAGCGATTTCTGTGTCATAAGCGCGTGAACTCAGCTTTCCGGGTTTGATTTGCTCAAATCCTTCAAACTTGTGAATTGTTTTTGCCGGATCGTGAGGATCTTTCTCTTCAATAAATTTAGCTTTGCGAACACCTTGCAATTCCCAAAGGATGTGCGGCATTGCGACGTTAGGATAAACAAGGTTGTTCCATCCAGTCGCGCGCGAAGGATCTTTGTAGTAAGTGCGCAAATAGGTGTAGACGTAATCAGCGCCTGAGCCTTGACCAGATGATTTGGCACGAACAATCACTGATAGATCAGGAGGAGCCGCACCAAACCAAGCTTTCGCGTCTTTTTCAGACAAGCTCACCTTCATGAGATCACCCACTTTTTCAGAGGTAAAAAGTAAGTTGGCCCGTATCTGATCGTCTGAGAGACCTATGTCACGCAGGCGGTTGTAACGCACTAATGATGCCGAGTGACAGTTTAGGCAATAGTTGACGAATAAACGTGCGCCATTTTGAAGAGCGGACAAATCATTCCCACGGTCAGGGGCACGATCTAGCGGATAGCCACCCTCGGAAGCGACGGCCAGCAAAGGCACTAATACCATTGTCGCAAGAACTTGTTTAAGCAGTTTCATTCCTGTTTTCCTTTTGCGACTTAGTGCGGCTGAAAGGTCACGCGACTTGGCACGGGCTTAAACTCTCCCATCCGGCTCCACCAAGGCATTAACATGAAAAATCCAAAGTAGATGAAAGTGCAAATCTGGGACACCAATGTACCTATAGCTGTCGGCGCCTGCACTCCGAGATATCCAAGGATAAGAAACGTAATACCAAATGTGATGTAAACAATCTTGTGCCAATCCGGGCGGTAGCGTATGGATTTAACAGGCGAGAGATCTAACCATGGCATTCCTGCCAAAATCAAAACTGACACACCCATTAACACCACACCCCAAAACTTCGCATCCAATACCAGCATAGAGATAACAACCACTAAGGCGATTCCCATCACAGCATTTTTGATTAGCTGAGGCAATTTAGTCTTGAGCACAATGAGTGCGGCATAACCGGCCACACCTAAGATCAACGCTGACATAAATTGCGATGTGGTTGCACGCAGAATCGAATAGAACGGCGTGAAATACCAAACTGGCGCAATGTGTGACGGCGTCTTCAGTGGGTCAGCAGGTATGAAATTGTTATATTCGATGAAGTAGCCGCCCATTTCAGGAGCAAAGAAAACCACTGCCGTGAAAATGAATAAGAACAACGAGACCCCGAACATATCTTTGGTCGTGTAATAAGGATGCGACGGAATCGTATCAACACCATGACCGTCTGGACCCAAGTTATCTTTGACTTCAATACCATCAGGATTGTTGGAACCCACTTCGTGCAAAGCAATCAAGTGAGCAACAACCAGACCTAACAAAACCAAAGGAATCGCGATTACATGAAACGAAAAGAAGCGATTCAGGGTGGCATCCGAAACGACATAATCGCCGCGTATCCACAATGAGAGATCAGGGCCAATAAAGGGAATAGCACCAAAAAGGTTAACGATAACCTGAGCGCCCCAATAGGACATTTGTCCCCATGGCAGGAGATAACCAAAAAATGCTTCGGCCATCAGGCACAGAAAAATTGCAACTCCAAACAGCCAAATCAATTCACGCGGCTTGCGATACGAGCCGTACAACAAGGCGCGCGTCATGTGGAGATAAACCACAATGAAAAACGCAGAAGCCCCAGTAGAGTGCATGTATCGAACCAGCCAGCCCCACGGTACTTCGCGCATGATGTATTCAACCGATGCAAACGCGAGGTTGGCATCTGGCTTGTAATTCATGACCAGAAAAATACCTGTGACTATCTGTATTACCAAGACCAATGCGGCCAGTGATCCGAACAAATAAAAGAAGTTGAAATTCTTAGGAGCATAGTACTTGCCCCACTGATCGTTCCAAAGTTTAGTCAGCGGAAAACGGTCGTCAACCCAGCCTAAAGCTTTTTGAGCAATGGGTGCATCAGCAGGTAGTTTTTTCTCGACAAATGCCATGATCAAGCCTCGCCTTTCTCGTCTTTACCAATTGCGATTCGGGTATCGCTGAGGTACATATGCCTAGGAACCTGAAGGTTATCCGGCGCAGGTTTGTTTTTGTAAACGCGACCAGCCAAGTCAAATGTAGAGCCGTGGCAGGGACATAAAAAACCACCTACCCAGTCGTCAGGTAAAGAGGGTTGAGCACCGGTTTGAAATTTAGTACTTGGTGAACAGCCCAAGTGCGAGCAAATACCTACGGCGACCAATATATCTGGTTTGATAGAACGGTATTCGTTGCGAGCGTAAGCCGGGGTGAGGTCATCGGCGTTGCGTTCGGATTTGGGATCGGCCACCAACGAGTCTGTTTTCTTTAATGAAGAAACCATGTCCGGGGTGCGTTTAATAACCCAAACTGGTTTACCACGCCATTCGACAGTTTTCATCTCACCTGGCTTCAGGTCAGCAATGTCGATCTCAACTGGCGCGCCCGCAGCTTTAGCGCGTTCGGAAGGCTCAAAGGTAGACACAAAAGCAGTAGTGGCAGCCAAGCCTGCAACACCGCCGGCAGCACAGGTTGCGACCAGCAGGCCGCGGCGACCTGTATCGACCTGATTTTCGTCACTCATAACAACCCCAATCAATGAAATTGCAAAATTTGTCGGAAACTTCCCTCAACCCACCATTATAGCGGAGCAGCTTTTTTCTTTCAAAGAAACCCAAGAAAGCCTAAAAGTGGAGAAAACACTCATGATCAAGAGCGTGTAGAAACACTCTTGCAGTGCTTATTTGAAAACAAAAATATATGGGCTCTACCTGCTTTGATACTTATTTGAAAATAGACATAAACGAGCTATGCCTGCCTATCGGCAATGGGCTCATCGACTGCAAGCAGGCCACGGCGGCGCGCCTCATAAACGGCCTCTGACCTTGAGTGGACCGAAAGTTTGCCGTAAATGTGCTTGATATGGGTTTGTACGGTTCCTATAGACAGGCCAAGTGCACTGGCAACTTTTGCATAAGAGCTGCCACGCGCAATGAGTTGCAAAATCGCCGCCTCTCGTCGTGTAAGCGAAGTCCAACCTGAAGCTACTGGTCCCGCTGCAAGCGTGCGCTGCAAACGCATGCGGGTGAGTACTTTTCGAGCAATCATCGGACTGATGGGTGAGCCGCCATTAAGCACTTCCAAGACCGCACGCAGCACTTCTTGGTGGCCTGCTTCCTTTAGAACGTAGCCAGATGCGCCTGCCTCTATACAGGCTAAGACTTTGTCCTCATCGCTGGACATAGTGATAACCATAATATCTGCCTGGGGATTTAATCGTTGACATGCATCGATAATCAACAAGCCCGATCCGTCCGGGAATCCAAGATCAGTTAGTAGCAAATCGCATTGATTTAATTTTAGCCACAGCAAGGCACAGGCAACTGTGTCACAAGCTCCGGCGAGGACAAGCGACGATTCCTGCTCAATTGCATTACAAAGAAGACGACGAGTAACGGCATCATCTTCCACAACCATTACTCGGGCACGGCCAGACGAGATACAACGCATGATGAACACTTAACCAAGCTAACAAGAATCTCATCCGTGGACATTCGCGGCACTTTAGTTCCCAAAGTAGGAATTAAACTTTTTCTGCCGCTTCAAAAAATTATTCTGATCAATCAGGAAATTTTTTTATTACTACACTATGAATACAACACAGAGAAATATTTATAAAACAAAAAAGATAGTTTTATTAAATCAACCTCTCCTTAATTTGAATAAAAAAATAATTTGAGGACATACATCAATTGGGTAACGTCAATTAATTTTTAGATTGTTATTTGCAATTCTTTAAAAACGAAATTTTTCTTTACACAGGATTAGGTATGTCAATAAATTGGTGACGAATACCAAAGTGTTGCGCCACATGTTCGCCCAGTGCCTGCACTCCATAGCGCTCTGTTGCATGATGACCGCAAGCTAAATAAGGTATACCTGACTCACGCGATAAATGAACAGTTTGCTCAGAAATTTCACCGCTTATATACACGTCAGCTCCCACGGCAATACCATCAGCAAACAAGGTTTGTGCAGCACCTGTACACCACGCTACTTTCCTTACCGGCTGCTGCGCATCACCCACGAGCATGGGTGCTCTACCTAATTTCGTTTCGATTAAACGCGCAAGCTCTCCTACTGTTTTTACACTGCTTTGAATATCACCCAACCAACCTATCTCTTGATCCCCGAATCGCGAGCTAGCCTGAAATCCAAGTAGCTTACCCAATTGCGCATTGTTTCCAATTACAGCATGTGAATCGAGTGGCAAGTGATATGCAAACAAATTAACGTCGTGTTCTAGTAAAAGATGCAGACGACGCTTTAATTGACCAACTACTCGCGCATCTTCTCCACGCCAAAAATAGCCATGATGGACGATCACCGCATCAGCACCCGATGCAATTGCCGCCTCCAACAGCGCGATGCTGGCTGTCACGCCACTAATAATCAAACCAATTTGGTTTTTTCCCTCAACTTGTAGCCCGTTTGGGCAATAATCTCGAAAACGAGTAATATCGAGTTCACTGGCGATAAATTTTGTCAGCTCCTCGCGTTGTACTATCGTTGAATTCATTTCTTTCCCTTAGGCTCTTCCTACTTAGTATGCGTCGTCTCTGGTTGCTTTTTGCGCAGGTTGTCACCATTGCCCTGGCGCTTTGGTTCATTGTAGCGACCCTAAAGCCTGAGTGGCTGGCTCGCACTAATTCATCGGCCCGCATTGAATCCACTCGGGTTCCCATACTTGAGGCTTCCGGCCCCGTTACCTCTCAGGCCACTTACCGAGAAGCGGCACAGCGGGCTATGCCTGCGGTAGTCAATATCTTCACGACCAAGGAAGCAAAACAATCAGCCCACCCGTTTAACAATGATCCTTTATTTCGACGTTTTTTTGGCGACGGCTTTGGACAGGACGAGCGCCAGTTCAGCCTCGGATCGGGCGTTATCATCAGCCCTGAAGGCTACATACTCACCAACAACCATGTGATTGAAGCGGCGGATGAAATTGAAGTAGCGCTGGCTGACGGCCGTAAAGTTCCTGCAAAGCTGGTGGGTACTGACCCGGATACGGACCTCGCTGTCATTAAAGTCAATTTGTCTGGGCTGCCGTCCATTACTCTGGGGCGCCTTGACGGTATCAAAGTCGGTGATGTGGTGCTTGCCATAGGCAACCCATTCGGCGTTGGCCAAACAGTCACTATGGGGATAGTCTCTGCTCTGGGCCGCAATCACCTAGGCATCAACACCTTCGAAAATTTTATACAGACAGATGCGGCCATTAATCCAGGAAATTCCGGCGGTGCTTTGGTAGATACGCAAGGTTATTTACTCGGTATTAATACTGCTATCTATTCGCGTAGCGGTGGCTCACTTGGAATAGGGTTTGCGATTCCCGTAACCACCGTAAAAACCGTGATGGATGCCATTATCAAAAATGGTCAGGTGGTGCGTGGATGGATAGGTGTCGAACCTCAAGACATTACGCCTGAACTGGCGGAAAGTTTTAGTCTGCAAAAATCTTCAGGCACCATCATCGCGGGTGTCTTAAAGGGTGGGCCTGCCGATAAAGCCGGTGTAAAGCCCGGCGATATTTTGATATCGGTGGCTGACAAACCCGTCACTGATACGGTGTCCATGCTCAACCTGGTGGCCCAGTTAAATCCTGGGGAAAAAGTCAAAGTCACTGTATTACGCAAGTCACGTGAAACAGTGCTCGATTTAACTGTAGGCCGCCGACCGCGCATGAAACAGCCGCGTTTACCTGAAGGCGAATAGGTTATGCATCTGCGCGATCTGGTTCAGTTCTTAAGCGAACTCGAGGAAAACAATAATCGCGCATGGTTTGTGATGAACAAACCGCGTTACGACATACTACGCGCTGAGTTACTTGAACTCGTAACAGGGCTGATTACTGAAATCACTCGCTTCGATCCTGCCATAGCAGCATGCAACCCTAAAAAAGCACTCTTCCGCGTTAACCGTGATTTACGATTTGCCCGTGGTCGTCCTCCTTACAAAACCACATTCTCAGCCGCAATCACGCCAACCGGCTTAAAAAAACCCAGCCAGGGTGGCGGTCCTGCTTATTATTTTCATATCGATGCCCGAGGCAATATGCTGATCGCTGGCGGTGAATACCGACCGCCCGCGGATAGACTGCGTGCGATACGCAATCATCTGGCGAACGATACTAACGGCTTTCGCAAGCTCAGTAAAAATGCAGCGATCAATTCTGTTTTTGGTGGACTAGTTCAGGAAGATAAAACGGTGCGCATGCCTAAAGGTTTCGATGTCGACGAACCGCATGCAGATGCTTTGAAATTGAAAAGCTATGTTGCTTGGCGTGAAATCAGTATACGTAACATGGCGCCGTCGACTTTACCGAAACGGCTAATAGAAGACTTCAAAATAGTGGCGCCCCTCGTGAAATGGCTGCGGGCTACTGGTCCTACTTTGTAATTGGTGTTTGTATTTAAAGACTTTAGGCCGGTTCTTCCGGAGCCTTCGTCGCTCGCTCAAATAACGGCGCTAAAAGCAGGCCAACCTCGTATAACAAACACAAAGGTATAGCGAGGAATAACTGGCTCATGATGTCTGGTGGCGTAACCACTGCAGCGATCACAAAGGCTCCTACTATCACATAAGGACGTATGGCTTTGAGCTTTTCTACCGTAACCAAACCCATACGTACCAACACTACCACCACGACTGGCACCTCAAAGGTTAGGCCAAATGCCAGACACATAGTCAACACAAAATCGAGATAATTCTCTATGTCTGGCGCGACCGAAATCGATTTGGGAGCAAAGTCATTGATGAATTTAAAAACGGTGCCAAAAACAAAGTAATAACAAAACCATACGCCTAGTATAAAAAGCAATGACGATGAAATGATAAGCGGTGCCACTAACCGCTTTTCATGCATATAGAGTCCAGGCGCCACAAATGCCCATGCCTGATAAAGTACCCACGGCAGGGAAATCATGAGTGCCATCATCAGCGTGACTTTCATAGGCACCATGAACGGCGTGATCACCCCGGTGGCTATCATCTTCGAGCCTTCGGGTAAGGCATTCATCATAGGTTGAGCCAACATATCGTAAATGGCCGCGGCACCCGGCCAAACTGTAAACAAAACGATGAACACAACTAACACGACGGCTGAGGCGCGCACCAACCTAGTCCGCAATTCAACCAGATGGGAAATAAAATTATCTTTAAGACCGGAAAAATTATCTTCTGACATTTAGGGAGATGCTAATTTATTGTGAGTTTACGGTGAGTTAGCGCAGCTATACGATGCGGGCCTGATGCGTCAAGGGATTGGCTTCGATCAATGACTTGCGAAACTGCGCGTTTTTTAATTAGTGGTTCCTTAACTGAAAAACCTTGCTGGCTTGCTGCGACCAGGGCGGTACCGAGCCACGCGTGCGGCCGCCGACATGACACGAGTTTTACGTCCCGTTGTACGCTTGAACCACATGGGCAACGAAGAATTCTGAGTCAATTTCTTTTTGCGAAAATCTCGCTGTTTGGAAGCGATTTCGCTTTCGCTAGGTACTCGCAGTCCCTCATGGACGCCGATAAAAGCCTGATTCGCTTCTGCAATGGCCTGGGAGAAGTCTTGCTCTGCTTCTGCAATATCGTCAGCGACTGTTTTGTTTAATTCGTTTGCAGAACTGACTATGTTGTCCTGCATTTTGCGCAGTTCATCCATTTGCATTTCGCGGTTCACTTCCGCCTTGACGTTGCTGATGTAGCGCTGCGCACGCCCGAAAAGCGTTCCGGCCATGCGTGCCACTGCAGGCAATCTCTCAGGCCCGATCACAACCAGAGCGACCGCACCGATCAGGGCAAGTTTGGTGAGGCCTAGGTCAATCATGGGATTAGAAGCTCTGGAAATGGCAAATCAAACGGTCGCGGTCAACGCGACCGTTGCAAAGGCGGGCACTATTAGCTCTTGGATTTTTCGCGAGCTTCAACGTCGATGGTGGTTTTTTCGGCAACCTGTGCGGCAGGCGCGGCGGCTTTTTCCTCTTCGCTGCCTTTGACACCGTCCTTAAATCCCTTAACGGCCTTGCCAAGATCTCCACCAATATTGCCTAGTTTCTTGGTACCAAAAACCAGCATCACGATAACAAGCACGATAACCCAGTGCCAAATACTGAACGAACCCATACTTTTCTCCTAGGATTACTCCGTAAAACCCAACCCAATTAGCGCTGACCCTTCCATGGACGCGAACCGCCCATGACGTGTAGATGCAGATGGTACACCTCCTGACCGCCGTCAGGACCTGTATTGAACAGGGCCTTAAACCCTCCATCAGGACCATCCTCGGCGTTTTCATAGCCTGCGCCAAGTTCCTGTGCCAGTTTGGGTGCCAATAGCATCATTTTACCTAACAAAGCCTGATGTTTATCACCACAATCTGCCAATGTGGGTATGTGTTCTTTTGGCACGATCAAAAAATGGACAGGCGCTGCGGGATTGATATCGTGAAAAGCAATCATATCGTCGTCTTCGTAGGCCTTTTTGGCAGGAATGGTACCTGCAACAATCTTGCAAAAAATGCAGCTATCCACGCTCAAGCTCCTGTTTATCAGTAGTTATATGGTGCTCAGAGGTTATCTCACTAGCCTATCGCTGGCAAAAAGCGTTTACAGAGCTCAATCGGACCGCTCTGATGCTTCACGCTGCTGCAGTTTTCGGTTGGCCATTTCTTCGATACCCGACAAACCTTCGCGCCTGGCCAATTCATCAAATACTTGCTGTGGCGTGAGATCAAACTGAGCCAACATGATCAATGAATGAAACCACAAGTCAGCACATTCATAAACCAGCTTGCTAGCCTCGCCACTGTTTCTGGCATCCTTGGCCGCCATCACCGTCTCGGTAGCCTCTTCACCAATTTTTTTCAGTATCGCATCATCACCCTTTTGAAACAGGCGTGAGACGTAGGATTTTTCGGGGTCGCCACCAGCTTCTAGCTTACGCGACTCGATGATCTCAGCCAAACGGTGCAGGATATCGCTCATTTTTGTTTGTTGTAAATGTCTTCCGGTGCCTTGAGTACAGGGTCAGCTGCGACCCATTCAGGCTGCCCATCGGGGTTTTCTAATTTTTGAAAAAAACAGGAATGCCGACCCGTATGACAAGCAAGATTTCCCACCTGTGTGACTTTTAATAGCAAGACATCTTCGTCGCAATCGAGACGCATCTCATGGACCTGTTGAAAATGTCCTGACTCCTCTCCTTTATGCCAGAGCTTTTTGCGTGAGCGACTCCAATAAACCGCTTGCCCCAGCTCTACCGTACGCGCCAGCGCATCACGATTCATCCACGCAAACATCAACACATCATTCGAATCTTTTTCCTGGGCGATGACGGGGACTAAACCGTTCTCGTCCCAATGAATACGATTTAGCCATTTTGCACTTGCTGTCATGCGAGCCTCACTGGAATACCTTGCGCA
>Ga0315899_10006122_pt1 | contig 12951 bp, 5 predicted proteins | sample LakEriMetagenome_2_FD_203518 | JGI IMG/M metagenome (GOLD analysis project Ga0315899, IMG submission 203518) | Freshwater fungal communities from buoy surface, Lake Erie, Ohio, United States - Buoy 4 MA112 | ecosystem: Environmental > Aquatic > Freshwater > Lake | place: USA: Lake Erie, Ohio...
CTCCTCCATCGTTCAATTCGTGGGAATCGAACCGCAAAACCACTTTTGTGTCGACTCGACAACTGTATATTTTCGAAAGCCAATTCCATTACGAGCACAGGGGTCACCCCTCGAACTGGGACAAACTTTTCCTTGACGTTAGCCCTTATAATCTCGTCAACCTCCCGAATTTCTGAATCGGATAGGCCGGAATAGGCCTTTGCGAACGGGACCAGTCGCCCCTGATCCCAAAGAGCGAATGTATAGTCGGTAAACAAACTTGATCGCTTACCGTGACCCTTTTGTGCATAGACCAAAACGGCATCAATGGTGAGCGGTTCAATCTTCCACTTCCACCATGCGCCTCGCACACGCCCAACCTGATAAGGACTGTCCCATCTTTTCAACATCAGTCCTTCTGCGCCCTGGCTTCGGCTCGATTTTCGAATAAGAGCAAGTTCCGACCAGTTTGGCTCACCGGTTAGTTCGGATCTAGAAATTGGTTCCGATAGACGAATCTGAGTCTTTTCCAGCACTTCGGAAAGCCAAGTGCGTCTTTTAGATAGTGGCTCAGAGCGAACGTCTCGACCACGGTATTCGAGCAAGTCGTAGGCCATGAAAACGACAGGAATTTCACGTAGCAATTTCGGGGATATCGTTTTGCGTCCCAACCTCTTTTGGAGTTCAGAAAATGGCCGAGGTGCATTATTTTGCCACGCTAGTATTTCGCCGTCCAGCACGGTTCCGTCAGGAAGATGTTGAGCGAGAGAACAAATATCCGGATATCGTTCCTCGACACGCTCCTCACCACGCGTCCAAATATATAGCTCACTCGATCGCTTGATTAATTGAGATCGAATGCCATCCCACTTCCATTCCGCAAGAAATTCATCAGTTCGCCCGATCGAGTTTGGATCGCCATCAATTGAGTTTGCCAAACAAAAAGGATAGGGTTGCGAAGGAAGCATCAAATCAGTCGCGTTCGCAATCAGTGATCGAAACGAAACTGCTGTGGGATTCCAAGTGCCAGTCAAGCGATGCGCGACTAGTTCCGTTGGCAACTGGAAAGCGTCTGCGATAGCGCGAGTCACTAATCGTTTGCTCACGCCCACTCGCAAACCACCAGTCACCAATTTGAGAAAGAGAAAACGTTCTGCGGGGCCTATCGATTGCCAACAGATCGTCAACTCGTTATGAATTCTATCAGGAGAAGCCGTTTTCAAGGATTCGATTTTCTGATTAACCCAAAAGGCGAGCCCTCCGTGCGTGTCTATAGCCTGAGATGGAACAAGTAATGCGATGGTTTCCGCCAAATCGCCAACCCAGCTATAACTTTCCTCGAAGAGCCACTCGGACGTTCCACTCGATCGGACAGCCCATTCTCGTAAGATTCGAGTGTTGATTAATCGTTTTAAGCGTTCCCCAGATAAGAAGAAGACAGCCCATGCCGCATCCTCATGAGATGCTTTGAGGAAAAAAGCTTGCATCGCTGCAAGTTTCGCACTCGTCTTGGTCGTTTCGTCGATCGATCGGTAAAGCTCAGAGAATTCTTTCATAGAGATTCTCCAGCGGGGTTTGTGGCAGTTTCTTGGTCTTCTGTACTCTCCCCAAGAAACTCCGTTTTGAGAGGTGATGCGTTCCAGCCAAGGTCACGAAGATGCCGACTGAAAACATCAGCAAATCCGTGAGTCACCCAAACTTCTTCCGGTGCGACTTCCTGAACGGTTTTGATTAAAGCATCCCAATCAGCATGATCGGAAAGAACAAACCCACGGTCAGTGGAGCGTCTTCTTCGATTCCCCCTAATTTGCATCCAACCAGAAACCATTGCAGTGGAGCGATTGCGAAATCTATTGATCCAGGATGTGCCATGAACACTCGGAACAGCCAGAACCATCGCATGACTAAAGTCAACATCTTTGGTAGCTTGGCTGATTAGCTTTGTCTTTGGCAGCTGTACTCCGGCCTCGCGATAAGCATCGATCGGTTTTTGAAGAGCGCCATGAATGAAAATTGGTCCGATATTGGAATCGAGCATGTTCAATATACGTTGCGATTTACCGAGAGCGTAACCATACAGGATACTCGTAACTCCGGCCGATTGATTATGAATCCACCATGAGTTGATCTCCTCAGCCGTTTGTTTTGGATCTGACCATCGAAACACAGGTAGGCCAAAGGTTGATTCAGTAACCAAGCAATGAGCGGGGAGTGGTTCGAATGAGGAACAGGTTGGATCGTAGTCGCGTTTGTAGTCACCGGTGATGAGGGAAACGTGTCCTGCGTTTTCTATCCGAATTTGACTCGAACCCAAAATGTGACCCGCTGGGTGGAATGATAGTCGAACTGACCCGATCTGAATCGATTCACCATATTTTAAGCCGGTCACTGCGATATCTCGACCAAGCCGATCTGTGAGAAGCCTTACAGAACTGTCGACGGACAAATATTGATTGGAACCCCAGCGAGCGTGGTCGCTATGCGCATGAGTGATGACCGCACGATGTACCGGACGCCATGGGTCAATATAAAAGTCACCTGGGGGACAGAATAAACCTGCTGGTCGCATTTCGAGAGAACGCGACGTCATTGTTGTTGTGGGAATCTCCAATGGTTGACTCACTGGGGCGACGCGGTTTTGGTGTCGGCTTTAGAACGCGACCGTTTGCAACGCTCGCTGCAGTACTTTACCTCGGTCCACGACTTTTCCCATTTTTTTCGCCATGTGAACGAAAGTTGGCATACGGGGCAAATTTTGCTGGGTAAATTCTCTTTCGTCTTTTTCATTGGGTTCAATACAACGTGGGCCACGGAATTACGACATAGGCGAAGCAGCCGAGCAATGGAATAATTGTCTGACGTCGTCAATCCCCTTGGAAACCAGCTGGACTTCGCGGTCGAGGAGACCGCAGATGCCACTGGGCGGCCTGCACCTCGAACGTGAAGAATCTTCACGAGAATTTGAATGCCAGCTTAGCGGGCTACAGATTCGTTTGGTACGATTGTAGATATGGAGTTATCAATTCGCAGGGTTTGGAGAAATGCATGATAATTGAAGCCGCGTCGCAATACCGATACTTTTGGCTATTGCTACTCGTTTTGATCGTGCCTGCAATGACCTTTGTCGTTTTTCGTAAACGATTGTGGATATCAGTCTGGTTGAGAATGTTAGTATGCCTGCTGTTGATCTTGGCGTTGGTTGACCTACTCTGGGTTCAGACCGTCAAAAACAGCGATGTCATATTGCTGGTTGATCAATCGGATAGCTTGGGACCTGCACAAAAGCAACAAGCGTGGGAGTTTGCTCGCCAGATAGCCAAACGGCCTGCCTTGTCGACTGGCAACCATAGAGTAGGCGTTGTGTTATTCGGTAAAGATGTAGGAGTCGAACAGCCTCTCATCGAAAACGCGGAGCTTAACACTCAACCTGAGATTAAAGTAGACGGATCGCGTTCCCAACTAGGAGACGCGCTAAAATTCAGCGGGACTCTTTTCGACCGACCGGCCTATCGACGAATCGTAGTCGTGTCGGACGGTGGCTCTACGGAAGAAAACTGGCTGGACATGGCCAGTAATTTGTACAGCCGTGGCATTGAAATTGATGTGGCCCGAGTCATGCCCGCTGATGCGCAAGATATCATCGTTGAACGCATTGAATCACCGAATCGATCCGCCCCCAAAGTTCCCATCCCGCTCTCCATCAAAATTAGAAATCTGCGTTCCCAGACGAACGTTTCCAGCTCCGGTAAGCTGCAGATCCGACGAACGAGCGGAACGCAAACAACGCAAATCGCAGAACTAACCATAAGCGAGCTACCTGAAACAGAAATTCTTACGCTTCAAGACACGACGGCTCCGGCTGGGATGCTTGTCTATGAAGCACTATTCACCCCAGACGATCCACGGTCGGATCTATTTGGCCAAAACAACCGTGCTTCAACCATGTGCGAGGTTGTGGATAAGAACAAGATACTCATCATTTCGATGCAATCAGAGCTTGAAGCTTTAAAAGTTCGATTGAAGCCCCTGCTCGAGCAAGGTCTGAGTTTCGAATTCCGAACCGAAACAGAGACATTTCAATCGATTGCGGATCTCATACAATTTGATGCCGTCTGGATTGCCAATGTTCCTCGCATTCAACAAACTGACGACTTACCAATAATTCGATTTAGCGACGAGCAGCTGACGCAACTGAATCAGTATGTCAATGCGTTTGGTGGCGGTTTGCTCATGACCGGCGGGCCGAATGCCTTTGGTGCTGGTGGTTGGATGAACTCTGCCATCGAAGAGGCTATGCCAGTTAAATTTAAAGTCGACGATGACCGCGTCGTTGCGAGCTGTGCCATTGCGCTGGTGATAGACAAATCAGGTTCGATGTCGGGCGAAAAGATTCTGATGTGTCAATCCGCCGCCGTTTCCGCTATTTCGATGCTTAACGATAGCGACTACGTCGGCGTGTACCCCTTTGATTCCGGCTTGAGCTACCCCATATCATTGCGCAAAGTAGGAAGCGATCGGGCTCCACTCAATCGCAAGATCAAAAGGATTACGGCGGACGGCGGAACGGATATGACCGAAGCTCTGGAACTCGCATACAAGGAACTGCGAACTAATAATGCGTCAGTAAAGCACGTGATTTTGCTGACGGATGGTCAGTCCTTTGGAAAAGATTTCGCTCGCCAAGCAGCAGCGATGAAAGCCAAAGACATTACGACAACAGCCGTTTCTGTAGGGTCCGATGCCGACAAAAAACTGCTCATGTCAATTGCACAGCGTGGCGGCGGAAGGTTTTATCAGGTTGATAAAAGCAGCATGATCCCCAAGATCTTTATCAAAGAAGCGAGATTGGTATCTCGCCCCTTAATCCAGGAATTCGAGGGAAGCGTTCCAACGTTTCGAAATAAGTCTCATGAGATTACACAAGGAATAGCAGACAAGACTAGTTCAATCAATGGGCTAGTTTTAACGACGTTACGCGAAAGTCTCTTAGTGGAGCAATTGGTTCGCTCCAATCAACCGGAGAAGCCGAACGACAGCGTTTTAGCCGTTTGGCAATACGGTGCAGGACGAACAGCAGCCTGGACGACCGATTTAGGCGAACGTTGGGCTTCGCAATGGTCTGAGTCAGGAGAGTTGGATCAAGTGCTCCTGCAGGCTGTTCGGTGGATCGGTCGATCGAACTCGAAAAACAATCACTTTCTTCAGATTGACACCAATTCAAGTGTAGCAAATCTAAAATTCCAATGGGATCCAGAGGTGATCGACGTTCCCTCCACGTTGCCAGCGATCATAGTCGGCGTAGGAAGTTCGGAGACATACAAAGTTCAGCTACAACGGACGGGCCCTAGATCCTTTCAAGCAATTCAAGAGGATTTGCCTGACGGAAATTACGTGGTTGCAATCGAATCGAACGACTCGACCGGAGTCTTCCGACAGGGTTTCACAATCTCTGATTCCAGCGAATTCGAACTTTCGGCGCAAATACAGCAGCAGTTGATTGCCGCTGCAAGGCTAGGGGAGTCGGAAAGCTTGGGAGTATCGACTCGTTCTGACACGTTGGAACAATTAGAGAAAACAGGACGTTGGATTTCCATTTCATCGGCTAACGATAACTGGAGTACCGCCCCGATTGCTGATATAACAAGACCGACCGCTACCCCCGATCGCAACTCGTCTTCAACATGGTCCAGCATGCTTGTTCTGGCTGCAGGGGTTTTTCTAGTAGAGATGATTGTGCGTAAGTTTGGGTGGGATCGCCTTGTAGATTTTTCTAAATCAAACGCGAGTCTCGGGAGACCCGCTGCGCGTACTCAGCGGAATCGGAGCCTATCTGAACAAACTAAAAACGGCCCTAAGTCAGGTCGTGCACTGACACTTACTAGAGAAGAAGACCTCTCCTACACGGAACGATTGCTAAAGACGAAGAAGTCAGGCGTAAACAAGTAGCAACACCGATTGTCGCCAAAAGGGGAGGCCTTTTTTAGGATCTTTTAATCGTTACAGACGTCATCTTTCACTTAGACGTCAAATTCTTTTTCGCATTATTGAACCTAAGACATAACATCTTCATTAATTAAACCTATGGTTTTAGGTCCGAAATTTAAAAACTTGGGCCTAAAACGCTTCGTAGATTATTGACCAATTCAAAATGCGATCACTAGTAACTTCAATTGCCTCCTTAACTCTCGTCGTCTCGATGAGTCTTTACGGACTTGCGCAATCGAGTATTACCAGAAGCAACAGCTATGATACGCAAGGAGTTTTGGCCCCATATCTGTCTACCGAAGTCGCAACCGCCGAGTTAGGTATTTTGAGAGATGTTTTCGTCAAACCCGGAGATGTTGTCAAAAGGGGAACACCGATGGGGCGGCTTGATTGGGAGTTGCAGATTGCTGCTCTTAATGAGGCTGAGTTAGAAGCTAACGCAGTCGGCGGAGTTGATGTTGCGAGATACGAAGTGGAATTCCAGCAACGTCGATACGACTTGACCTTACCTCGCGTTCAAAAAGAGACGGCCAGTCCTCAGGAATTAGAACGTTTTGAAATGGAACTTAGGATTGCCAAGGCACGTCTTCAGTCCCAAATTGAAACAAAAAATCAGTCACAAGCGAGGCTGGCGAAAGCAAGAGTCGCGTTTGAGGAACGAACCATTAAAGCCCCGCATGACGGAATCGTTGTCGAGCAAGTAACGGAGATCGGCGAGTACATCGCTGGAACCAATCCCGTGCTTTTTAAGATTTTGGACACATCTCGTCTACGAGCACGTTTCTCCATTCCTCAGGAATTGGCAGATAAGTATCGAGACAAGAAGTCTGCAGAAATCCGATTACCGAACAACGCGGTGATCGAGGGAGAGATAGAGTTTATTGCCCCATTTGAAAGTCCAGAAGGAGGCGAGATTGAAATGACAATTCTCGTCGACAACCAATCTGGATTGGTACGCTATTCCAAGTGTTCCTTAGTGCTTCCATAATACGGCAATTATCGTGAACATCACTGCCACACAGTCCGACAAATCTCGCTCGACTTCAGAGGGCGGCAATCATGCTTCTTTACAAAAAAGCGATGTTTCTAATATAGAGTTCGTTGTTGTTGATTCTCTTCAGCAACTAATTAACTCCGGCTGGAATCTCGATCAAGCGCTAGAGCTTATCTCCATACAAAACGATCCAGACGAATCGGGTCAAAAAGCATCGAACTCATCGCAGCGACAGGACCGAAAGACTCAAAACGAAAGTTTTGTCAATGATATAGGAATTGTAGACAGTCTTGAGTTACTGTTGCGAGAGGGAACCGAGATTGAGAAGTCCCTAGAGCAGAACAAAAAACGTATCTCTGGATTCGCGAACCTAAGCAATTCCGTTGATGAAAAAGTTTTGCCGATCGAAGCCGTTGTTGAAGAGAACGAACCTCACGAGCGGATCAGCTTTTTCTCAGAGTCCTTCCTCTACAACTGGACTAACGAATTGTCGACTTTTCTCGATGCCGGGGTTACGATCGCGATCCTTAATAGTCGGCGAAAAGTATGCCACCTTCAGTTCGCGGGTTGGGATAGCGCTCCTTTTCGCGTCCATAGCGAATTGATGGGTGATTCGGCACGCATTGCAGCGAGTCAAAATACAATTTTGCAATCCACCATTCTTTACTCCTCAGCCGAGAGAAACAGATCGAAACCCAAGAGCACTGATAATCGAGATCCTCGAAACGCCGTCTGCGTGTTGCTAAATCGGCTCAGTAGAAGTGTTGGTCATGAGCTGTTAGCCGTTTCTCAGAAACTTGACAACTCCAACGGAAAAGTGGTACTTTTTCTGGATTCATCTTCCATTGATGCCAATCGCTTGGAAGAGATCTTGCTAAAGCCTGAATGGAAGAACCGCATTCACGAATTAGATGCATGGTTCTTAATTCGTCGATTTCAATGGAGCGTACGATTCAATTCTGCGATTGAATGGATTGCGTCCCATCCGAAATCCATTCTTGGAATCGTTGCTCTGCTTCTTGCGATATTGTTTATTCCCATTCCGTATTATCCAAGCAGAACATGTGTTATTGAGCCCGAGTCGCGGCAGCATATCGTAAGCCCCGTGGCCGGCAAGATTGCGAGCTGCAATGTTCGACCTGGGGACCTAATCAAGACTGGTCAAGTGCTGGTGCGACTTGACGATGAGCAAATCCAACGAGACTTAGCTGCCGCCCAGGCCGAATATCAGAAAGCGACTAAAAAGCTCGAATCGGCTATGGCAAATCGCATGAAAGGCGAAGCCAGTCTTGCAAAAATTGAGATTCACAAAGCAGAGTCGCTCTTAGAAAGCCTAAAAAGTCAACTACGTGACTTAGAAATCAAATCTACTTCTACAGGAATGGTCATCCAAGGCGATTGGCAACGAAGCCTCGGCATGCCCGTAACAATGGGACAGAATCTATTCGAGATCGCCGAACTATCTTCTCTAGTGGCTGAAGTTCACTTAAGTGCAGAGGACCTAGGTCAGATTCGTGTAGGTGACAAAGTATCAGTACGAGCAGATTCTTCCGGCACGGAGAGATTCTCAGGAAGCATCAGCCGAATAGAGCCACGCGCGTCGGTTTCCGACGAAGGTGTTTTCTTTATCGCGGACGTCATGATTCAAGATGCAGAACAAAGATTGCGACCAGGCATGAAAGCTAGTGCTGTCGTCGATGCAGGTTGGAAACGGATCGGATCGATATTGTTCTCGAGACCATACCGTTGGCTCTCCAATCAATGGATTTGGTAAGAAAACGAGTACGCCATAGATATGGACAATAAGCAGATTCGACTCAAACCAGAGATAAGCTTTCGAGCATCGTCGACCGGCAACAAATTTGTCGCAGAAGATCGAGTCCAACAAAAATTCTGGCGACTCGGAAAACTAGAGTATGAGCTCTGCGCGTTTCTCGAGTCTCCGGTGCTGTTCGAGGATATTGCTAAACTAACACCGCGCGCCAGCCAAGCACTATCTCAAGCAGAACCTGATAAAATCGCCAAAACCGTCATATGGTTGATGCAGTCAGGGCTTGTTGAAACCATTTCGGTCAATCCCAACGCGACCGACCCAGACCATCAGCAGAAAACACCAGCACTCAAATTATTCGATCCAAGCTTTTTTAGAATTCACCTGTTGAGTGGGGATCGCATTGAACAACTTGCCAAGCCTTTGGTTTGGTTGGTGTCATATCCCGTACTTTTGATCGCGATGGCACTTTGGCTAGCAGCATTAACGGCCGGCTTTCAAAATCTCGAAAAGCTCACATCACTCAGTGGAAAACTATTCGTACCCGGAAGTCAATGGTGGTTTCTCATTGCGTGGACGTTGCTCAAGTTCATTCATGAGTCTGGGCACGCGATCGCATGCTTGAGAGTTGGGGTGCGCCCCTCATCGGCAGGTGTCGGGTTTATCTTTTTTACACCATCTCCGTTTGTTAATGCCACAAATTCCTGGAATCTTGACGATCGTTGGTCGCGAATCCTAATTAGTTCCGCCGGCATACTTTTTGAAGCGACCTTTGCCTGCGCGGCCCTTTTGGTTGCGTGCTGGTCGACGTCGCCATCGATGCAGTACTTATGTATCTCTATTGTTACGCTCGGTACCATTTCCACCTTTGCTTTCAATGGAAATCCGTTGATGCGATTTGATGGTTATTACATCCTCATCGACCTTATAGGTCGCCCCAATTTATGGCAGGATGCTAATCGTACCCTAAAGCAATTCGCTTGGGGATTAGTGTCTAAATCGTCGAGTATGACGGAGACAGCCCCAATATTGTTGGGATATGGATTGATAAGCTTTTGCTATCGAATGCTTAGCTTAACAACTATCGCCTGGGGGCTCTGGGTCGCCTGGGATGGTATCGGCTTGTTGATTGCCATAGCATTTGGAGCGCTGTGGTTTGTGATACCTAAGTTAATCAAACAGAAAACACCGACCAAACCAGGCCAAGAGGGTAAACCCTCGATATGGTCAGAAATCTCGACGAAAAAGGTATCGAAGCTTGGAGCTGTAGGAGCGTTGGTCGTCGGGCTAGGCTTTTTGCCATCGCCCTTTCAAATCTATTGGCCAGGCTGCGTGGATTTCGTTGAACCAGTTGAAATAAGAACAGCTGTCCCTGGAAAAATCGTAAAAGTGTTGCATCATGACGGACAAGGCGTGCGCAAAGGGGACGAGTTATTGAGACTCTCGAATCCAGAACTCGAACTTGAGTTTTCCAAGGTCGAGCTGGAATGGCAGCTCGCTCAGGAAAAATGCAACATGCTACGGGCGCAGAGACGTGATGCCGAATTGAATTCTGAAGAGTCGGAACTCGAAGCATGTAGATTCAGATACGAGAGTTTTAAAGAAAAAATATCCAAACTTTCCATACGTTCACCGCGAGATGGAGTGCTCATGATGCGAGGCTCTACTAACTTTACGGGAATGTTTGTCGAGGAGGGGAGTGCGTTGGGGATCGTCGTTGATCCCTTTCGTTTGGAGGTACGTGCCTCAGCGCCTGCTGATCAATGGGAGCCGTTGGCTAAGTCACCTGGAGGAGAAGCTGAAATATTGCTTTCCAATGGCGAAATTTGGAAAGGCGAACTCCTGCAAGTTTTACCACGAACCACCGATATTCTAGAATTCCCCGCACTGGCGGGACAACACGGAGGAGTGTTAACAGTGAAGATGACGAAAGGGGAGAACGGAAAAGAGGAACAACGGACCCTCGATCCACGTTGTCAAATTCGAGTCGAACTCACACCAAATTCGTTCGAACGACGGTTTCTTTCGTCGAACTATCGCCCAAACTTGCCGCCGCCTGGAATCGTCTGTTCGGTGAAATTAATGAGTCATCAGGAATCGGCTTGGCAGACGGCTATACGTTGGATCAATGCTGCCTTGAAAGTACGATTCCAAACAGAGTCCATCCCCAGTTAGAGATATCGTTTCAGACCTCGGAGCTAGCTGGACAGGTCCAGATCTATTGGGATCGCTTTAATGGTACGTTAGCCACTCTTGACCGAATAGAGCACCGTTGACTGTCAACAGGGTCTATCAATCATCCTGCAGAATCCGTTGCTCGGAAAGCAGATTTGTTTTGCTCTAGAAAACAGTTTCTAAGATTTATTCGGAATTGTGGCGATTAGCAAAATAAATGTCTTTAATTCCAGGTCATTGAAATCGGCAATTTTCTTGAATGCCGAGACGTCAAAAGCTTGCAAATAGCAATGGGAGTCCCTTAAGATTTCTGGACTTCTCCATTTCTAGTCTTTGCATTTTGAGTTTTTATCATGCCAGATATTTCGCCCGCTTTCCCACGAGGCATTAGCAAGGATCACGGACGTTCCCGCAAACAGAATCACAAAAAAAGGAACCGCAAACGCTTTCGACATCTCGTAGTCGAGTCACTTGAAACTCGCATGGTTATGACATCAGATTGGCAGAACCCAGTCCAACCACTCGACGTCGACAATGACAGAAGTGTTTCGCCTCTCGATGTGCTGGTTGTTATCAATGCAATCAATCAAGGCAACCTAGGTCCGTTCGAAACAATCAATGTTGCGGATGGATATTATTTAGATGCCGATGGCGATGGCCAACTGTCACCGCTTGATGTATTGTCAATCATAAATCATCTCAATAATTCTAATCAAGGAAGCGACGGCGGCAACTCGTCAGATCCCGGCAGTAATCCCATCGGATTTATTGCTATCCCGCTACGACAATTAAGTGGCCAGACAACCGATCTGGTTACTATGTCTGCACAGATGGTAAATGGTAATATAGGTTTCAAAGAGATGGGAATCTACGTTGCCGAGAGTGCGAACGGCCACGTAGCAGGATTAGAACCAGGGCAAAGCGGTTATGTCGGTGCTGTCCTTCGCTCAACGAGTAAACGCGTTCTCTTATCCAGTCAATCGAGTGGGCGGATAACAGCCAATGTGGAGGTAAATGCATCCAGTCGCCTATGGCTTTATATCTCGCAACACACTGTTACGCATCCAGATCCCTACCGACATGTACGAGTTAACTCGATCGCAGGTGATGGCATTCAAGTAAGATGGGAGGAGACCGCCAGTTCAGGGTTTTCCAGTGTTGTAGGTGATCGAGGATTTGATGATGCAGTCGTAAATTTCTCCTTCTCCGCACCGTTCCGCCGCAACACCAACCCAGTTCTAAGTCCTATCCCCAATCAAATCGTAACGGAGGAAACTTCCTTTGGCATTCGCGTGACCGCCATGGATCAAGAAAGCTCGCCCTCTCAATTGCGGTACAGTCTGCTCGCGAGTCCAAGTAGAGCCACTATCGATCCCATCACTGGATTTGTAAGTTGGTTGTCCGAAGAACAAGACGGCCCGGGACGATTTATGTTTGATGTTCGAGTGACCGATCCGCAAGGTGGTTCCGCATCCCGATCTTTCTTCGTTGACGTTGTCGAGAGCAACAAGCGACCGACTTTGCTAGCGATGGACCCGAGGACGATTCAGGCGGGGGAAGCGATTACTATCCAAATGAGTTCTTCCGATCAAGACCTACCATGGAATACGTTGAGCTATTCACTTCATGGAAATGTACCGGCCGGTGCAACCATCGACAATCAAGGAAGAATCACATGGGTAACATATACGTTCACTCCGTCGGGAACATATCGATTTAACGTTCGCGTTACCGACAACGGAACGCCGATGTTGTCGAGTGAGGTACCCATCACCATCCAGGTAACATCGCCTAGAGTCGACATTAAAGAAGATGATCGATTTATTACCGAACATCGCATACCAATAGCACTTAATGCTAACACTGCCACATTAGAAATTGACTTCGAAGCCCTTCAGTTCGACAGAAGCTCTCGTGGGATGATTCGAGATGCATTTGAAATAGCGTTGGTGAATTCTGAAGGTGAGCCTGTTGGCGCAACAATATCTCGAGGAAAAGATGCATTTTTCAACCAAACGGAAAGTTTGGCTACTTTGGTAGCTGCTGG
>Ga0315899_10006123_pt1 | contig 12950 bp, 10 predicted proteins | sample LakEriMetagenome_2_FD_203518 | JGI IMG/M metagenome (GOLD analysis project Ga0315899, IMG submission 203518) | Freshwater fungal communities from buoy surface, Lake Erie, Ohio, United States - Buoy 4 MA112 | ecosystem: Environmental > Aquatic > Freshwater > Lake | place: USA: Lake Erie, Ohio...
AAGTCAATTCCAATGGCTTTATCTGTTACTGGTAAAGGCTTAATCGTTGGGTCATCAAATCTTATTGAGATATGCCAACGTCCAGAAGGATGTAATCTGACTGTTACTGTGCTTGGTTCACAGCTTTCTGGGATTTGTCTTGACCATCGAATAGGCAAAGGTTCTGTGCATTTGGCTAAATAGATTTGTTTGTCTTTAAATTTAAAAGCAGATTTGGTAAATTCGGCACTTCCTCCCTGATGTTTTTTCTTAAAGTTAGGATACTTAGTACGACCAGAAAAGAAATTGTTAAAAGCTGTTTGTAGGTGTCTTAACCCTTGTTGTAAGGGTACACAGCTAACTTCGTTTAAAAACTCTAATTCTTCTTGCTTTTTCCAATCAGTTAGCATTGAAGAAGTTTCAGTATATCCTACTCTTTCTTGTCTTTCGTACCATGCTTGTGTTCTGAGATGGAGTGCCTTATTGTAAACCAATCTTACACATCCCAAAGTGCGCCGCAATAGCGACTCTTGTTCTGGTGTCGGGTAAAATCGGTAAGAATAGGCTTTTTCCATCCCTCACATTTTAGCATATATCGTGTAAACGATGCTCATATTTGACGGTAAAGCCGTCGTAGAACGACGGGGTTTCAGACCCAAATTTTCGATGAAAGACCAAGAAATCTATCTCTAGTCTTCCCGTCATGGTAGATGCCGATACTGGAGAACCTTGACTACCTATCCGACCCCTCGCATTGCCGAAAAATAACAAACCCCTTCTATCCAAAGCTTCAGCGATTTTTACCTCCACGGGCGATCGGAAGTACATCCCGCCCCACTCGGTCGTTCCATTGTTGCTCCGACCGACGACGAGGGCGCTTCCCCTAACGATTTGCTCGATCCTTTCCTGCCAATGCTCATCGAAAAACAACCGCCACCAGTGTTGAGTGCCGTGACCATCCCTCTGATCGGCGTAGGCGAGGTGCAGGTTCGGCTTGATCTCCATGTAGAACCCCGGCCTGGTTTTAGGATAAAGCCATTGATTGATCCGTTTCCTGAGATTTTTTTCCTTGTTAGCACTCAAGGCAACAAAAAAATCTAACAGTTGTGAGGTTCTCAATTCTCGCAATAGGGGAAGCTTCCCACCGACAGAGACCAATTCTCCGCTATTTTTGGTTCTTTCATCGTTAAATTCCATAAGAAACTATTTTACCGAAAAATAACATTTTTGCCAGAGCATGATACATTGTGTCGAGAGGTGGAAGCTACTGAACGCCGATAGTTCTGCCCGATGATCCTAGGATAATCGATTGTTCTAATTTTTGAGGTTCCCAACCGACATTAAATCCCTTTTTCCAAGCGATTTCTCTCGCTTTTCTGTAAGTAGGAAAACTATCAGGTCTGACGATAAAAGCGATGTAATCTTGTTCGGGATTGAGACCACTTATAATTTCCTTAAACCGAGAATCAGTTTTCGATAACTGCTCGTTGGCTGTTCCCACATTTTTATTAAGTTTTTTGTACTGCCAAGCAAATGATTCGATGTCTATTAGTTGAGCTTGATAGGAATCAGTTTGTGGTCTAAATTCCCTAACTTTACTGACTTTTTCCTCAACACAACTTCTATATTGGCGCATTTCTTCTATATATGCCGTTAATTGTTCTAGACTATAGTAATAAGGCTCGATCGGTTCTGTGCAGGTAGGTAAGCTTTTAACAAAATCCTCAATTTGTCTGGAAATCATCTCGGTATCTAGATAACTAACGTGGTTATCTGCCACCTCAAAAAGATGAGGTTTTTTTTCGGTTTGAGAGACTAGAGGTGTTCGGATAGTGGTTCCCGACTGTACGGCTACCAGAGTGATAAATAAACTGACAAACATCAGAACTCCTACTGTATTAGTCATGATGTCAAGGAATGAATCAAGATTACCTATCGGCAAACTTGAACGATTATACTTTCTCAGTTTTCTCATTTATTTTTCCAATCAATTGTTTGCTTCCGATTTTATATTTAACTTCCAATCTTTATCCAAAGGTTCGTAACCGATATCTATTCCCCTTCCCTCGACCAAACTTCTAACTCTTTTAAAGGTATCGATTCCGTCTGGTCTGACCACAACGATGAGATATTCTTGACTAGGATCGATTTTCTTCAGTAATATTCCCAGTGGTGAGAACTCACTTTCCAAAACGGAGGCAGCTACAAAAACTTGTTTGGGATGTAAAATTACACCATCGGCTTGACACTCGATATAAAGGGGCTGTTTTGATCGATTCAAACCGTTATCGCTCTTGGCCACGATTGTTACTTGCTTTTGGCTGCCGATAATCTCGGAAGTAAGCACGATAATCAGGAGAATAAGACTGCCTATCGTGCAGGCTAGGATCGATAAAAATGGAAATAAATCTATCTGTATAGATTGTCGGCTACGCATCGCTCTAGGCATAATTTAAGTCCTTTCATCTTCCTGTTCTAAGAGTAGAATCCGGCGCGGCTTATTCAGTTGGTCTAATGTCGGTCTTAACCGCTCCAAGCTGGTCTGAATTTCCGCTAAAACACTTTCTAAAACGGCTTTTTCTTTGAGATTGCGGAGATTATCGTCTAAACTACGCTGTAAACTGTCGATCTCACTGATTTGAGCCGCGTATTTCTCCAAACTGCTTATTCTTTGTTCTAAGGCCTGGGCCGCCGCCTCTAATTTATAACCGACCACCAGAGCTTGTTCTTTAAATCCATCGGCTACCGCTAGATGATTTTGATGGATGGCCTTGACAGTTATTTTAATCTCATTTATTAGCCCTCGCTGTATTTTTATCTGCTCACCGAGAAAGGTCAAAAACTCCTGACGTTCTTTAGTTGCTGTTTCCCTTACCGTCTGGATTTCTCGAACTGTTTGAGCAACGGCCTCTCGTATGCCGTTTACTTCTTGCGTGAACCCTTTTGCCAATGCTGCCGCCGCTTGTTCTGCATAATGTTTGGCTGGTTCGATTAAGGTTTCGGGGGCTGGGAAATTTTGTCGGACGGCTTTGATTACCGCTTGCTCGACTATTTCCCCGGTAATGGTCTCGTTTCCTTTACTTTTATCTTGTAATCGTGGTAATACTTTATCGTTGATGTAGATATCGATCGCCAGCAGCAGACGGGATTCTAAACGCTCGACCATCACCAAAGGCAGCATCACCAATACGCTCATAAATAAAGCTAAAAGAGTGGTATCAAATGCGATCGCTAATCCTTGGGTCACAGTGCCGATACCCTCTTTAATTTGGTCGATATCGCTGGCATTTTCCAGAAATCCTGTAAATCCCCCCACCGAAGCACTGATGCCGAACACCGTGCCGATGAATCCCAGTAGGGGAATTGCCCAAACTAAAATCTTGGGGATGGTATAGGAAGACTCGGAGGCACTATGATAAAAAGCCGAATCTTCTAAAGAGAACTCGTTAGCTATTTGACGATTACCAGAGGTAATATACACGGCGATTACCCGACTACAACGACGGGCCAGCAAGCCCTTCTCTTTTGCTAGATTCTGTTGCAGATTGATCACCTGATTGCTTGTCGGATCCTCAAGGGATATATTGGATGGAATCAGTTCTTCCCCTAAAGTTCGCGCTTCTTTTTGAAGCTTAAAAAATTTCAGCAGGGTCAAAGCCGCCACAATTCCAGCAAAGGCGATCGTGAGAATTTGAGTGAATCCCCGCTCGTACAATAAAATCCCGATAAAAGTATTTTTGACGGGAAATAGCAGAGCGTAAATGGCTAGGGTGATTCCCAAGCCAATTCCAGAAACGAGGAGAAGATTCACGTCTAATTCCCTTCGATCCGATTTGAGCGAGTTTAAAACAAATTTGGCTTTCATGACCGATATTGAACAGGTTGATAGATTTTCATCGGGTTTATCTTTGACCGTCAAAGGATGCTCATCCTATCAATTCTTATTAAGGGATTGATGATTGAAACGGAATCAAGAGAAATTTTTCGTGTGTAGCTTTCGGACTTTGGTCGTTGGATTGATCAGGGGTTTCCCTAATTCGTACCTAGTGACGGGGAATCGGAAATTCTCTTTTTCTCCTACAGTAAGGGTTATGGCCTTTTGTCAACAGGGAAGTCCAGATATAACCGATTCTTGTGACCAGTGATCGCACATTTTACCCCGATTCGTATTGTTGATGAAGATTTAATAACATTTGTTTGATCCGGTTGCGTAATGGCTCTGGTGTAAGTACAATACAGCGATCTCCATAGGGTAAAATCTCCCGAATTAACCAAAAATGACTAGAGACTTTACGGGTTATAATCCTTTTCCCGTTTACCTCTCGGTCGTCGATATCCCTTGCCTTCCTTTCATAAGCCTTCACGAGGTCTTTTTCTAATTGTAATTGTACTTTTATAAAATCGAGACTGTCTCGCCATTGTTCTTCGATCGGGATCAGGCTTTGAATACGAGAGAATTTAAGACAGCGATTGTGAACAAGCTCGGGAAAGTCTCGCTGATCTTCTTCTGGCAGATCGACCGTTTCTTCACACCAGATCTCTAGATAGAATTCTTTTTCCCGAAACATGATCTCGGCAGAGCGAACGGTAAATTCTAGGGTCTGTCCCTGAGAATTTTTGTACATTACCCGAAAAGCTTGCCGGTCATGGATATAGCGCTCCACCGTGAGCCGCCAATCGCGATCGTACTGACTCACCTGTTCGGAAATCTCCCGACGCTCTTGAGGGGAGAGATTTCCCTTCTCTAAAAGAAAATTAGAAAGAGTCTGGGCCGGTTCGATGTGACCCGATCGTACCAGACGGTCGATCGCTTCCTTGATCGCTTCGACCCGCTTTGCCGAGAGGGTAAAAGGTTCACCGATCTCCAGTTCTCCTTCGGCGATGGCGGCGATTAGACCTGACGGACTAGGACTTTTCCCCCAAAAGATGTCAAAGCGTCGGGCGATCGCCTCTAGCTTCTCCTTCGTTCCGGGAGGGATTGACAGTGTAATTGTTTCTTTTTTGCGGTTCACCTGAAAAATGTACTTGTAAACTTAGAATATTTGTGCTACGATACCTATATTGTAATGATAAATGAGGACAAAGGACTATGAGCAAAGGATAGTTGAGAAGGATAACGAAGTGATCGTGGTTATTGCTGATTCCGCTATTCGTTTTAGGAAATCTCGAATCGGGGATGAGTTGACCGTTATGTTTTGCGATGGGTCGGTCAAAGTAAACAAAATTTAATCAAGCCTAAAGCTGATTAAAGGAGGAAAGTGCGATTATCAAGCTATCCCTATTAGGGAATTCCTTAAAAAAGACTATTTACAGTCTTGATTGCGATATTTTTTCAATTCCTTAGAGGCTTTTATCGCTGGACTATCATTTTAGCGGACAGTTGGGTGCTGATCAACCTCTCGCTCTGTAAATTTTCCCTTAATTGCTATATTAACCTTTTAAAGTGATATAGTAATAAACGGACCAGACCTTACGCCTAGTCCGTCTATGTTGATTGACTACTTCATAGGTTATGACAAGGCTAGTCCGAGAGTCAACATATTGAGGTGAAAACCTATGAGTGATAACTTATCCGATCGTTTACTGAGATTGATGTCCGATGGAGGCTGGCACTCTAGCCAAGAACTAGCGGAAAAAATTAGCCATCGCTTTTCGGCAACGATGCACGTTCTGAAAAAACGAGGTCATCAATTCGAGCAACGTCATATCGAAAGAAAGCGCTACGAGTGGCGACTAAAAGCGTAGCTTAGAGCGATCGCTCCGTGAATCCATGCCGTATGGGGGATTGTCTCCCCCGATACTGATCACCTCTTGTATTCGATTGCGAGATGAGCGAACAATATGATGTTCATAACAGACGAGTGCCAACCAACCTTAGAAGAAAGGTATTTTCTAAAAATCCGTCCCCAGCTTTACAAGCTACACGCGTCCCATTACCAATATGGGGTTAGAAAGGGAACAAGCCTAGCCGAGCATTTAGATTCTGTCTGTCAATTTCTTTTAACCATCACCCGTATCGCAGGAGTGCCAGAAGAAAAACGAGGGATAATTTTAGCCGTCGGAGTGACCCATGATTTAAATAAATTAGATGAATCAGGACGTAGTGTTAAGAAACTGGCGAGAGATCGGGCTTTTTTACAGGAACAGTTGGAGTTAGCCGGTGTATCGGCTCTGGTGAAAACCGAAGAGGATTACGAGCTAGTCAGAAGATTAATCGAGCGTCATTCCGGTCATAGTGCCAGCGATGGAATGAGATTTTTTCCAGAAGATGGAAATATTAAAAAATGGGCGGCCATGTTGATCGGGGCTGATCTCTTCGACTTGGGGATAGGGGAAGAAAAACGTCTTCGTAAGGTCGAGAACGAATTAACGATCGCTCTCGGCCGTCCCTGTCAATTATTTCGTGTTTGCTTATCGGAGGATAAAGGGTATTTAACCTCGCTTTTGTTGGGAGCCTGCGAAGAAGTGTTGATGAAATACAGCCTACAGTCTTTAGCGATCTATCCCGACGGACAACTATTTTTAGGTGAGAAATTCCCTGATCGAGATCTGACGAAAGAGATAGCGATCGCTTGGCAAAATAGAATCGATCGGGTGTTCGGTAACAATATCGAACAGCTTGTCCATCCGACGAAAGACGGGATTAAAATCGAGCTTCAAGCGATCCAACAAAATCCAGAGGAAACCCTCGGTTGTGTTATTGCATTGTTAGAAAAAAAGAAAGCGGGCATCAAGTCCGATAAAATTCAACAAGATGTTAGCAAATACGCGGGAATGGCGGGAGAGAAAGCGGTTCGAGAAGCCGAAGCGGTTGGATTATTACCGATTGCCACTGCCGACGATTTCGCCATTTCTGAAGGTCTGAAGGCCGCTTACCTGAGTTATCGAGGGGCTGGTATAAATCCGCAGGAAGCTTGGGATCGGATTGGCGAGCGCACCGGACTATCGAAAGAACAAAGGATCGCACTCGAACCTTTTAATTCTCAATACGGCCGTTGTCTGTTCGCAGCTAAATCCGCAGAGAGGGGAATGGAAGGGATTCAAGAGGCTTTAAGGGAATCTTTTCAACTACGTTTGGCAACAAACCTCCAGGACTCGGATTTGGAAGTATCCGAAGAAATGATAGCGGTAGTTTCTCAATGGCTGAATTTCCCTAATGCGAGAACTTGGCGGGCAAAAGACGAGCTTGACGCTTATATCGAAGCAAATCCCCGACAACGTTCCTCCCTCGGTAGCACATCGAAACAGATTGAAGAACTCATGTCGAATAATATGCCCCCAGAGACAAAAGTTCAATCTTTTTCCAATCGTCTCCCTGGGGGAATGAGTGCGGAACCGAAAAGACAAGCAGATACAATGGCTTCTCTCGCCTATAAATTAATGGCTGTCGGCGCATCTTTTCCCGCCGCTAGTAAGCAAGAACCGCTTTATCTTCATTTTGCTTTACCGAAAGGGTCTAGTCCCGATCTATTGAGCTTTTGGAGACGATTTTTAGAGGAGAAAGCGGCGATAGGCGAGGGAGGAACGGTCACAATCGATGAACTCAAGTTCTATAAAGTCGATAACGAACAGTTAATTTACAAATCTCGATCGATCAATGAATTGGGTATCGAGTTCAAATTGAACAAAGTAGTCGGTTTGGCTTTTCCTAAACGTCCTGAGTTTATCCAATCGACCGTAATTATCCCAATTTTATGGGGTGATGCGAATAATTCAATAGCCTTATTGAAAACAATTCACTTGGCCTTAGATTTGTCTCTTGCGACGGATTTCGGGTTTCCTTTTGTAGTCAGTAGTAATTTGGAGGTAGAATCATGGAATAATTTTTATGGAAGAGTTGAGGGGATTCCCTCTACTTTGCAACCGTTACTAGGAAACGGTCAATATCGGCGGAGCGGTCACAGTATGCCAAAAACTTTAAGACCCGAAGAAATCGCCGAGGAAATTTTAACTCGATTAAGATGTTTGGGTAAATTAGCGATAACAATTGCTAGTCTTCAAAAGAAAGATGATTGCCTTTACGACCTCGCTCGATCGCTAAGAAGACCGATCGAACTTTACTATGTTATTCTTCGTTGGTTATTACGAGAACATGATGATCCGAATTTAGAGTATTTTTGGCACCAGATTTCTCAACCCTTGAATATTTTACTGGAGAGTTGCATGAAGGATGAACATGATCTATTAAGTCGCTATCTTAAAGAAGCGGCTAGTATTGCCGAAGAAGCGGTCTTACGGGGGAGTTCTTTCCGTCGAACCTCGCAAGCGGAACCGTTTACCGAGTTTATCAACGCGATTCGTTCTCGCAAAGCCCATCTGTCCTGGGATGTGGTTTTCGGTGCGTTAGTGCAGAATTATCACAACCGACTTGATCGCATCCGCGAACACGGTGTCGGTGCAACTAAATACGAACAGATCAAGCGGTATTACGAGGTATTGAGACAACTTTTCGAGGAAGTTTATCAATCCCGCCCAGAAAGACTTCTAGCCGATAAAAAAACACTAGAAGCCGCATATCTTTTCTTCCTACAGGAAGCCAGGCAACGGATCAAGGAAGAATCGAAAAATCAACCCCCAACTGCCGTAGAAACTAACGAGCAATAAATAATCCACGAATATTCAGGAAAACGATTCTATGACTATCGAAAAATTAACCCCCTTTCTTGCGCCCGCTTACGAGAACTTCCCCAAAGGCAGAACGATCGGGCTAGTTGTTTTAAGAACTACTCGCTCCGAAACGATCTTCCGCACCGAAGGGTCTGGAGAGCCGATGTGTGGTGAATTCGTACAAGCGGGAATCAACGATCCGACAATTATCCCCCGTTTGGTTATGACAAAACGTAAACAGATCGCCCCAGAAAGACGGCGGGGACGGGAATTTTTAAGAGCAAATAACCTACTGTATAACGCGCCCAAGGGCGGCACAGTTTGTTCTTTAAACACGAACGCGCCCTGTGAATGCTGTATCGATTGTTTCCTGTACGGTTTCGCTGCGGGGGGTGAAGGCGCTCAGAAAAGTCGGGTTTGGACAGAAGACGCGTTTAGTGTTTTATCGAGTACCGAATTAATCGGGGAGCGGACGATCAACGCTATTTTCGAGAATGGCACGATGCGTGATGAAAAAGGAACCGCTTCTACCGCTTTGAACACGAGCGAGTACATTAAACCGGGGGTTCATTTCCTCGATATCGTCACTCTAAAAGATGTTACGGCCGACGAGTTACGCTACACGGTCGGAAATATTCTTATGACGACCCGTTACGGCGCGGTTTCAAGTCGATTAGGACGGATGGATAATGAAATTATCGGGGTTTTCGGCGGAATGGCGGAATTACCCAGTTCTCTAGAATTGGTGCAGTCTGTTTACGACTTGCTGGGAGCGCCTGAAAAGCTATTGGAACATCCTTTTAACACCGAGGAGCTAACTACCGCCGTCAAATCCGCGATCGCTCCGTGGACAAATAAGCGAGGTATTTCTATGCGGTTATCAGAGGAAGAGTTAACTGAGTTGATCTTGGATGTTGATCGCCATTGGTCTTTGGACGATCAGGAAACCTTTTTAACACGTCTCGATGAATCCTATGCTTCTTTCCGTAAACCTCGTTCTGAAGACGTTGGCAAAAAAGGAAAAGGCAAAAAGGATGCTTCGTCCGTTTCGCTGTAAATCGTTCACGGGTTAGAGGATCGAAAATTTTTCTAACCCTTCATCTCAAAATCGAATTTTATGCAACAACTTGAATTACCTCTCCCGTCCCTAGCGGAACCGAAAAAGACAATTTACGAAAGTGCGAGGCTGATCGAGCTTTGGTGTGCCGAACCCGTTTTTTTCGCCTCTAGAGAGTTATCCGACACCTACTATACCGAGGGAGCGATCGGTAACTACGCACTCGCTTATGCATTTGGTTGGGCGCGTTCTCCCTACCGTCTGACGGGAACCGCAACCTGTAGACCGAGATACCGGGAAGACCTATCGCCTTTAGATAGTTACATTTTGCCCGCGTGGCCGAAAAACGATCAAGCATCTTTTCGATTTGAACGTTTTAACGCACTGTCCGATAGTTACTGGTATGCGATGACGAATAATCGTGTGGCGATCGCCCGTGAAGACTTACCGATCAAACGCTTCGGGAAAAAGCCGAATACCTTTCGACCGAGCAATTTTCCTCAAACGGGACGACTACGGATAATAGAACGAGGAAGTCGTTTTCAAACTTTAGTGTTCGGAAATAGAGAATTGCCCGAATATATTCGCTTAGGCAAATTCACCAGTAAAGTGAAAGTAACCATCCTTTCCGAAAATAGAGTTATTCTATTACCCAACGGGGAATATCGTAGTCATATCTACCTCAATACTGCTGATATACCCGCTAGTGTAAATTTTTTATCGTTCGATCTAATTGCAATTCCGCCAGTCTCCCTTTTCAAAAATCTTCACTTTCAAGGAGAAGCTTGGCAGATAGGTGAATCGATTGTTCCCGCTTATTTAAAATTCTGCGGAGGGTGAAATTATGGATAATCAATTTTTAAATATATGGCTAGAGCAAAAAAGTATTGCGGTTTGTGATTCTCTTCCTGATAAACTCCATTTTATGAAACCAGCCTTACAACATCAGGTAGAAGTGTATGAAAAATCCCGCAATCACGATTTAATTCTCGATCTAGCACCAACTGGAACTGGAAAAACAAAAGCGGGTTTTACGGTTCTTTTACATAATCCCAATCAAACTGCGATTTATATCGCTCCGACTAACGCGCTTGTCACCCAACAAGCGGAAGCGGCCGAGGCTTTTGTGAGGGATGCTAAATTAACGCACGTTGTCAAGGCCGCATCGGCCAAGGAAATTCAGGGATGGTCAGATGATCGGGTAGGCAAACGATCGGGAGAAAAGCTCTATAATCTCCTTCAGAATCCCGCTACGATTTTTCCCGAAGTAGGAGCAAATAGACCACTTTTCTTAGTTACAAACCCTGATATTTTTTATTATGCTACGTTTTGGGCTTATAATAGCTTAGATAAATCTAACATAGCTAGTGAGTTTTATAGCAGATTTTCTACAATTATATTTGATGAATTTCATCTGTATAGTGCTAAACAGTTAGTTAGTTTGTTGTTTTTTATCGCTTACTCAAAGGTTTTAGGCTATTTCCAGCATGATCGGAAAATCGTTATCCTAACTGCGACTCCAGAGAAAGCCTGCGATGAAGCTTTTAACACTTTAGAAAGAGCGGGAATCAGAATTGCGCGAATTGACGGGGAGAGTAACCATAGTAATCAAGTTCCTTCGCAGACCAAAGTGGCTCTAGAAATTCGTCCGAAAATTGAACGAGACGAATATTTATTACAAATCGCTGATGAAGTCAAGGAAAAATATCTAGCGAATCCCAATGGCAATGGTGCAGTTATTCTCGACTCTAAAGATCACATTAATCGGTTGGCCGATTTGCTGACGGAACGAGGATTAAAAGAGGGTTACGGAAGAATACACGGATCGACACATCAAAAGGATAGACTTTTAGCAGTTCAAAAACCGATTATTCTCGCAACCAGCACTGTAGATGTGGGTTTTAACTTCGAGAAAAATCCAGTCCCAACCCGACAAACTTTAGATTGGTTAATTTTTTCTGCGAAGGATCGTCATTCTTTCTGGCAAAGATTAGGAAGAGTTGGCAGAGTATTAGGGCGCAAGATTACAGATATCCCGTCGGAAGCGATCGCCTATATAGATCCGAAAGCTTGGGAAGAGAGAATTCTCGAACTAGATCGATCAGGTGGTCGAGAGTCATTGAGAAAGATGCTAGAAAGTTTATCTTGCTTAGATCGTCCTTTTTTAAGTATTTACTGGCGTTCCGAAGCTTCTTTAGAGATAGCTCGTCCTTTATCCGAGTTAGAAGATCTTTTGACAGATTTACCCCAAATTAGCGTTATTGAAGAGTTATATCAAACAATGCGGTGTATCTTAGGAGGCACAAAAGACTGGAGTTACTATCGGTCTCGAATGCGTGTTTTTACTGGTGCGGAGAAGATTAAAGATATTTCTATTAAAAAACTAAAAAGTGATTGGAAATTTACCAAGGGAGGTCAAGCGCTGATTAAAACTTTCTTTAAATGTTATTATCCTGAATATTTGAAAGAAATAGAAGCCGATCAGAATAAAATTAAACATTATGAAGATATGTTTAAAAAATACCCAGAAAATTTCGAGAGTTTGAAGGGTTTCGCTAGGATGTGGTATGCCACCTATCAGCCTATATTTCAATTCCGAGATAGTCTTTTTGACAACATTAAGGTTGTGGATCGCTTTAATCTTTTGCTCGATGAATCCGAAGAAACTATTATCGATCCTATTCATTTACTTAGGTATTATGATTTCGCTACCGATGGAGAGAAAATTGAACTTAAGAGACGAGTAGATAAACCTTATGAGCTTAAATTTATTCTATATAATCAAGATTTATTGGAGAAATTTAAACAAAATAAGCTGAATCGATTAATGGCTTTTGAGGACTGTAACCTTGAAAGATGGCTAAGAGGCGCAAAAATTCCAACTCCCTCATTACAAGAACTAAGGCAACAATTCGTATCGGGAGTAATTGTATCTACGCAAGAAAATCAGGGTACAATTATTCAGCTTAGAAAACAAGGGCTAACAATATTTCCGATGTACGTTCATTTTGCTGAACAACCTAGACCGAAGGAGTTTACTTTTTTTCCGAGTTTATCTGGTATGTTAGCGATCGCTTCCAGTGGAAGAAGATTAAAACTACCAGATGGCGAGGACTTTTACATAGCTTAAAAATAGTGTAAAACTTACAGCAGGCTGGAGAATATTTGTTATGACTAGCGTAGCATCCGCTTTTATTTTCTCTGCGCCTGTTGTCGGGGTAAAGTGGAACGCATCGGTGGTGAGTTACCCCGGGATAATACAATTTTTTTTGTTTAGCTCGGTTGCGCTTCCGGGTAGCTGTAAAAA
>Ga0315899_10006125_pt1 | contig 12949 bp, 12 predicted proteins | sample LakEriMetagenome_2_FD_203518 | JGI IMG/M metagenome (GOLD analysis project Ga0315899, IMG submission 203518) | Freshwater fungal communities from buoy surface, Lake Erie, Ohio, United States - Buoy 4 MA112 | ecosystem: Environmental > Aquatic > Freshwater > Lake | place: USA: Lake Erie, Ohio...
ATTGACTTTATCAACGATTCAAAAGCAACCAACGTAAATTCTACGTGGTATGCGTTGGAAAGCATGTCAACTCCTGTAGTTTGGATTGTTGGTGGTGTTGATAAAGGCAACGATTACACATCACTTTTCGAATTAGTAAAAGAAAAGGTGCGTGCAATTATTTGTCTGGGTACTGATAACTCTAAAATCATCAGTGCCTTTGGCGACAAGGTCGATATGATCGTTGAAGCAGGAAGTGCTCAGGAAGCGGTTGCGCTTTCATATCGTTTGGCTAAAAAAGGTGATTCGGTGTTATTGTCACCTGCATGTGCAAGTTTCGATATGTTCGAAAACTACGAAGATCGTGGACGTCAATTTAAAAGTGCTGTAAAAGGATTGTAATATGTTGCTTACGCTCGAACATCATCAGCAATTGTTGCAGGCTCGTTTGAGAATGCAAGGTGATACAAATCATCACATGGAACACGTTGTAGAACGTAACGGTGTAGTCTGGTTGAATCATTCTATTGCCACAAGTTTCGAGATGGTTGCCATTGCGCTGAAGGATATTCCTCAAAACGTAGTGGTGATTCTGGGCGGTGTTGATCGATTCAATGAACACCATGTATTTGCACCGGCATTTCATGGCAAAGTAACGGGCTTGGTTTGTTTGGGTTCAACAAGAGACAGATATTTTAAGGCCTTTGGACAGGTAGTGCCTTTGATTGTTTCTGCGAACTCGCTTGCCGAAGCGGTGCAGCTTGCCGACAAGATGGTAATGCGGGATACGCAGTGTGTCTTGTTCGCTCCGGGGTGTCCGAGCTATGATGCTTTTGATAATTACAAGAATAGAGGTGATGAATTTAAACGCGTAGTAAAAGCTGCGCTTATTTAGAAATGGGAATCAACGTATTTAAATATTTCAAAGGAGACAAGGCAATCTGGATGATTGTGTTAATCCTTTCGTTGATGTCATTGATGGCAGTATACAGCTCTGTGGTTACACTAGCGTACAAACATCATGATGGTAATACGTTGCATTATTTATTTAAACATCTCAAAATTATTGTATTGGGATTTGTCTTGATGTATATCACACACAGAGTTAAGTATGGATATTTCTCCAGGATATCACAGATCATGTTGATTGCCGCAGTGCCTTTGTTGTTATACACATTGATAAAAGGTGCTAATCTGAACGAAGCGAGCCGCTGGATTGCTATACCGGGAACCGGACTGACATTTCAAACTTCCGATTTCGCAAAACTCGCCTTGATCATGTACATCGCTCGCGTCCTAACGCAGCAGCAATCTAAGCTTGATGATTTCAAAACGGTGTTGTTGCATGTAATGTTGCCTGCAGGTGTAATCAGTGCACTAATTCTCCCTGCTAACTTTTCTACTGCGGCATTACTTTTTACTACTTGTTTAATTCTGATGTTCATTGGTGGAGTGAAGCTTAAATATATAGGAGCCGTTTTAGGCATAGCCGTTGTCGGCTTCATGTTATTATTGTTATTAGGTACGGCCTTCCCTAAGGCTTTGCCGCGTATCGATACCTGGAAACAACGTATTGTGAATTTTGTTGGCGGAGAGGAAGAGCAAGATGCGGATAAAAATTATCAGGCAAACCAGGCAAAAATTGCTGTTGCAACCGGAGGATTTATGGGTAAAGGACCGGGCAATAGCACTCAGCGAAACTTCTTACCTCACCCGTATTCTGATTTTATTTTCGCAATAGCTATTGAAGAATATGGGAGTGTAATGGGCGGTATTGGCATTGTCGGATTATATCTATGGTTACTATTCCGCGGCATTCGCGTTGCTACTCGAAGTAAAAAAACGTACGGTACATTATTAGCATTCGGGTTGTCATTCAGTCTCATTTTTCAGGGTATGATTAACATGGCTGTCGCGGTAAATTTATTTCCGGTTACAGGTCAGCCATTACCTTTCTTAAGTATGGGTGGTACAAGCATTTTGTTCTCAAGTTTAGCGATTGGAATTATTTTGAGTGTCAGCAGAGAGTCGGAAGAAGAAGATAGCACACAGAAAGGAGGTGAAATTGCGACCGCTTAAGTTTATCATCAGTGGAGGTGGAACGGGAGGACATATTTTCCCTGCTATCGCAATTGCAAATGCTTTAAAAGCAAGACTTCCTGACGCGGAGTTTTTATTCGTCGGTGCTGAAGGTCGCATGGAAATGGAAAAAGTTCCTGCCGCCGGATATAAAATCGAAGGTTTATGGATTAGTGGATTGCAACGTCGATTGACTTTAAGTAATCTGGCATTTCCATTTAAAGTGATCAGCAGTTTGTTGAAGGCAAAAAGAATTCTGAAAGATTTTAAACCTGATGCTGTAATTGGAACCGGAGGCTATGCAAGCGGACCAATGTTAAGAGTTGCAGCAAATGCAGGCGTCGTTACTCTAATTCAGGAACAAAATTCATATCCCGGTATTACTAATAAATTGTTGGCTTCAAAAGTTGATCGTGTGTGTGTCGCTTATGAAAACATGGATCGCTTTTTCCCGAAACAAAAAATTGTAATGACGGGCAATCCTGTCCGACAGGATATTTTAAATCTTGATGGTAAGAAAGCGCGCGCGTTGGAACAATTTAATTTGAACAGCGACAAGTTAACCATCTTGGTTATCGGAGGAAGCTTAGGGGCACGATCAATTAATCAAGCAGTTTCGGGAATTCTAAAGGTTTTATCGGACAGTAATGTGCAATTAATCTGGCAAACAGGTAATGCGTATCATCCCAAAGCAGTAGAAGATCTTAAAGCTTCCGGTGTTTCAAATTTTTTTGTCGCGCCATTTATTTCCAGAATGGATTTGGCCTATAGTGCAGCTGATATTGTTGTCTCGCGTGCAGGCGCAAGTTCAATTTCTGAATTGTGTATAACCGGCAAAGCGAGCATTTTGGTGCCTTCGCCTAATGTTGCGGAAGATCATCAAACCAAGAATGCGTTAGCATTGGTGCAGAAGGGTGCTGCAATGCTGATTAAAGATCAAGAGGTAGGTTCTGGTTTGGCGGCTGCATTGAAAAAACTTATCGAAAGCGAAGAAGTTCGTGTAGAGTTGTCTTTAAAAATATCTATGCTCGCAATGCCGAATTCAGCCGATCTGATTGCGGGTGAAGTGTTGAACTTGTTAAATAAGCGGAATGTATAGTCAGTTGAAACATATACATTTCATTGGCATTGGCGGTATCGGCATGAGTGCTTTGGCTCGCTATTTCCTTAAGTCGGGCAAAACGGTTTCAGGTTATGATAAAGTGCGTTCTGAAATTACGGATGCTTTGCAGAACGAAGGCGCACAGGTTTATTTCGAAGAGCGCACGGACTTCGTGAAGTTGCTGACTGATAAGTATGATGAAAACGAATTGTTACCGGTGTATACTCCGGCTATTCCTGCAAATCATGCTGAATTACAATTCCTTCACTCGATTAAGCATACAATTAAAAAGCGCGCTGAAGTTTTAGGGATTATCACTTCCGGAGCTAAAACACTTGCAGTTGCCGGTACACATGGTAAAACTACCACTACAACTTTATTGGCGCATTTATTGAAATCATCCGGAAAAAATGTCTCTGCATTCTTGGGTGGTATTTCCAATAATTACGGAACGAATTTGCTCTTAGGTAATCCGCTATCTGAAACCGATGAACATTTTGTCGTTGTAGAAGCAGATGAATATGATCGTTCATTCCTGCATTTAAAACCATATATATCTATAGTTACAGCAACCGAACCGGATCATTTGGATATCTATGGAACTGAACAGGAAATGTTGAATGCTTATGCCGAATTTGTAAATCAAATTTCTGCACAAGGTGCATTAGTATATAATCGTAATGCAACCCAAATCAACTTGAACAATGCAACATGCACGCAGCTTTCGTATTCCATTCGTAACAACGCTGATGCTATTGCAACGAACATTCATATAGCGAAAGGTCTGTACGTTTTCGATTATAACTTCAACGATGTAAAATACGACCGTTTAAAGTTAGGATTGCCCGGACGACATAACGTTGAAAATGCCGTGGCTGCAATAACAGCTGCTACTTTGGTTGGCTTGAAGGAGTTTGATATCAGAGTGGGCTTGGAAAGTTTTAACGGTGTTGGACGACGTTTTCAAAAACAACTGCAATCTGAAAAGCTCGTAGTGATTGATGATTACGCACATCATCCTACAGAAGTTCAGGCATGTTTGAGTTCTGTTAAAGAATTGTATATCGGTAAAAAGATTACAGCTGTTTTTCAGCCGCATTTATTTTCACGTACTAAAGATTTTCACAAAGAATTCGCAGCTGCTCTTTCCCTCGCTGATCAGGTGTTGTTAATGGATATTTATCCTGCACGTGAGCTTCCTATTTCCGGAGTAAGTTCAGCAATGATTCTGGAACATATTACTTCGGCACAAAAACAATTGGTACATGCCAATAGTGTTACAAGCGAGTTGCTGAATAATCACGGGGATGTTGTTGTGTTCATGGGTGCGGGTAATATCGAATTGTTGGTAAAGCCGTTTTGTAAAGCATGGTTGCAGAAAGAGAAGGAGGTGTTGTCATGAAGCGTTTCATTCGTCCCGTATTGTGGACACTCTTTCTAGTCGGAATTATTGCAGTTACAGGATTTTCAGTAGGTCGCAATGCTGATCGTGTATGCGAAAATTTAAAAATAACAATCGATTATCAGGGTGCAGGAATCTTCCTTACTGGAGAGGATATCAAGGAAGTATTGGAGCAGCAGCAAACTCCGGTAATCAGACAACAACGATCGGAAATTGATGTGTTATGGTTGGAACAACAAATTGGTAAACATCCGGCCGTGCAATATGCTGACGTTTTCTCCAATGTAAATGGTGACGTAACGATTAATGTAACGCAGCGAAAGCCAATCGCTCGCATTGTTACGGTTACGAATGAATCCTACTACATGGATAGCAGAGGTTTCATAATGCCATGGTCGGATAAATATGCCGCGCCGTTATTGCTGATCAACGGAAGAATTGCAGATTCTTATGGCAATTACTATCCGTACAACTTTAGTCAGATTCCTGCTGATTCTGCCATAAAGACTAACTATATGCTTGATGACGCATGGCACGTGGCTGCAGCAATCACTGCAGATTCATTTTTGACCGCGCAAATTGCTCAAGTGTATATATCGAGTGCTCGTTCCATAGAATTGATTCCGCGAATTGGAAGTCATGTTATAAAAATTGGTGATGTTACCGATCTTGATAAAAAGCTAAAAAAACTGATCCTTTTTTATAGGAAGGGTCTATCTCAAACCGGTCGTTGGGAGGATTATGCTATCATCGATCTACGTTTTAATAATCAAATTGTCTGCACCAAAAAACAATAAATATGGAATCTGAAATTGTAGTCGGCCTTGATATCGGCACCACTAAAATCGCTGCTCTGGTGGGTAGAAAAACCGGACATGATAAAATCGAGATACTTGGAATCGGTAAAGCCGAATCGCTGGGTGTTGCGCGCGGCGTAGTTTTAAATATCGACGAAACCGTGAAGGCTATAAAGTTGGCAGTTGATGAAGCTGCAGCAAAATCAGGTGTCGATATTAAAGTAGTGAACGTTGGTATTGCAGGGCAGCACATTAAAAGTGTTCAACATCGCGGCATGAAAACGCGCCGTTCCATTGATGAAGAAATTAGTCAGAAAGATATCGATGAGTTAATCGAAGACATGTATCGTTTGGTAATGTCGCCCGGTGAGGAAATTATACACGTGATACCGCAAGAGTATATCGTGGATAATGAAATCGGAATTAAGAATCCGATTGGCATGGCCGGTACACGTCTTGAAGCGAATTTCCATATTATCACAGGGCAAGTTGCCGCCGCTCGTAACATTTACAAATGCGTGAACAAGGCGGGACTCGAGGTGCAGGATCTCACATTGGAACCGTTAGCTTCTGCTGATGCAGTATTGAGTAAAGAAGAAAAAGAAGCCGGAGTAGTGCTCGTTGATATTGGTGGCGGAACTACTGATGTCGCAATTTTTCACGATGGAATCATTCGTCACACTGCCGTAATTCCATTTGGTGGCAACATTATAACCGAGGATATCAAAGAAGGTTGCAGCATTATTAAAACCCAAGCTGAATTGCTGAAGATGAAGTTTGGTTCTGCATTGGCCAGCGAAAATCAGGAGAATGAAATCGTCTCTATTCCGGGCTTGAGAGGTCGACCACACAAGGAAATTTCTGTTCGCAATCTGGCTAATATTATTCAGGCCAGAATGGAAGAAATCATCGAACACGTGTATTATGAAATCAAGAATAGCGGATTCGAGAAGAAATTAATTGCAGGAATTGTTGTTACCGGTGGAGGAGCTCAGTTGAAGCATATCACACAGTTAATGGAGTTCGTTACCGGAATGGATACTCGTGTTGGTTATCCTAATGAACATCTGGCTGCAAGTTCTGAAGAAGTGACCAGTCCAATGTTTGCAACAGGTGTGGGCCTTGTTATGCGTGGATTACAAAATGTTCAAGGTACAAAGCAAAACGAAGTGAAGGAACCTACTAAGGTGAAAGGACATTCCGATGATCGCAAACGTGGTGGATGGTTTGATCAGATTTTTACCAAAGGAAAACAGTGGTTTGAAGAGGATTCGAATTAACAGTAATCAACATTTGCCCGTTTATAAATATCAAAGCACTACGGAAAATTAAATTGTAAGGTGAACTAATTTTCACGCAATTAATATTAAAACAACAAGAGATGGACTTTTACGGAATATTTGACGAAGACCAAAACAACGAACAAGAACAGAAGTTCGAGATGGGATTCTTTAACACATCCGGAGCCATGGAAGATTCGGGTGATGCAGCTGATAGCAATTCTGAGGTTAACGCTGATGCTTCAAATGAGGCAGGAGTTTTCGAATTTGATATCGTCGGTGAACAGGAAATATTCGATTCTGAATTTGAAGAGAAAATCACATCTGTAAGTGAAGAAAGCCAAATGCTAGCTTCACAAGAAACGATTGTTGTTATGGAGCTGGAAAATGAAACAACAAACAATATCGTGAACCGGGAGGAAGAGGAGTTGATGCCGCAAAATAGTGTAGAGTCGAAGGTAATGAACGAAGTCGAAATGATTTTTGAAACACCGTTTCCCGTTACCGAAGCTGATCCTTTAGGACTAGTGGGCGCTGCAGCCTTCGTGCAGCAAGAATTTGAAAACACAACACAACATACAAACACTCAAACAGATTTAACTATGACTTTTGATTTACCCAATCAGTCTTCCATCATCAAGGTAATTGGTGTAGGCGGAGGTGGAAGCAACGCCGTTAATCACATGTATCGCATGGGAATTAAAGGTGTGGATTTTGTCGTATGCAACACCGATAAGCAGGCATTAGACATGAGTCCGGTTCCGAATAAAGTAGTACTTGGTGCAACACTTACTGAAGGTCGTGGTGCAGGATCTATTCCTGAAGTTGGTCGTAATGCTGCAATTGAAAATATCGAAGATATTCGTCAGCTTCTTGCTAATAATACCAAGATGGCATTTATCACTGCAGGTATGGGCGGTGGAACAGGGACAGGTGCAGCTCCTATCATTGCAGGTATCGCTAAAGAATTAGGTGTACTTACTGTTGGTATTGTAACAGTTCCATTTGCGTTTGAAGGAAACAAACGTAAGCAGCAAGCTGAGCATGGATTGGAACAACTAAAGCAAAACGTAGATACATTGCTCGTTATCTGTAACGATAAGTTGCGTGAAATGTACGGTAACTTGAAACTTAGCGATGCATTCGGTCACGCAGATGATGTATTGACCATTGCTGCGAAGAGTATTGCTGAGATTATCAGCATCTCTCAGCAGATTAACGTGGACTTCGCTGACGTTTGCACTGTAATGCGTGATAGCGGCGTTGCCATTATGGGCTCTGCTTCGGTATCAGGAGAGAATCGTGCTGTACGTGCTGTAGAACAAGCATTGATGTCGCCATTGTTGAATGATAACAATATTTCCGGCGCACGTTATGTGTTGCTGAATATCGTTTCCGGTACGGAAGAAATTACAATGGATGAGTTGGGCGAAATCACAGACTATATTCAGGAAGCAGCAGGTCAAACTGCTGAGATCATTAAAGGTTACGGCGTAAATCCTGAATTGGGTGATGCAGTTAACGTAACTATTATCGCTACGGGGTTCAATCAAAGCAATCCTGTAGCCTACGAATATTCACGTAAACCTGAACAAGAGATAATCGTGAAGCAGTTGGACGAAACTCCGGTACAGGAATTATTTACACCTCCGGTACAGGAAGTTAAGGCGCCTGAAGCAACTGTTGATCCGCTGGAACCATTCTTGATCTCCAAGAATGAAGAGCCGGTAATCAGTAATGAAGTACCAAATTCATCTAACGTAATTGAATTTGAAGTAAACAACGTCGCAGAAGTGCAAATGGAGTTTAATATTTCTGAAGTTGAAATGCAGGAAGAAGAACTCGTTCAGGAGCCGGAATTGCTTGAGCCTGTATTGAAGGTTGTTGAACAAACAGAAAAAAATGAAAGTGTTCAGGAGGAAGTAGTTCGTGTAGAAAAGGAAGAGCAGCAGCGCAGAATGAGTGATCGTGTGCAGAAGTTGAAAGAGATGAGCTTGAAGTTGAAAACTCAGGCAGGATTAAGCGAAATTGAAAACGAGCCTGCATACAAGCGTCGCAATGTTCAGTTGGATAACGTTCCTCATTCTTCAGAAACTCAGGTGTCTCGTTATACCTTGAGCGAGAACGAAGACAAGAAGATCGAAATTCGTCCGAACAATTCATTCTTGCACGATAACGTAGACTAGTAAGATGAATCTGGAAGAGAAAGTTCAGGCTGATATGAAGGCTGCGATGCTGGCTAAGGATCAACCCAAGCTGGAAGCTATTCGTGCAATCAAATCTGTACTGCTGCTATTAAAAACTTCTCCTGATGGTTTAACGGAAGAGTCTGCAATTAAAGCTTTGCAGAAAGAAGTAAAGAAGCGCAAGGAGACAGCCGAGTTGTATGTTTCGCAGGCACGTCAGGATTTAGCAGATGTAGAAGTATTTCAGGCTGGTGTAATTGAGTCTTATCTGCCAAAGCAAATGGGTGAAGCGGAATTACGCGATGCACTGAAAGTATTGATTAGCGAAGTAGGTGCGTCCGGTCCCGGTGATATGGGAAAAGTGATGGGTGCCGCCACTAAGAAGTTTGCAGGTATAGCGGATGGTAAATTGATTTCTGTAATTGTAAAAGAGATATTGAGTTCGTAAAAATCGTGTGTTGTAAATCTGTGTTTGTGTGTGGAACGTTCGGCTTGTGTGTGTGGCCGGACGTTCTTGTTTTATACAACCAATAAAAAAGGCTTCCCGTATAGGAAGCCTTTTAACTTATTGATTATGCAATTAGTTAATCGTATGCACCAGCTTCTTGGTGTAAACTTGCCCGTTGATGTTCATCTGAACAAAATAAATTCCTGACGAAAGATTCTCAGGAGTCCATACCAACTCATAGTGGCCCGGATTCATTTTGTCTTTAGCAACAACCGCAACTTTCTTTCCGGTCATGTCAAAAACAGAAATCTCCACATCACCTACAGTAGCCAATGAATAATCAATGGTCAACTTGTTGGTGAATGGGTTTGGTGATGCGCTGATAGCATTCACGGTTGGTGCAATCTCGGTGATACTTGTTGCAGTTACCGCTACGTTCTGACAACTTGTTGCGTTACATGATGCAGTATCTGCCAAATCAAAGAAATACGCACATACCTGATAAGTGCCGGCAGCAGCATACGTTTGAGAAGCTGTTTGGCCAATCCCGATTTGTGAATTGCCCCAATCCCAGCCATAAGTTGGAATTGTAGCAGTTCCTGTACCAACAGCCGAAGCATTAACGGTTAAACCGTTGGTGGTGTAAGTAAAAGTAACTTGGCACTGCGCTTGAGCAGCCAATGCTAATGTTACACTCGCAATTAACGTGTAGAGTTTTTTCATGCAAAAAGTGGTTTTAGTTTGTAATCAAATTTAATCAGGAAATTCAAACTAAATACACCAATTGTGCTAATCCGTCTGACTTTTTAAGATGTTTTGATCCAATAACGTCCCAAATGGTACAAAATGGCCAAGCGGAATAATATCAAAACCAACAACTCCTGCGCGTACTAACGGGAATGTATCCAATATGCGACGTGCTTCTTCGGTGTCCGCACATTCAAGAACCAGCACAGTTCCCGGGCGATCTTTACGAAAATATACTTCACGAATAATTTCTTTTGTCTGTAACATCCACACGTGCAATGCTTCGCGAATCACAACACCTCGAATGTTTTCTTCCGTAGCCGAAGGAAGTATTTTGTCTATAGCCAGTATTTTCATGATTTGTGCTTTTGATTAAAGGTAAACTATTCGTTGGAAATATACTTGCCCCGCATTTTTCCATTGCCCATCGGAATGTTAAAACCTGCAGTAACCAATGCCATGCCGTCCCAGAATTTGTGAGAAATCATGGCATCACCGGTAGCAAATACATTTCGGAAATTACAGAACACTCCTTTGCCTGTTGTTTCAAGAAATAAGTACTTCAGGAATACCGTACGAATACCGGCTTCAATTCCATATACTTCTCCTGCAACATGAAAGTTGTGATTAACGCGCTCTCCGAACAACGTTACGTCTGAACGAGGAACAACAATCCCTGCACCAACCTTGCCAACTGCAAATACGGATAGCAATGGCTTTTGCCACAGCGGTATTCTACCCATAAAGTTGAACATTAAAAAATTGGCACCATCGGTATGTTCCATCGCGAGGAAGTGATGACTGACCAAAGTATCCTGATCATAAGTTGTTCCGTAAATCTGTCCGGTTAACTTAACGGTTTGGTAGTTGTAAAGTATGTATTTGGAGTGATCAAAATTTATTTCAACACCAAACATACTTCCGGGCAACCAATAACCCATACGATAGCTGTACTGAGGAATACTGATAGCTACTCGAAAAATATCTTGAACCTGCGGCCTGTCATACGCACGCATATCATGAAGAATGAAATCAAATTTTCCATTTGGATCATGCACGTGAATATCCGACTTGGAATACCAGTTTTTGTTGTATCCGAAACTAATGTAATAAGTTCCTTTTTTATCGTTTATCGGACGTTGTTGCTTAACCCCGAAATAATCGCGTAGATTGGATTCTTCTTGTGAATTTCCTTCAGTTGCTATGGAAAAAACAAGCAGTGTAAATATTAAACGAATCATTTTTGAACGCGATTTCTGGAGTAATCGATAATCAGCAGCATACAAAAAGGAAGTGCGTGTACTGCTACGATTCCCGGATAAATTCCTGCAATTTTTAATGCGATGGTTGCTACAATCACAACGCCCAAACCGATGAAGGCAATTTTTCTCAACTTCGACATAACCGTAATGTTTTTCTAAAGGTAAGTATTACGAAATAAAAAAAGCCCGGAAGTGAACCGGGCTTTCTTTATCATCAGTTATAATTTACATCATGCCTTCCATTCCTCCGCCCGGCATAGGCATCGGCTTGTCTTCCTTAATTTCGGAAAGAACGCACTCTGTAGTCAATAGCATTCCTGCAATAGACGCAGCATTTTCTAATGCAACACGCGCCACTTTTGTAGGGTCGATAACACCTGCATCGTAAAGCTTCTCGTATGTTTCAGTACGTGCGTTATAACCGTAATCACCTTTGCCTTCACGCACTTTCTGCACCACGATAGAACCTTCAACACCTGCATTCGCGCAGATCTGACGTAAAGGTTCTTCAATAGCACGACGGATAATGTGAACACCTGTTGTTTCGTCGTCATTGTCGCCTTTCAATTTATCCAGCGCATCTTGCACGCGGATATAAGCAACGCCGCCACCCGGTACAATTCCTTCCTCAACCGCAGCACGTGTTGCATGTAATGCATCGTCTACGCGATCTTTCTTCTCTTTCATTTCCACTTCAGTTGCAGCACCAACGTATAACACTGCTACACCGCCGGCCAACTTAGCCAAACGCTCCTGCAACTTTTCTTTGTCGTAATCAGAAGTGGTAGATTCAATTTGTGCTTTAATCTGATTAACACGTGCAACGATGTCGTTCTTTTTACCGGCACCACCAACAACTGTAGTGTTGTCTTTATCAATGGTAACTTTTTCTGCACGACCCAGGAACGATAACTCAGCGTTCTCCAGTTTGTAACCGCGCTCTTCGCTGATTACCTGGCCGCCGGTAAGAATTGCGATGTCTTCCAACATTGCTTTACGACGATCTCCGAAGCCTGGAGCTTTAACAGCAGCAATGCGCAGTGATCCGCGAATCTTGTTCACTACCAATGTAGCTAGCGCCTCGCTGTCTACATCTTCAGCAATAATCAAAATTGGTTTGCCGGTTTGTACCGCCTTTTCAAGTACCGGAAGTAATTCCTTCATGTTGCTGATCTTCTTGTCGTAAATCAGAATCAGCGGATTGTCCAATACAGCTTCCATTTTGTCTGCATCAGTCACGAAGTATGGAGAAATGTAACCGCGATCAAACTGCATACCTTCTACAACTTCAACAGTTGTTTCGGTGCCTTTTGCTTCTTCAACCGTGATAACACCTTCTTTCTTCACACGACCCATTGCTTCAGCAATTAACTTACCGATAGCGCTGTCGTTGTTCGCAGAAATAGTAGCAACTTGCTCAATCTTTTCATTGTCGTCGCCAACTTTCTTCGACATCTTCTTTAGGTTTTCAACCACTGTTGCAACAGCCTTATCAATACCGCGCTTCAAGTCCATCGGATTAGCTCCTGCAGCAACGTTTTTCAAACCTGATGTTACGATTGCTTGCGCCAATACAGTCGCAGTTGTAGTTCCGTCACCGGCCACGTCTGCAGTTTTGGAAGCTACTTCCTTAACCATTTGAGCGCCCATATTTTCAATCGGATCTT
>Ga0315899_10006127_pt1 | contig 12947 bp, 10 predicted proteins | sample LakEriMetagenome_2_FD_203518 | JGI IMG/M metagenome (GOLD analysis project Ga0315899, IMG submission 203518) | Freshwater fungal communities from buoy surface, Lake Erie, Ohio, United States - Buoy 4 MA112 | ecosystem: Environmental > Aquatic > Freshwater > Lake | place: USA: Lake Erie, Ohio...
CGGAACAAGGGTTGGCCATCGTTCCCGTTCCGTTCCCCAGTGCCGCTCGAGGCCGCCGGTAACGGCGGTCCCAGACAGATGGTCACCCCCGCCACCAAGCCCCCGGGCCCGGTGGCGGTGAACAGAACCCGGCTTATGTGCTGCTTTCCACCTCTTGATCCTGTTGATTCGATGCGGCCTGGCTCGGGAGGCCGGCCGGGGTTCCTGCAATCCGCTCTGCCTTCGCAGCCACGCCCGGTCGCATCGCGATAGACCGTCTTGGCGCCCGCTTCAGGCGTTCGCTGCTCCTGCCGCAGTCTTCGCTCCAGCTTTGCTCCAGCTTCGCTCCAGGCTTCCTGCATCGAGAGATCGAGGGCACGCGCCATGGTGAGGAGCACCTGGCGCACCACCTCAGGGGCGCTCCGGCCGATCGGCCCCTGTAGCTCTTGGCGCAGCACGGTGGTGGGCAGCCAGCTCATGGCGAACCAGCTCATGGCGAAACTGATTCTCTCCAGGCCACTCCCCTCCTGAGGGCTGAGCGGCACCGCCAGGGGATGGGCCTCCAGCCGGGGATCACTGCTGATCGGCACCACCACCCAGCGCTCCAGCACAGCGGTGGCTGCATCGGGGACGATCACGATCACCGGCCTGGCCTTGGCATCGCCCAGGCTGCGGTTGCGGGCCCAGCGGTAGATCCGCCCTTGCTCAGCCATCGAGACCCTGGAGCACAGCCGTGCCCATGGCTGCCCCATCGGCCATGGCGTGGTCGAGGTCACCCCCCTGGTCGAGGTCACCCCCTGGATCTGAGCCAACTGGCCACAGGCCTCCTGCAGGCGCTTCAGTTCGCGGCGGCGCAGCCAGCACTGAATGGCCTCGGTTACCGACGCCGAGCGATTGCCGCCCTGGGCATCGAGGGCGGAAACGGGCGGGGGGCTCCCGCCGGGTAGAGGATGAAGCACGCACCTCCCCATCGTCCGCCGCCGCCATGGGCCAGGCGTCCCGCTTACCCCCGATCAGCGGCCAGCGCCTGGAGCAGCTGACCGCACTCCTGGCCAGCCTCGGGATCGATCCCGTCGCCGGCGGCGAGCCGACCGGCGCTGGCCAGCTGCAGGCCGATGCCACGGCCCTGGCTCCGATCGAGGAGGCCCTCACCCACACCTCCGCCGGCCGCGGCCGCAACCACGAACAGCTGGAATTTCTCGGCGATGCGGTGCTGCGGCTGGCCGCCGCCGAGTTCCTCGAGCGCCGCCATCCCTCCCTCAGCGTGGGGCAGCGCTCCGCCCTGCGGGCCCAGCTGGTGAGTGATCGCTGGCTGGCCGAACTGGCCGACCGAATCGAGCTGGCCCCCCTGCTGCGGCTCGGGCCGGTGGCCCTCGGCGATGCCAGCGGCCGGGCCACCGTGCTGGCCGAATGCTGCGAGGCCCTCGTGGGCGCCCTCTACCGGTTGGGCGGCGGCAGCCGGGGCGGACTGGAGCTGGTGCTCCGCTGGCTGGAGCCGGCCTGGGAGCTCACCAGCGCCGAGCTGCTCGCCGATCCAGACCGCCACAACTGGAAAACGGCCCTGCAGGAGTGGAGCCAGGGCCGCGGGCTGGGGCTTCCCCACTACCGCTGCGAGGAGATGAGCCGCCGCCACGGCGATCCACTCCGCTTCCGCGCTTGGGTGCACTGCGGATGTGATACGCCTGCGACTGGCGTCGTCATCTGTTCTGGCGAGGGCTGGGGTGGATCCCGCCGCGAAGCCGAACAGCAGGCGGCCCGCGCCGCCTTAGCCGCAATCAGACGGCCTGAAGGGTGGTCAGGGGAACAGTGATCAGCTTGTCCCAGTTGCCCCCTTCGAACAGCACCGCCGCCCGGCGGCCGCTGATCCGCTGCACAAAGCCCCGGTAGCCGTTGTAGATGGAGCCGGCATCATTCACCACCACCGTGGTGCCCGGCAGGATCAGCGCAGGAGACTCGGATGCCATGGCGGACGGCGGGGGTGGGGGACGGGCTGGCGCCATTATCGGAGCCACCGGCCCCAACCGCCGCTTCCATCGATCCGACCAGCTCCGCAGCGAGCGGTTGGGCGCAGTTGCGATCGGGGTGGGCGCAGTTGCGATCGGACCTCCCGCCGCGTCCGCCGCCGGCGCGCTGCGCCCCCATCGTTGCGACCTGGTCGGCCTCCATCGAGGGGATGGCCCAGAATCGCAGCGCAGGCTGGCCGTTTGGGCGCCGAATCCAGGATCCGAAACCCAACGGTTGAATCCATGGGCGAGGGCTTGTGTTGGATCAACCCGCCTGGATCACCCGTCTGAATTAACCCCTCCGAAGCCGCCCCATGGCCGATCCCGCCTCACCCCAACCGGCTGCCGCCCCTGGTGTGGCCACGGCTGCGCCGCCCGAGCTGCTCGTGGTGGGTCGCCTGGTGGGCGCCCAGGGGCTGGGGGGTGAGCTGCGGGTGCTCCCCCTCTCCGACTTCCCCGAGCGCTTCACCCGCCGTGGCCCCCGCTGGTTGCAGGCCAAGGGCAGGCCTGCCCAGCCCGTGGAGCTCCGCAGCGGCCGCCAACTGCCCGGCAGGGAGCTGTTTGTGGTGCGCATCGCCGGCATCGACAGCCGCGACGCCGCCGAGGCCCTGGTGGGCCACGAGCTGCTGGTGCCCGCCGCCGATCGCCCCCCCCTGGAGCCGGGCGAATTCCACTTGCTTGATCTGGTGGGGCTGGAGGTGCGGCTGCTGGCGGGGGGCCGGCCGCCGGGGGTCATCGGCGCCCCGGCTGGGGCCAGCGCTGGCAGCGAAGCGCATAAGGGGGAACAAGCGGAGAACAGCGGCACAGCCAACCTGGACCCCGAAGGCGGAGCGGACGCGGTGATCGGCCGGGTGCTCGATCTGATCCACGCCGGCAACGACCTGTTGGAGGTGGTGGAACTCTGCGCCGCGACCCCGGGCGGAGCTGGCCGCCGCCTCTTGATCCCCTTCGTGGAGGCGATCGTGCCGGTGGTGAACCTGGCCGAGGGCTGGATCGGCATCACCCCACCGCCCGGGCTGCTGGAGCTCTGAGGTTCGCCGGGGACCGATCTCCCCGCCTGAGACCCGCCCTAAACCGCCGACCAGGCGCCGCAGCCAAGCCGATCGAGCCTGTTCCGGTGGGCCAAGGTGCCCGCTGGTGCCATCGGCCGTCTCCAGCTCAGGTTGAATGGGATCGCGATTCGTCCCTGAGCAAACGCCACGGCAGCCATGGCCCCCTCCCCCCTGGTTCCGGTGATCCTTTGCGGCGGCACCGGCACCCGCCTCTGGCCCCTCTCCCGCGCCAGTTATCCCAAGCAATACTGGCCCCTGGCCGGCCAGGGCGATGACACCCTGCTGCAGCAGACCCAACTGCGGCTGAAGGGCCTGCCGGAGCTGGCGCCCCCCTTGCTGATCTGCAACGAGGATCACCGCTTCATCGTGGCCGAGCAGCTGCGCCAGATCGGCGTGGAGCCGGCCGGCATCCTCCTCGAACCCCTCGGCCGCAACACCGCCCCCGCCGTGGCGATCGCCGCCCTGCAGGCCACCGCCAGCGGCGCCGACCCCTTGCTGCTGATCCTGGCGGCCGACCATGTGATCAACAGCCCCGAGCGCTTCCGCGCCACCGTGGCCGCCGGTATCCCGGCCGCCGAGGCCGGTCGGCTGGTGACCTTCGGCATCGTGCCCACGGCGCCGGAAACGGGCTACGGCTACATCGAGGCCGCCCAGCCCCTCGATCCCGAAGCGCCGGTGCCGATCGCCCGCTTCGTGGAGAAGCCCGATCTGGCCACCGCCGAGGCCTTCCTCGCCACCGGCCGCTTCACCTGGAACAGCGGCATGTTCCTCTTCCGCGCCAGCGCCATCCTCTCGGAGCTGGAGCGCCTGGCGCCGGAGGTGGTGAGCGCCTGCCGCGCCGCCCTCGACCAGGACAGCCCCGACCTCGAGTTCCTGCGGCTGGAGCGGGAGGCCTTCGCCAACTGTCCCAATGTGGCCCTCGATGTGGCCGTGATGGAAAAAACCGACCGCGGCGCCGTGCTCCCTCTCGATGCCGACTGGAGTGATGTGGGCAGCTGGGGCGCTCTCTGGGAAACCGGGGAACAGGATGCGGCGGGCAACGTACTGCGGGGCCGGGTGATCAGCGAAAACACCCGCAACTGCTACCTCCGCAGTGAACACCGCCTCGTGGTGGGCCTCGGCGTGGAGGATCTGGTGGTGGTCGAAACCGACGACGTGGTGTTGGTGGCCCACCGCGACCGGGCCCAGGAGGTGAAGGCGATCGTGGGGCGCCTCGAACGGGAGGGGGCCCCGGAAAGCAAGGCCCACCGCCGCATCTACCGCCCCTGGGGCCATTACGACGGCGTGGTGGAAGGGGATCGCTGGCAGGTGAAGAAGATCGAGGTGAAGCCCGGAGCGAGCCTCTCGCTCCAGATGCACCACCATCGCGCCGAACACTGGGTGGTGGTGAAGGGCACCGCCCTGGTGGAGAAGAACGGCGTCGAGGAACTGGTGGGCGAAAACCAAAGCACCTACATCCCCCTGGGCTCCCGCCACCGCCTGCGCAACCCCGGCAAGATCCCCGTGGAACTGATCGAGGTGCAAAGCGGCCCGTACCTCGGTGAGGACGACATCGTGCGCTTCGAAGACCGCTACGGCCGCACCGACATGGCGGCCGTGAAGTAAGCCGAAGCCTTCCGCCCTCAGGGTCCGCGGAGATTATGGCTAGCTCACCCCCCAAACCGCGAGCCCCCCACCAAAGAGACATGACCAGGTTGCAAAACCAGCAAAATGTTGCGCAAGGGGCAGATTTGGGTTTAATGTAAAGATGGAGCCCCCATTGAACACACTCCACCTTACTAATGACTTACTGCAAGACACCCATGTCTCAGTTCGGTCGCGGCTTTTCAAAGCTTGCATCATCCACCCTTGCCACCGGCTTTTTCGCCTGCGGATTGTCCCTGCTGAGTGCTGGTGCAGCTCAAGCGGTCGGAACCGTTAATTGCTCTCCAGCCACCTCCGGCCCCTTCACTATGTCCGTAGTGAATGTGACCGCAGGCAACAACCCCGATAAGACCCCACCCTGCCAGATCAATAGCGCTGGCAACCTAGGCACCGTTGTGAACCAATGGGAAGCAGGCCAGATCGACACATCTGGTACTTACAGATATTCCCTCACTGCTGCCGGCCGGAAATTCACCGAGTTCTCCCTCAACGCCGACATCAGTTTCAACCAAATGGGTACAGCCACAAAGTCGGTTTACTCTGATGCTGGCTATACAAACCTCATCGGCATGTATACCTCTGTCAATGGTGCCTCGGTAGCCTTCACTCCTCTAAGTGATCAAACCCTGAGCACTGTTTACGTTCAAGATTCCTACATGTTCAACGGGACTACCCAGTTGAACTCCATTAGCAATAATTTCAAGGTCACAGCACCTGCATCAACTGTACCCGGACCCCTCCCGATCCTCGGTGCTGGAGCTTCCTTCGCGTTCAGCCGCAAACTGCGTCGCCGCATCAAATCTGCGTTTTGATCTCTCCTTCAACAACCTTCACTAACCGGGCCTTGCTCGGTTTTTTTTTGCTTGAAACCCGTTTCGGCCAAGGCTGGACGCCATCCGCCACGCTGACCAACGTTTACGCTCTGAGGTATCACTCCACTGTCACGCTCTTGGCCAGATTGCGGGGCTGATCCACATCCAGGCCCCGGTGGGCGGCGATGTGATAGCTGAGCAGCTGCATCGGGATCACCGTGAGCAGGGGGCTGAGCAGTTCATCCACCTCCGGCAGCGGCAACAGCAGATCGAACAGCTCGGAATCGGGGCAGTCGGGGGCCACACCGATCAACTGGGCATCGCGAGCCTTGGCCTCCTGGGCGTTGGAGAGCACTTTGTCGAACACCGTGCCAGGCACCGCGATCGACACCACGGGCACCCGGGCATCCAGCAGGGCGATCGGGCCGTGCTTCATCTCGCCGGCCGGATAGCCCTCGGCGTGGATGTAGCTGATTTCCTTGAGCTTGAGGGCCCCCTCCATGGCGATCGGATAGTTGATGCCCCGGCCCAGGAAGATCACATCCTGGGTTTCCGCGAACAGGTGGGCCAGCTCGGCACAGCGCTGGTCGTGGTCCTCCACCAGGCGCTGCAACAGGGCCGGTATGGCCCGCAGGCCATCGGCGAGGGAATGCAGTTCGGCGGCACTGCGCAGCGGTGCTTCGGAGCGACCGGGGGATCCGGCGGGGGCGGCCTCTCCAGCGGCATGCGCGGCGACGGCCAGGCTGCGACGTTCCGCAAAGGCAAGCGCCAGGCCATAGAAGGCCAGGAGCTGGCCCAGGAAGGTCTTGGTGGCCGCCACCCCCACCTCGATGCCGGCGCCGATATCGAGCAGGTGGGGCACCAGGCGACCCAAGGAGCTCTCGGGACGATTGGTGATCCCCAGCAGTCGGGGTGCGAAAGCAAGATCGCCGTGGGCCTGCCGGCGCTCCTGCTCCATCGCCAAGGCCGCCAGGGTGTCGGCCGTCTCCCCCGACTGGGTCACGCCGATCGTGAGGGTGTGGGCGCCCAGCGGCGGCGGCGCGTAGCGGAATTCACTGGCGTAGTACACGCTGGTGGGGATGCCGGCGAGCTGCTCGAGCAGGTAGGCACCCACCTGGGCGGCATGGCGGCTGGTGCCGCAGGCCAGGATCTGGATCCGCTCCACGCCCTCGTACACCGCGTCGTCGAGGGGGAGCGCCACCAGGGCCTCGGGGGGCAGATGGCGGGCCACCCACAGGGCGGCCGTTTCCGGCTGCTCATGGATCTCCTTGAGCATGAAGTGGCGGAAGCTGCGCTTGTCCGCCACGTGCTCGGTGCCGCTCAACAGGCTCGGCGTGCGCTGCACCCGCTCGCCCGCCGCGTTGTAGAGCTCGATCCCGAGGGGGGTGAGCAGGGCCACCTCGCCGTCCTCCATGGGCAGGATCGTGCGGGTGAAGCCCGCCAGAGCGGGCGTGTCGCTGGCGCAGAGGAACTCGCCTTCCCCCAGTCCGATCAGCAGCGGGGCCTGGCGCCGCGCCACCACCAGGGCCCCCGGCACCGCCGCCCACACCACCGCCAGGGCATAGGCCCCGTGCAGCCGTGGCAGCACCTCCTGCACCGCCAGCAGCAACAGGGCCGCCGAGGGCACACCCCCGGCGGCCTCCAGGTCGGCCAGGCGCCGGGCCACCAGGTGGGGGATCACCTCGGTGTCGGTGTCGGAGAGGAACACCACACCGCTGGCCTGCAGCTCCTCCCGCAGGCTGCGGTAGTTCTCGATGATGCCGTTCTGCACCACCGCCAGCCGACCGCTGCCATCGAGGTGGGGGTGGGCGTTGCGCTCCTCGGGCTTGCCGTGGGTGGCCCAGCGGGTGTGGCCGATGCCGCACAGCCCCGGAGCCCCACTCTGCTCATAGCGGGCGGTGAGGTTCACCAGCTTGCCCTCGGCCTTGAGGCAGTGGAGGCTGCCGCCGGAGGCATCCGGTGCCACGGTGGCGATGCCGGCGGAGTCATAGCCGCGATATTCGAGCTGCCGCAGGCCATCGAGCAGCTGGGGTGCCGCCTCGCGCGAACCAATCAGGGCAACGATGCCGCACATAGCTGGGGGGCTCGGGACGGGGGGCGGCGGGGAGCACGCCAGCTGAGCTTATGGGCAGATGGGCCGGGCCCCGCGCCCGGGTCCGGCGGGCAGCGAACGGCCGCTGCCAGCAAAAAAGCCAGGCGCGGGGCCTGGCGTGGAGGAAGGTGGGAAGCAGGGGCCAGGGCGGGCTGGACGGGGAGCATCCATGGCAAGCCAACATGAAGGAGCAGCCAACATCAATGGCCAGGCAAAGAAGGGCCCAGAATGGCCGACAACGACCGGTTCCGGGACCTGCTTTGGCATCGGCCTCAGTAGGCCAGACCCATGGAGCGGGAGGTCTCGTCGCCTAGGTAGACCCGGATCGAGAGGAAGTCGGTGGGGCAGGCGGTTTCACAGCGTTTGCAGCCCACGCAATCTTCAGTGCGGGGGGAGGAAGCGATCTGGCCGGCCTTGCAGCCGTCCCAGGGGACCATCTCGAGCACATCGAGGGGACAGGCCCGCACGCACTGGGTGCAACCGATGCAGGTGTCGTAGATCTTGACGGCGTGGGACATGAGCGCTCGAAAGGCCGGCGTGCAGCCAACGTACCGAGCGCCGCCCAGCAGCGGCTCCATGGGGTGCCAGGCCGTCACCCTTGTTCATACGCTGCGGGAACCCGCAAGAGGGTCGACCCGTAGGATGCGGCCTCCCACACAGCGGCCATGTCCCAGGAAGCGATCTTCGAGAAAGTCCGCTCGATCGTTGCCGAGCAGCTCAGCGTCGATGCGGCGGAGGTGAAGCCCGAGTCGAACTTCCAGAACGACCTCGGCGCCGACTCCCTCGACACCGTCGAGCTCGTGATGGCCCTAGAGGAAGCCTTCGACATCGAGATTCCCGACGAATCGGCCGAGGGCATCACCACCGTGGGTGATGCCGTGAAGTTCATCCAAGAGAAACAGGCCTGAGGCGCCCATGGTGGAGGGACTCCGCCGCGTCGTCGTCACGGGACTGGGCGCGGTCACACCGATCGGCAACGACGTTGCCGCCTACTGGGAGGGACTGCGCACGGCCCGCAACGGAGTCGCGCCGATCACCCTGTTTGATGCCTCGCGGCACGCCTGCCGCTTTGCCGCTGAGGTGAAGGACTTTGATCCAGCTGGCTGGCTCGAACCGAAGGAGGCCAAGCGCTGGGACCGCTTCTGCAAGTTCGGGGTGGTTGCGGCCAAGCAGGCCGTGGCCGATGCCCACCTGACCATTGATGACGGCAACCGGCACCGCATTGGGGTGTCGATTGGCTCCGGCGTGGGCGGTCTGCTGATGATGGAGACCCAGGCCCATGTGCTGGCCGACCGGGGACCGGACCGGGTGAGTCCGTTCTGCGTGCCAATGATGATCCCCAACATGGCCACCGGCCTGGCGGCCATCGCCCTCGGCGCCCGCGGCCCCAGCAGCGCTGTGGCCACCGCCTGCGCGGCCGGATCGAATGCCATCGGCGATGCCTTCCGCCAGATCCAGCTCGGCCTCGCCGACGCCATGGTGTGCGGTGGGGCCGAATCGGCCATCACCCCCCTCGGTGTGGCGGGCTTCGCCAGCGCCAAGGCCCTCTCCTTCCGCAACGACGATCCGGCCACCGCCAGCCGTCCCTTCGATCTGGAGCGCAACGGCTTCGTGATCGGGGAAGGGGCCGGCGTGGTGGTGCTGGAGAGCCTGGACCACGCCAACGCCCGGGGGGCCACCGTCCTGGCGGAGCTGGTGGGGTATGGGGTCACCTGTGATGCGTACCACTACACCCTCCCTTCCCCCGGGGGCGTCGGAGCCAGTGAAGCGATCCGACTGGCCCTGGCGGACGGACGCCTTGCCGCCGAAGAGGTGAGCTACGTGAATGCCCACGGCACCAGCACCCAGGCCAATGACAGCAACGAGACCGCAGCCATCAAGGCGGCCCTTGGCGAACACGCCCATCGGATCCCGGTGAGTTCCACCAAGTCGATGACCGGCCACCTCCTCGGGGGCAGCGGCGGCATCGAGGCCGTGGCAGCGGTGCTGGCGATTGGCCACAACCTCGTACCGCCTACGATCAATTACCGCACTCCCGATCCCGCCTGTGATCTGGATGTCGTGCCCAACCAGGCCAGGGAACACCCCGTTGATGTCGTGCTCTCCAACTCGTTCGGGTTCGGCGGCCACAACGTCTGTCTGGCGTTCCGCCGGATGACCTGAGCGCCGCGCCGCGGCGCGGCGCCTCCCATCCCCGGGAACCAAGCCCCCCACTTACCGCTTAGCCCCACACCCCCGAGCCCCCATGGTCGCCGCTCCCACCACCTCGGTCGAGACGCTCTGCATCAACAGCATCCGCTTCCTGGCGGTGGATGCGATCAACAAGTCGAATTCGGGCCACCCGGGCCTGCCGATGGGCACCGCCCCCATGGCCTACGCCCTCTGGGACAAGGTGCTGCGGCACAACCCAAAGAACCCCAAATGGTTCAACCGCGACCGCTTCGTGCTCTCGGCCGGCCACGGCTGCATGCTGCTCTACGCGCTGCTGCACCTCAGCGGCTACGACTCGGTGACGATCGAGGACATCAAGCAGTTCCGCCAGTGGGGCTCCAAAACCCCCGGCCACCCGGAAACCTTCGAGACCCCCGGGGTTGAGGTGACCACCGGCCCCCTGGGGCAGGGCATCTCCAACGCCGTGGGTCTGGCGATCGCCGAAGCGCACCTGGCGGCCGGCTTCAACAAGCCCGGCCACACCCTGGTGGATCACTACACCTACGTGATCATGGGCGACGGCTGCAACCAGGAGGGCGTGTCCGGTGAGGCGGCCTCCCTGGCCGGCCACCTGGGCCTGGGCAAGCTGATCGCCCTTTACGACGACAACCACATCACCATTGACGGTGACACGGCGGTGTCGTTCACCGAGGACGTGCTCAAGCGCTACGAGGCCTACGGCTGGCACGTGCAACACGTGGCCGATGGCAACCACGACGTGGAAGGGATCCGCAAGGCGATCGAGGCGGCCAAGGCGGTCACCGACAAGCCCAGCATGATCAAGATCACCACCACAATCGGCTACGGCTCCCCCAACAAGGCCAACACCGCCGGCGTGCACGGCGCCGCCCTCGGAGCCGAGGAGGCCGCCCTCACCCGCAAGGCCCTCGACTGGAACTACAGCGACTTCGAAGTGCCCGCCGAGGCCTACGACCAGTGGCGCCAGGCGATCGAGCGCGGAGCCACCGCCGAGGCCGAGTGGAATGGCGTCCTGGAGTCGTACCGCGCCGCCTATCCAGCAGAAGCCGCTGAGTTTGAGCGCCGCCTGCGGGGCGAGCTGCCCCAGGGCTGGGATGCCAAGCTCCCCAGCTTCAGCCCCGAAGACAAAGGTCTGGCGACGCGCCAGCACTCCTACAACGCCCTCAACGCCTTCGGCCCGAGCCTGCCCGAGCTGATCGGCGGTTCCGCCGACCTCACCCACTCCAACCTCACCGACATCAAGGGGGAGAAGAGCTTCCAGAAGGGCGCCGAGGCCAACCGCTACCTCCACTTCGGCGTGCGAGAGCACGCCATGGCGGCGATTCTCAATGGCATCGCCTACCACGGCAGCGGCCTGATCCCCTACGGCGGCACCTTCCTGGTGTTCGCGGGGTACATGATCGGCGCCATGCGCCTCTCGGCCCTGAGTGAACTCGGGGTGATCTACGTGCTCACCCACGATTCGATCGGTCTCGGTGAAGACGGTCCCACCCACCAGCCAGTCGAAACCCTGGCCAACCTGCGTGCCATCCCCAACCTGCTGGTGATGCGTCCCGGCGACGGCAATGAAACTGTCGGCGCATACCAGGTGGCCGTGGCGAATCGCAAGCGCCCCACCGTTCTGGCCCTCAGCCGCCAGGCGATGGCCAACCAGGCCAATTCCTCCGCCGCGGCCGTGGCCAAGGGTGGCTACATCCTCGAAGACAGCAACGGCACCCCTGAGCTGATCCTGATCGGCACCGGCACCGAGCTGGAACTGGCCACCAAGGCCGCTGCCGTGCTCCGCGCCGAAGGCCGCAACGTGCGGGTGGTGTCGATGCCCTGCGTGGAGCTGTTCGAGGAACAGAACACCGCCTACCGCGAATCCGTGCTGCCCGCTGCCGTGCGCAAACGCCTGGTGGTGGAAGCCTCCAGCTCCTTCGGCTGGCACAAGTACAGCGGCTTCGACGGCGACACCGTGTCGATCGACCGCTTCGGCGCTTCGGCACCTGGGCCGGTGTGCCTGGAGAAGTTCGGCTTCACCGTCGACAACGTGGTGGCGAAGGCGAAGGCGCTTGGGTAAAGCCGCTCAGGCCCTGAGTGTCGAATCAAGTCAGCACCAGCATTTTTCACAGTTCTTACTTCTCGCCTACGCGACATTTTCCGGGTTAGCGGAACAACCCCTGAGGTCACCATCACACTCTTTGTGTTGGCGGTGATCTCCATGGGGGGATCTCTGCTGGCCAGTAGCTACGTGGCCAGCTTCACATGGTGAAGTGGCTCAAAGCTATGGACATCAGCGGCCGAGAGGCCGTTCACCTGCCATTGGTGGCCGGCCAACAAACTGTGCTGATCCTCAGCGGGTCTGCTCAAGCAGCCGGCGTTGGGAGCTTCTGCTGATTCAGCACCTCTTCGAGCCCTTCAAGATCCTCATCGGTGATCTTGGTCTGCATTGGGCAGTGCTTGGGACCGCACATCGAGCAGAACTCAGCCTGTTTGTAGATGTCGGCCGGCAGAGTTTCGTCGTGGTACTCGCGAGCCCGCTCGGGGTCGAGGGACAGGTCGAACTGCTTGTTCCAATCGAAGGCGTAGCGGGCGCGGCTGAGCTCATCGTCGCGGTCGCGGGCGCCCGGGCGGTGGCGGGCGATGTCGGCGGCATGGGCAGCGATCTTGTAGGCGATCAGGCCATTGCGCACGTCCTCCGGGTTCGGCAGGCCTAGGTGTTCCTTGGGGGTGACATAACAGAGCATGGCCGTGCCATACCAGCCGGCCATCGCCGCGCCGATGGCGCTGGTGATGTGGTCGTAGCCGGGGGCGATGTCGGTCACCAGGGGGCCGAGCACATAGAAGGGCGCCTCGCTGCACTCCTCCATCTGCTTGCGCACATTGAACTCGATCTGATCCATCGGCACATGGCCGGGGCCCTCCACCATCACCTGCACGTCGTGCTTCCAGGCGCGGCGGGTGAGTTCGCCGAGGGTCTTGAGTTCGGCCAGCTGGGCCTCGTCAGAGGCATCGTGCAGACAGCCGGGCCGCAACGAGTCACCCAGGGAGAAGGTGCAGTCGTAGCGCTTGAACATCTCGCAGATGTCGTCGAAACGGGTGTAGAGCGGGTTCTGCCGGTGGTGATAAAGCATCCACTGAGCCAGGATGCCGCCGCCACGGCTCACAATTCCCGTAAGGCGGCCCTTCACCT
>Ga0315899_10006128_pt1 | contig 12947 bp, 11 predicted proteins | sample LakEriMetagenome_2_FD_203518 | JGI IMG/M metagenome (GOLD analysis project Ga0315899, IMG submission 203518) | Freshwater fungal communities from buoy surface, Lake Erie, Ohio, United States - Buoy 4 MA112 | ecosystem: Environmental > Aquatic > Freshwater > Lake | place: USA: Lake Erie, Ohio...
ATCGTCGGTGGCGATCACGTCGAGGATGTCGTCGACGATCTGGAAGACCATGCCGTACAGCGTCCCGAACGCCGTGAGCGCCGCCACGTGGGCGTCGCCGTGGCCAGCCACGAGCGCGCCGATGCGCGCCGATGTCGAAAACAGCGAAGCGGTCTTGCCGTCGATACTGGACAGGTACGACGGCACACTGCGGGCCGGGTCGTAGGTGTGGCGGAGCTCCTCAATCTGCCCCTCGCACAGCTGCCCGATCGTGCGGGCCAGCAGTCCCGCGACCTCGTTGCCGAGCGACGCGGCAATCTCACTGGCGCGCGCCAGCAGGAAGTCGCCAGCGAGGATCGCCTGGAGATTGCCCCACTTGGCGTTGACCGTCTCAACGCCCCGCCGCGTGGCACCCTCATCCATGACGTCGTCGTGGTAGAGCGAACCGAGGTGGACGAGTTCGCACGCAATGCCACCACTGATGACCGAGTCAGAAACGGGTCGCGACGAACCAACCTGGGCGGCGGCGATCGTCATCACCGGGCGCAGGCGCTTTCCCCCCGCGACAATCAGGTGCGAGGCGATCTCGGTGAGATAGGCGTCCCGGGTGCGCACGGCATCCAGCAACGCGACCTCCACACGGTCGCGGTCGGCCCCCATCAGGGGCAGGTCGAGGAGGGGCGACGCGACGGCCACGGCGCAAGGCTACGCACGGGTCTCGCGAACCGGCGAACGAAGGTCGTGATTACAGCACGAAGAGAGCCCCCGCACGCCCACCGGTAGACTGTGCGTCAGAGGTGTTGTGACCCGATCATCGACCGACACATTCGACCACTCGCCCCGAGTGCCTCGCCGCAAAGGATGGTGCTGACCCGTGTTTGAGCGCTTTACCGACAGGGCCAGGCGCGTGGTCGTCCTGGCGCAGGAGGAGGCTCGCCTCCTCAACCACAGCTACATCGGCACCGAGCACATCCTCCTCGGGCTGATCCACGAGGGTGAGGGCGTCGCCGCCAAGGCCCTTGAGTCGCTCAACATCTCACTCGAAGCCGTCCGCGCGCAGGTCGAGGAGATCATCGGCACCGGTGGGTCGTCGCCCTCGGGCCACATTCCCTTCACCCCCCGCGCCAAGAAGGTTCTCGAGTTGTCGCTGCGCGAGGCACTTCAGCTCGGCCACAACTACATCGGCACCGAGCACATCCTCCTCGGGCTCATCCGCGAGGGTGAGGGCGTTGCTGCCCAGGTGCTCGTCAAGCTGGGCGCAGACCTGAGCCGCGTGCGCCAGCAGGTCATTCAGCTGCTCTCCGGCTACCAGAGCCAGTCGGGCAAGGGCGAGAGCCCGTCGTCGGGGAGCAAGGAAGAGCAGCCGGAGAAGGGCAACAGCCAGATCCTCGACCAGTTCGGGCGCAACCTCACCCAGATGGCACGCGAGAACCGCCTCGACCCCGTCATCGGCCGCCAGCGCGAGACCGAGCGCGTGATGCAGATCCTCTCTCGGCGCACGAAGAACAACCCCGTACTCATCGGCGAGCCGGGCGTCGGCAAGACGGCAATCGTCGAGGGCCTCGCTCAAAAGATCGTCCGCAACGAAGTGCCTGAGACACTGACCAACAAGCAGCTCTACACCCTCGACCTCGGTGCACTCGTCGCCGGCAGCCGCTACCGCGGCGACTTCGAGGAGCGCCTGAAGAAGGTGTTGAAGGAGATCCGCACCCGCGGGGACATCATCCTCTTCATCGACGAGATCCACACGCTCGTCGGCGCCGGTGCGGCTGAGGGCGCGATCGACGCTGCGTCGATCCTCAAGCCAATGCTCGCTCGCGGTGAGCTCCAGACCATCGGCGCCACCACGCTGGACGAGTACCGCAAGCACTTCGAAAAGGACGCCGCCCTCGAGCGCCGCTTCCAGCCGGTGAAGGTCGAAGAGCCAGACGTCTCGCACACGATCGAGATCCTGAAGGGCATCCGCGACAAGTTTGAGGTGCACCACAAGGTCACCATCACCGACCAGGCGCTCGTGGCCGCAGCAAACCTTGCCGACCGCTACATCGCCGACCGACACCTGCCCGACAAGGCGATCGACCTGATTGACGAGGCTGGCAGCCGCCTGCGCATCAAGCGCATGGCCACGCCGCCCGACCTGAAGGAACTCGACGCGCGCATCACCGAGGTGCAGGAGTCGAAGGCCAAGGCCGTGTCTGACCAGGACTTCGAGGAAGCGAGTCGCCTGCGCGATCGCGAGCGCGAATTGCTGAAGGAGCGCGCCGACAAGGAGGCTGCGATCAAGGCTGAGGGCGTCAACCTCTACGACGAGGTTGACGAGGAAGCCATCGCCGAGGTGCTCAGCGTGTGGACCGGTATCCCCGTCTACAAGTTGACGGAGGAGGAGACCGCGAAGCTCCTCAACATGGAGGCCGAGCTCCACAAGCGGATCATCTCGCAAGAGGATGCCATCAAGGCGGTCAGCCAGAGCATCCGCCGTACGCGCGCGGGCCTAAAGGATCCGAAGCGCCCCAGTGGCTCGTTCATCTTCCTTGGACCCACCGGTGTCGGCAAGACCGAACTCGCCAAGACCCTTGCCAACTTTCTGTTTGGCGACGACGACGCGCTCATCTCGCTCGACATGAGCGAGTACATGGAGAAGCACACGGTCAGCCGGCTCGTCGGCTCGCCCCCGGGCTACGTGGGATACGAGGAAGGCGGCCAGCTCACCGAGGCTGTCCGCCGCCGTCCGTTCTCGGTGGTGCTCTTCGACGAAATCGAAAAGGCGCACCCCGACGTGTTCAACACGCTGCTGCAGATCCTCGAGGAGGGCCGCCTGACCGACGCACAGGGCCGCTCGACCGACTTCCGCAACACCGTGCTGATCATGACCTCGAACCTCGGCACGCAGGACTTGCGCAAGGCCAACGTCGGCTTCGGCAAGAACGACTCGGCCATGTCGTACGCGCGGATGCGCGAGAAGGTCAACGACGCGCTGAAGGGTCACTTCCGGCCCGAGTTCCTCAACCGCATCGACGAAGTCATCGTCTTCCACGAGCTCGGTATGCCCGAGGTGGTGCAGATGGTCGACCTCATGTCGAAGCGGCTGGTCTCGCAACTGGAAGGCCTGGGCATCGGACTCGAGCTCACGCTCTCGGCCAAGGAACTGCTCTCCAAGCGCGGGTACGACCCCCAGCTCGGTGCGCGCCCATTGCGCCGCGCGCTGCAGCGGTTGATAGAGGACCCGCTGTCGGAGCGACTGCTCACCAAGGACTTCACCGCCGGCCAGATCGTGGTCGTCGGCACCGAAGACGACCCAGAGTCACCGGGCGAACAGCGCCTCACGTTCACGGCTGTCGAAGGCTTCAAGCCGCCGTCGGGCATCGACCTCGCCGGCGCCGGCGACGGTCCGTCCAGCGCCGAGTAGCCGGATAGGTCCAATGGGCGCACGCGCGCTCCGCTCCGCCGCACTTGCAACGATGGTGCTCGTGGCGACGTCGTGTCAGGCCACTGCCGCCGTCGACCTGCAGATCGAGCCGAACGGGCAGGGCACTGTGTCCGTCGTCGTCACCGCCGACCAGGACATGGTTGCTGCCGCGCCGGGGCTCGCCGAGTCCCTGTCGCTGAGTGATGCGCAGGCCGCCGGGTGGCAGGTATCTCCCGTGGCTCCCGACGCGCAGGGCCGCCTGCAGGTGCGCGTGTGGCACGACTTCGACACGCCGGACGAGGCAAACCTGCTGCTCGGCCAACTGTCAGGCACCGAAGGTCCATTCCGCGGCCTGAAGATCACGCGCGACCGCGACGGCGGGCGCTCCACGTGGACGCTCGACGGCACGCTCGAACTTGTGAACGGGCTGTCGTCGCTCGCCGATGCCGGGCTGATCCAGCTCGCTCAGGCCGCCCCATTCCAGCAGGATCTCGCCGCGTCGGGCATGACCCTCGACCAGGCGTTCCTCGTGACGTTCCGCGTGACGATGCCGGGGACCATTGACTCAACCACCGGCGTCCAGGACATCAGCACCGTGCAGTGGACCGCGCCGCTGGACGGATCAGCCGTCGAGGTGACGACCCAGTCGACGCACGAGTCGCGGCTGGGCGCGGTCGCCGGTCCGCTCGCGCCCGCACTGCTGTGGCTGGCGGGCGGATGGCTGGTGGCGATGCTGCTGCTGGCCGCCGCCGCGATCAGTCGTCGCACACCCCGCTCGTAACCTGTCCGCGTGGCCCGGCTACGCACCATCTTTCTCTGCGGATCCTGTGGTGCGCAGCATCCCAAATGGGCGGGCAAGTGCGACGCGTGCGGCGACTGGAACTCAATCATCGAGGACGTCGAGGGCCCCGAGCCCGTCCCTCATGCCGCAGCGCTGGTGGCCGGCGGCACGGCACGCCCCATCAACGCCCTCGACTCGCCCACGGCCCCACCCGTCGCGTCGGGGATCGCCGAGTTTGACCGCGTACTTGGCGGAGGGCTCGTCCCTGGGTCGGTGACGCTGCTCGGCGGCGAGCCCGGCATCGGCAAGTCGACGCTGCTGCTGCAGCTGCTCGCGTCGTGGCCGCAGCGCTCGCTCTACGTCACGGCCGAAGAGAGCGCGCAGCAGGTTGGTCTCCGCGCCAGCCGCCTCGGCGCGTTGCGCGACGATCTGTGGCTGCTGTCCGAGTCGTCGCTCGCCAACGTCGTGCGTGCGCTTGACGAGGTTGGGCCGTCACTCCTCGTGGTCGACAGCATCCAGGCCGTCGCAGATCCCTCGCTGCCCTCGCTGCCCGGTTCGGTCAACCAGGTGCGTGGCTGCGCGCACCGCCTTGTTCACGAGGCGAAGTCGCGCGGCATCCCGACAGTGATCGTCGGGCACGTCACCAAGGACGGCAGCCTCGCGGGTCCACGACTGCTCGAGCACGTCGTTGACACCGTGCTGTCCTTCGAGGGCGACCGCCACCACGCGTTGCGCCTGATGCGTGCGGTGAAGCACCGCTTCGGCTCGACCAGCGAACTCGGGTTGTTCGAGATGACCGAGCAGGGCCTGCAGGGTGTTCCCGATGCGAGCTCGCTGTTCCTCGCCGACCGCCGCACCGGCACCCCGGGGTCAGTCGTGGTGCCCGCGATCGAGGGACACCGCCCACTACTTGTCGAGGTGCAGGCGCTGACCAACCCGTCGGGTGTCCCCGCACGCCGCAGTGCTCAGGGCCTCGACCCCAGCCGGCTCGCCATGCTGATCGCGGTGCTCGAGCGCCGCGCCGGCGTCACGCTGGCACAGCACGAGGTGTACGCCTCGGTGGCAGGCGGCGTGCGCCTCGCTGAGCCCGGCAGCGACCTCGGCGTGCTGCTCGCCATCGCGTCGGCCGCACTTGACGCCCCCGTACACAGCGACCTTGTCGTCACCGGTGAGGTCGGTCTCGGCGGCGAAGTGCGCCAGATCGGCCACCTCGAACGGCGCCTCGCCGAAGCCGGTCGGCTTGGATTCCGGCGTGCACTCGTGCCCGCAAACGCGTCGGTGCGCACCGACGCGTCGATCACCGCGGTGCCGGTGGCCACGATCGCCGAGGCACTTGCCGCCGCCGGCATCTCGCGCACACACTGACTCGCATGAGCTCTCCCGCCACCGGGCCGGTCCGCCGCGACGGCGTCGCGAGGTGCCCATGGGTCACCGACGATCCCGTGTACCACGCCTACCACGACACCGAGTGGGGCAAACCGTGCACCGACGAACGGATGATCTACGAGAAGATCTGCCTCGAGGGATTCCAGGCTGGCCTGTCGTGGCTCACCGTGCTGCGCAAGCGCGAGGCATTCCGCCGCGCGTTCCAGGGGTTCGAGCCCGCGCGTGTCGCGACGTTCGGTCAGCGCGACGTAACGCGGCTCATGAAGGACGCATCCATCGTGCGCAACCGCGCCAAGATCATGTCGGCGGTCGGCAATGCGCGCGCCGTGCTGTCGCTGCACGACTCGGGCGGCTCGCTCGTCGACGTCGTGTGGTCGCATGCACCGCGCGGCCGCCGCAAGGCGCCACGGCGCATCACCGACCTGGTCGCCTCGACCCCCGAGTCCGAGGCGCTCAGCACCGACCTCCGGCGTCTCGGCTTCACCTTCGTCGGCCCCACCACCATGTGGGCGATGATGCAGTCGCTCGGCGTGGTCAACGACCACCTCGTCGGCTGCGACTTTCGTTGACGGCAGCCACTGCCGCTACTCGAGCCCCGTCCGGTCGGGCCGCCAAAACGTGCGCGTGGCCACGCGGTCGCGCGCGATGCCGAGCGCCAGGGCTGCGGTGCGCGCCGCATGGTTCGCCGACTGCTCGCCCACCACGACGACGGCCGTGGCGTCGGTGCCCCATTCCGCCACCGCCGCCGCAAGGTCGCCGGCGTGGTCCGATCCCTGCGGTACAACCGACACCTGTACGCAGCCGTTCGATGACAACAGGGCATGCACATCGGACAGCGGCGACGACGAGCGAATGACGGCGCGCACGGGGACCGTCGCCGATCTCGCGACCGAAAGCGCCGTGCCGATTGACGTCTCGTCCCCCACGATGAGAACACCCTGTGCGCCCTCCGGCGCCACCACGGGGCGCTCCGGACCCGAGCCCGACACCGTCGTGGAGGGTGCCAGCGACTGGAGCCACGGAGTTGCGGGGCCCAAACCTGTCAGGACCGCCACGAACTCCAGTGCGTCACCGCCTGCCCCGGCCACCGTGTAGCGACGCAGCACCGACCCACCGATTTCGACCGCGATCGTGTCGCCGAGCGACGGCACGTAACCGTCCAGCTTGGCCAGCACCACGTGAACGGCTCGCTCGTCGAGACGGTGTACCGCATCGACGGTGGCAGTCCACGGCGCGGTCGACCCGCGGTAACGGGTGCGCTCCTCGCTCAGAGTTCGTACCGGTAGACGTTGGTCTCGCGCTGCACGAACCCGAGACGTCGATAGAGCCGGTTCGCCGCCTCGCGCGATGGCCGCGACGTCAGGTCAACCGTCGTCGCTCCTGCCGTGCGGGCCTCGTCAAGCGCGAACCGATTGAGCGCCTCGCCTACCCCCGCACCGCGCGCAGTCGCGTCGACCACGACGTCCTCGATCCACGCGCGCAGTCCGGTCGGGATGCGGAACAGCACGAGTGTCAGCGACCCGACGATGCGTCCGTCGATCCTCGCGACGATGAGGTGGCTGGTGGGCGACGCCACGATGTCGGCAAGCTGTGCGGCCGACGGGGCCGGGCTACTGGACGACAGCTGCGGAACGAGGCGCGCCATCGCCTCAACGAGCTCGTCATCGGCAGACTGCGCAACAGTGACGACGACCAAATCTGACACGCCCCCACGATGCCACACCCCGCTGCACGACCGTAGACTTGCGGCGTTGCCGACGGCACCAAGGCCCATGCCATGAGCACCGCGTTCCTCGTCAAGCGCCGCGGAGCCGCCCTGCTCGGCGGACTCGACGCCGCCGTCCGCCGCCACCCCGCCGACGAGGCGCGGCTGGTCACCTTTCATGCCGTGGGCAACCGTGTCGACGGCGATGTCCACCACATCTACGACCTGGCCCCAGCCGAGTTCGCAAAGCACGTTGACGCGATGGTCGCTGCTGCACACGAGGCAGGCCTGCCGTTCCGGCCCCTCAGCGAGTGGCCAGCACCGGGAATCGTCGTTACCTTCGACGACGGTTATGCCGACCTCGTCGGCACCGTCGCCCCGCTGCTGTCCGAGCGGGGTATTCCCTTCCACTGCTTCGTCACCGGAGACCGGCTTGATGCGGGCGACTCCCGCTACCTCGACCGCGCCGCCCTCGTCGAACTGGCGTCCGTTCCGCTGGCGGGCATCGGCGCGCACGGGTGGCGGCACTCGCCGCTCGACGCGATGCAGCCGGACGAGCGCGACCGCGACCTGAGGGCGAGCCGCACCTCGCTGGAGGACCTGCTGCAGCGTCCGGTCGACACGATGTCGTACCCGTTCGGTCGCGTCAATCGCGAGGTGCGCGACGCAGCGGAGCGCGTCGGCTTCGTGCGTGCGGCGTGCAGCACGTGGGGATTTGCCCCGCCGGTGAGCGACCCATTGCTGCTTCCACGCATCGATCTGTGGGCGGGCGATTCCCCGCGCACCGTCCGGCACAAGGTGCTCGGTCACTGGAACTGGTTCGGCCGACTGTCGTGACGATCTCCGTGTCGGTAGTGATCCCGACGCACAACTCGGTGGCGACGAGCGCGCGCTGCGTAGTGTCGCGTCACAGTCGGCTCGACCGTGCGAAATCGTCGTGGTCGACGACGCCAGTAGCGACGCAACCCTCGCTGTCATCGCCGGGCTGGCCCGTGACTTGCCAGTTCTGATGCGCACCATCGCGCTGCCCGAGAACCTTGGTCCTGGCACCGCTCGCAACACTGGCTGGGATGCCGCGACCGGCGAGTGGGTTGCGTTCCTCGACGCTGACGACGCATGGCACCCCGAGAAGCTCTCGGTGCAGCACACCCTCATGAGCGCCGAGCCGTCGCTCGCGATGAGTGGACACCTCCACGCATTCTGCAGCAACGACGACTGGGCGCGAGTGCCCGCGCATCCCACCGTCGTTCGCTTCGACCTGCGCGACTTCCTGGTGCGGAATCGGTGCTCGACGCCGTCGGTGATGGTAAGACGCGGGATCGCACAGCGGTTCGAGCGGGGATCGTCGTTCGCCGAGGACTACCTCCTCTGGATGCGCATCGTCGCCTCGCACGGACCGTGCGCGCGCATTGAGACACCGTTGGTGCACTGCACCAACCCTGCATTCGGAGGCACGGGGCTCAGCGGCCACATGGTCGCAATGGAACGGGCCGAATTGCGCAACTTCCGCACGCTTCGCAACGACGGCGCCATCGGGCCAATGACAACAGCCGCCGCGACCGGCTGGTCGCTCATGAAGTTCGCCGTTCGTCTTGCACGGACGGTCGTCCAGAGAATCCGCCTCCACCCAGCGATAGCGTCGGAACGTAGTGGCGCTGCCTGAACACGTCCGCTGGTTGTCGAAGCCGTCGCTCGTCAAGCCGACGATCGTCACAGCCTTCACCGGCTGGAACGACGCCGCCGACGCCGCATCCACCGCGATGCGCGGCCTCGTCGAGGGCTGGGGCGCGCACCGTCTCGCAGAGATCGATCCCGAACCCTTCACCGACTTCGCGACCATCCGGCCACAGGTGCGCCTCGACGACTTGTCGCGCCGCACCATTGTCTGGCCGACCGTCGGCCTCTGGCACGTTCCGACGCCTGGCGGCGACGTGATCCTCGTCCTCGGTCCAGAGCCAAGCCTGCGCTGGCGCCTCTTCACTGAGCAACTCATCGGCGTCGCGCGACACTTCGACGCGCCGTTGGTCGTGACGCTCGGCGCGCTGCTCGCCGACGTTCCGCACAGCCGACCAGCCCAAATCATCGGAACGGCGTCCGACCAGGACGTCATCGACCGCTACGACCTGCAGCGCTCGCGCTACGAGGGTCCGATCGGCATCGTCGGCGTGCTGCACGACGCGTGCGCGACCGAGGGAATCCCCTCCGTGTCGCTCTGGGCCGCCGTGCCCGCCTACGCCTCACAAGTGCCATCACCAAAGGCCGCAGCGGCACTCATCCGACGCCTCGCCGACCTTGTCGGCGCCCCCGCCCCCCTGTCAGCGATCACGGAGCAGGTGCACCGGTACGAGGAGCAAGTCGATTCCATCGTCACCGACGACGATGACCTCGCTGCGTATGTCGAGCGCCTTGAGCTGCTCACCGACAGCGGCGTCAGCATTGACGACGAGGTGGACGACGGTCAGCTGCAGATTGACTTCGACGAGACCGGCGGACTCGAAGCCGACGAAGGTGACGCCTCGACGCTCGTCGATGAGGTCGAACGGTTCCTGCGCGAGCAGGACGGGGGTCCAAACCCCCGCTAGTCACCGTGCACGGGCGCGTGGCGACGTGTTTGGCTTGGCTGGAGCAATCGGTGCGTCCTCCTCAGTGGCGCCCGACGTCGACGACGCAGAACTCGTTGCCCTCTGGGTCGCAGAACCGCACCCACCGGCTGCCGAACTCCTCAATCGGCTCGCGGTCGATTCGCACCGCACCAAGCGCCTCGACACGCGCCAACTCGGCAGCGAGGTCGTTGACGTGCACGTCGAGGTGCAGCCGGTTCTTCCCCCCGCGCGGCTCGTCGACCTGCTGCAGCAGGACGCGCGGTTCACGACCGTCCGGCGACGCCAGCACGCGATACGGGCCCTGTGCGTCGATCTCGTCCAGTCCGAGTACCGCCGACCAAAACTCTGACATCCGCCGCGGGTCGGCGCAGTCGACGACGACGCCGATGCGCGGCCAGCGCCATGTCATCCGCCGGTCACCTCGACACGCAGCCGCTTGTTCCCCTTGCCCTTGCTCTCGGTCTTCACGACGCGAAGCCCACCGACCTCGGACGTCGAGCGCACGTGCGTGCCACCGTCGGCTTGGCGGTCGACGCCGACGATGTCGACGACGCGGATCTCTCGTACATCTGACGGAATCAGCGAGACCTTGGTGCGGATCAACGCGGGATCGCCCATCGCGGTGTCCCGAGGAAGGAACGACACCTCGATAGGACGATCGACGCGAATCTCGGCGGCGACCATATCCTCCACCCTCGCCGCGAAGCCCTCAGGCAACGGATCGAACTCGAAGTCCATGCGCCCCGCCAGCGGCTCCATATTGCCGCCAGTCACAGGGACGGCCCACTCGTTCCAGATCACGCCGCACAAGAGGTGCATCGCGGTGTGGGTGCGCATCAGCGCATGACGACGGTCCCAGTCGATCTCGCCGTGCACCGTCCTGCCCGGCTCGGGCGCGGGAACGTCGCCCTCCAGCAGGTGCCAGACCGCGCCCGCCGACTTCGTTACCTCCAGCACCCGACGGCCGTCGATCGTGCCGGTGTCGTGCGGCTGGCCACCGCCGGTGGCATAGAAGACCGTGCGGTCGAGCGCGACGCGCGCACCGTCGACGGCGACCACCGTCGCATCCATTTGCCGGAGGTACGCATCGCGCAGGTACAGCTGGTCGGTGTCCATCGTGTGCGGCTCCGGACCGCGCCCGCGACGCTACTGCGCGCGTGCTGCGGCGACGAACGTTGCCGCGGCCCTGTCGGCGGCTCCGTCGTCGACGTGCAGGAACAACGACGGTTCGATCAGCTCGACCTCCATGATCCGCGGGCGTCCCGTCGCACCTCCGACCATGTCAACCCGGGCGTACGCAGGCACGTCACCAAACCGATGGACGAGCAGCGCAAGCACTGCCTCGGCAAGCGCACGCTCCGCGTCCACCGGCGTCCGCGGCGCGATTTCCTCCTCGAAGAACAACCCGTTGTGTGCGCCAAGCCCATTGCGCAGCATCGCCGATTTCGCAAACGCGTGGCTCACCGTTCCACCGAGGCACACCACACCGGTCTCCGCGAGCTGGTCGATGTCGTGGTCGTACGGCTGCACCATGGCGGCCCGACCAGACGCGAGGATCGCGCCGACGTGGACGAGCGCCGCAGCAGCGTTGTCGCGATGCCGTGCAGTGTCGTTCGAGCCGGCACTCACCGTCGGCTTCACCACGATGTCGCCCGACAGATCGGACCGTTCAGCCTCGTCCGCCGAGGCGAGGAACATGGTTGGAATCACGGGAAGTCCCGCAGCGACGAGGTCGGCGAGGTACCGCTTGTCGAGGTTCCAGCGCAGCACGTCCGGCGAATTCACAACGCGGGTCAGCGACGAGGCGCGATCCACCCATTCGAGGAACGACTGCGGATCGACGTGGTAGTTCCACGTCGCACGGATGATCGCCGCGTCGAAGCGCGACCAGTCGACCGAGGGATCGTCCCAGTCGACAACCTCCACGGGCGCACCACGATCCGCGAGGGCGCGACACACGAGCTCGAGATCGGTGTCGCAGCCTCTCGCGGCCTTGGTGACGACGAGAGCGAGGATTAGAAGTCCTCCATCCCCCCACCCGGCATGGCCGGTGCGTTCTCCTGTGGCTTGTCGGCGATGACCACTTCGGTCGTGAGGAACAGCGCCGCGATGGACGCCGCGTTCTGTAGCGCCGAGCGCGTCACCTTCGCCGCGTCGATGACGCCGAGGGCCACGAGGTCCTCGTAGGCACCCGTCGCCGCGTTGAGGCCCTGGCTGCCGCTCAGGTTGCGCACCTTCTCGACCACGACGCCGCCCTCAAGGCCGGCGTTCTCGGCGATCTGCTTCAACGGACCTTCAAGCGACTTGGCCACCATGCGCGCGCCGGTTGCCTCGTCGCCCATGAGCGTGCCAGCGACTTCCTGTACCGCCGCCTGCGAACGGAGGAGCGCCACGCCGCCGCCGGGCACCACGCCTTCCTCAATCGCAGCCTTCGTCGTGCTCACCGCGTCCTCGATGCGGTGCTTCTTCTCCTTCAACTCGACCTCGGTGGCCGCGCCGACCTTCAGCACCGCGACGCCGCCGGACAACTTGGCGAGCCGCTCCTGCAGCTTCTCGCGGTCGTAGTCGCTGTCGGTGTTGTCGATTTCGTTCTTGATCTGCTGGATGCGACCCTTGATGTCCGAGTCGCTGCCGGCGCCCTCGATGATCGTGGTCTCGTCCTTCGTCACCACGACCTTCTTGGCACGACCCAGCAGGTCGACGGTCGCGTTCTCGAGCTTGAGGCCGACCTCCTCGCTGATGACCTGGCCACCCGTGAGGATGGCAATGTCCTGCAGCATGGCCTTGCGGCGGTCACCGAAGCCGGGGGCCTTCACCGCGACGCTCTTGAACGTGCCGCGGATCTTGTTCACCACGAGCGTGGCGAGCGCCTCGCCGTCAACGTCCTCCGCGATGATCACGATCTGCTTGCCGGCCTGCATGACCTTCTCGAGCACGGGCACAAGGTCGCGCACGGCCGAGATCTTCGAGCCGACGAGCAGGATGTACGCGTCGTCAACGACGGCCTCCATGCGGTCGGGGTCGGTCACGAAGTAGGGAGAGATGTAGCCCTTGTCGAAGCGCATGCCCTCGACAAGGTCCATCTGC
>Ga0315899_10006129_pt1 | contig 12946 bp, 13 predicted proteins | sample LakEriMetagenome_2_FD_203518 | JGI IMG/M metagenome (GOLD analysis project Ga0315899, IMG submission 203518) | Freshwater fungal communities from buoy surface, Lake Erie, Ohio, United States - Buoy 4 MA112 | ecosystem: Environmental > Aquatic > Freshwater > Lake | place: USA: Lake Erie, Ohio...
GGGAGAGAGAGAGGGAGAGATGAGTGTGACTCTGTTGACCACTCGGACGCCTAAGAGCGAGAGAGAGCGAGACGGAAGGAGGGAGAGAGAGGGAGAGAGTGTGTGTATGTGTGTGTACGTGTGTACAGGTGTGAGAGCACGCGCGAGAGAGAGAGAGCGAGAGAGAGAGAGAAAAACAGAGAGAAAGGGTGCGTGCGAGAGAGAGAGAGAAAAAAGAGAAACTGAGAGAGAGAGAGAGAGCGAGAGAGAGAGAGAGAGAGAGAGAGAGAGAGAGAGAGAGAGAGAGAGAAAGAGGACGCACCCTGCGGAGTTGCACGGCGCTGTGCGTAGTATGCGGTAGAGAGGGGGAGGGGGGGGAAGAGAGAGAGAAGCGGGGAGGGGGAGGGGGGGGGCACGCACCCTGCGCGGGTGCACGGCGCTGTGCGTAGTAGGCCGCGCCGACCATGCATACGCTCAGCACCACGCTGAGGCCTAGGGACAACTTACGCAACTGTGTACACACATATGTCGTGTGTGTGTGTGTGTGTGTGTGCTTGTGTATGTGCGTGCGCGCGCGTGAGAGAGAGAACGAGAGAGAGAGAGAGAGAGAGAGAGAGAGAGAGAGAGAGAGAGAGAGAGAGAAAGAGAGCGAGGGAGAGAGAGAGAGAGCGAGCGAGGGAGAGAGAGAGAGGGAGGGAGAGAGAGAGAGAGAGAGAGAGAGAACGCTCAGCACCACGCTGATGCCTAGAGACGGCATAAACAATTGCGTACGCACATATGTCGACTGTGTGATATGTGTGTGTGTGTGTGTTTGTGTATGCGTGTGTAAGAGAGGCCGGACAGCGTACCTGAGTACCCACCTGTGTACACACATAAGTCGAGTGTGCGTGTGTGCATATGTGTGTGTCTGTCTCTGTGTGAAGAGAGAGTGTGTATGAGTGCGCTTTTCTTTTGGAAGGGCGAATCAAATTGGCTCGGAGCACATCGGTATCGGCCTCCGGTTTAGGGTTTAGGGTTTAGGGTTTAGGGTTTAGGGTTTAGGGTTTAGGGGATTACCTTGGCTCGGAGCGTATCGGTATTGGTATCGGCATCCGGTTCCCCGCCATTGTGCCCGTCCCGTTGCGGCGCACTGGCTTCTTTCTGCGGTGGTTTCTGTCACAGTGTGCGGGTGTGTGCGGGTGTGTGATGGATGTGGGTGTGGTGTGTGAAAGTGCGAGTGTGCGTGCGTGTGCGTGTGTGCTTGCGTGTGTTTGTGCGTGTGTGCGTGCGTTAGGTTCCGATACCCTGAATCCTGAACACTGGGCACGCACGCATGCGCTGGCCTGGCAGGTTGGCGTGCTTCCAGGGCCTCTGCCCCTGCGATTGTGCGCACGTACGCACATAGTACACATGCAGGCAACACGCATACAGAGATGAGATGGTGCTGGGGAAAAAGACCCGGTTCGGGCGCTGCTCAGGCGCGGATGCTGTTGCGTGGCCTGCCTTACCCTGCACACGCACAAACCAGCCCGCACGCACGCACCAAGCCGAACAGCCAAGACATCCAAGACCACGCAAAGGCACGTACACGCAGGGGCGAGTCAGCTGCATGCTGGCCAGCGGTGGCGTCACGGGCACGAACGTCGCCGTGCTCACGCGCATGCATGTTCTCTCTCCTCTCCCTCTCTGCCATGCGAGACGAGAGAACATGCGTGCACGTGCTGCCATTGCTCGCGAGAAATGCTGCCACTCTCGCGAGCAGTGCGCGCGGGTGCCAGATACAAGGCGCGCCAGACCTCATTATCCTGACCCTTCATTTCGCTCAGCCACTCGGAGGGCATTGACTACGCGCAAGGGAGCCCAAAGCCTCCCTTGACGCGTGGGTTAGTTCGTGGCGGACTTCGTGGCAACTGAAAAAATAAAATTTACTTGAAGCAGGGGGGGGTCCCGTAAACCGATGTCTTCAACGAACCCCGAAAATCTTCTTTCAGATCATGCTGGCCACACACCAGCTCCTGCGCGGGCGGCAGATGGCCAGGCACAAGGGCGCGCTTCGCCTGTGCACCAAGCCTCCAACCTCCCCGGAGGTGACCCGCTCTGGCGCTCCCCCCGTGCGTGCACGTGGCAAAGTAGCTACTTTGCTCTGGAATGGTACCGGCCCGAGGAGACCCGCCGGCGGTGACACGCCACGGAAATAACAGGCGACAAAGGCGACGGAAACAACAGGACCAAAGGCGACAGAAACAGCGGGGCCAAAGGCGAAGCCCAAGAAGAGGAAGCTGTTCGGCTGGACGTCCAAGCTCGTCGGTGCGGGTGCCCTGGCGATGGCCGGGTACTACAGCGCAGATTGCGCGCTTCACCCGCGCCCGAAGACCGAGATCATCAAGGACCTGCTGCTGAAGACGTCCAGCCTCAAGGACAGGAAGGAGCGTGTGGTGGTCTTGGGGACTGGGTGGGGGGCAGTGGCTACCATGCGCAACCTTGACCCCTTCAAGTACGAGGTAGTGTGTGTCTCTCCTCGCAATTACTTCGTCTTGACCCCTCTCCTGTCTTCAGTCACAGTCGGCACGGTGGAGCCGAGGACAATAGTGGAGTCAATCCGAAACATATGCCCGCACATCAAGTTCGTGGAAGCCGAGTGCACTGCGGTGGACCACAAGAAAAAAACCATCCAAGTCACTCCAACCGACGCGAAATTCACCTCGTCTTCGCGTGCTGTCATGGACTCGACGCGCACGCGCCCAGGTTTTGAGATGGCCTACGACAAGCTGGTTGTAGCTGTGGGCGCCGAAAACAACACGTTTGACACCCCGGGCGTGCGCGAACACGCCCACTTCCTGAAGGAGACAGGGGATGCCCGGCGAATTCGCGCGGCGGTGATCGACGCATTTGAGAGTGCCTGCAACCCTGCGCAGTCGGACACGGAGCGGAGACGGCTATTAAATTTTGTCATTGTGGGCGGGGGCCCCACGGGACTAGACTTTGCTGCAGAGCTCGCGGGTTTGGTTCACCATGACTTACACCCTGCGTTTCCAGAGCTGAAAAGCCAGGTTAGGATTCAACTAGTAGAGGCCATGGAGAACGTGCTGTCAATGTTTGACAAAAAAATTAGCGAGCATACGGCACAACATTTTAGGAAAGAGCAAATCGATGTGTTGAGCAACACATTTGTCAAAGAAGTGAAAGAAAAGGAAATAATCGTTCAGCGCAAGGGCAGCAAGACGCTCCAGGCAGTCCCCTGCTCGCTGGTGGTCTGGGCTACGGGCATCAAATGCCGGACTATCGTCAACAAGCTGCGCGAAGCCATAGGCCTAAAAGTGCAGAACAACTTCCGCGGGCTGGTGACCGACGGATTTCTGGAGGTCAAGGGGGCGGCGGGCATCTATGCGCTCGGCGACTGCGCGACGATCGCACCGCGGCGCCTCACCGTGGACGTGGAGATGATGTTTGCGGAGGCGGACCTGGACCATGACGGCGGAATTTCACTTTCTGAATTCAGGGCTTGGACGCAGAAACGGGTCGACGAGTATCCGCAGCTTCAATTTCTCGCCAACACGGACGAGCTGGCGGAGAAGTTCAAGAAATATGGCGGGCGCGGCTGGAGGGGTGATCCCAAGCTCAAGCTCAAGGCGTTCAAACAAGTGTGCGAAGAGGCTGACCGTACCCTGCGCACCCTGCCAGCAACAGCCCAGGTCGCTTCACAGCAGGGCAAGTACCTCGGACAGCGCATGAGCTGTATGCCAACCGCGTACGAGGAGGCGAGTTCGCTAAATTATATCAAGAAAAGGTGGCTCGGGTTCGTGGGCGCTGCGAATCTCGAGCGACCCTTCAAATACGTGCACATGGGCTTGATGGCCTCTGTTGGTGGCGAGGCGGCGACGGATCTGACAAGGATTCGGAGTAAGAAGTCGATTGCGGATCTGCTCAACATTAATGCCATGACAGGCGAAGCCCTTGAAGCCCTGTTGCTCTGGAAGTCCTTCTACCTTTCTGAGCAGTGCTCAACTCGCATTAAGCTGCTGCTCCTCTTCGACTTGGTCAAGGCGTCTGTCTTTGCCCGCGACGTTTCGCGGTACTGAGGCTTGATGGGATGTGTGAATGTTGGCGCGGGGCAGAGCGCTCCTTCTGAAGAGAGCACAGACATGGACGCGTTCACAGAATCCGCAGACTCAGCCTGTCGTGCCCGGACTCCGAGTCGCCTGGCCTGTGCAATCTCTCTAGAAGTCTGAGGGCGCGTGCTCACACAAACACAGACACTTCTGCAGGATACCGCACTGTACAAATCGACAACAGTCAGGAATCGAGTTTTGGGGTTTTAGCCCGTACAAATTGTAGCACTACCCCGTACAAAAGAATTTGCGCCATCTTGAGGTTCCTAAGGACGATTCGTAAAGACGATTCCTAAACGTTTCCTAAAGAGTTTTGTGGAATCGAATCTGGGGTTCACAGCCAGTACAAAATCTTAGCGCTACCCTGCGAGTTTCGCCGACAACAAAACTCTTTTAAAAAGGAACGTCTTTAGGAATCGTCTTTGGGAAAATCGGTATGGTGCAAAAGGTTTGTACGGGTAGCGACCAAAACCCGTCTGCGATTCCTGTTGCAATCGACTGTAGAACGCTGCCCAAGAATGGTGAGGCACACCGCTCAACACTGCGAGCTACCCTCAGTTCATCTAATTTTATTAAATTGAGGGCGATATGCGCCTTCTGCAACATACGGTCGATCCCTCTAGCGTGATCCAGGTGACAAGTACGAAAGAACTTGCGCCCGAGGCGGAGCCATTACATCTTGAGTACCATCCTCCAAGAGCGGCGAAGGCAGCTCGAGCACGCTGCCACACGAGTTGCCCTTTAACCTGGTGCCTACACGCGAGGGTGTCGGGAGAGGAGTGCCGATATTGCTGCGGCACATGTTGACAGAAGCCTTCTCTACTGCCGCACGTGCTGCTCTCTCAATCGCCAAGAGCGTCTGTAGTTCGCTCAGCTGCGCGTCACCCGGCAAGTCAGCTCCGCAAAATACCGCGGCACAGGCACGCGAGTCTCGCCGCATCTTCACGCGCAGGTGCGCTAGCCTCGCCGCAAAATCACGCATTCTAGTACACTAATGCTGCCGTCATCACACAGACGAGGGTTGCTGAGTAGGGAAGAAACACCTGTTGACGTAGAGATTGCACCGCCTCTTCCATCTGCTTCAGCGAAGAATCCTTGGCAGCCATTTCGATCTTCATTTGCGCAATATCGTGTGTCGTCTCCCTGGTTCGCTCGGCCTGCCAACACAGTGTGATGCAGTGCCACCAGACAGGGCCAAAACAGAGTGCTCGAGGGCATGCAAACGCATCCCCACTGATTCCCCAGCCTCTGTGCGTAGCCGCCGGCGACCTGCGGCCGCACGGAGCAATCACCCCGCACCCCGGTCCTAAAGAGATTCCCTAGAGTACCTGAGCGCGGATTTTCGACTCACAGGCTTCGACGCCACGGGTAAAGCCCTCCACGCCTGAATCCATGGCGAGGGCTGACGTTTTCCCCACGAGCTCGTCATTTTCCTTCCGCAAAAAGTCCCGCTCGGCACGAAGGCTTCTCAATTCGTTGGCTGTGCGCTGCAGCTCGTCATTGCGCATCGCTTCCTCCATTTTCAGACTGTACACCTGGCGATGCACCTGTTTTTGACGGTACTGCTCCTCCTGCAGCACGACCTCGAGCTGCCTCATGTCGCGCTGCAGCTGGGCCGCTTGCTGGATCATAGATTGCCCAAGACTGGTAGCGGCCAGGAATGTTTGTCGCTCTCGTTCCCGCGCGTCTTCGGCAGCGTGGAGCTGCTTTTCGAGATCCCAGCATCTGCTCTGCCATTTTCGCTGCTCTTGCTTGAGTTGCGTTTCGAGGGTGCTTGCACTTTGTCCGACGCTCAGACGCGAATCTTCAGCCTCCCGCAGAGCGCTCGACAGCTCTGTCACCTTGGTACGCAGCGCCGAAGTCTCCAGAGAGAAATCCTTCATGACTTGGTCCACACGCGATAATGCTTCGAGCTCGCGAGCTTTGCTTGATTTAAGCTCGACTTCCATCTCGCGCAGCATCGACTCAACTGAATCCCGCTGTTGTTCAGCATGCAGCAACAGGTCCGCCCCATCCGCAGACATCTCGCGCAACGAAAAAATCTCCTCACGCAGGGCGGCGCAGTCTTTCTCGCGATCCCTGCGTTCTTGCACTAGTAAGTCGTTGGCTGCGCGCTCATTCGCAGCTGCACGACGGTGCACCTCTGCCAGTTCACTTCGCAGAGCCGTGTCCTTGGCGTTGCCCGCCTCCTCAAGTGCTGCGTAGTCTCTCTTGACGGCCTCAGCTTGCTCGCGAGCATCACAGAGTTTGTTCAGCGCATCCTGCAGTTCAGAATCTTGCGCCATCTTGTTGGCTTCCAGTCCGGACACCTTGCCATACAGGCGGGCACACTCAGCTTCTGCCTGGCTACAACGATCATTGAGCACGTCGTGCTCCTCCTGTAGCCGGTCGCGGAGGCTCGTCATGCGCTCGAGCTGGTGCTGCGCGTCGCGGCAGTCAGTTGTTGCTTGAGACACCTCTGTTCGCAGCGTCTCCAGCATACTGTCGTGTGCCTCGCGCGTCTGATTCGCCCGCATAGTCTGAAACTGCAGAGCTTGCTCGGCATGTGCAGTGGCGCGCTGCATGCCCTCGAGCTTGGCCGCCCAGGCTGCCTCCAGCTTTTCCCTTGTCGCTTTCATCTCCTGCAAGCTGCTCTCCACCTGTCGGCGAGCTTCGATCTCGTGCCGCACGCTTGCCTGTCAGCGCTTCAAGTCAGTCCGCATAGTGGAGAGTTCGCTCACTACATGGAGTGAAGCTGGGCTCTTGAGCCCGCACGACGGGCAACGACGGGCAACAGTACCTTGTGGGTCACAGCTTGATTCTGGAGAATAACCACCTCTTCCCGCAGCTTGTTTGCCTCAGCCTGGGTGGCCTCCAGCTCCCGTGACAGCCGCTCGCGTGCACGCTCCTCCTCTTTCCGTACGGCTTGCAGTTTCGAGACCACTCCCTCGTGTCCCTCCAAGACCCCCCTGAGCGCATGAAGCTCCGCCGCCACATTATCCCTGTCCTTTCGCACTATGTCGAGCTGCTTTGTGTGCTCAAGCATCGATTTGTGAAACATCTCGGCCTCCTTCAAGTGGCATTCCCGCTCGCGGCTGTGGGCATTCTGTAGCTGCGTCACTTTGACGATGGTTTGATCGAGCTCATTTTCCAGCTCACCGTGGCTGCGCTGCCAAGAACGAAGAGCTTCGTCCTTCTGCTGTACCTCCTCCTCAAGCCGCAGAACAGACTGCTGATGCCGTTCACTTTCGTGCACCACATCCTCATACATTTTGCGGAGCTCTGCTATGTCGTCCAATTGTTTCTTCTTCAGTTTGTCCACATTTTCGCGTTGCTGCTGCGTCTCTTTTCGCGCCCCTTCCAGCTCCGCCTGCATCTGGGTCAGCGCGTGGTTCAAATGGTCACCGCTTGACAAAAGCCCTGTCAGCGTCTGTTCCGCCTCATCCAGCCCCTTTTCTCGTAGCGCACCCTGCAGTACTTCCACCTGTTTTTCTAGGATCCCAATTTTCGCGTCGCGCTGTGCCACCAGGCGCTCGTAGTTCTGAAAATCAGGGCCCGCCGATTGCAACGCATCTGGGGGCGCCACTTTCGGGTCTGGCCATGCGCAGCCATGCCCCACCGCTACCGAGCCCAGCGGGGTGCGCCGAACAATGGGCGAAATCATGTTCTTCGTGAGGGATGATGGCGCGCGTTGAATTGATATCGCCTCCGAAATGGCAGCCGCTGCGTCAGCCATTGCGGTATTGGCGACATGCAGCACCGTATCACTGCTCGGCGCAGATGTTGGTCTTACAGGCTGCGATCGACTGCCCACACTTGCCAGCTCCGGGTCTGATATCTGGAGGGTGGGCTGGTCGTGCACACCCGCTTGGGATTCAGCACGGCTTGGACTTGCAGCGTTTCCTGGCAACGGTGTGTCCCACACACGGCGCGTGATGCTCCTGTTGGCATAGTCCTGCGCTAAGGCTGCTGCTATGGCTTCCTGTCGTGCCCGTGAGCGCTCTCGCGCTTTTGCCTGCTCACGTTCCTGAAGCTCATGCCACTCGCTCCAACCTCTCGCCTTCTCGCTGGTAAGGAGATCATCTTCCTGTGTCGCCGTAGTGTTATTGCGTGGAGTGGCAAATGCTCGCACGGGCCGCCCGGAGCTGTACAGCTGCGCGGCAGGCGCCGAGTGGAGGAAGGATGCGGAAGACGGGGTGCTTCTCAACGGCGAGATGGTAGTTTTCGTGCCCGCCCGTTTCGCACGCGCTGACGAGCTGGACGAGGAATTGAGCCTGCCAGCCCCGCGGAGGGGAACGAAACAGTTAGCACCGCGCATGACATAGGTGGCAGAGGTCTGCGAATCCTCGAAGGCGCTCTGCCGTCACCTGTTGCGGATCTCGTCCTTCTCGGCCTCCAGCAGGCGGCCTCGTGCAGACAGCCCATCCAGACTGCACATTCATTCGGTTGCATGTAGATGTCACGGCGGTGCTGGCCTGCCTCAGTGTGATGCACTGCGGTATGGCTACACTCCGCGTGCTGCGGGCGACACGGCAGGCGGACGCACGCACACACACACACACGCGAGCTGCGGAAGCGGGGGTGGGCGCACCTTGCAGCGAGACTGTGCGCGCCACTTTGCCCTCTCAGCACCATCACAGGCGATCACGAGGCGGGACCGTGTGCGGGCCCTTTGAAATTCATCGTTTATTTTGTTTTTTTTTCAGTGTGTTGACGATGATTCCACACGGAATACAGAAGCGCGTTGAAGGCGGCCTGGTTGGAGTTGCTGGACCGCCTGCGGCATCGGGCGTGGCCATTCACGCCAAGACGGGAGATGCCGCGGCGCTGCACGACTCTGCAAAAGAGGCCAGCCGGCACGGCAACGATGCGGGGGCTTACAGGCTCCTGAGTGCAGGCTTAGAGCTTGCGCATGAAACTGAGCTTCGAAGCGAAATGCTGCTTGCACGCAGTGTCACGTGTGCACGTCTGCACCGTTGGGAGGCGGCGCTACAGGCAAGTGTGCACAGCGCAGAAAGAGCATCAGTCCGAAGCAAATCGTGACATGATGGCCGCGCAATTTTCTTTGACGGCCATCGTGATTTTTCATCATGACATGATGGCCATCATGGCATGTGAATTGATCATGGCATGATGACGGCACAGGATGCGGATGAAATTCTTGGCATACGCCCGTCTTGGTCCAGGTCCTTCGAGTGCAGAGGTGATGAGCGAGCGAAAACAAAGGGTGGAGCGAGGGTGGCCACACCTCCTGACAACTGTGCAAGCGCCAGTCGCACAGCACGCCTTTGTGTTGTTGCGAGCACATCTCTGCTTTCTGTGCGCTATAAACCAGAGCGCAGCCTGTAAAGAGTGGCGTGAGCGCGGGTGAATTTTTGCGGCTACATTTTTTGCCAGGCGCTGCTCTGCAGGGTTTAGGACTTCATGCGGCGGCTAAGGCTGCATACCGAACAGGTGCTGTGCATTTTTTGTTCTTGTACGCCATGCCGCGCAGTCCTGCCATTTGATTTTTGTTTGGTTAACTAATTAAAAGTTTAGTTCACTAAAATCCAAATAGCTAGTTTTTTCGATTTGTAGTGGACTAAATTTAAGCAATTTAATTTTTAATTATTGTTGTTTCCACAAAGTTGTGTAGAGACTCTGTTCCAAACATGTCCAGCACGCGCTGAAAAGAGCTCTGATCCTTGAAACATTCCAGCGCTCGAACTCGACCCCGACAATCAGGCGGCACAGCAGGCGCTGGAACAGGTTTGTCAGTTTTGCCCTTGTGAGCCCTTCCTTTTGCAGCGGCTACGTGTCACGAGCAGTGTGTAAGCGGGGAAAGAGGCTAGTGCACACACACACACACACACACACACACACACACACACACACACACACACACACACACACACACACACGAACACACACACACACACACCAGCACACAAGCACACATGCACACACACACACACATGCACACATGCACACATGCACACATGCAAACACACACATACGCACACTGACGTCAGTGAGATGTGCGAAAAGATCGACAATACGGCAGCAGAATCTTGTGCAGGACTGGCAGCCATGGAAGCTGTGGAGCCTTCTCCAGCCCTTCTTGGGAAGGTCCAAGGACAAGGCATCTTTCTACAAATGCGAAATCCTTCAGGTAGTACTTTAAAGAACCCTGTCGATCGCCAGACTAACCTGGAGTTGCAGACATGCGACGTCCTCCGTGCTCTCGCTGGCATGTCGACGCAGCACCGAAATGCCTACTTCCTTTACATTTCTCCTGCAGGTATGCGCGTGCGGCTGTCAGCTTCTTTGTGAAATCTCTGAGCCTTGCTTGATTTTGACTTTATTTTTGAACATCACCTGTGACCTCCTTCTGTCCCTCCCGCCATCGTCTTGAATTTTTGCCGCAAGACTTCTTGCTTCTGGCCCAAGGTGCCAAAGCAGTGATCGATGCAGAGGATACTATGGAGGATGCCAGGCGGGACTTGACTGCTAGCAGTCAAGAGCATCAGGGAAGAAGGAAGGAGCAAGAGGTCCAAGGGGCCAAATTTGTCCTGGCGAGGCACAATTATTTGAAGTCTCTTGCTGCACAGCAAGAGGAGCTTACCAAGCAACAGGAGGTTACCCAGCAACAGGATTCACGTGAAATTGACGTGCATGCAAAGGTGCCCGAGTATTTCGTTTCGCGTGTGAAAAGTGCGAATGTATGAGCAATCTGCATGTGCCTCTGTGTATGCAGACATATTGGTGGCTATTTTTGCGCCCTGTGTCAAGCCTTCTTGTGACGTATGCACCTGATGCGCGCGTGTAATCGTGTAAATGCACTCTGGAAATGGTGTATTGGATTCGCCAGGACCCAACGCTGCCGCTGATCGGGTGCCTCAACAACCAAACAGCCTGTCAAACAGCCTGTAAAAACAAAAACAAAATGACTCACGAACTGAAATTTGTTCCTCCTCCTCCTCCTCCTCCTCCTCCTCCTCCTCCTCCTCCTTCGAGGGGAAGCAGCTGGAGCCAGAGCAGATGTCTTCTGATGTGGGCATGGACAACGACGCCGTTGTCAACGTCACCAAGCGGCAGCTGGTGTACTGGACAAGGGAGTCGAAAGATCTGCCATACCTGAGCATGCAAACCGCGCCCGGAATCGACCGTCAACTCATGTCGTCTTCTCCTCACGATCAATCGTTGCCTCACTCTCCGACTGAAAAGGAACAGAAGACGGCTGCGAGGGCCCCACAGCAGGCTTTCCAGCCACAAACGAATCCTGTGCAAGCGGGGGAGGAGAAGGGCGAGAAACGGGACGTGCAGACGACGTACCGGGAGCGGCTGGGCGAGGATTTCAGAAACGACTTTGCCCGGTCGGCGGATGCAATTCGCGACCGTCTAGAGCCGCCCTCGGCCGTTTTCGTGGTGGGTGCCAGGGTCGAAATCCATTCGCTTCTCGCTGCAGCTCGGGCGCCCGAGCTCAACGGCGTCCACGGCGTTATTGTGGTTCCGCTCGATAGCAGCACCGGAAGGTGGGGCGTCAAGACCGACACGGACAGTCGGGTTTGGTCGCTGAGGCCCGACAACTTGCGCCGGCTGGAGGCGCATGGACACGTCTACGCGCAGGCACACATGCTGCAGGAGCGCGTGTGGAGTCTGGAAAAAGACCTGCTCGAGTGCCAGCAGCACCTTGTTTCTGAGGACGCTCTGTTGGAGAATATATTTTTTGAAGAGGAAGTGGCGAGAATTACCAGAGAGCTCATGGAGGTGAAAGCAGACTATGAGGCACAGAAGTCGACGATGCAAGCAGACTGTGAGGCACACGCTAGACCCGCAAGCCCCGGCCTCGTGAGGATTGCCTGCACTGCCTATGCGGCGCGAAGTCCAGACGAGCTCAGGTGAGCGAGAACCATAGTCACTACTGAATAAATTCAGCTCTGACGACGCTCGCCTGTTTCCAGTTTCAAAACGGGAGCAGCGATTCATACGGTAGGCGAATCTGCTGAGGATCCGGTAATTATTTTGCCAGGCTGTGTGTGTCTTGCTGTACTCTTCCCAAGAAACACTGAACTGAACAACACATTCCAGGGCTGGTACTGGGGATATCTCGACGGAAAATGGGGCTTAGTACCATGCACGCATCTTGAAGACGAAATGGGTGACTCTGGCCTGCCGGCTTGGGAGGCTGCAGTGCCTTTTACCGTCACACTGGACCTCGATTTCGCCTCCATAAGCAGCCCAGAAGAATATAAGACTGAGTTTATCAAGGACATTGCCTTTGCTTCGAATACCGCGGAGGTTTTCTTCAAATTCGCAGGACTACGGGCAGGAAGTATCATCAACGAGATGTTGGTTGCGCATGGCGGTGGGAACCCCGACAGCATTATTCAAGGCCTGATCAAGCAGTTGGACGATCCTAACTCGTGTCTGATGCAAGGAAAATGGACGAGAAAAAGCATCGCTATCGACCCAGCTACAAAACTTGGCGGCAGTGTCCTGTCAGAACCGTCGGTGGTGGTGGGGCAAGTAAAGTCGGCGCACGACAATCATGAAGCGCTGGAAGTGTCACGTATTCAAAATGCCAAAGGGCCAGAGAAGAACCATGGGGTTGAGAAGTACATGGTTCCTCAGGATTCGTCGGATTATTCTCCACAGTCCGTCCGAGCCGCGAAGGTGTCTCACTCTCCGACTGAAAAGGAACAGGAGACGGCTGCGAGGACCCCAGAGCAGGCTTCCCAGCCGGAGAACAGGATCGGTATTGGGGTAGCACTTGCAAAGGCAGAAAAGGGGGTCTTCATTGCTGAAATCAGGCCAGGCTCAGCAGCTTTCCAGGCGGGCCTCCAAGTAGGCGAGCTGCTGGAATCAATAGACGAGCAACCACTCGAAGGCCTTGAGCTCAGTAATGTTGTGAGCATGTT
>Ga0315899_10006130_pt1 | contig 12946 bp, 10 predicted proteins | sample LakEriMetagenome_2_FD_203518 | JGI IMG/M metagenome (GOLD analysis project Ga0315899, IMG submission 203518) | Freshwater fungal communities from buoy surface, Lake Erie, Ohio, United States - Buoy 4 MA112 | ecosystem: Environmental > Aquatic > Freshwater > Lake | place: USA: Lake Erie, Ohio...
TATATATATATATATATATATATATATGGTACAGCATGCTGAATGAACACACACATTGCGTGGACGCAGGGGGCCTAGCTTTACTACACTGTCTTAACTACACTGTCTTTACTACACTGTCTTTACTACACTGTCTTGTACACATACTACAGTGTCTTTACTACACAGTCTTACACACACGGCGTGGACGCAGAGGGCCTGGCTGGACTTTTGCCACAAGCGCAAGAAGCGCGAGAGGCATGTTATAAGGGTGTGTGATGGTATCAACTGCAAATTGAAGACCCTGAGGTCCCCCCCCCTTTTTTATTAAACAATATAGTCCCTTTTTATTATTATAAAGGGTTTGTGATTGCATCAGCTGCAAATGGAAGAACCTGAGGCCCCTCCCTCCCTCCCTCCCTCCCTCCCTCCCATTACCTGCAATACTTACAAGATTTTTTTCATAATGGAGTGTGTGTGTGTGTGTGTGTGTATACACACACAAACACACACACACACACACACTCACTCATACACACACACGCACACACACATTCACACACACACACACACACACACACACACACACACACACACACACATTAATGGAACAGTCCCAAGACGCCGGAGAGGAAGGGGTGGGGCTGGAGTTGGAAGCCGCCCACGGCAGAGCAGGGCAAGAAGGAAGCGCTGGACGACAGCAAAGGTTTTTGGGTAAGACCTCCTTGCATATTTGATTTATGGCTAAGACCTCCTCGCATATTGGGTTTAGTTTTTAGCAGCTCACCAGAGCCTGAACCTGAACCTGAATATGCTCGATGCGGAGAGCAAGTGCATTTTTGTGCACAAAAATGATGTTGAATGCCTCAGGAGCAAGTGTCTTGCGGCTGTTTGCGTGCAAACAGCAATAGAATGTCTGTAAAGTAGGTCTCTTTTGCTTTTTAGTCGGTCTCTTTTGCCTCTACTTACCTGCGCGCTGGCTCGGCGTCTTGTACAGCGTGTGCAAAAAGCAAAAAATTTCTGGATGGTAGGTTCACTGTCTTTGGACTAAAGCGCGAGTGTGGCGTAGAGCATTCTATACAGAACACATTCTATTCTACAGAGAACACATTCAATTCTATAGAGAACACACTCTATAAAGGACTAATGCGGGAGTGTGGCGTGCAGGATATAATTTTAGGCCCGTGGAAGCACACGTGGGACAGCGAGGTTTCGCTGAATAAGAAGGGGCAAATCCGTGCACACCACGACGACCCACATGGGCACCTCATGCCCCACAACAGGTTTCAGACCGCCGAGTACCCCGACGGGTGCGTGATATATATTATATATACATACGTATGCATACATACCCACACACAAACACACACATACACACACACTCACTCACTCAGTCACTCACACATATTCTATGGTGCGTGGGGAAAATGCCCTGGCATCTGCTCGCTTTTCTCTCGTCGCGCGGAGTGTGGGTGTGTGTGTGCAAGTGTGGTGATGTTGTGGTGGTGGAGGAGGGAGGTCTGTTGGAGCTGGTGGAGCGTATAGTAGATTATTTGTTTGTGGCTGCGTTGCCTGCTATGGTCTTTGCCCTCTTCTTTCCGCCTTTTGCGGTCCCTTTCGCACTCTCAATTATCCTCCCTGGCCCTCGCCCTCGCCCTGGCCTATGGCCTCCTCCCTTCGCTTCCTCTCTCCTGAACCCCAAACCCTGAACCCCGTCCTGCGTTCTTTGCCTTGTGTCTCGCGTGTGGCAGGGAGGTGCACGTGCGAACAAAGGGGCAAAAGCGGTACGGGATCACGAACGAGGTTGCCCCTCATCTGTTCGCCGACAACATTGTCACCGCCGCACCCGGCTTCAATGCGGGCACTGGTCGCCACATCCGGGCTCAACAAGCCTATGATTGGGAACGGAATTGGGCATCAACCCTTGTGAGCAAAAAGGGGCGCGACAAGAAGACGGGTAGGCGGCTAATTGTCAAGTGATTGCGGCAAGCGGAGATCGGAGCGTGCCGTTCCAAAAGCTCCCAAGGTGTACGTGCTCCCCTCTGTCGTGCATGGGGATATAATGGAGGGAGAGAGGGATCTAGGAGTCGGGGTGGGGGTAGATTATCTCAAGCAGTTTCTGGTTGGGTTGGGGGTTGATTATTTCTTACAAATATGCTTTCAAACTTGGGCCTGCACTTTTGCCCGGTCTTTGTCAATCATCAGAATCTTGTAGTGGCAGAATAGTACCCGTTTCGATCATTCGTATGTGCGTCAACATTGTGGTTGAGTGGTGAGGTTGTGGACGCACAGTTATGTTGTTGGGGCCTGGGTGGCATGTGTCACGGGGGCCAGTCCAAGGCTGTGCATCAGAGAGTTTCTATGCGCCTGTCGCTCTTCTCGTGCCTGCTCGCGCTCACGCTGCAGTCTCACGTCCTCGTCCACTTGTTGCGCCTGTATCTTGATTCTGTCCTTCAGCACCTTGAGTGGACTTGGGCGCATGGGTGAGGCAAAGATGTGGAATCTCTCCTGCCGTGAGGCGTATCATGCGTAAGGGAGTGAATACATACATACGTAGAGATAGAGATTGAGAAGGAGATAAATTCGGGCTGGCAGCGACCGCTTGCTGACTGGCTTGACCAATTGACGCTCGTGAACGCTCGCGAGCAAGCTTGTGTCTCGCCATTACACTTCTGTGTAATGGCTCGCGTCTCATTACACTCATGTGTAATAAGAACCCGCAGACGCATGTGTTCGCTTGGTCGTGTGCGAGCATCGCAACACCAAGACACTCTATGGACCCGTGAACTCACATTTTCTTCCCCGGTGTGTCCATCCTCTGACCCGCAGTCAGAGTCTGCGCCGGACGTCTCTGAGGCAGGCTTACTGCGAATCTTCTGGTGGTTGCCATGGTTTGCATGCACTCTCGCTACTGTGTTGGACACCAAGCCCCTGTTAGAAAGTTCCTCCAGGGACTTGCGCTTGTCTGTGCCTCTGCCACCTTCTGCATTCTTCGGGTCTGCTGCCAACGGATTCGTGACCGTAAACGGGTTCGTGAGCGTGGCGTTCGCTGACAACAAGTCATGCTCAAGCTGCTTTTGCCGTGCTGCTGTCCTGGTTTGCTTATCGCCTTTTGACTCTGGTTGTGGAGTTGACGCAAGCCCTCTTGCTTCCGAAGCATCTGCTGGCATGCGCTTAGCACTTTGTTGCGAGGGAGTTTGCTTAAAATTTGATGGCCGAGCTTCCACCTCCAGCAACTGGCCCTCGAGAAAGGCTAAGCGCCGCACACTCCTTTCCAATTTCTCTTGAGCGTGAAGCCGGTCGGTCTGCGCTTCCTGTGCAGCGACGACAGAGCGCGCGGCGGCCTCGAGAGCGTCTTTGGCATCCCCTTGTGCTGCTGCCAGCTCCGCCTGATGCTGCTTTTCCCGCACCTGCTCCTGGTTCTGCAGCGACCGCAGCTGTGTCAATAACGACTCGCATTGCGCCTGCAGCTTCTGCTCTTTTACCGAATGCTTTTCAGCCTGCTCTCGTGCAGCTGCCAAGCAAGCCTGGCCCTCCTGCTCCGCGAGGTGGCGGCCGCGGGCAGCCTCGTAGAGCTGGGCTTGCGTCGAAGCTGATTGCGCGAGAGCGTTTTTGGCATCCTTATGTGCTGTTGCCAGCTCCGTCTGATGCTGCTTTTCCCGCACCTGCTGCTGGTCCTGCTGCAAACGGAGCTGCGACTTGAGCTCCAGCACTTTATCTGTCTCCTGCTGCAGCTTTTCCTTCAGCAACTTCAGCTGTATCAAGAGCGACTCTTGTGCAGCCTTGTCATCATCACGTTGCGCCTGCAACTGCTGAACCTGCAAGTGCAATGCCTGCTCTTCTGTCGCATGCTTTTCAGCCTGCTCTTGAGCAGCTTCCAAGCACGCGTGAGCCTCGTAGAGCTGAGCTTGCATCGAGGCTGTTTGCGCCTCAAGCTTGTCAACATCACCCTCCAGAGATGCAGACTGATCGGTTGCATGTTGCACCTGTCGCTGCAGCTCTTTTATCTGTTCTGACATGCCCAAAATTTTAGCACCATCCCCATCTCGTTGAGCTTGCAGCCAAATGGCGCGCTGGGCGCTCATCTCTAATTGTGCCTTGTACTCGTCGACATTTGCCCGCACTACTTCCATTTTTTTCATATTCTGCTTCATCTCCGCATCTCGCTGTCTATTTAGTGCTTGTATGACTTCCTCTCTTTCACGATCAGTTTGTAAACGCAATTCTTCAAGTTGCTGCTCGTATTTGCCCCGCAACTGCTCTAGCAATGCCTGTTTGTGCTTTAAATCCTTCTGGTGCTGCTCCCTGTCCCTAAGCATTCGTAGGTCCAATGCCATCTCCCACTCCTTTCTTTCTCTCTCGCTCGTCAGCCGCAGCTCTTCAAGTTGCTGCTCGTAGTTTTCTCGCATCTGCTCTATCAATGTCTGCTTGTCCTCAAGTTCCTTTCGGTGCTGCTCCTTATCCCTCAGCACTTGTTTTTCGATGTCTCTTTCTTTTTGTCGCATCTGCTCTATCAATGTCTGCTTGTCCTCAAGTTCCTTTCGGTGCTGCTCTTTGTCCCTCAGCACTTGTTTTTCGATGTCTCTTTCTTTCTCGCTCGTCAGCCGCAGCTTCTTCTCGCTCGTCAGCCGCAGCTCTTCAAGTTGCTGCTCGTAGTTTTCTCGCATCTGCTCTGTCAATGTCTGCTTGTCCTCAAGTTCCTTTCGGTGCTGCTCTTTGTCCCTCAGCACTTGTTTTTCGATGTCTCTTTCTTTTTCGCTCGTCAGCCGCAGCTTCTTCTCGCTCGTCAGCCGCAGCTCTTCAAGTTGCTGCTCGTAGTTTTCTCGCATCTGCTCTATCAATGTCTGCTTGTCCTCAAGTTCCTTTCGGTGCTGCTCTTTGTCCCTCAGCACTTGCTTGTCGATGTCTCTTTCTTTCTCGCTCGTCAGCCGCAGCTTCTCAAGTTGTCTCTCGTAGTTTTCTCGCCACTGCTCCAGAACTGCCTGCTTGTCCTCAAGTTCCTTTCGGTGCTGCTCTTTGTCCCTCAGCACTTGCAGGTCGATTTTTGCCATCCACTCCTCCCTGTCTTTCTCGCTCGTCAGCCGTAGCTTATTGAGTTGCATCTCGTGCTTCTCCTTCACCTTTTCCAGCTCCTTAGTTCTTGCCCATTCCATCTCCTCCCTCTCCTTCAATCGTTGCTCCTCAAATTGCTTCTGATAGTGCTCCCTCTCTTTCTCAAACTTGCCCACAATCTCCAACTCCCACTCTTGTTTATCCGATTCACTGTTGAGCTGCTGATTCTCAAATTGCTGTTTTAGCCTGCTGCGGGATTCCTTCAGCGCATTCGCCAGTTCATTGATCTCCGCTTGCTTCTGCGAGACCTCTTCGCTACGCTGCGACAACAGCAACTCCAGTGCCGCGTGCTTGCTTTGCCATCCCTCAATCTCCACGCGCAGCTCGTTTGCCTGCTCCGCCGTTCGCACAACCAGTGCCGTATGCTTTTGCTCCCACTCCCCGGCATCTTCGCCGCATCGCAACTTCTCCTTCTCTGCGCTTGCCATGGCCTCCGTCAGCCCGGCCACCTCTATGACTTTCTCCTCAAGCTCAGAAGAGATGCTCCGCAAATCGCCTTGCAACTTCTCCTTCGACGCCTCAAGCTCGCTGCACCGACTCTCCGTCTCTCTATACTCCTGCTCCCACTTTTTACATCTCTCCTCTGCGTCAGCCCGCAACTTGGCTGCTGATGCTTCTACCTCATCAACTGCTTTCTTTGCTGCTTGCAGCTCTTGCTCCATGGCTTCCAGCCGGTCCGTCGACCCATCTTGTGCTTGCGTCCGCTGCGGTGCAGGCAGCGGCGGCTTTCCGACCACACCGCCGAGCAATCCCGCACAACCCACGACGCCCATGCACTTGAAGGGTCCGGACTTGTCCATAAGCGAGGTTTTGAGCTTTGCAGATGTGGCGCTCCAGTCCGGTGCCATGATGACGGTCGACGCGATCACGCTACCGCGTTGGCAGTCAAGGATCTTCACGTGCTCCTTTGCAACGCCTACCGACGTGGCCACAGTGTCGGCCAAGGATTGGGAATCACCTGGGTTCCACGCGTCGAAATCGCGATCCAGATTGAGCGTGATCATCCGCAGATTGTCCATGACCTGCTCGACGGAAACGGCAGACGCAGCCATTGCAATGGCCGCACTCTCGGCCGTTTTGAGCTCCTCTTGGAGCTTCTGGTTGGACGCGAGGGCTTGATGCAGCTCTGCCTGCACGTCGCTGAGGGCGCGAGGAATACCAGACTCCGTGGCTTGGGCACTAAGCTTGAATCGAGCCCCGCGTCCCTGACTGGGGTCGCCCGTCGGTCTGACTTTCTCCTCAAGCTCAGAAGAGATGCTCCTCAACTCGCCTTGCAACTTCTCCTTCGACGCCTCAAGCTCGCTGCACCGACTCTCCGCCTCTCTATACGCCTTCTTCCACTTTTTGCATCTTTCCTCTGCTTCAGCCCGCATTTTGGCTGCTGATGCGTCTGCCTCCTCAACTGCTTTCTTTGCTGCTTGAAGCTCTTGCTCCAACTCTTGCAGCCGGTCCGCCAGAGCAGACTTATCTTGCTTCGCCACCGCCAACTCGTCTTGTGCCTTTTCCTCAGCATCATGCAAGAGTCTGTCGAGCGCGTCTTCCAGTCCTTCTAGCTCGCCTGCGAATATGTTTGCGTTCACTTTGAGGTCGGCCCGCATTTCCTTGATCCTGCACGAGGCCGCCACATTTTGCATCCGTCTCTCCTGCAAGGCTGCAATCAACCCCCTTTTTTGCCGATTCAGCTCTCGCGACCTTTCCTGCGCTCTCTTCCGTTGTACAACGAGCAGCTGCTCCATCTCCGCGCGGCAATGTGCGTAGAGGGCTCCATCGTCGTTCCAGTCGGCTTCGAGAGCACGGATTTCTATTGCACGACGTTCGGCTTCATCTCTTGCGTCTGCCTCCTCCGTCGAATCGTTGCACGCCTGGTTGTGTGGTTGCGCTGCAGATTCACCGTGGTCTGCTAGCAGAGTGTATTGCGATGCCTGCGGCCGGGGCGCCACCAAGTGCTCCTGCATTCGCTTTACATTTGCTTCTGCTTGCTGCGCCACCTCTTCCGCCTGCTGGCGTCGCGCTTCACTCGCCGCCAGCTCCTCCCTCAGCGAGTCCAGGTGCGCCCTCAGCGAGTCCAGGTGCGTCTGCAAGAATGGGTTTTGCGACGCAAGCGCTCTGACCTGTCCTCTCAGCTCACGCGACCTTTCCTGCGCTCTCTTCCGTTGTACCACGAGCAGCTGCTCCATTTCCGCGCGGTACTGTGCCTGCAGAGCTCCATCGTCGAGCCAGTCGGCTTCGAGAACACGGATTTCTAATGCACGACGTTCGGCTTCATCTCTTGCGTCTGCCTCCTGAATGGAATCGTCCAGGCTGTATGGTTGCGCTGCAGGTTTGTCGTTGCCTTCTTCTCTCACGGCCATCCGACGGACCGGGCTCACCCTGGGCAAAGAATACCGTTGAGCTCGAGTTTGTTGTGTAGCTCGTACATCGGGCGTTGAGTTTTCCAGAATTACAACAACTCACGAATTCAAACAGAAGGCTTTTGGCGGGGAAATTCGAGAAAAACACTTCGAAGGCGCCCGTCGCTACGCGAACGCGATGGGGTGGTTCGACGACAACCACTGGGCCGGCGAGGCGTACAACTTCGGCTTGGGCTACATGGCCAGATCGTCGTACGCGGAACCCTACGGCGCGCCGCGCGGGCATCGCAAGGTGTCCAGGCTGTTGTCGCATGGGGTTCATACACACGATGATGGGTACGACCGGCGGGCGCAACGCATTCCGGCGCTGTCTGCCGAGCGGACGACAGGCGGGCGCAACGCACTGACCGGAAAATTTTTCTACGGGACTCGAAAGTGCAGCGTGTGCTCGGAGTTCAAGATGAAGGGCGACTTTGAGCCCGAAGAAGTCGACGAGTCCGCCGAAAAGCGCTGCTGCATGTCGTGCAGCCGGATGATTCTGCAGGCGTTGGAGTCGTGGGAGGCCAAGGCGCCGTCGGCGCCGCCGGCGACTGCCAAACCAGTGGTGGTGGATCCGCCCTCTGAGTCTGTGCCCGTGGTAATTGGGCGCACTCACAAGGTCTTTGGGCCCGACAAGTCCTCCTTCGGTACGCATGTTGTAACGCTGTTTGCCAACCAATGAGTTGCGCGGAGTTGCCGAGAAGAGGGCTGTGTAGGGCTCGGGCATGAGACCAAAATACCACTGACTTTATTGAGAGCGGAACAGCGACATGCCCATGCGGTTGCGAGCAAAGCGCCCCAGCTTCAATGTGGTTCCAAGGTGAGCACACCCAACGTATCCTCGGGCCCACCAGCATGCCACCTTGCCGTGGCATGCGCATGCCAATGCCTATCGCCAAGGAGCAGCAGCAGTGATGTGAGAGGATGCTGCAGGTCTCAAGAGGTGCCCCGGCATGACAAAGGAAGTGCTCGACACGTTTGTCCTTGTCCCGATTGAGCCTAAAACCCCACCAAAGCGCCCGGCCAAGAGTAAAGCGACACACGAGGTCAGTGCGCCAGATTTCATGATCAAAGGCGACTTCAAGCGCGTGCGTTTCCCACGCCCTACACACTCCCCCTCGTTTCGCCCAGCGCAACGCGGGTAAACAAAGGGCATGACAGCGTGCATGACGGAGGAGGACCTGTCTTACCGCCTGAGCCTCCTCTCCCGCTCTTATCTCTCTCACTCTCGTTTTCTCTGCCCCCTCCCCTTGTTCCTGTCCCACCAGGCCAAATCGTGCTCTCAAGCGCCCACACCATCCAAGGAGCCTGGTGCAAGTGCAGAGGAGTTAGTGCCCCCCAAAATCACGATGGACGACCTTAAAAGGGAGCTGGTCTTGCTCGGCGTGCGCGCGGGTGCTGGGCTCAAGAAAACTCTCGTCGACAGATTAGCAATGAGACGCGGACTCAAGTTCCGAGCGTGTGTGTCCACGCACATGCTGGTGAGAGGTGATGGAGCAGGTGCAGGAGCAGGAGGAACAGCAAGCGCAGGTGCCGCAAGCGCCCACACAGAAGCACTTGAAAAGAATTTGAAGCGCACTGCGGAGGATATGAAACCGCTGGACCACGGAACGCTAGCTGGAGAGTCGAAGCGTCGGCTCACGAGCACGAGCGGCTTTTCGTCTCGTGCGACCCGCACGCCAACGACTGTGCAGCCCGCGACTTCGGGCGATTCGCGTGTATCTGGGCCAAGGCCCGCGCCACACGCAGCTCCCGCGGCCCAGCCCTCTCCATGGGGCGAGGCCGGGCAGAATGCTGGACGGAATACAAGCCACCAAACCCGCCTGAAGGGGGTCGCACAGCATTGGAACCCGGATCGCGGGTTCGGGTTTATCAAGCCGCCAAGGGGTGGCGGCGAGAACGTCTTCTGCCATTTCTCTGCCATTACCGATGGCGACGTGCTTCGCAAAGGTGACCCGATCGAGTATGAGCTCGAGTTTGACAATCGCACGGGCAAGTACAGGGCTGTGAACGTGACCGGAGGACGGCGGGATGGTCTCGCCGAACAATCGGAGCTGACAGTACGCCGACCCTTCTGTCCTCGGCATTCACCGGGATGGAAAAAGCCACTGGCGGTGCCTGTCGCCGGTGCCGATGGTGCTGCTGCCGCCTCGCTCCTCAGCGCCCCCTCCATGGTTGCGTGCAGCCAGCCCCAGGCGGTCAAGTCTTCCGTCACGGTAAAATTCACGTGCAAATATTGTGGAGTCAATAACAACCCGGGGACAATTCTGCCTCACCTTTGTGCGGCGGCCGACGCGCGGTGGGGAGCGTGCTGCAGATGTGCCTTGCACCAGCACTGCTGGCCGGGCTGGGGAAGGAATGAATGCACACAATGTAGGGAGCGTGAGAAGGCTGCGCACAATACAGTCAAGGTGGACAAGAGGTGAGGTGCGGAGAGGTGTTTGTACACGACGTCGGGCTCTGACGAACATCAGTCGATGCAACCTCCCGCCGCGGGTTGGAAGGAGAATGTCTTCATTGCGGACACGGAGCAGATTGAGTTAATTGAAGAGCAGCTCTCCGTTGCCAGCTGCAATAAAACAACTTTCGCAGAGGTCCGGAATTGGGTGGGGGAGGGGTGGATGGGACAACCAGGTGCGCCGTTTTTTGTCTAGATGCCCCACGCCCGCGTGTTTCGATCCTCTCCTCCTTCTCCCCCTCCCTCCTCGTGGCTCCTAACTCTTCATGACCCTCTTCCCTCTTCCTTTCCTTTCCCCCCTCCTCTTCGTCGGGTTCTACGTGCGTCGTAGAATAAGCAAAGGTAGAATCTCACACATTCTCAACGCCATCGCTGCGAGTGAGCCATCCGAAATAAAAAACTCACCGACACACAGCCGAGTAAAGTCGAGTGGCTAGAGTCAAATGTGATCACGGCCGCGTCGGGTAGGGTTGACACTCTTTCTACTTTCAAGCAGACGCCTGGGGATTCACGACTCAGGAGCGTCTTTCTGTTGCCCCGTGCTGCAAGCAAAACTCAGACAGACTTGTCGAGTCCTCGGGCACCGCTAGCTGACTGCTGACTTGGCGCTTGCAGCGGAGAGGAGCAATCTTTTACAAAAGATTACAAAAAGGGAACAAAGGTTGAGAAGACAGGAGGACACTTCAGTTTGTCACATGAGCCCTGGGATCGCTCGGACATTCGAATCACGAGGTGCTGTAGATGCTGCATCTCGGCATTCCTTACATGTACTTCTCCGGCCCGTTGGCTGCTGATCCAGGGAGGCCGGTCTCATGCCTCCCTATGGCGGTGAGTGAGTCTCCTCAGGGGCCGCTGCCCACCATTTCAAAAAGTGAGTTCGCGCCGCTTTCTTACCCCACCCCACTCCCATCCCCCCTCGGTCATGGAGTGTATGAAGTCGCCCACGAACTCGGGACTTACTTGCTTGGCGCAACAGCAAGCGGTCAATCAGCGCAAGCGAAATCCTGACAGTCGTGCAGAGATGAAACACGCGGGTTATACTGAGAGTTGCCTCTTCGTCCCGTCATGTTAATTCGAGACACCAGGATTTTGCTAGTTTGGTGCATTGGTTGGATGTACTGGGTGTGCGCGCGCGTGTGCGTGTGTGTTGAGTGTTTATTTTTAAGGACACCGAGCAGAGCCCCTTACAGGACGTCGTCCTCAGCGTTTATTGTGCGCGATCTCGTTCATCCCCTCAACGCCCCCCCCCGTCGCTCTTCCACCTCTTCCCTCTGTCCTCCCTCTTCATGTCCACCTTCGGGGGAGTCGGTCCTCCGAGCGAAATAGGGTGTGATTCACCAGGGTGTGGGGTCACGAATACGTGATCACGTGCCTCTTAAAAAATGCAGTTTCGTGGAAAATAAACGAGGGAGGATGACTTGTTTGCCTGATAGTACTATATAGTCGGGGAAATAGCCAGCGCCCCCCTTTTATCTTGAACATCTAGGAGATCGGCCACCTGCCTTTTACCAATAAAATCCATTTATCATCAGGGAGGCCGTCAATCGGAGGCTACCCTCAACACTACACTCATTCACGACCACGCGCCATGTCTGTCTGGGAGACGCCCTAGCTCGGCCGTGCACCATTTCGGTGGCTAAGAGTCCAGCTCCCGAGTTCCACTGTTGCGCTTCGCACCAGCATGGCTCCGACCAAGGGTATGGAGGATAAAGACAATCAGGCAATTGTCTTTTCAGGGGAAACGAAGGACTCCCCTTCGTTCAAGGACGCGATACAAATGCGCACTGATAAACACGACACTACGTGTCTATTCGAGGGTGGACGGAGTTCTTCGACAGACAGAGTGTTACATGCCTCAAACACTTGATACTGATAGTGAGAAGACCGGGTTCAAGGACGAGGCTGCGCTCGACAAAACCCACAAGTCCATCGACCTGAAGTATCTCCAACAGCTCAACAGAATGGCGGTTCGGCTTCTGCATGACTCGGTTCTTGAGCCTTCGAGCAAGGTGGACACGACAACGCAATCTAAACTCAACGGAATTTTGAGAAACAGTGAAGTCTCACAAATCCGCCGAGTCGCAGTCAACGACGACGACGAGAAATGGTCTGCTCAACCGTGGAAGATCCCTGGTTCCTCGACGAAAATGACGAAAAGTCTTGGAAGGTTCTCAAGGAGGCCTGTTTGGTCCCCAAGACTGATCCTGATTGGCACACATCTGATGCGCTCAACACGCTATACACGGCTGCTCAGCGTTACATGCCTCAAACACTTGATACTGATAGTGAGTCTGCCTCTGACGCCAATGCTTCTGACACGCATCCTGCTTTCGAGGATTCTGAGTCTGACGCTGATTAGGTTTAAGTTTTTTACTTATCTTCCCACGCATCAAGAAGCTCCTCGGCGACAAGAGAGAACTGGCTGGCAAGATCACTGGTATGTTTCTCGATGGCATGGACGAGACAGACTTCATGCTGACCTCGAGACATAGGGCAGGGTGCCAGTGCGCTAAGATTCAGTACTCCATACGACTGCACGAATCTAAGAATCTTAGCATCAGGGAATCATGATAATTGACTGACGCGCATCAACACGCACGCAGGGGTATTGGTTGTTTATTACTAACGTAAAGGGAACATTCTTTGGAATGATTTGAGCCTGGAGAGGCATCAAAAGGGCGCTGAAACAGCTACCTGAGTGACATATGACTCTAACAGAGTGTGTAATTCGTGGTAACACATCCACAGGGCCCATAAAGCGATTCAGGGAGATGAATGCCGCAAAACCATAGAAACCAAAAAGAAAGAAAAAGACAGTAGGGCCAGAAGTCCAGGAGAACCAAGGGGGTCAGGTGTGTGTGTTTTATTACTGCAGGACCTATTACAAAGCTGTTCGCGTGGGGGGGGAAGGAGAGTGGAGGACATGTGCTATGTGAGACGACGAGCCGAGGCCTGTGTGGATGAGTCTGCTCATCACGCACTAGTGAACGCGGGGGGTAGGGAGATT
>Ga0315899_10006131_pt1 | contig 12940 bp, 10 predicted proteins | sample LakEriMetagenome_2_FD_203518 | JGI IMG/M metagenome (GOLD analysis project Ga0315899, IMG submission 203518) | Freshwater fungal communities from buoy surface, Lake Erie, Ohio, United States - Buoy 4 MA112 | ecosystem: Environmental > Aquatic > Freshwater > Lake | place: USA: Lake Erie, Ohio...
TCGGTGATCAACCAACGGGGACTGTTTTCAGCAAAGAGGGCCACCACATCCCCCGCTCGCACCCCCAATGCGATGAAGGCGGCCGCCGAGCGCTCGATGGCTTCGCCCAGCTGGCCATAACTGAGGCGCATGGGGGGCGTGGCATGGGTGTCCTCCAGGGCCAGGGCCTCCCCATGGCGCTGGGCGAGCTTCGGCCAAAGCTGCTCCATGCCAACCACCCCCTGCCAGGGGTCTCGCCGTGCCAAGGCGGCCTGATCTTGATCCGTGCCGCTCCAGCGAATCTCAGCGCTGGGGCCATCTGAAGGGGCGATCGGCATGGCGGGGCAGACAGAGCCCGCCCATGGTTACAGGCCGTCCAGGGTTTCAGTGGGCCCGGGTGGACGAAGGTGCAGGCCAAACTCTCGAGCAAACTCCCGCAACAAAATGGGACGCACCGTGTCGGCACCCAAACCCGGCCGCCAGTGGCAAAGGCGACCCACTGGGCGATCAGCCAGCCCGCAGGGAACGATGGCGGCAAAGGTCTCCAGGTCGCAGCAGACATTGAGCGCAAGGCCGTGCTGGCTGATCCAGCGCTTGGCTCCCACCCCGATGGCGGCCACCTTCGCCCCCTCCACCCAAACGCCGGTGAGGCCTTCCAGGCGTTCAGCCTCCAGATCCAGCTGCGCCAGCGTGCGGATCACCACTGTCTCCAGGGCCCGCAGATAGCGATGGAGATCGGCTCCGTGACGCTGAAGCTGCAGCACCGGATAGAGCACCAGTTGGCCCGGGAGGTGATGGGTCACCTCACCACCGCGATCAATCCGAAAGAGCGGCAGGGGGGGATCGCCCGGATCAAATCGGAGATGGGCCTCACTGGCACCGCGGCCCAGGGTGTAGCAGGGGTCATGCTCTAAGAGCAGCACGGCCTCCGGCCCAGCCGGATCGTTCAGAAGCCGCCGCTGGAGCTGCTGCTGCCAGGCCCAGGCCCTGGGGAAGGGCACAGGCTGGCTGGCTTCAAAAAGAATTGCGCTGCCGTTGGGGGACATGACTCAATCTCACTACTGTGGCAACAACCCCCAAACCGGGCCGATCCACACCGGACGCACGCAACCGCCATGAAACTTCTGATTCACGGTCGCAATCTGGACATCACGCCTGCGATTCGCGAGTACACCGAAACGAAGCTCGCGCGCGCCATCAACCACTTTGAAGACCTGGTGAAGGAGGCGGACGTGCATCTTTCCGTCGCCCGCAACCCACGGGTGCCGCAGCAGACGGCGGAAGTCACGATGTTTGCCAACGGGGTGGTGATCCGGGCCCAGGAGCGCAGCGAGAATCTTTACGCCAGCATCGACATGGTGGCCAGCAAGGTGGCTCGCCAGCTGAATCGCCACAAAAACCGCCTGCAGGAACGTCTCCATGGTCCGGTGCACCGCTCAGCAGCCGCAGAGGAGGCTGGCGCCGCCCATCTGCCCCAGCCGGGCCACCCCCTCACCGAGGGCATGGAGCCCAATCTTCCCCACCGTGGGGTGAGGCGCAAGTATTACGCCATGGCCCCCATGCCCCTCGAAGAAGCCTTGCACCAGCTGGAGATCATCGATCACGATTTCTACGTGTTTCGCGATGCCGACAGCCAGCAGATTCAGGTGGTGTATCGCCGCAACCATGGCGGTTTCGGGGTGATCCAGGCCAAGGACGCGTGAAACAGGAGCTGCCCGACCTACCGCCACTGATCGACCATGCCCTTTTGGATCCCCATCACGGGCTGGAGTCTCTGACGCGCTGTTGCGAAGAAGCCAGCCACTTCGGCTTTGCGGGTGTGTGTGTGGCCTCCCGCTGGGTGGGGGCTGCTCGGGAGCGGTTGCCGCGGCGCGGCAAGGTGCGGATCGTGGCGGTGATCGGGTTTCCCTTTGGTGCCATTCCCCCAGCCGTGAAGCGGGCTGAGGCGGAAGCAGCCCTGGAGAGCGGCGCCGACGAACTCGATGTGGTGCCTGATTTCGGAGCCCTCGCCGATGGCGACAGCCGCACCCTCCTGGACGACCTGGCCCCAATTGCCGAGATCGGTCTGCCATTGAAGGTGATCTTGGAACAGGGCCGTCTCAATGAGGAAGCTCTGCGCCTGCTGGTGGAGGTGAGCATCGATGCGGGGGCCCGCTTCCTCAAAACAGGCAGCGGTTTCGGTCCTGCCGTCACCCCCGCCCAGGTGCGGCAGCTGCGGGACCTGGCTCGGGGCCGGGCGGCCGTAAAAGCCGCCGGGGGGATCACCTCGCTGGAGCAGGCGCTGGCTCTTGTGGAAGCAGGGGCGGAGCGCCTGGGCACGAGTCGGGGGGTGGCACTGATGAAAGAGCTGGCCGCCAGCGCGAGCTGACACCCATGGCAATGGAGCGGTATCTGGAGGGGGTGGCGCTGCGCAGCTCGGCCCTGGGGGAGAGCGACCGGCTGCTGACTTTGCTCACCGAAGAAGATGGGCTCATCCGCCTAGCGGTGCCAGGAGCACGCAAGCCCCGCAGCCGCCTGGCAACTGCCCTGCCGCTGGCCCACCTGCGGCTGCAGGTGGGCGGGCGCAACCTCCCCCGGGTGCGGCAACTGACGCTGGTACGCAGTTTCAGCGGCCTTGGGGAACGGCTGGAGGCCCTGGCCGCAGCCCAAGCCCTGGCGGAGCTTTGTTTGAGGCTGGTGCCCACCAGCGCTCCATCCCCCGGCTGGCCGGCCATGTTGCTGGTGCATCTGGGCCGGCTTGAGGATGTGGTGGCGGAGGCCAGTGAGCGGGTGGAGGCCCTGGCCATCGCCGTTCAGGGATGCGTCCACCTCCTCGCCCTAGGAGGGTATGCCCTGCCCTTGCAGTGTTGCGCGCGAACGGGCGCCCCCCTCGATCCCCCTCTTGGAGACTGGACCTGGCGATGCAGCCTGCTACCTGGAGAGGGCCTGGCCTGTGGAGCCGTGGAGGGTGCAGCGATGGGGCTCAACGCTTCGGAGTTGGCCCTGCTGCAGCGCCTTCTGCGCCCTGCCCCCCCCCGATCCAGGGATGGGAAGCTGATGGGGCCTGAAGCGGTGTGGCTCCGTCTGCTCGACCTGATCTCGCTGTGGTGTGACGAACACCTAGGAAGCTCCCCACGAGCCTTCAGACTGCTCCGAGCCAGTTTGGAGACGATGCCCCAGCCCCGTCCCACGGCCCCCGGGTCCAAGGCCTCCCGGTCCACAGCCCTTCAATCCACGGCCCCATGAAGGATCCGGTCGTGTCACAGGTTGCAGAGCCACCACGGGGGAGCCCCCCCCTGCCTCCTGGGGAGACGGGCCTCGGAGCCGTTTTGGCTCGGGCTGGTTTCCGCCGGCTATGGATCGGTCAGATCTTCTCCCAACTGGCTGACAAGTTCTACATCGTGCTGATGGTGTTTCTGATTGCCCAATATTGGGTGCCAGAAAATCTCGCCGGAGGCACTCCCTTAGCGGAAGCTGCTGCCGCAATCCGCATCAATCTCGAGAGCCGGGCCCAGGTCATTACCCTCTTGGCAACGGGGATTTACGTAGCCAACACGATCCCGGCAGTGCTGTTGGGCACCGTGGCCGGGGTGTGGGCTGATCGCTGGCCGAAGCGGTCGGTGATGGTGGCCTCCAATGCCATTCGGGCAGGGCTGGTGATGCTGGCCCCCCTGGCCCTTTTGCACGGGCCCGAGTGGCTGGGCTTGAGCTGGGGCTATTGGGCCCTGGTGTTGATGACCTTTGCTGAATCGGCGCTTACCCAGTTCTTCGCCCCTGCGGAGCAAGCCGCCATCCCCCTGCTCGTCCCTCCCCACCAGCTGTTGGCGGCCAATTCGGTGTATCAGGCCACAAGCATGGCGGCCACAATTGTGGGATTCGCCCTCGGGGACCCGATCCTGAGGCTCTTGCGGGGCGGGCTTGGGGCCCTTGGGGTTCCCAACGGGGAATTCGTGCTGCTGCCCCTCTGTTACGGCCTGGCCGCCCTGGCTCTTCTGGGGATTCGGCTGGAGGAGCCCCCGCGGCAGGTGCGACGGGTGTCCATCTGGCACGAAGTGGGCGAGGGCTTGGCCGTCCTGAGGGAACGGGCGACAGTGCGCACGGCCATGCTCCAGTTGGTCTTGCTCTACAGCCTTCTCGCGGCGCTCTACGTGCTGGCCATCAGTCTGGCAGCCGCCATCAAAACGTTAGGGCCCACCGGCTTTGGCACCCTCCTGGCCATGAGTGGCATCGGCCTCGCCCTCGGGGCCTTGGCCATGGCCCAACTGGGGGAGCATTTCAGCCGCAAGCTTCTGGCCACCATGGGGCTTGGCACCATCGCCTTCAGCCTTGTGCTGCTAGGCCAGCTTCGGGGCAACCTGGTACTCACCCTATTCCTGTGCATTCTCTTGGGATTGGGTGCCGCCCTGCTGGCGATCCCTGCCCAGACCACCATCCAGGTGGACACGCCGGAAGAGCAGCGGGGCAAGGTGTTCGGCCTGCAGAACAACCTCATCAACATCGCCCTGAGCCTGCCTCTCGCCTTGGCGGGCACCGTTGTGAGCCGCTATGGCCTGCTGCCTGTGCTGTGGGGACTTGCCGCCATTGCGCTGATCGCAGCCCTCAGTGAGCAACCCTGGCGCCCGTCTTGAAGCTCCCACTGCTAATTTGAGTCTGGTTGAAGACTCGCGGTGACGCACATCGCCTGGCTGGGTAAGAAATCTCCTTTCTGCGGAAACGTCACCTACAGCCTGGCCACCACCAATGCCCTACGCCAACGGGGCCACCAGGTCAGCTTCATTCATTTCGACACACCGGCCACAGCAGTCCTTAACCGGTCGGATTCTTTTTCTGCGCGAGCACGGCTCCCTGATCCCTCAGCCGCCTTGACGGAGCTAACACCTGAGTCCCCAGAGGTGACGCTGCCCTATCTGGTGAAATCACAGGTGTACACGATTCCTTCCCCAGGTGCGCTCAGGGAGTTACGGGAATCTCTAGAGCGGCTGCGGCCGGATGTCGTGCATGCCAGCCTCACCCTCTCGCCCCTCGATTTCCGGCTCCCCGATCTCTGCCAGCAACTTGGTGTTCCGCTGGTGGCCACCTTCCACCCACCCTTCGATGCCAACCTTCGCAACATCACCGCCGGCACCCAACAACTCACCTACCAGGTCTATGCGCCGTCCTTGGCCCGCTATGACCGGGTGATCGTGTTTTCCGAGCTGCAGGCGGATCTATTGGAGCGGCTAGGAGTTCCCCAGACGCGGCTGGCCGTCATCCCCAATGGGGTAGACACCGACACCTGGACGCCAGCAGGCCTGGAATCTCAGCGTGATCTGATCGACCTGCGACAGCGCTTCGGCCGCCGTCGTGTATTTCTTTATATGGGGCGCCTCTCGACAGAGAAAAATGTGGAAGCTCTTCTCAAGGCCTGGCGACTGGTGCGGCCGAGTGGCTGCGTGCTTCTGATCGTGGGCGATGGTCCGCTGCGTAGTGCCCTCCAGCACAACGATGACGATGTGCTCTGGTGGGGCTACGAAGCGGATCTGCAGAGACGGGTGTCTCTGTTGCAGCTCGCAGAGGTGTTTTTGTTGCCCTCCCTGGTGGAGGGGCTCTCCCTGGCCCTGCTGGAGGCCATGGCCTGCGGCAAAGCCTGCGTGGCCACCGATGCGGGCGCCGATGGCGAGGCCCTGGAGGGGGGCGCGGGGATTGTGATCAGCACCCAAGGCGTCACCACCCAATTGCGCACCCTGCTGCCGGTGCTAAGAGATCAACCCGTGCTGACTGCCGAACTGGGCCGCCGTGCCAGGGCAAGGGTTCTGGAGCGCTACACCCTGAGCCGCAACATTGATGCGATTGAAGCCCTCTACCGCGACTTAACCCGCCATCCGATGGCCGCAGCCTGAAGTCACCTTCCACCCGCCCGTCCGCTCAGTAGCGTTCCGGCACCGGGCGCCGCCACTCCAGCGGGACGCCAGTGACAGCTAGCTCTTGGGCTCTCGCCTCCAAACGGCGCCGATCCAGGCGCCAGAGCCGATAGAGACCAGCCCGATCCAGCTCCACCGGAGCCAACCCCTGCCAATGGGGCGATGCGGCGGTGCGTGCGTCGATCACCAGCAACAGGGTGGGTTGCTCCTGGGGGAGGCTGGGTTGTTGGCCCCGACGCCGTTCATGGCGCAGGCGATCGCTGAGGTTGCGCAAGGCCCCAGGCTGAATGCCCTCGTAGATCACCACCCGGCGGCTGTAGTAATGCAGGGAGGGTTTGAGAATCCCCACCATGGCCAGGGGTTCACCGGGCTGGGCCTGCCGGCTGATGCTCACAGCCAAGGTGCGCACCGGCAGGCCCCGCAGCCGATCCCCCAGGGCCCAGCTGGGCAAGAGGGCCAGGGGCACAAAGAGCACCAGCGGTAGTTGGAGGGCCAACAGCCGGGTCCGCTGGGAGGTTGATGAGAAGGCCCAGCCCAGGAGGGCAGCCGCAAGCCAGCAGGCGCCGGCCCACGGCAGACGGCCGCCGCGGATCAGCTCGGCCGGCAGGGTGGGAAGTTCCGGGTCGCGGATCAGAGGCACCAACCAGGGGCCCGCGAAAAACGCCGCCGCAAGCAGAGCAGTGAGCAGAAGGGTGCCCCACCAGGCCCAGCGCCCCCGGCTGTCTTTCGTGGCGAGGGCGATCAGCACGGCCGCAGCGGGCACCGCCGGCAACCAGTAGCTGGGGAGCTTGGTGGAGGCCAAGGTGAAGAACCCCAGCACGGCCAGCAACCAGCAAGCACAAAAACGTCCCAGCGAAAGGGGGGGGGACACCGCCATCAGCGGCTGGCGGCTCCAGCGCAGGGGCCCCAGGGCACGGGCCAATCCCAGCAGGAGCAGAGGGGAGAAGGGCAGGCTGGCCACCAGCAGAACGGGGCCGAAAAACCACCAAGGCTGGAGATGGTGATTCACCACGGTAGTGAAGCGCTGCAGGTTGTGATACCCAAAAAAACTGTCCCAGAAAGGACGCCCTTCCTTGGCCAGGGCGAGTCCGTACCAAGGGGCAGCCACAACGCTGGTGAGCAGGAGTCCCCGCAGGGGATGCAACAGGCGCATCAGGGCCTGGCCATCGCCTTGCGCCCATCCAAATAGAAGCAAGGTGATCACGGCGAGCACGATGGCAACAGGTCCCTTAGTGAGCACGGCAAGCCCCAGCAAGATCCAAGCGGGCCACCAGGCCCCTCCGCCAGCGGCATAGCAACGCCAAAAGAGGAGCAGGGTCAGGGCCAACAGGGCTGAAAAGAGCGCATCGCTCACCGGCGTGCGACCCCAGAGCAGCACCAGCGGCGAGAGGGCGAAGGCGAGAGCCGCCTCCAGGGGAGTTAAGGGAAAGGCCGCCTCCGCCGTGGCAGCGCACTCTGGCTTGGTCTGGGGCCAGCGCAGCAGGGTGTCTGCCAGACCAAGCATCACCGTCACCGTGGCCAGAGCGGAGGGCAAGGCCGCGGTCCAAGAGCCGAGGGGATTCCAGATCGCCTGACCCGGCAGAGCGTAAAGCAGCCCCATCAGCCAGTAAACGAGCGGGGGCTTGTCGTAGCGCGGCAGGCCATTCACCCGCGGAATGAGCCAGTCACCGCTCTCGTGCATGGCCCGAGCCGCAGCAGCAAACAGGGGCGGTGTCTCATCGACCAGTCCTGTGCTGCCGAGCTTCCAAACGAAGAGCAGCAGGCCGAGGACCAGGGTGATCAGCAGCACAAGGCGGTGGTGGCGACCCATGGAGCGGGTGGCTGCCGAGGAAGCGATCCTGGGCTGAAGGGAAACAACCACCCGATGCGGGCCTGGCGGGCGCATGTTGGCACGGAGGGGATTAGGTTTTGGCAAAATGGGGAGGAGGAAAGCTCTGTGAAGCCTTTCGAGCCCGATTCAGCCTCCCCCTCCACCAGCTCAGCCCCTCCCAACGACTGGCGACTCACGATCGGCCTGGCCTCTCTTTTCGTTGTGCTGATCGCGCTCGCCCTGGCTGTGCATTGGCTTCTGCCCAAGAGCCCCGGCGGCAACGCCTCCAGCACCCCCAACCTCACCACCGGCTCTCCGATGCTCACGCGGCCCCAACTGCTTGAGAATCAGCAGGCCATGCCGGAAATCGCAGATTTTGACGCTCAAAATCCACCCCCATCCGCCCTCAATGGAGGCGGTGCTTTGGGAACACCTGGCCCACCCTCCAGCCTGGGCACTGGAGCTTTTGCTCAATAACTGACTGTCTGGAGGTCAGAGCGAGCGACCTGGCCCCCGAGAATGATCGGTGGCGGGCCAATCATTGTGTTCGCCCCCCCAGTATTTGAACGCCAACAATGCCAGCGTGACCAGGGCCATGCCAGCTCCGGCGAAAAAGATCTCACTGCCATTGCTGCCCGGGTCTCGAATCATCGCCTGCAGATTGCTAAGGGTTTCAAGAAATGAGACCGCCATGGCGAGAATAATGAAATTGGCAAATTGGCCCTTCAGGCTGTGAAAGCTCTCCACCCGCATCACGCTTGGCAATCGCAGAGGTTTAACAAAGAGGGAAAACATTCCAATCGCCAAGATCAGGCAGCCTGCACCTACCAGCAAAAGGTTGATGCCCTCCAGTACATTCACCTCAAACAACGATAGATCATGGCCTTCCACATGAACTTCGATCGCGTTGTCGAGCTGCTCGAACACCAACCGCAACCCCTTGGCAAACAAGGCCATGCTGGCAATAAAAAGACCAAGCACTGGCACCACCAGTAACAACCGGATGGAGAGCAGAAGTTTGTTGAACAAGGTTGGTTCCCCGTAACGGCCCCAGTCTTCATGGTGTGAACCCTACAGACAACCTCAGGGGGCCACAGCGGGCAAGCGCGGACAAGCCTCCACAAGAATGCGGGTCATGGCAGTCTTGGGGCGGCTCAGCAACACCGCCCCCGGGCCCTCCTCCACTATGCGGCCTCCCTCCAGCACAATCACGCGATGGCAGAAGCCGCCCGCCACGGAGAGGTCGTGGGTGATGAAGAGCAGCCCCAGACCTAGACGCTGCTGGAGATCCCGCAAGAGGGCCAACACTTCAGCCTGCACCTCCGCATCGAGCATGCTCACACTCTCATCGCAGAGCAGCACGCGAGGCTGGAGGATCAGGGCACGGGCAATGGCCACCCGCTGCTGCTGGCCGCCGGAGAGCTGGCGAGGACGGCGGTCCTCAAAGGCCTCGGCGGGCTCCAGGCCCACCGCAGCCAGCTGCTCTCGTGCCCTGCGGCGGGCCTCGGGACGGCTCATCAGTTTATGAATGAGAAGCGGGTCCGCCACGGCTTCGCCCACGGACATCTGCGGGTTGAGGCAAGCCAAGGGATCTTGAAACACCATTTGCAACCGCCGACGGGCCTGCCGCAGGGCGCTGCCCCTCAGGTGGTGCAGATCCTGCCCCATCAGGCGCACCGTTCCGCCGCGCACCGGTGCGAGCCCCATCAGGGCGCGGCAGAGGGTGCTCTTGCCGCAACCGGACGCGCCCACCACACCAATGGTTTCTCCCTCATGCAAGGCGAAGCTCACTCCATCAACGGCCTTCAGCCAACGGGGCGCCCAGGGCGGGGAGGGGAGGGAGTGCCAGCTGCGCAGTTCCTGCAACTCCAGCAGCACAGGCGCATCGTTTGGCGCCAGGCTGCGACCTCCTTCCCGCTCCCGGGCGGCCTGCACCAATCGCCTCCCCACCGGAGATCTGGGAGCGGTCAGCACCTGATGGCTTGAGCCCTCCTCCACCAGCCTTCCCCCATCCAACACCGCGATGCGCTCACACCAGCGACCGGCCATGGCCAAGTCATGGGTGATCAGCAGCAGGGCACTCCCCAACTCCTGGCAAAGCCCGCAGAGTTCGGCCATCACCTGCATGGTCACCGCCACATCGAGGCTGGTGGTGGGTTCATCGGCGATCACCAGCGGTGGGCTGAGGGCCATGGCCAGGGCGATGGCCACCCGTTGCCGCATGCCGCCACTGAATTCATGCGGATAGCTGCCATAGCGGTCCGGCGGAATTCCCACCCGCTCCAGCAGCTCCTCCGCCGTGCTCCGCAGCTGACGACGCCCTGAGGGCCGATGGGCGGCCAGGGTGTCGCGCAGGTGCTCCCCCACTGTGAGCAGAGGATTGAGGCGGGTCATGGGATCTTGAAACACCAGGCCCACAGCCTCTCCCCGCAGATGCCGCAGGGCGTTTTGATTGAGGAGGCGGGGATCCTCTCCAGCCAGGAGCAGACTGCCCTGGCACACACTGCCTGGGGGCAGCAGCTGCAAAACGGCCCGCGCAACGGTGCTTTTGCCGCAGCCGGAAGGGCCCACCAGAGCTACGCGGTCGCCACGCCAAAGCGAGAGATCGAGGCCATCCAAAGTTGGGGCGGGCGCGCCTGGGTAGCGCACGACCAGCCCTTGCAGATCCAACACCTTTTCTGTCTGCTGATGGGAGGCGACAGGGGGGGGGGACGCCATGGCGGCGAGGAGACTCGCACCAGCTTGCCTGCCAGACCACTTTGTCGATGGCTCCCCGTTCTCTCAGAAAACCTCCAGGCGATGGCATGGCCCATGGTGGGGAGAGAAACGGCGGAAGCCAGAGCCGGAGAGAGTGCCGCCAGGGAATTCACAAATGTGAAGAAGTGCCTGGCTTCTCCTCTGGGTTGAAGGCTGACTACCATGGTTAGATCGTGAGGAGGTCGATGCTCAGGACCATCCCCGAGTGGATCGCTCCAGAGTCCGGGAGTGTGTCTGGCGACCCTGTGGATGCCCCTGCTCCGCCCCACCCTCTGAGCGCCCTGCGCCGCCAAGAGATTCACGAACCCGCCGACTACGGCGTGCCCTTGCCCGAATGGTTGCAGGAGTGTGTGCGTCACGTGCCTCCGGGGCCTGGCGATAGCTGCCCCACCGACACGGAAGCGCTCTTGGCTTCCGCCTTCGACTTTGCCTTCCAGCTGCACGAAGGCCAATTTCGGGCGACGGGGGAGCCTTACATCGTCCATCCCATTGCCGTCGCTGATTTGCTGCGCGACATCGGGGCCAGCGCGGCTGTGATCGCAGCAGGTTTCCTCCACGATGTGGTGGAAGACACGCAAGTGACGCCGCAGGAGCTTGAAGAGCATTTCGGCCCGGAGGTGCGCTCCCTTGTTGAAGGGGTCACCAAACTGGGGGGCATTCACTTCAACAATCACACCGAAGCCCAGGCGGAAAACCTGCGGCGAATGTTTCTGGCCATGGCCAGCGACATCCGAGTCGTGCTGGTGAAGCTGGCCGATCGGCTGCACAACATGCGCACCCTGGGTGCCCTCAAGCCGGAGAAGCAGCAGCGCATTGCCAGGGAAACCCGAGAGATCTACGCCCCTCTGGCCAACCGACTGGGGATCGGCCGCTTCAAATGGGAATTGGAGGATCTGGCCTTCAAGATCCTTGAGCCGGAGGCCTTCCGCGAGATCCAGCAGTCGGTGGCCACCAAGCGCAGCGAGCGGGAAGAGCGGCTGGCGGTGACCGCCAACCTGTTGCGCGAGCGTTTGGAAGCCGTGGGTCTGGGCATGTGCCAGGTGCATGGCAGGCCCAAGCATCTTTATGGAATCTGGAGCAAGATGCAGCGCCAGCAAAAGGCGTTTCACGAGCTCTACGACATCGCTGCCGTCCGCATCATTTGCCCCTCCGTCGAAAGCTGCTATCGCGCCCTCGCTGTGGTGCACGACACCTTCCGACCCATCCCGGGCCGCTTCAAGGACTACATCGGTCTACCGAAGCCCAATGGCTACCAGTCGCTGCACACGGCCGTGATTGGACGCCATCGGCCGATCGAGGTGCAGATTCGCACCAGCGAGATGCATCAGGTGGCGGAATTCGGCATTGCAGCCCACTGGAAATACAAGGAGGGTGGATCTCCTGCCAGTGGCGAGGCGGAACGTTTCAACTGGCTGCGGCAGCTGGTGGATTGGCAAAAAGATGGGGGGTCGGAAGACAGCAGCGACTACCTGGCCTCGATCAAAGAAGACCTCTTTGATGAAGAGGTGTTTGTCTTCACCCCCAAGGGGGATGTGGTGGGCTTGCGCAAGGGGTCCACGGCGGTGGATTTCGCGTACCGCATCCACTCTGAAGTGGGAAATCACTGCCAAGGGGTGAGGATCAACGATCGGCTCTGCCCCCTGGCCACCCAGCTGCAAAACGGCGATTTCGTGCAAGTGATCACGGCCAAATCTGCCCATCCCAGCCTTGATTGGCTCAATTTTGTTGCCACTCCCACGGCACGCAATCGCATCCGAGCCTGGTATAAGCGCAGCCACCGGGAAGACAACATCCTGCGCGGCACCGAGATGCTGGAGCGGGAGCTGGGGAGGGAGGGCTTCGATGCCCTGCTCAAGGGCGAAGCCATGGCCCGGGTGGCCCGCCGCTGCAACCTGGTGAGCACGGAGGATCTGCTGGCCTCTCTGGGGTTCGGTGGGGTGACCCTCCAGCAGGCGGTGAACCGACTGCGCGAGGAGATCCGACTCGCCGCAGCCACGGCCAGCCCGCCACCGAGCAATGAGGCCGTGGCTGCCGGAGTAGCCGCCGCCGCCCAGGCCACCAGCCCAGCCCCCCCAACGTCGGGCAGTCCGATCCTGGGTCTGGAAGGCCTGGAGTACCGCCTCGGGGGCTGTTGCAGCCCCCTGCCTGGCGCGCCGATTGTTGGCACAGTGGCCCTGGGCAACCACGGCATCACCATCCACAGGCAGGATTGCGGCAACTTGAGCCAGGTTCCAGGCGAACGGCGGCTGCCCGTGCGTTGGAATCCCTCTGCAGCAGAGGAGCAGCGCCGCCGCTACCCGGTGCAGTTGCGGATAGAGGTGCTCGACAGGGTAGGCGTGCTGAAAGACATCCTCACCCGCCTCTCCGACCATCGCATCAATGTGAGCGACGCCCGCGTGCGTACGACACCAGGCCGACCAGCCCGCATCGATCTACGGGTGGAACTCAGCAGCGATGGCCAATTGCAGGACACCGTTGATCAGATCCGATCGATGGCGGATGTATTGGACATCGC
>Ga0315899_10006134_pt1 | contig 12938 bp, 9 predicted proteins | sample LakEriMetagenome_2_FD_203518 | JGI IMG/M metagenome (GOLD analysis project Ga0315899, IMG submission 203518) | Freshwater fungal communities from buoy surface, Lake Erie, Ohio, United States - Buoy 4 MA112 | ecosystem: Environmental > Aquatic > Freshwater > Lake | place: USA: Lake Erie, Ohio...
GATGGTCCAATTACCTATGCCATCAGCCGATCGTGCGCTAGCACACGGTTGACGCCATGCGCCAGCACGCGAAACGGGTCTATCAGCCGATCGTGCGCTAGCACAAGTGTGACGCCACGCGCCAGCACGCGAAACGGGTCTATCAGCCGATCGTGCGCTAGCACACGGTTTTCGCTCCCCGTGTCATCTGAAAGTTGCACTTAAGTGCATTGTGTTGTTCGTCCGAATAGCCGAAGTTCTAGTGAAAGTTGCATTCCCCATGCGGCCGATGCTTTCGCCACCATTCCGGCCTTGTGAGCTTGTTGCTTTAATCGAAATTGAATGTTTAGCGAACGTAAATTGGGCACTCCTGCCCGTTTAATGGCGTCGAAGTCGGTCAAGAGTGACCAACCTACCATTAAAGCAACCAGCCCCTTGTGCCGGTGGGGCGGTGACTGAGTGGCTACCATTTGCGTCCCCCCCTTTTTTCTTCTCCTCCGTCTGGCCTTTGGCCAGACGGAGGAGGTGGGTTGTGTGGCTTGAGTCGTCGGTAGCTGCTCAGTCATACTCCCACTGGGATAAACCACAGTGGTAAGCCTAAGACCGAAATCAGTGCAACAAAGTGCTCGCTTGAGCGATGATCGGGACAATAGGAAATCCAAAACACAGTTGGTAATCCTATAGGGAAAAGATTGAGAAAACGGCAAATCAGCCCAAAGAGACCAACCGGCTACCCGTCCGCCTTGGGCGGCAGCATTACTGACTCAGTCTATCTCTTATTCTGTGGACTCATCCATCTAGCTCGGAAATGATGCAGACCTAAGGTCTCGTCCCATTCACGACCGGTATACGTATTCCGATTCCCAACCGCAGAAGTCGTAAGCACAGTTCCGCTGGCGTAGAGAATTATAGGTTGACCATAGGCGGTGTAAGCGTAGCGTTCCGCGACCGCGCCGGTCGACGTGGTCATAGTGGTTATGGAGTATTGTTGGCTGCGATGATAATAGTGGATCGTGCCGCTGGTACCAGCCGCCTTGCGCACGACAGGCTCATCGATGTAGCTGGCATTCGAAAGAGGTAAGGTGTCTGTGGTAAGGTGTAAGGAAGATTCCAATGAGAATTCGTCAGCGATTGATGATATCGAACAAGGCGTTGAAGCATCAAACGTATGGGCGATTCAGCCACGAAAGTTGATTACCCTGCTTTGTGAAGTGAACCCGTAACCGCTCATCGTTCCGCCAAAGCCCTCGGAAGTTTTGTTCTTGTTCGCATCCCAAGTTTAACGCAGGTTGCCAATGGATGTACCAGCTCCTTCGTACTATAGTAGAACCATTGTCCCAATTGTTCATGGAACGTCGTGATCCTTTTCGAGTCCGTGGCCAAGAGTTGGCCAGTAGTAATCTCTCTGCCGTCTTTGACTTTAGACAGCTGATCGGCGTGCGAAACAATTGAGACAATTGTTCTACTCTGGTTTTCCAAACAATTGAGGCAATTGTTCTACTCTGATTTTCCAAACAATTGAGGCAATTGTTCGGCTCTGATTTTCCAAACAATTGAGACAATTGTTCTACTATATTGGAACATCGAGATTCGAAACCAAATCGGTTTAGCATCGCTAACTCAGAGATATCAACCGAGAGTCGGGTGCGTTCTCGCACCTCTTGAAACGCTTTGCGTTGTTCGAGATTCAGCAAGGTTCGGGCTCCTTGACGGGATGATGACGATTTCAGAAGACCTAAAGTCTAAAGGTTACACGTTGTCACAATAAACAGGTTGGCACGAAAAAGTGTAGAATTTGTGGGCAATGTATCGGATCCATTTCTAGATGCTTTACTGACGGCTAGTGTTAAGGCCCTTGCTTTGGTCGTTGAACTCGTTCCATTCGCACTCCGAATTTTAGGGCATCTTCAAAGCAGAACAAAAATACGAATTTGGCAGAAAGATCGAACGCAGAAAAATGGGTTGCCTATCTTTCTGAGTTCGATTTTTCTGCACTCATTAGGACTGTTAGGACTGTATAGACGAGGGGTTGGCATTGTTGGTCTCTTCAGCGATCGAATCGGAAGAGGAGGGGAACAGTAATCTTCACTAATCAACACTAATCTCAAAGCATGGTGGTAGGTTGCTATGTAGGCCGTAACAAAGCTCTGTGAAGTTACAGCAGGGGATCACTGCGACTCATCCCTAAACCGACTAGTCAATATAGTCCCAGCATGCTGTGCCGTAACTGCGTCGCGTCGCAACTTGTTACGGCCTACAGGACCCTGGCGTTCCATCACTGTAGGGATTGATTGCCTTGTCAGGATTGCTATCTAGAATGCAACGAAGGCTGTTGGGGAGACGGAATTATAGATTTGCAATGCAAGATAAAAGGACATGGCTTAAAAAGCTACTGTTTGATCTGTGGTCAAAGGCTTTTGTATGAAGGAATGAGGGCATGAAAACCATATCTTCGAAGCGTCGGCTTTTGTGGCTCGGAGGTATCGCTTTCGTGGCAATATCGGCGTCACTATTTTATGTGAACTTTTTCCTTGCCCGACCGACAGGAGTCGGTCCCGCTGGGCCAGAGGTCAGTGCTGAGCCTTTTCAATCTACATGGACTGATCGCAAAGTTCATTTAGTTGGTATTGGTGATAGTATCACGGCTGGGCTGGGGGCTAGCGCACAGAACCTTACGTTCTTCAATCGATTGCTGCATAATCCGCCAAATGAATTTGATGATATGGCGGATAAGTCACTCCTGACCGTTTTACCAAATCTGACTTCGAAAAATTTAGCGATGTCAGGGTCTAACTCCAGTCAGCACTTGCAGGTGATCGAGGAGAGATTGAGTCCCAAACCGAATGACGTTTTCGGGATCGTGGTTATGACCACGGGGGGCAATGATCTCATTCACAGCTACGGAAAATCACTGCCGCGAGAATGTGCCATGTACGGTGCGAGCTTGGAGCAGGCTCAACCGTGGATCGAGTCGTTTCGTCAGCGACTATCGAAAATGCTGGATCTCATCACCGAGAGATTTCCAGGTGGTTGCGAGATCTACCTCGCCAACATTTACGACCCAACCGATGGTGTAGGAGATGCCCCGAGTATTTACCTGCCGCATTGGCGTGATGGACTGGCGATTCACGCTGCCTACAACTCTGTCATTGTTGAAGCGACTCAATCGCGTGAGAATGTTCATCTGGTTCCCATTTACGAAGCTTTTCTCGGACACGGTTCGCATTGCCGACAATTCTGGCGAACGACCTACAACTGGAAAGACCCAAACTACTGGTACTACAGCAATGTTGAGGATCCTAACGATCGTGGCTACGATGCCATTCGCCGGTCTTTTTTGAATGTGATCGTGAAGAACTCCCAGCTGCGGCCGAGGGGCGAGAAGTAATCTGCACTCAAAGTGCTATCACTCTGCTAACTGGAGAGCAATGTAAGAACAATAGCTTTCTGAAAAAGAAAAAGGTCCGGATGTTCCGGACCTTTTTTTAGTTAATGTCGTGACTCAACTCAATCCACTAAGCATTGCGTGCAGCCAACTGCTTTTTGCGTTCCGCTATGATGTCGTCTTGGAGGTTTCGCGGAACGACAGCGTACTTCGCGAGTTCCATGGAGAATGTGCCTTGGCCTTTGGTCATGCTTCGCAAATCCGTCGCATATCCGAACGTATTGGCCAATGGGACTTCTGCTGTGATGTACGAGATCTTGTCTCGCGTATCGGTTTGAGTAATCAAACCTCGGCGGGAGATGATGTCGCCTACTACGGAACCTTGATCGAGTTCTGGGCATTCAACATCGCATCGCATGATTGGCTCTAGCAACACGGGTTGAGATGCTCGCATGGTTTCACGGAAGCAGTCGCAAGCGGCGATATAGAACGCGCGTTCGCTCGAGTCGACGTCGTGGTAGCTTCCGTCGTTCAAATCGATCTTCACGCCCACAACAGGGAAGTCTGCCAAGGGACCCTTGAACATTGAATCGCGGAATCCCTTTTCTACAGGCGGAATGAATTGCTTAGGAATTCTACCGCCCGTGACGTGATCTTCAAAGACGAACGTCTTTTCGCCTTCAGGATCGATTGGGGTCAACGAGCCAACAATGTGAGCATACTGACCAGATCCACCCGTTTGCTTCTTGTGCTTATAGTTGAATTCCTGGGCCATGCCCGGTGATTCGCGGTAGCTAACCTTCGGTGCACCCACTTGTACTTCGACTTTGTATTCTCGTCGCATTCGTTCGACGTAGATGTCCAAGTGCAATTCACCCATCCCGCAGATGATCGTTTCGCTCGTCTCTTCGTCATTGTAGAGTTGGAACGTTGGGTCTTCCTTGCGGAATCGGTTTAGTGCCTTGCTCATCTTGTCCGCGTCTGCACGGCTGGCAGGGGTTACCGCAACCTTGATAACAGGCTCAGGAACGAACATGCTTTCGAGCGAGCAGTAATCGCGGTCGTTTGAGTAGGTTTCACCGCTAGCGCAATCGATTCCCATGATCGCGACGATATCACCGGCCTCTGCCGAATCAATTTCCTCCCGTTTGTCCGCGTGCATGCGAACGATTCGGCTGAACCGTTCTTTTTTGCCGGTACGTTGATTGATGTACATTTCGCCCTTGCTGATCTTACCTTGGTAGATTCGCATAAAGGTTAATTGGCCAAACGGATCTTCCACGATCTTGAATGCCATGCCGACGAACGGTAGATTTGGATCTGGCTTGAGGTCCAGCTTTTGCGTTTCATCGCCAACTTTACGTGCTTTGATATCGCGTTCTGCGGGGTTCGGTAGATAACGCAAAACGGCATCTAGTAGCAGTTGCACGCCTTTGTTCTTGTAGGCACTGCCGCAGAATACAGGGGTAATTCTCAGCTGCTGAGTGGCTGCTTTGCAGACGGAATAAACAAGATCCGTTGGTACTTCTTGTTCGCTAAGTAGCAACTCCATCATCTCATCGCTGTACATCGAAAGCGACTCGAGCATCTTTTGACGCATTTCAACCGCTTTGTCTTTGTATGCGGCAGGAATCTCTTCTTCACGAACGGTTTCGCCATCTTTACCGTCAAAGAAGTAAGCTTTCATGGCGACCAAATCGATTACACCCTCGAACGTTTCGCCAGCTCCAATCGGAATTTGCATCATGATCGCGTCCGCGTTCAATTTGTCACGCACCATTTGCGTAACGCGATACGCATCCGCACCGGTTCGGTCCATCTTGTTGATGAACGCCAATCGTGGCACGCCGTAGCGACGCATTTGACGATCCACTGTCAAAGATTGGCTTTGAACGCCACCTACGGAGCACAAAACGAGAACCGCTCCATCTAGAACGCGAAGAGAGCGCTCCACCTCGATGGTAAAGTCGACGTGGCCCGGGGTGTCGATCAAGTTGATCGTGTGCTCTTTCCATGTCAACTGGGTGGCAGCACTGGTGATCGTAATCCCTCGCTCCTTTTCCAGTTCCATAAAGTCCATCGTCGCGCCGTCGCCGTCACCCTTCACTTCTTCAATTTTGTGAATTCGGCCTGCGTAGAAGAGAACTCGCTCGCTGAGGGTCGTCTTGCCGGAGTCAATGTGTGCACTGATACCAATGTTTCGTAGTTTTGCTAAATCCATACTTCACTCAGCGTAGTGCGCCAGGAAACACCCCAAAACGCATCAAAGGAAACTCTATTTGCCGTCCGATCAGGTCCACCCCACTAGGGGGGATTCGAAACGGCAGCATTACGGAAATTTGTATAGAGAAGTGTACAAAAACACGCTATTCAGGGAAGAGCAAAATGGGTGCCATCGGGACGACGGTGAACGTTACTTTGAGAATTTGCCCGCATCCTTTCTGCCAATTCCCCCTTTTTGAATCGGATTTCGAACCGGTTCAGCTAGGGTTTGCAGAGGTTCCAAACGGCCCACCATTCCTGTTCCAGTTCTCTCACAATCGCCATTGCCTCGCCGTTTCCCGAGCATTCCTGAGGGGGCCGGGCGAGTTTGCAAGACCTGTGAAATTGTTCAAGTCTATCAACTAGGAGGCTGGGGTCGAACGTTACCATTGTCTCGAGGACGTTGATCCGCTCGATTATCTGCCCGACTGTGTTTCGTCCCGCGTTCCGAAACCAATACTTGGCGTTCCAGTAATCTCCTTCGAGACGATGGATCATTCCGTGGATGTACGCTTGAAATCCTGTACTGGCATCTTGAACCAATTCGTGTGCTCGTTGGATTGAACCTGCTCGGAGCCAAATGAGGGCTTCCCAAACCGTATCCGATAGGCAGGGGTTCCGCGAAAGCAATTCCCGCACCTCCGCGGAATGTGCCCCAGATGTGTTCTCTGTTAAGAGAAAGGGGGCGGCCAAGTCCCGGGACCATTGCTCTGCTTTGGCGATCGCTGACTCGCGTTCGAGTTGGCTTGTTCGTATCGTCATTCGTTCATCTACTTTAGATGTTGTAGTAGTCCCGATACCACTCTACAAATCGCGGTACGCCAACTTCGATGCTTGTCATCGGAACGTATCCAACAGCCTGATTCAAGGATTCGATATCCGCGTAGGTGTTCGGCACATCTCCGGCTTGCATGGGCATTAAATTGATAATTGCTTTTTTGCCAAGTGCGTTTTCGAGAACGGAAATGAAATGCAACAGGTCAACCGATTGGTGGTTTCCGATGTTGAAAACACGGTAGGGTGCAGAACTGCTGGCGGGATCTGGATGATTGGTGTCCCATTGTGGATTAGCGCATGGGATCGAGTCGGACACAGAAACTACCGCACTGACGATATCATCCACGTAGGTAAAATCTCGTTTCATGATACCTTGGTTGTAAACATCAATTGGTTTTCCGGCCAATATGGCTTGGGTGAATTTGAACAAGGCCATATCGGGGCGGCCCCAAGGACCGTAAACGGTAAAGAATCGCAAGCCCGTGGTCGGGACTCCGAACAGATGGGAATAGGTATGGGCCATCAGTTCGTCTGATTTCTTGGTCGCGGCATATAGACTTATCGGATGGTCCACTGAATCGCTTTCTGCAAATGGCAGTTTCACGTTGTTTCCATATACGCTGGAACTGCTTGCATAAACCAAATGGGGAACTTGATGATGTCGGCAACCCTCGAGGATCGTCAATGTGCCCGTGATATTGGAGTCTACGTAAGCAAATGGGTTTTCCAATGAATATCGCACCCCCGCTTGGGCTCCGAGATGAATCACGCGGTCAAATTTGTTAGAAGCGAATAGTTTTGCGATCTCATTCCTGTCTGCGAGATCGACTTTTTGGAATTGAAATGCTGGTTGGCTAGTAAGATTTGCCAGGCGGGCCTCTTTGAGTGATACGTCATAGTAGTCGTTGAGATTGTCGATCCCGATCACTCGATCCCCTCGTTCCAGCAACTCTTGGCAAGTGTGAAATCCGATAAATCCAGCAGCGCCGGTAACGAGAATATTGAATGCCATGTTGAATTCTGACGGTGTTTAACTCTGGCGGTGGGCAGACGGGAGAGTGGGAAGTGTGGCAACTAGTGGATGAAGTTCCTTTAGTTTGGTAGGCAATCGGTCTACGGCAACCCTCGTCCAGCTTCTTAATGTGGAAAAGTCAAAAATGACCCCTGCAAATCCTAGCGAAGTAGCCCATCCTAAACTTGCTCGCCCTGAAGGCCCCCAATCCCACAATAAAAATACAGTCTGCGTTGAGGTCCTTTGGCAGAAAACGGATCGAGAGGAGGACTCCTGTCCAAGCCAGGACTGCAGCGCAAGTTCCACTGAGGCGCGAGCCACCAAAACGACTTGCGGACCATCTTCCTCATGGGATCTGTCGCTCCAAAACGCTGGCAACGGGGAGGCTGCTTGTAGTCCGGAAGATGCCAGGGTTCCAAGTGGCAATCGCAATGTCGGCATAGAATCCGCTCCGATTTCCATCGATTTCCATTGGATGACAACCCCGTTAGTTTGCAGGCCTATCCGCGACGCTTCTCGCTTGGCGATTTGATAATGCCACGATCCTAAACCCAGACTTACCCATTGTTGAGTTAAGGATGGAGCGAGAGTTGTTCGCATTCGAAAACTACCTAACTAATAACGGGCTACCCAACCACCGGCTTTAACAACTGGCTAACAGAGCCACTGAATCCGCTGCGAGTTCCAGTGTGGAGTCTGGGCAGGCTGCCGGAATCAATAAGCTTTCTCCTCGATTTAAATCCCAATGCCGATCCTTAACGACCAGACGGCCAATACCCTTGGGAACGGTCAGAATCGCGAATCCTCTTTGGTGCAATGGTATTTTGTTTGGTCCAACTGCCTCGTCCAAGCAAAATTTGTCACATTCCACCAAACGTCTCCAGGGCGTATTGCCGAGCTGTCGTCTTGTGCAAACTGCGCGAGGACCGCTCTCAAAATCGATAACCTGCATTGCTTGTTCGATATGCAGTTCTCGCGCTTTTCCATCTTTGTCGACTCGGTTCCAGTCGAAAAGCCTAAAGGTGCAGTCCGACGCTTGCTGAATTTCCGCAACCAACAACCCCGCACCTAGCGCATGCACCGTACCTGCAGGAATGAATACACAATCCCCTGCCTTGGGATGAATCACATGCAAACAGCTTTCGGTCTGCCCGGCTGTAATGGCTCGAGAAAGTTCGTCATGGTCGACTCCTTGTTTGAGTCCGGCGTAAAGAACGGCCTCTGGGGCTGCTTCGATGACATACCAAGCTTCTGTTTTACCGCGATCGGGGATTTTCATTTTCGCGCCGTACTCATCGTCGGGGTGAACCTGAACGCTCAGGACTCGTTCACAGTCCAAATACTTCAAGAGAAGAGGCAATCTTTCCTCGGGAGTCGGGTTTCCGAGGATGGCGTCCGGAAACTCGGAAATCAGCTGGCGAATCGATTTCCCCTTAAATTCCCCTTCTGAGACCACGGATTCTGCCTCGCGGTGGTCTACAATTTCCCAACTTTCCGCCCAAATGCCATCATTGGGGGTAATTTTGCCAAGCTCATTTGCTAGACGTTTCCCTCCCCAGATGTACGAACGGAATATCGGCTGGAAGCGAAGTGGATGATCTGGGGTAAACATGGATTGCCAAAACCGAGCAGGCGAACAAAGCTAGATAATAGCCCATCCTAACGGAGAAATCACCGATGCTGAAGAGCGTAAACGCCTTGAAAAAATCCGACGACTTGTTCGAGAAGAGTTCCATGAGCTTCGGGGAGCACCTCGAGGAGCTCAGAAAAACCCTCATCAAGGCTTCGATTTGCTTGCTCGTTGGCATGCTGATTGGCGTGCCGACAGCTAACTGGGTGGTCGATTATTTACAGACTCCGCTGCGGGCCGCGCTGGAAACGTTTTACGAAGAGAAAAGCATGGCGGAGATGGCAAAGTCCTCCGGCGAAGTAGTCTCTGATGAGCTGAAAAAATGGATGGTAGATAACAAAAAGCAAAGCGAAGTCGTTGTCTTTGACGTTGGCCGGCTTGAGGCATTGGCGGGTTATGGCCAGCTTGAGGGTTCCGAGTCCGATATTAATGTCTCTGAGTTACAGCCCGTTGGTGGATCGGAAAATGCGGATGCCAAGTCCCTCGGCAAGAAGGAGATAGCCTATGCTTTAGAACGGGCGAAGCGATTTTCCAATCCCGATTCAACAGGTTTGCCTAATCCTAACAATCTCATTGCGGTCCGAATTTTCCGTGGCATTCAAGCTCAATCCGAAGCGCTCAGTTTGCAGGAGCCGATCTTTATTTGGTTCAAGGCTGCGTTGTTGGTGGCTGCGATCATTGCGAGTCCGGGAATTTTCTATTTCATTTGGGAGTTCGTTTCGGCGGGGCTGTATCCGCATGAACGGCGATACGTTTACTTCTTCTTGCCCTCTAGCATTGGTCTCTTTTTGATAGGGGCTGCCTTTGCGTTTTTCGTCGTGTTTAAGCTGGTCATCGGTTTCTTGTTAACTTTTAACAGTTACATGGGGGTCGGGATGACTCCTCGCTTGAATGACTACATGTCCTTTGCGCTGATGTTGCCACTTGGTTTCGGAATCTCATTCCAGTTACCATTGGTGATGTTGATCGTGGAGCGGCTAGGGATCGTCTCGGTGAAGCTTTATTTGGAGCAATGGCGAGTGGCGGTCTTCATCATCTTCCTGATCTCGATGATTTTGACTCCTGCCGATGCGTATAGCATGATTCTCATGGCGGTCCCGCTGACGTTCCTTTACTTCCTCGGGATATTGATGTGCCAATACTTGCCACGATCGGCCATGCAATCGGGTAGGGCGGTCGATCCTCGATAGTGGATTGAGTTGTCAATGAAAATACCTCAACTGCCGGAACGTCCGATTGATTGTCACAAAGGAGACTTTGGGCACGCCTTGATTTTGGGAGGGAGACGCGGCATGACGGGTGCCGCAGTTTTGGCAGGGCAAGCTTCGTTGAGGGTCGGAGCGGGCCTGGTTACGCTCGCAACACCAAAAAATTGCCAGGTGATTGCAGCTGCGGCATGCCCTATTGCGATGACCTTAGGGTTGCCATGGAAACAGAACGTGTCTCGATTGCGACACAAGCTCTTTGAGGGGCGGCATCGCAATTGTATTCTGGCCGTTGGACCGGGATTGGGGCGGCGTCCCAACATTGATGAGCTAGTCATCGAGTTATTCCGTAGCTGGCCTAAGCCTGCGGTGTTCGATGCAGACGCCCTAAATGTTCTGGCTGATAACCCCGATGCAATGGAGGGGCTGGGGCCCAACAATCCGCAGCACACTCAGGCGATACGAATTCTCACGCCTCACCCGGGGGAGTGGGAACGCATCTGCGGTATACCTGCCAAGCATCGCGAAGAACAAATAAAAGCAGCGCGGCAATTTTCCCTTCGCCATAAATGTGTCGTCGTGCTCAAAGGGGCAAGCACGTTCGTGACAAATGGATGCACCGACTACTCCAATCGCACCGGAAATTCCAGTCTCGCAGTGGGCGGGAGTGGCGACACTTTGACAGGTATTATCACAGGATTGATTTGTCAAAATATGGCCCCCTTTGATGCCGCGATTCTCGGCGTTTATTTGCATGGACTTTCTGCCGATATCGCACACTCGGAATTAGGGACCCCCAGCACTTTGGCCATGGATTTGTTATCGTTCTTGCCCGCCGCGATGAGGCGATTACAGGCAGAGCAAAGCGGCTGATGATTCAGTGGTAGGTTAACCGCTCTTGTGCGTTTGTGATGGAATTGTTTGGGAATCGAATCTAGGTGTGCCCAGCCTACATTCGATAGCTATCGAACATAGGCTATATCAGTATGCCAAACTTAACCCGGGATACTTAGCCCGCGTTCTTGACTAAGACCAGAGAGCGATCTAGTCCGGAACCCATGCCTCGTTCAAAGGTAGGAAGGGTTCTCGCCAAATAGCCAGCGATATCGGAACACTTCTGATCAATCATATCCATGATGACCTTTAAGAATGTGTTTTGGTCCAATGCACTATAGGGAACGTTCTTTCGTCGATTGGTATTACCCACTAGATTTGGTACGAGAATATCAGATGTGTAGGCAACCAGTATTTCTCCCTTTTGTAAAACAAACCTCTTTGTGGTGAAATCGGTATCAGGTTCACTACCAATCTCGAGTACTTGCGATCCGATGGGCCGGAAGCCTCTTTCTGAGACGATGAAAGATTGGATTTTGCCCGCACAACAGATAGATCCATGATTGGTTTTCGGATTGATCTGAATTAGTCCCACGGATGCGGTCCAGTTCGCGTCCGGCATACTCCAATGGATGTCATTAATAACCCTCATCGTATTCGCGATTGATGCTTGTGCTCGCCACTGGACGCGGGTTATGGACTGAATGCTCGTAGCGACCAATGCACCCTCAGGGCCGTCTTGAAAAGAGTTGCCAACCAGCAGGCTAATCATGTTGTTAGGCGTTAGGTCCCAATGATGAAAGCCGCCTCCTAATTCCGCGTTTTGGTAAGTCCAGCCATGCACGTCATACGATTCATGCAAGCGCTGCGAATCGGGTAGCAAGCTAGCCTGTGTTACGCTGGCTGTTTCGAGTTGTTGTCGTATTTCCCGAGACTCTGTTAGCTCTTCACCGAGGATGGATTGCTCGATTTCGTTCATAACGCGGCCAGCAGCTAAGTTGGCCACTTCTACTTGCGTTGCAGAGTACCCACGACTCTCTTCCGACCAAAACCACAGTGTTCCATACGGCATGGACGGGGAGCCGATCGGAACCACAATCGCCGAACCGTAATCCTCGGGGCTTGGCCACTCGGGCATCATTTCGATGTCGCTGAGCAGGACCGCGTTGCCAAGCAACGCTTCCAAATCCGCTAGAGAACCTTTCAAGGGACGAGCGGGAATGGACAATCGGTTCGAAGGCAAACCGATGCATGACCGCATCTTGAGATTGATGGTGTCATCATCCAGCAGATAGATAGCGGCCGCACACGCACCAATGGTACGTGAGGTGCTATCAAGGATCGATTCCAGACGATCTGCGATTTCGCGATCGCGATCTTTACGGCTTGAGAGACCGACCGATGTCGCGAGTTCTGCTTCCTGACGACGAACGGCGTCTTCGGCCCCCTCGAGCCGATCCACGAGACGCTCGATAGCGCTGAGAAGTTTTTGGGCTTTCTCCATCGAAACAGTTGGTAGATCCAGCAGATCGGTTTCGACCGGCGAATCTTGGATCGCGCTCTCAATCAATCGCCAACGCCGGGGTTTCAAACCCGTCATCACGTGAGGCTGCGTGCTACCCAGGTTGGAGTCCAGTCCCAGTCGCTGCGAAATTCCCCAGTTCGTTGCTTCGGCAAAGCTCGCGAGAAGCTCTTGGACTTCGTCCTGAACCAGTCCCACGTTTCGACGCTTTGAGGTATCTGCAGGGGGGAGCGAGTTTTCCTCAGAATGAAGCTTAAGATGAGAGGGGTACCGTCTTTTCACGATGTTAAGCGTTGCTGTTAATGGATGGGGACAACAAATTGCACCCGCAG
>Ga0315899_10006139_pt1 | contig 12933 bp, 13 predicted proteins | sample LakEriMetagenome_2_FD_203518 | JGI IMG/M metagenome (GOLD analysis project Ga0315899, IMG submission 203518) | Freshwater fungal communities from buoy surface, Lake Erie, Ohio, United States - Buoy 4 MA112 | ecosystem: Environmental > Aquatic > Freshwater > Lake | place: USA: Lake Erie, Ohio...
CATCATGCCATTCTAAATCCTGGTACATCATCGGTACTACGCAAATCGGGAAATCGCCTGCGATACCACCACCCACTTGGAAAAAACCTACCCCCTTGCCACCACTATTCGCACGGTACCACTCAGTAAGTTCCACCATATATTCAATACCATTTTTAACCGTACTTGCTTTTAATTCATTTTTAATTACATAGCTCGCAAAAATATTTCCGGTGGTACTATCTTCCCAACCTGGTACCACAATTGGAATATTCTTTTTAGCAGCAGCCACTATCCAGCTGTCCATTGGATCAATTTCATAATATTGTTCTAATTCGCCGCTCAAAATAACTTGATACATAAATTCATGCGGGAAATAACGCTCGCCTTTTGCTTCTGCTTGTTTCCAAAACTTCACAATATGCTTTTGTAATCTTCTGAAAGCCTCTTCTTCAGGAATGCAAGTATCTGTAACACGGTTATAATGGTTCTCTAATAAATCCCACTCATCCTGTGGTGTTAAATCACGATAGTTAGGAACACGCTTATAATGACTATGTGCTACAAGGTTCATAACATCCTCCTCCAAATTAGCGCCAGTACAACTTATGATAGCAATTTTATCCTGACGAATCATTTCCGCCAAACTAATACCTAATTCAGCAGTACTCATCGCACCTGCCAAACTCACTAACATTTTTCCACCTTCTAATAAATGGGTTTCATAGCCTTTAGCGGCATCCACTAAAGCAGCAGCATTAAAATGTCTATAATGATGCGCAATAAATTGAGAAACAGGTCCTTTGCTCATTTGTTTGAATTTGAAGCAAAAGTAAATTTTTTTAGCCATAAATAGTACCTTGTGGTACATTCTATATCTATGAAAGACAGTACCAAAAATCTAGTTTTAGCATTATTGTTAATAGCTGCCCCTTTTGCATATGCAGCCTATGTATACCCAAGCTTGCCTAATACCATCCCGACCCACTTTAATATCAAAGGAGAAGCGGATGCCTATGGCGGAAAAGACAGTATTTTTTTAGGGCCTGGAATTATGGCAATCGTAGGATTATTTGTATTTGTGCTGTTATCCAATCTTAAAAGTTTTGACCCAAAAAGATACAAAGCGGAAGATGATGGCTTGTATAAAAAATTTGCATTATTTACAGTTGCTTTTTTAAGCCTGATCAGTTTTATTATTATTTTTTCAGCAAGTAACCATTCCATTGCTATTGGAAAATTATTACTTCCTGCATTAGGACTTTTTTTTGCTGGATTTGGTTGGTATATGCCAAAAATTCATCAAAACTATTTTGCTGGATTTAAACTTCCTTGGACTTTAGAAAATGAAGATAACTGGAATGAAACACATAAGCTAGCAGGTAAAATATGGATGTATGGCGGATTTGCGCAAACGGTTGCCGCTTTATTTTTACCCAATGTGGCAGGATTTATTGTATTTTTTAGTATCACATTTATTATGGTAATGATACCAACAGTATTTTCCTACCGGATGTTTAAAAGAGGGAATACCATCGTATAATAATTAATTGAAAATTGAAACCAACCAAGGGACATTGTAGTAGTAAAATATAAAACAGTTGATAAAATGAGCAATAAAAATAATTTAGGAACCAAGTTCATACATGCAGGTGCGCATCCTGATCCAAGCACAGGCGCGATCATGACACCCATCTACCAAACCTCCACTTATGTCCAATCCGCGCCAGGTGTACATAAGGGTTATGAGTATGCACGTAGTCAAAATCCAACGCGCTTTGCATTGGAAGAAGCATTTGCAGTGATTGAAAATGGAAAATTTGGTTTGGCTTTTGCAAGTGGTGTTGCAGCAACCGATGCGGTGATGCGCTTACTCGTTCCGGGTGATGAAGTAATTGCTGCACATGATATGTATGGTGGTTCATTTCGTTTGTTTTCAAAAGTGCATGAAAAAATGGGCATTAAATTTATCTATGTGGACACTTCTAATGCAGATAATGTTGCGAATGCCGTCACACCGGCTACCAAACTAATTTGGGTAGAAACACCTACGAATCCACTGATGAACATTACAGATATTGCAGCTGTTGCCGCAATTGGTAAAAAACACAATTGTTTGGTTTGCGTGGACAACACTTTCGCCTCTCCCTATTTACAAAATCCATTGGATGATGGTGCCACCATTGTCATGCATTCGGCTACAAAGTATTTAGGCGGCCATAGTGATGTTATACAAGGATGTTTGGTAATGAATGAGGAAGCCTTGCGCGATCAATTGTACTTTATTCAAAAAAGTACTGGAGCCGTTCCGGGACCGCAGGATTGTTTTTTAGTTTTAAGAGGAATCAAAACCTTGCATGTGCGTATGCAAAGACATTGTGAGAATGGAGAAAAAGTAGCAGCCTATTTACGCCAACATCCAAAAGTTGCAAAGGTATACTGGTGTGGTTTTACAGACCATCCCAATCACGACATTGCAAAACGACAAATGCGTGGTTTTGGGGGTATGATGAGCTTTACCTTAAAGGATGATAGCATCGCTGCTGCAACAAAAGTATTATCCAGCACAAAGATATTTTCATTGGCAGAAAGTTTGGGTGGTGTTGAATCACTGATCAATCATCCAGCAAGCATGACGCACGCCTCCATTCCACGTGAGCAAAGAATTGCCAATGGACTAGCCGATGGGTTAATTCGATTGAGTGTAGGTATTGAAGATGCCGAAGATATTATTGCTGATTTAGCACAAGCAATTGGATAAAATAATTATAGGTGCTATATAAATATAAGATCAATTTCAATATAGCATCCATTTAGAAAAGGACAATTGAGCAAGTGAATACCCAGCAAGAGATTAAAAAAATATTAGATCAAAAAGTAAAGCAATACAATAAGCTTGATTTTATAGCAAAAGATCCTATTTGTATTCCGCATCAGTTTAAAAAGCAACAAGATATTGAGATTGCTGGATTCTTTGCCGCCATTTTTGCATGGGGTAATAGAACCACCATCATTAATAAAAGTAAAGAATTGTTGCAGCGTATGGATAATGCACCTTATGACTTTTGTACTAGCCACCAACCCAAGGATTTAAAAAAAATAATTGGCTTTGTACATCGTACTTATAACGATACTGATTTATTATATACCATTGAATTTTTCAAAAAGCATTATACAAAGCAATCAAGTTTAGAAACAGCATTTTTCATTAATCACCTAACAGGAAAACCTATTCGTAATGTGCAAGAGGGACTCATAAATTTTCACGAATACTTTTTTTCATTGGAAGATGCACCACATCGAACTAAAAAACATATAGCCAACCCCCAAACAGGTTCCACCTGTAAACGCCTCAACATGTATTTAAGATGGATGGTACGCTTTGACCAACAAGCTGTTGATTTTGGTATTTGGAAATCAATACCGCCAGCTGCGCTCATATGTCCTATAGACGTGCATGTAGGAAGGGTTTCTCGTTCTTTAGGTATTTTACAACGAAAACAAACGGATTGGCTTGCCGCAATTGAGTTAACGAATTATTTACGAACTTTAGATCCTAAGGATCCTGTGAAATACGACTTCGCCTTGTTTAGCTTGGGTGTCATTGAAAAATTTAACTAATGGAATTATCGCTACTCACTTTAGAAACCTATTCAAAAGAAAAATTAATTGATTACTTGAATGAGTTTATCAATCACGATTTTTCTAAAGTAGTGCAATTACTTTATCGCATTGATGTGTCTGAGGCAAAACTAAAAAAAGTATTACAGGAAAACCCCAATGAGGATGCAGCAGGTTTAATAGCTGATTTAATTATTGAAAGAATCGCCATTGCAAAAAAAGCAAGAGCCAGTTTTTCAAGGGACAATAACAATGCTAGCAACGATGAACACAACCATCAAATCAACACTGATGATGAAGGTGCTGAAAGGTTATAAATAGTATTCTTGAAAGGAAAAGTATATACCAAAAATTATAAATCACCCAGTTGCGGGCGCATCACTATATCTTCCACCACTGCTTGCGGACTTAAATGCGCAGCTGCAAAGATCATTTTTGCAATATCCTCCGATTCCATAATTCTTTTTGGATCCACGCCCGAACCTGCCCAACTATTGGTATATACGGCACCAGGGCATACAGCAGTTACTTTTATTCCAGTGTCTTTTAATTCTAGTCTTAAATTTTTTGAAAACCCCAATAAGGCAAACTTACTAATACTATAGGATCCCCCTTGCGCATAGGCATTCAATGAGGCAATAGAGCAAATATTAAAAACATGCCCCTTCTCCATTTTTAACATGGCGGGAAGTAAAGCGCGTGTGGTATGATAAGCTGAATATAAATTCACCGCCATTTGTTGCGCTAATGCATCATCAGCTTCATCTTGAATATTACCTGGTGAAAAAAAACCTGCATTATTGATTAAAATAGTTGGCGTCCCTTTTTCCAAACACCAATTGGCGAATTGCGTACACTGTTCTTTTTTACTCAAATCTGCATGCGTAAAATGAATAGTCGCATGGGGATATTTTACGGCTAAGGAATTACTTGCCGCCGCTATGTTTTCCTTTGTTTTACTACATAAGCATAAAGTGTACCCTGCATTTGCAAAAATTTCTGCTATAGCAAAACCTATTCCCTGAGAAGCACCTGTGATAACTACATGCATGATGAAATATGAATTTTAAGTAACCTTTTAATTTAATACTTAAAGATAGGAAGCAAAATTGTATTTTAGCAACTCTTAATGATACCCTATGGCTTATAAGGATTTATTTTTTGACTTGGATCATACTTTGTGGGACTTTGAATTAAACTCAAAGGAAACCATGCAGGAATTGTATAGCACCCATCATATAGCCGCATTAGGAATCACTGATTTTGACGCCTTTTTTAATATCTATACTGCACATAATCACCGTTTATGGGATAGATATTCCAAAGGATATATTAAACAAGAAGAATTAAGGTGGAAACGTATTTACTTAAGTTTATTAGATTTTAAAATAGCAAACGAGCAACTGTCAAAGGAAATGTCACTTGAGTTTTTACAAATTCTGCCCACCAAGAAAAAACTGTTTCCGCATACCATTGAAATTTTAAATTACCTAAAGGAAAAGGACTATAAAATGCATTTGATTACCAATGGTTTTGAATCTGTACAAATGCAAAAGATAAAAAATGCAAATATTGCTCATTATTTTACTGAAGTCATTACTTCAGAAACAAGTAATAGCTTAAAACCCAATAAGGAAATTTTTGAATTCGCATTAAAAACTACCAATGCAACATTGTCTGAGAGTATCATGATTGGCGATAACGAAACGGCTGATATTCAAGGTGGGATTAATATAGGAATGGATACCGTATTTGTAAACCATTTAAATGTAGCACCCACTATACCAGCTACCTATACAATAACGCACTTAAAGGAATTAGAGGCATTATTATAATTACCAGCTGGCTAAAATGGTTACGCCACCTTTGACTACATCATCAATTTTGGTATGTATTTTGGCACCCACAGGTAATAATAAATCAACGCGACTTCCAAATTTAATGAAGCCATATTCATCGCATTGATTAAATTTTTGGCCTACGGTACTATAATTACAAATACGACGAGCTAAAGCGCCAGCAATTTGCTTACATAGAATACTCCCTTTACTATTTTCAATGACCATTGACCATCTTTCATTATCCGTAGAAGACTTTGGATGCCATGCAACTAAAAATTTTCCTGGATGGTATTTGTTATAAACAATATTTCCTGCAATCGGTAAACGATTTACATGGACATTTGCAGGACTCATAAAAACACTAATTTGAATGCGTTTCTCCGTATAGTACTCATCGGGTTGTACTTCTTCAATCACCACCACTTTTCCATCCGCAGGAGCTACAATTGCTGAATCATTTATAGTCAATGTACGATTGGGCATTCTAAAGAAAGAAACAATAAACAAGAAAAATGCAACAGTAATGACAAACACCATCCATGCGGCCAAAACACTTATTGGGAATAAATAGGAAAAATTGGCCAAGTTTAATAAACTCACCAATACTGCTGTCAATGAAATGGTTACTCCGCCTTCCTTGTGAATAGTCATATTTCTTATTTTATTAAAGTGCAAATGTAAAACATTAATACACAAGTTGAATCAATAACCAAACAAAGGGCGTGGCCAATAATATAGAATCAAATCGGTCTAAAAAACCACCATGGCCGGGCATCATAGTACCGCTATCCTTAACGCCTGCTACTCTTTTTAATTTACTCTCCACTAGGTCGCCAAAAGTTCCTGCAACAGCAGCAACAATACTTATTAAGAATATAGATTTTTCACTGAGTGGGATATATTGACCCATAATTTTAGTGACCAATAAAACTGAAATAAGGATTCCTGCAATCGTCCCTTCCCAAGTTTTATTTGGTGAAATACTTGACAGTGGCCTGCGACCAATCAACGAACCCACCAAATAAGCTGCAGTATCATTGACCCAAATGGATACAATTAAAACAAGTGGAATCGTATAGCCGATATCTCCAACAAAAGTATTGCTCATCAACGCCCTTAATTGGAAAATTAAAGATAGCCCCATGGATATATATATAATTCCTACAGCTGATACCAAAAGCGCTTTAAAATTTATTTTCTTTGAAACAAGATCTGCAAGTAAAATAATAACTGCAACACCAATGATACCATAAGTAGCATAATTTGTCAAAGGCACTCCTTTGAAGGCATAGGGTAATGATGCCAATGCAACAGAGGTGAATACCCCCAATACTAAAACACCCCATTGATGTAATTTATTAATTAATGCATATTCGGGGAAAATGATGCGCATTAATTTTTGATATTCAAATAAACAACCCAATTGTATAATTGTAAATAAAGCAAAAAAGGACCACTGATTCCATAAAATTCCGCCAATCATAATTACCGCAAAAATAACTGCTGAAATAGTCCTTACTTTTAAAACTGAAAAATTAAGCGCCATAAATTTTTATTTTTAATATTGAAGGAATACAAAGCTGCTCACTTTGATATTGAAATGTAAATTTATAAAAAAATTATAATTGAAAATCTTTAACAATAAGTATAGCATTTTCATAGTCAGCTGCTGCTACATAAACCTCCACCTCCCCTAAAAAAACATAGGAGGAATCAATCTTATTTAACACATTTGTTTGAATTTTTTGTTCCATCAAAATACCTGAAACCATGGAGGCAACAGCTAATTGACTACTACTAAAAACTTTTTTCCAATTAGACATGCGCGGTTGTTTCTTTTAATTTTTTACACAAAATAATAATAACAAATAAGGCAACAATCACCCAATAAAATGGAAGATTACCATCAATGACGGCGTCCATTTTTTTAGGATTGTCTCGTACAAAATACAAAGTGGTTATACCTATGCCATTATTGATGAAATGCATTAACATCGGTAGCCAAATAGTTTTTGTGTAGAAATAAATAATACCCAAAATAATTCCTAATGACATACGTGATAAAAAACCAAAATAGGAAAAATGAAAGGCGCTAAATATCACTGCAGTCACAATAATTGCTACATAAGGTTTCCCAGTCCAGTCCATTATTATTTTTTGTAGGCTTGCCCTAAAAAATAATTCTTCCACAATCGCAGGCACCACGGCTACTGCAATGATGGCAAACAATAAGTCAAGGACCGATTTCATTTGCGTCATGGCATACAACGCTTTTTTATATTGGTCTTCCATTTGCGTTGCCCAATTTTTTAAAGCAATGGGGGTCGGAATTCTTTCGGTCAAATCGCCTAATGCCCCACTTAAAAACAAACCGGTGATGGCAATTAAAACAACAAGACCGATTTGGTTCCAATTTTTAATACGCGCAAAGCCTAATTCCGAAACTACTTTATTCTTACTAAAAAAGGCAACCGCAATACCAGGTAAGCCAAATGCAATAATTGAGGCCAAGGCATTCGCAAACTGCGCAATGGATGCATTTTTCGGCTGTAATAAAGCAGATGGTAGTCCAGTAAAAGGAATATCCAACAGGACAGCAACAATGGAAAAACTAATCATCCCACCTAAAATGAGGCTAATCCCAGATAAGCCAATAAAAAGGGCCATTTTTAGCCCGGGACTCATTTCAAATATGGAAGTTTCTGAACTTGACATGTAAAAGCATTTTATTGGTACATTTGCAATCGTATCCACTAGGATGCAAGATAATGAATTCATATGGTTAAAATAGGTCCGATAGTGTTGCCCGATTTCCCGCTTTTACTTGCGCCCATGGAGGATGTAAGTGACCCTCCATTTAGAGCCGTTTGCAAGGATAATGGTGCCGACTTAATGTATACTGAATTTATCAGTAGTGAGGGGTTAATTCGAGATGCAATAAAAAGCCGTCAAAAGCTAGATATTTATGATTACGAACGTCCTATTGGTATCCAAATATTTGGGGGTGATGAAGAAGCGATGGCCATGTGTACCAAAATTGTTGACACGGTCAATCCCGATTTAATTGATATTAATTTTGGTTGCCCTGTAAAAAAAGTAGTGACGAAAGGGGCTGGTGCAGGGGTATTAAAGGATTTGGACTTAATGGTGCGATTGACCGAAGCGGTCGTAAAAAGTACCAACCTACCTGTTACTGTAAAAACAAGATTGGGCTGGGATGATAATTCAAGAAATATACATGAAGTAGCATTACGATTACAGGATGTAGGCATTAAAGCATTAGCCATTCATGGTCGCACGCGTACACAAATGTATAAAGGGGAAGCGGATTGGACTTTGATTGGTGAAATAAAAAATGATCCGCGCATTCATATACCCATTTTCGGTAATGGCGATATCAACTCCCCCGAAAAAGCATTAGCATATAAAAACAGATACGGGGTGGATGGTATTATGATTGGCCGTGCTGCTATTGGTTATCCTTGGATATTTAGAGAAATAAAACATTTCGTTGAAACAGGGACCAAGCGTGCCGATCCTACCATTGAGGAACGTGTAGAAGTAGCACGCAAACATTTGATAAAATCAATGGAATGGAAAGGACCCATTGCAGGCATCAATGAAATGCGTCGACATTATGCAAATTATTTAAGGGGCTTGCCAAATATAAAAGAGTACCGAAATAAATTAGTGCGTATCACTGATCCAAAGGAAGTGGAAGCAATTTTGGATGAGATCAAAGAAACATACAAGGACATGGTGATTGAATCAGGACATATTGTTTTAGAAAATTACCACGAGCATTGTCCTATCAATTAAACAAGCTAGTGCATTGTAATTAACCACACTGTCACTTTTTCTGAACCCAATAATTGCATAATTATTTTTTCTCAATAGCAGCAATCACCAGAGGATCAAGTGGGTCAATGGTCATTGGAAAATAATTCACCAATACCCCTTGTTCATTGATTAAATATTTACAAAAATTCCATACAGGCTCCTGATTACACCAGCCATTTTGTGAAGGATCAGACAGCCATTTGTGTACCAAATTTTGTTGGTTGTTTTTAATCACAATCGACTTCTCCATTAAAGGAAAACTAACGCCATAATTTTTTTTGCAGAACGCCGCAATATTTTGATTGTCCCCTTTTTCTTGTCCCTTAAAATCATTCGCAGGAAAACCTATCACGACTAATTGATCCTTATATTGTTGCTGCAATTTTTCAAGCGCTTCATATTGACCAGTATACCCACAATCACTGGCCGTATTTACAATCAATATTTTTTTTCCCTTTAGGTTCGAAAAATTAAAAGGGCTCGCGTCTATAGCGTTCATGGTTAAATCATAAAATGACATTGAAGGTGTAGCGCCATTTTTATTTTCTAATAATTGCTTTTTACCATTCGAATTCGTTGACCACATAATCATTGGGTAAATGGATTTTAAAATTGATTGTCGATAGGACATATCCTTTTTTTTCATTAAAACAGCAGCAGAAACCAATATTCCAAAAGCAATAGCAACTTTAATCATGATATGTTTTTTAGTCTTCAATTATAATTCAATTTTGATAGGCAGAATCACAAATTTATTTTTAGTACTCTTTATCCAATCAATCTTTTCAGCAACCATGCCTTGCCTTTATAGGGAGGATATTTAAAACCAGGGTCAATCCAAGTGGGTGTTTTTAATACTGACTTCGTATGTGTAAATGTGTCAAAACTTAACTTGCCATGATAACCGCCAGTACCGCTATAACCGCGTCCACCAAAAGGTAAATCATGATTGGTAATATGCATAGTGGCATTATTTACACAGGCACCTCCAGAGGGCACATTCGTTAACCAATATTGTTCATCAGTTTTGTTTTCAGTGAAAACATAAAATGCCAATGGATTTGGATTTTTGTGTATGATGGCCAATGCTTCTTCTTTGGAGGTGTAAGTAAGAATCGGAAGGATGGGGCCAAAAATTTCATCCTGCATAATTTTTGCATCGGCATGAACCCCAGTCATAATAGTTGGTTCAATAAATAATTTTTCTCTGTTGGATTTTCCGCCATAAACAATCTCCCCTTCCGATAGATAGCTAGTGATACGCAACCATTGTTTGTCATTGATAATTTTACCATAATGTTCTGACGCTTCTGCATCTACTCCATAAAATGATTGAATCGCGATGATCAATTCTTTAATTAATTTATCTTTTAAATCAGTGGGTACTAAAATGTAGTCGGGTGCAATACACATTTGACCACAATTTGAAAATTTAGGATTAGCCAAACGACGTGCTGCCACTCTCAAATTTGCATCAGCAGTAATAACGGCCGGGCTTTTACCACCTAATTCTAAAGTAACGGGTACCAATTTTTCCGCAGCGTATTTGTAAATTATTTTTCCAACTGCTGTGCTACCTGTATAAAAAATATGATCAAACCTATTTTCAGTTAATAAGGGTGGCAATACGGTTGCGCCTTCCCCTTCTAAATAAAGCATATAGTTATTTGGAAATAAGTCGGCTATTATTTTAGCCATCACTTTTGCCGTAGCTGGCGCAAATTCACTTGGTTTTAATACGGCACAGTTACCGCCTGCAATAGCACCAATTAATGGTGTAAATAATAACTGAAATGGATAATTCCAAGGTGCAATAATACAAACCACACCCAAAGGTTCTTGGATGGTATAACTTGTCGAAGGCATATTGACCAAATTAGTCGCAACAGATTTGGGTTGCATCCATTCCTGTAAATGCTTAATCGTATAATTTAATTCGCTTAGGAAAAACCCAACCTCTGTGGCCCAAGCATCTTCGTCTGTTTTTTTAAGATCAGCATACAATGATTCATATAAAATATTTTCCGAATCCAACACCGCCTTTTTAAGCCTTTCTAACTGTAGTAATCTAAAGGCATAAGTTTGGGTGGCTCCTGTACTGAAATAGTCCTTAAGTGCATTAATATTAGCGGTCATAGCATAAAATTATGAAGCAATTTAAGCTTAATTAAGCAAACGAACCAAAGAGGGAACTTCATTGGTAAAAATTATTTCAAATTATCCCAATTTTTATATAATTTAACATACTCAAAAAATAAGATTTTATAACCATTAACCGTTTGCTATGTCCAAGAACAAATCAAATAACAGTCGTCGAGATTTCATAAGAAATTCTGCCCTTGCCATGGGTGGTTTCTATATTGTACCAAGACACGTATTAGGAGGAAAAGGTTTTACTGCGCCAAGTGATAAATTACAAGTTGCCGGAATCGGATCCGGTGGAAAAGGCGAAAGCGATTTATTCAATTTTTACAATTCTGGAAAAGCAGATATCGCATTTTTGTGTGATGTAGATGACAGACAAGCAGTTAAAAGTCGCCAACGCTATCCTAAAGCAAAATACTATAAGGATTACAGAGAGATGTTAGATAAGGAGCACAAATATTTTGATGCATGTTCTGTATCTACCCCTGATCATATGCACGCAGTACAGGCAATGGCAGCAATGCAATTAGGCAAACACGTTTATGTTCAAAAGCCAATTGCACATGATATTTTTGAAGCAAGGATGATGACCGAAGCTGCAAGAAAACATAATGTAGTAACGCAAATGGGTAACCAAGGTGCATCAGGTGATGGTGTACGTAAGTTACAGGATTGGTATAATGCTGGTTTAATTGGAGATGTACATACGATTTATTGTTACACGGATCGTCCAGTATGGCCGCAAGGTGCAATTCGCCCTACAGCGCCTTCTTCCATTCCTGCTGAATTAGATTTTGATTTATGGTTAGGTACTGCTCCTAAAAAAGATTACTTCGATGGCATACTGCCATTCAACTGGAGAGGTTGGTGGGATTACGGAACCGGCGCATTGGGTGATATGGCTTGTCATATTATGGCACCAGGTTTTGCAGTATTAGGTTTGGGTTATCCAGTGGCAGCTGAATGTAGCATTGCAACAAGATACACTGCACCTTGGCAAAAATTGGATGCGCCAGATAGTCCGCCAATGGGATCACACATTATTTTAACTTTCAGAGGACCATTCAATAAACATAAGGGTAAAAACAAGGAGACTGAAATTAAATTACATTGGATGGATGGTGGTATACAACCAGAAAGACCTCCTGAATTAGGACCCAACGAACAAATGGGTGATGGCGGCAACGGTATCATTTTTGAAGGAACTAAAGGCAAGATGATGGCAGGCACTTATGGTGTAAACCCACAATTATTACCTACTAGTTTGACAAAAACAACGACTGTTCCAAGTACCGTTGATTTAGTAAAAGGTGGTGCTGAAGGTCACTATGCTGCATGGGTAGAAGCTTGTATTGCAGGCCCTGGAAGTGATTTAGCTAAAAACTTAAGTTCTAATTTTGATATTGCAGGTCCACTAACTGAATCAGTTTTAATGGGCAACTTAGCCATTCGTAGTTATGATATCAAAGCACAAGAAAAAACTGCAAAAGGAAGAATAATTTATCCA
>Ga0315899_10006140_pt1 | contig 12933 bp, 12 predicted proteins | sample LakEriMetagenome_2_FD_203518 | JGI IMG/M metagenome (GOLD analysis project Ga0315899, IMG submission 203518) | Freshwater fungal communities from buoy surface, Lake Erie, Ohio, United States - Buoy 4 MA112 | ecosystem: Environmental > Aquatic > Freshwater > Lake | place: USA: Lake Erie, Ohio...
CCCTCAATTAAAGGCCATGACTGTTCTTGTGGCCGATTACGACAAGGAAAAGGAACTTCGCAAAAGTATGAAGATTCGCTCCCAGTCGGTTATGGTGATCTTCAAAGGCTCTCAGGAAGTCGCCCGCCTGGCTGGACAGACCCAGGCGACTGACATCAAAGCCGCACTCATCAGGGCGCTCTGATGTCTGCGTTTCGTGCTTACCTCGGCAGGGAGGATGTGCGTACTCTCATCACCCAACTGACCAAACCCAAAGCATCCCTCCAGTAGCATGCCGACTCTCACCGAACTTGGCCTGGCATGGGTGGCGGGCAGCCTCACCACCTTAAACCCATGCGTCTTCCCGTTGCTCCCGGTCGTTCTTGGCGGTGCACTGCAGGCCAATCGGTGGGCGCCAGTTGCTATGGGCGCTGGCATGGTGGCCATGTTTGCGATGCTTGGCCTGCTTATTGGCGTCGCTGGAGAGGCTCTCGGCATTGATGCAGACGTCATTCGAGTCGTGGGGGCCTTGCTGCTGATTGGCTTCGGCTTGGTGATGTTGATTCCCGTTCTGAACGAAGGCTTCACCCGCCTGATATCGCCGTTGGCCAGTGGTGCTTACTCGGCCACTACTCGTGTCGACAGCAGTTCCTTATTGGGAGCCTTCGCAACCGGCAGCCTGCTGGGAATGGTATGGAGCCCATGCTCGGGGCCCATGCTTGCGAGTGCGCTCACCATGGTTGCGACAGAGGGAGGTGCTGCGCGCGGGACTCTTATACTAGGCATGTTTGGACTGGGTGCAGCTTCCGTGCTCGTGGCGGTGGCTTACGCTTCGCGCAGAGGATTTGGGAAGGTGCGTGGCTGGGTGCTGACGCACATGGAGAATGTGAAGAAAGGTTTCGGTCTTTTCGTGTTATTGGTGGGGCTTGCAATCTTGACCGGTGGTGACAAATGGTTAGAGGCAAAGTTAGTAAACGTCTTGCCCGAAGGGTGGATCAACCTCACAACCCGGTTCTGACCGAAACGACCATCTGGCCCTTGCTGGCAGGGATTAATTGGGCTAAGAGAGTGGATTCAAAAATCGGATTCCGAAGGGGAGTGCTCGCAGCATGTATGACTTAATCGTTATTGGCGGCGGATCCGGCGGAGTGCGTGCTGCGCGAATTGCCTCGCAGCATGGGGCCAAGGTGGCCTTGGTTGAGGAATACCGGATGGGTGGCACTTGCGTCATTAGAGGCTGCGTTCCGAAAAAGCTGATGGTCTACGCCAGTCGATTCCCGACTGAATTTGAGGAGGCGCGTGGCTTTGGCTGGACTATAGGCCTCACAGAGTTCGACTGGGGTTTCCTTAAGGCAAATCGGGATCGTGAGGTGGCTCGCCTTGAGGCTGTTTATCGAGTGAATCTTGAGAAAGCCGGTGTGGAGATTTTTCAGGGAACCGCCCGTCTCATTGACCAGAATCGGGTTAGGGTTGGTGATGATCAAGTACTAGCCGGGCACTTTATCTTGATTGCCACAGGCGCTCAGCCTGTGAACGATGATCATCTAGTCGGGCATGAGCTCTGCATCGACTCAAACGATTTTTTTCTGCTAGACCATCAGCCGAAGCGGGTGGTTGTTCAGGGTGCGGGCTACATCGCGCTGGAGCTTGCCTGTATCTTAAGCAATCTTGGATCAGAGGTACATGTTGTCTACCGCGGAGCGAGGATTCTTCGCGGATTTGATACTGAGTTGCAAGGTCATTTGGAAGCGGAGTTGGGCCAGGCAGGGCTCAATCTTCATGCGAATAAGAGAATTATAAGGGTTGAAGAGCGTACTCATGGATTGGGTGTGATATTTGATGACGGTGGGGCAATGGAAGTGGACGCTGTACTCAAGGCGATTGGGCGTAAGCCTCGGACAGAGAACCTTGGGCTCGGAGGCGTTGGGATCACTCTAGATGCGCACGGAGCGATACCCGTGGACGATTTCTCACGGACTGTTATTCCAAACATTTATGCCGTTGGTGATGTGACCAATCGTGTGAACCTCACGCCCATGGCGATTCGTGAGGGCCATGCATTTTCTGATACTGTTTTTGGAGGAAAGAAAGTGGCGGTCGATCACAGCCTTGTGCCAACGGCGGTTTTCACCACACCGGAGCTCGGTACTGTCGGATTGACCGAGGAGGAAGCGCTCAAGAGTTTCCCCGAACTTGATGTTTACACCACGCATTTCAGGCCGATGAAAGCCACCCTGTCTGGCCATCATTCCAAGATGTTCATGAAATTGCTTGTCGATAGACGGAGTGATCGGGTGCTTGGATTCCATGCGATCGGACCTGATACTGGTGAGATGGCGCAACTCATGGGAGTTGCCTTGCAGTTGAAGGCGACCAAGGCAGCCCTGGATGCTACGCTAGCGGTACATCCCACCGCTGCAGAGGAACTTGTGACCATGCGGCAGCCTAGCAGGCAGCACAATTTTTCGGGTTGATTCTTCCTGCCGACGCGGTTGCGCGTGCGATTGAACCTAAGTACAAGGGCTCCACTTAGACCGACGATTCTCCGCCGGCGCCATCGATCCTTGCGCTTGCGAGTGACCAGCCTGCCTGTGCAATCAACCGGGCCCGCTGGCCTGTTTTCTCTGCGTCGTCCGATGCTGCATTTCCTTGTTTTGCGCGCGCAAGTATGCCTTGCAGAATGCACGCCAGGCGAAACATATTGAAGACTAGGTAGTAGACCCAATCGTTGGGCACCGAACGCCCCGAGAGTCTGCTCCATCCAACTAGCTGCTCGGCCTCTGAGGGGATTCCAAGTGATGTCAGATTGTGGCCCCGAAGGCCGCGAAATTCCTCCGGGCTGAGATGCCATGCCATGGCGTGATAGGCAAGGTCGACCTCGGGATTGCCCAAGGTAGAGAGCTCCCAGTCGATTACGGCTAGCGCCCGGGGCTCGGTAGGATGAAAGAGAACATTGTCGATCCGAAAGTCACCGTGAACCAGAGTGGTGTCGCCCTCGGGCGGCGGATTGGCGTGTAGCCAGTCAATGAGATTGTCCATGGCGGAAATGGTCTCAGTCTGACTAGTCCGATACTGTTTGGCCCACCGATCGCGTTGACGGGCGAGATAGTTTCCTGGTCGTCCAAAGTCCGTGAGCCCCGCCTTATGAATGTCAACAGAGTGGATTGCCGCAAGGACTCTCTGTAACTCTTGATAGATGGCGAGACGTTCAGACGGATCCATCCCGGGTAGCGAGGGATCAATAAAGGTTCGTCCCTCAACGAAGTCCATGATGTAGAACATACTCCCGATCACGGTCTCGTCGGTGCATAAGGCATGGACTCTGGGAACCGGAACATCTGACCTCTGCAGCGCTTGGAGTACACGAAACTCTCGATCGACCGCATGGGCCGAAGCTAGTAGGGCGCCCGGTGGTTTACGCCTGAGAACCCATCGGTGCGTATCGGCGTCGATGCGGTAGGTAGGATTTGACTGCCCCCCTGTAAGCGTCGTGATGCGCAGGGCCCCGCGGAAATCTTCCACATTCTCTCGCAGCCAGTCGGCAAGACGGGGGGTATTGATATCGGTCATAGGCTACTCACCAGGTGTCCGCCATCGACGGCAAGCACAGTACCTGTGATAAAGCGCCCCGCATCGCTTGCGAGAAGGAGAAGTGGGCCATCGAGATCTTCTGGCTGACCAAAGCGTTGCTGCGGGATACGCGACTTTAGACGTTCCCCGGCCGGGGAGTTCAAGAATTCTGCATTGAGTTCGGTTCTGATGTAGCCCGGGGCCAACGCATTAACACGGATTCCCAACTTAGCTACCTCAAGCGCCATAGCCCGAGTGAGGTGATGTAAGCCAGCCTTTGATGCGCAGTACGACACGACCCCCCCAGCTACACGCTCGCCGATGATGGACCCGATATTGATGATTGCGCCGCCTTGTTGTCTGCTCACGAGTCTGCGTATTGCCTCCTGGGAGACGAGCCAGGCGCCTTTAAGATTGGTATCCATCACGGAGTCCCAGTCTGCGAGGGTCTGAGACAGAAGTGGCTTTGACGCCGCGATGCCCGCACAGTTGACGACAATATCTGGTAGCCAGTCGGTGGTCTCGAGTTCTTGAAAGAAGTCTTTCATCTGCTCAGCCTCTGTGACATCCAGACTGCAGGCTCGCGCAGCTAAACCTTCTTGTGACAAGGTCTGTACGAGCGACTCCAGCCGATCGGATCGCCGGGCTGCGGCAACAACACGCGCGCCATTGCGGGCTAGTAGGCCAGCAAAGTGTCTCCCGAGGCCACTTGATGCCCCAGTGACCAGTGCGGTGTGGCCTGCTAATCGAAACATAGGGTCAGTCTGGGTCATGATGCGGCCTGCCCTGGGGTACTTCTTCCTTTCAGAATATGCTTGGCGAGGCTCCAGCGGTGCACCTCAGAGGGACCATCGTAAATTCGAAAGCCGCGCAGGTCAGCAAAGATACGCATAACAATCGTCTCGCCCGTCACGCCCTGGCCTCCAAGTATCTGAACGCAGCGATCGACCACACGCCATAGGGCTTCTGAGACTATCACCTTGGCGCGGCTCGATTCCTTCAGGGCCAATTCGCCCTGATCAAGCGTCCAGGCGCACTGCCAAGTCACCAGGCGGGCTAGGTGTAGATCCATCTCGTTATCGGCAAGGGAAAAGCCAATTCCTTCATGGTCGCCAATACGCTTTCCAAAGGCATAGCGCTCACGCGAATAGGCTACCGCAACATCATGGGCCCGTCGTGCTGCGCCAAGCCAGCGCATGCAGTGGGTGAGCCGTGCGGGAGAGAGTCGAATCTGCGCATACCGAAAGCCTTGTCCGACTTCGCCCAGCACATCCTGAGGGCCCACCTTCAGACCGTCAAACCGCACCACCGCATGGCCGCCCGGAAAGCAACGATCGAGCGTGTCGAGTTTTCGTTCCACCAAGATGCCGGCCGCATCCATGCGGGAGAGAAACATGGTGGCGCCCACATCGGGGATCATGGCCATGATAATTGCGAAGTCTGCCCCTTCCGCGCCAGTGATCAGCCATTTGACCCCGCTGATGCGCCAACCGTCGCCGTCTGGGGTGGCCAGAGTCTTGAGCATAGAGGGGTCAGACCCGGCACCGGGTGCGGGTTCTGTCATGCAAAAACACGAACGCGAGTCGCCGCGTACGAGGGGCAGAAGGTACCGCTCTCTTTGCTCTGGAGAGGCGATTTCTTCCATCAGGTGCATGTTCCCTTCATCGGGCGCAAAGATATTCATGGCAACCGGGCCGAGTAGGGAGTAACCAGACTCCTCGAATACGATGGCGCGGCCGACATGACTCAGGCCCATACCGCCATTCGCGACAGACGCCTGAGGGGCAAGCAGGCCTGCCCGACGGGCGCTCTCGATGAGTTCTCTGCGCAGGCTGTCTTCTGGGCCGTGAGGCCCTTGGCGGCTATCCGTCTCGCGTGGAATGATCTCAGAGCGCACGAATTCACGCACGCGCGCCTGAAGCATCTGATGTTCGGGACTAATCTGGAAATCAATCATGTCGGCTCTCCGCGTTTTCTTGCATATTGCTCTCGTATCATCCCACGGCCCCTCTGGCCAGGGGCCTAGATTTTGGTGTCGTCTTCCCCGTGACCTGCCTGTGAATACTTCGTTGTGAAGGCAGACTCTCCGGTTATATCTTATTCTTATATCCATGAGCCGAGACGAACGCCTCCATATCATGATGAGCGTGCTGCGCAGTCGCGGCGCCTTCACGCGAGACGAGATGCTCGCCGAGTTGGAGATTTCGCACCCTACCTTCAAGCGTGACCTAGAGTTTCTTCGTAGCCGCTATCAGGCAGAGATCGATTACGACGCCAGCGAAGGGATCTATCGGCTTGCCACCGCAGACCAGCTGCGTGGTCGGGCCAAGCAGGGCAGTAAGGTTGAGCTCGCTGGGCTGTGGTTTAGCCAGCAGGAACTCCAGGCCCTCCTTTCCATGTATGTGCTGCTTGAGGGCTATGGGGCCCAGGAAGTCCTCGGCCCCCACCTCGCGCCCTTTCAGACGCGTATCCAGGAGCTGCTTGGGTCCGATTCCGCTATTGATCAAGAGCTACGTACCCGCATTCGTATTCTGCCCATGGCATCGCGTAAACCCAGTGAGCATTTTCCGAAGCTTGCCAATGCGGTACTCGCCCGTAGGCGCGTGCAGATAGTCTATGCAAGCCGTGCCCGCGGTGATACGACAGATCGCGTGGTCTCGCCCCAGCGACTGGTTCACTATCGAGACAACTGGTATTTAGATGCCTATTGCCATCTGCGAGAGCGGCTCTCTACCTTTTCGATCGACGCCATGGTGCGTGTCCAAGCCTTGAAAGAGTCTGCGATAGAAATTAGCGACCAAGAGTTAGAGTCCACCCTAGCGGCGAGTTACGGCATCTTCTCTGGTAAGCCCATCGATTCCGCTGTGCTTCGGTTCTCGGCCGAGCGCTCACGATGGGTGAGTGCCGAGACCTGGCACCCTGATCAGATCGGCGAGTGGGTGGGCGATCAGTGGCAGATCAGCTTCCCGTATAGCGATACACGAGAACTTATGATGGACATCATGCGCCACGGTGCAGATGTGCGGGTTATTGCGCCCGATAGTCTGCGAGCATTGGTGATCTCAAAACACCGCGAGGCGGCGGATCAAAACTAACTTCAGAGTATTCGTCCCGATCGGGACAGCCCGAGCGCGGCTCCGACCGAGATCGTGACGACCGCTATTAAGAGAAATAACGCAGTGACTTCGGCCTGCTTGTCTTGGCGAAAGACGATATTTCGCCCCATGGTGTCGTAGATTCGATGTAGTTCGGTACTACTGGATGCGCTGAAGTAGTCGGCTGTGGTCTCTGCGGCCAGGAATTTTAGTGCCTCCTCTTCCAGTCGCACACGCATGGCCATACCTTGCGCGCGCAACAGGGAACCTTGCGTGGTGCCAATACCAACCGTATAGACCCGTACGCCCTGGCTTGAGGCAAGCCGCGCCATGCTGCGTATGTCAGGCGCCATATTGTCTGCCCCATCTGAGAGCAGCACGATGGCCACATTATCTCTCGGGGTAGCAGGCGTCTTAGAGAGATCGGTCGCCTGAAAAGTGCCGTCGAGAATGGACTGCAGGGGTACGCTTCCCGGCGGTAAAAGGCCAGACAACGCAACCGCGATGCCCGCGCCGAGCGCTGAGCCGGGCTGCAACGCCACACCGTCTAGGGCGGTTAAGAGCGCGTCACGGTTTGTCGTGGGCATCTGCACCACGGTTGCGGTGGCCGCCACGGTGACGAGCCCGACTTTCATAGATACGGGCTGCTTGGAAATAAACCGGCGAATCGCATCTTTTGCTGCATCGATTCGACTCGGCAAGACATCGTCGGCGCGCATGCTGCCGGAGATATCCAAGACGAGCATCAGGGCGTCGACCCGCTGTGGTGTCATCAATACCGCCTGCGGGCGGGCACTCGAGAGAATCAGTGTCGCAAGCCCGAGAAGTAGAAAAACCGCTGGTGCGTGGGCCCACCGATGATCTTTCATAGCGACCGCTAGCCAGGTGTTTACCGTCTCGATCGAACTCCTGCGACGTCGGCGCAGGTAGATCCAAAAGACTAAGGGCAGGAGGCACAAGAGCCAGAGCATCTGAGGCCAGATCCAGGCAAGTTGCGCGAGCTTCATCAAGCGGTACCTTGTGCTGCCGGGAGATGGCGCCGTTTCTTACGCAGTGTGAGATAGCGCATCAGCGTTGGCATAAGCGGCTCTGCAGTTCCTATTTCCAGAAGGTCTGTCCCTGCCAGTGCACAGGTTTTTCGCAGTGTGCTGCGCTTTTCTCTCATGATGTCGGCATAGCGCGACCGTATATGCGCATCGCCTGTATCAATGAAGCACTGCTCTCCAGATTCCGAGTCTTCGATCAGCAACAGTCCCACATCGGGGAGTTCGACCTCCACCGGGTCAAAGATCTGTAGGCAAAGCACCTCGTGTCGCTGTGCCAGCCTTCGAAGCCACGGCTCCCAGCCGGGGGCCACCAGAAAATCGGAAACGATGACCACCAGACCCTGGCGCCGAATAACGCCAAAGGCGCGCTTGAGCAAGGGGGCCAGCGGTGTTCCAAGGCCCGGGGTGGCCCCTACTGTCGCTCGTGGTGCTGGTATTTCAGGCGTTCCTGAGCCTTCGGGAACAGCGGCGCCTTGCGGGCCGAACCCGTTAAAGAGCCTGCGCAGCGCGAGAGCCTGCTGTATTCCGCCCGCGGGTCCGAGCAGTTTCATTGGACTCTGTTCTTGGCCGTCGTTCGCTATAGCGGCGACCCGATTGCCGTGTCGCACCAGCATGGTTGCAAGGGCGTGCACTGCTTTTTGCGCAAGCACATGTTTACTCAGACCTCTGGAAGCAAAGGCGAGGGAGGCTGAGCTGTCGATCAGAAACCAGGCGGTCAGATCCCGGTCTTCGTAGAAGGTTCGCACATGCAGAGTGCCGGTTCTGGCAGTGACATTCCAATCCATATGTCGGACATCATCCCCCGGCAGGTATTCCCGGATATCTGACATTCGCATGCCCACGCCGTGAAAGAGCGTGTCGTAACTTCCTTGAAAAAATCCGTCTAGGCGGCGAAGCGCAGCCCAGGTAAGTGCGTGCGCTAAGGCCTCAGAGACCGAGTCTGGGCCGAGGGTTTTGACCTCAGCGCTGAGGGGGCGATCAGCTCCGGACATGGGAGTCAAAAGGTTTATCCGGTGCAGGCACCGCCTGCATTACCTGCACAACAACATCATCTGCTGTTACCCCTTCGGATAGGGCGTCATAGGACAAGACCATGCGATGCCGCAGTACATCGGGCGCAATGTCGGTCATGTCCTGCGGCAGCACATACGCCCGTCCTCGCAGGAAGGCGAGGGCGCGTGCTGCTTCTACCAGACCTATAGTGGCCCGCGGGCTTGCACCAAATCGAAGTAAACGCGCGACGTCTGGAATCCCATAGCGTGCGGGCTCTCGGGTGGCGCTCACCAGATGCACTGCATGCTGTATGAGTCGGGCATCTATCTGCCCTTGCCGGCAGTCTTCTTGAAGTTCCGCGAGGCGGGCCATGTCTAGTACCGGAGAAGTCTGAAGGGGGAGCCCCGTAAACCGCTGCGCGATGGCGAACTCTTCTTCCTCGGTGGGATAGCCCATCAAGACCTTCATCATAAATCGGTCCATCTGGGCTTCGGGCAGCGGATAGGTGCCCTCGGTTTCAATGGGGTTCTGGGTGGCCATCACCAGAAACGGTTGCGGCACCATGAAGGTCTCGCCCGAAATCGTCACCTGGCGCTCCTGCATGACCTCGAGCAGTGCGCTTTGCACCTTGGCGGGGGCTCGGTTGATTTCATCGGCAAGCAAGAGATTGTTGAAGACCGGGCCCAGCACAGTGCTGAACTCTGATGTCTTCTGGTTGAAGATGCGGGTGCCTGTCATGTCAGAGGGCAACAGGTCTGGAGTAAACTGAACCCGACCAAACTTTCCCTGAAGCGCGCTAGCAAGGGTTCTGACCGTAAGCGTTTTAGCCAGCCCTGGAACACCTTCAATAAGCAGATGCCCCCGGGCCAAAAGCGCGACAAGTACGCGCTCCAGAAATCGGTCTTGCCCAACGACCACACGTTTGACCTCATAGAGTAGTCGCTCCATGACTGCGGCGCTCTCCGCGACTCTCTCAGCGGATGGTGACGATAATGATCGCAATGCGGCGCCTCTCCAGGGGTCTTGTGGTTGTGTCATGGGCTGGTCCTCCTTAGACAGTAGCGCGCATAGCGGGGAAATATACGGGTGGGGTCGCAGTTAGAACGGCGGGATTCCGACGCCACCGGCGGCCGTCTCGATGGTCACGGCAAAGCCAATACCAACAAAGGTGCCGGCATTGGTAGGGTTCAGAATCGCGGTGACGATGCCAATGACTTCGCCGGCCATGTTCACCAGAGGCCCGCCCGAGTTTCCTGGGTTGGCGGCAGCGTCAAACTGGATAAGGCCGGTTAAGATCGGGCGGTCATCGCGTGAGCGAAACTCCCGATTAAGCCCTGAGACCACCCCGGCTGAAACCGAAAGCGCAAGCCCGAACGGGAAGCCTATCGCCACCACCTCGGTTCCTGGCGTGACCCGCGCACTTGAGCCTAAAACCGCCGGTTCAAGGTCGTCGGGTATTGTCTGCGGCCGAAGCAGGGCGAGGTCTTGTCCCGGCAGGACGGCTAGGACGGTTGCGGCAGACTCCGTGCCATCGGCAAAGACGACCTGCAGTCGCCGCATGCCCTGCACCACGTGCAGGTTGGTGAGAAGACTGCCGTCTTCAATAATCACGACCCCTGTTCCTGCGCCAAGCTGCTTTTCCGGTTCCTTTGGGTTCTTCGGGTCGGGACCGAACCCCCGCACCAACACAACAGAGGGGATGATTTTTTCTGCAGCCATTGCAGCGCGCGAGGGTAAGTCGCTATCCTGTAACGAACGCGCTACCGCTGAATCAAGATCTTTTTGACTGAGCGGGCGGTTGGGTTCAGTACGCAGGAACATCGCAAGCAGACCCAACGCGATGGCGAGGCCTGCCGCACTGACAAGCCAGTGCACGGTATTCTTGTATCTCATCTCGGTAAGTTATCACAGCGCCTTGCGGCATCGAGGGGGTTCCCTCGGGGAGTTGGACGAATGCGGTTTTTGTGGCCCGAAATGCTCTGGACGCTTTTGTTGGTGCCAGCACTCATTGCGGGCTACGTCTGGCTGCTACGCCGAAGAGTAAAGACGGCTGTGATTACTTCTGACCTCTCCGCGCTCGTGTTAGCCCAGGCAGGGCGTCGCTCTTTGCGCAGGCACATTCCTCCTGTGTTGTGTCTGGCTGCCATCGTCTTTGCCCTTATAGGTTCTGCGGGCCCGAGCGCGCGGGTAGTTTTGCCAGCCGACTATATGACGCTCATCTTGGCGATGGATGTCTCCCGAAGCATGTTGGCTGAGGATGTTGCCCCCAATCGCATTAAGGCGAGCCAGGAGGCAGTGAAAGAATTTGTTCGGGGGCTTCCGCCTAGCGTGCGCATTGGCCTCGTTACCTTTGCCGGAACGGCGCAGCGAGCCCATGGCATTACCGAAAACCGCGAGGAGATCTACGAGGCGATTGACCGGTTTGAGTTGCAGCGCGGCACGGCGACCGGCAGCGGACTGCTGAGCGCACTCGACCTGCTGATGCCCGATGCAGGTATTGATCTTGAGTCGACGGTCTATCGATGGAATTCGTCAGACGAAAGTGGCATCCGATCGGCGACTGGAGATGGTGGTGCCTCTGTAACCCCAGGATCTTATCGCAGTGGAGCAGTGGTACTACTCTCAGATGGCCGACGGACGACAGGCCCTGACCCTCTCGAGGCAGCCCGTCTCTCTGCCCGGCTTGGTGTGCGGGTGCATACCGTTGCCTTCGGCACCCCAGATGGCTTTATTCCGGGGTTTAATGGCTTTTCCTTCTACGCTCGCGTTGATGAGGAGACCCTGCGACAGATGGCCCAGATCACGCGGGGGGAGTTTTTTCGTGCCTCGAATGCCGCAGACCTCCAGGGCATCTACGAGCACCTCGCCACCCGTATCCGTCTAGAACGTCAAGATACCCAAGTGGGTGCGCTATTTGCCTTAGCCTCCCTTGCGCTCCTCGTTCTCGCAGCCGGATTGTCGCTGGCCTGGTTTCGTGGGGGACCTCAGCGCGTGATGTCGCGATAAATCCATGAAATATTTAGACTTATTCTCTTTCCCCCGCAATTCAGCGTTAGGAGCCCTCCAGCGTTTGGATTCATGGGAGTATTCTCGAATGCTGATGGTCTATCGCCCCCTAGTCTTCTTTCTTCTCATCCTTGTTTCTTATGCCGCCATGGCCGTTGAAGAACCAAAGTACCGCGTTGTTCTGAACGAACCGCCGTTTGAGCATCGGGCGTACGAAGGTTTTGTCGTGGCCGAGACAGTGCTCACCGGCGACTTCGACTCCGCGAGTCGCGATGGCTTTCGACGCGTTGCCGGTTTTATTTTTGGGGATAATGCCGCACAGTCGGGGGGGAGCCGAAAGCTTGCAATGACTGCCCCTGTTACGGTGGAGCCGCAGAAAGACGGCTGGCGCCTGCACTTTGTCATGCCGAGTACAGAGACGTTATCTACCCTGCCATTGCCGAAAAACCCGGCTGTGCGCCTGAGAGCTATGGACCCCCATCAGATGGCGGTGGTGCGCTTTTCGGGCTGGACGACACAGTCGGCCATCGAGGAGCAGACGAAGAAGCTAGAGCAATGGATGGCCACGAAAAAGCTCACGCCCGCTGGCCCGCCACAGGTGGCGAGGTATAACGATCCCTTCACCATGCCGTGGCGTCGGCGAAACGAGATCATGATCCCGCTGGCTCAGTAGGAGTCGGGCAGTCATGGCGGTCACGCGGTGCTTAATTGCCGTGTCACCATAGGTGAGTTCGAATAACGATCAGTGGCGCTTGTGTTTCCGTTGGACCAGCCAGAGCGCTTACGATTTTGAAATCGTTGGCCATCACTAGAGAGACACTTTTTCTAAAAAGAATCGATCCAGTCGGCAGCTTGGCCAATAGTTTTGGCAATGCCTGGGCCCCTAGGGTGGTGGCCCCTTCATGCCATGCCCGGGTTGGCCGGGCTTCTCTTTTATGTCTGCGTCTTCCAGCCCATCGGATTCTTCGCGTGCTGTTTCCGCCAACTCTGATTCCAGCGCTTCTACGGTTTCCTCCGCCCCCCTCCTTGACCCCCGAAACGACTACGTCTTTAAACGCATCTTTGCCCAGCGGGTTGACCTTCTAAGTGATTTGGTCAATGTCATTCGGGGCGATGCCGAGCGACTCAGGCTGACCGAGGTGCTCAACCCCACGATTCTTCCCGAGGAAATAACCGGCAAGGGCATTGTGTTAGACGTGAAGGCCTTAGATGCCCAGGGCAGAGCGATTGACGTGGAGGTGCAG
>Ga0315899_10006141_pt1 | contig 12932 bp, 12 predicted proteins | sample LakEriMetagenome_2_FD_203518 | JGI IMG/M metagenome (GOLD analysis project Ga0315899, IMG submission 203518) | Freshwater fungal communities from buoy surface, Lake Erie, Ohio, United States - Buoy 4 MA112 | ecosystem: Environmental > Aquatic > Freshwater > Lake | place: USA: Lake Erie, Ohio...
CAAATGAGCTTTGCCGAAATTGAAAAGAAAATTTCGGAATTTGGCGCCAAGGCCCGCGACGGAAAACTGGGTATTGAGGACATGACCGGTGGCACCTTCTCCATCAGCAATGGTGGGGTTTTTGGTTCGATGTTGTCGACGCCCATCATCAATCCACCGCAATCGGCCATTTTGGGTGTGCATGCCACGAAAGACCGGGCCGTTGTAGAAAATGGTCAAGTGGTGGTTCGCCCGATCAACTATTTGGCCATGTCTTACGACCACCGCATCATTGACGGACGTGAAGCTGTCTTGGGCTTGGTGGCGATGAAAGAAGCGCTTGAAGACCCCGCACGCTTGCTTTTTGATATCTGATGGGAGTCACCATGAGCAAACCATTTGACGTCATCGTCATCGGCGCTGGCCCTGGCGGCTACATTGCCGCCATTCGTGCGGCCCAGTTGGGCTTTCAAGTTGCTTGCATCGACGAGTGGCAAAACGCCGCTGGTGGCCCTGCCCCTGGAGGCACTTGCACCAACGTCGGCTGTATTCCTTCCAAAGCCTTGCTGCAATCGTCTGAGCATTTTGACCAAGCCAACCACCACTTTGCCGAGCATGGCATCACAGCCACCAGCGTGAAGATGGACGTGGCGCAAATGCTCAAGCGCAAAGATACCGTTGTGAAGCAAAACAACGACGGCATCTTGTTCTTGTTCAAGAAAAACAAGGTCGCGTTTTTTCATGGCCGTGGCGCGTTCGCCAGCAAGTCCGATGCGGGATATGAGGTCAAGGTGTCTGGCAAGACGGAAGAATCGCTCACTGCCAAACACATCATCATCGCCACAGGCTCCAGTGCCCGTGCCTTGCCCGGCACACCCTTTGACGAAGTCAATGTGTTGTCCAACGATGGCGCACTTCGTGTGGGTGCGGTCCCCAAAAAATTGGCCCTCATTGGCTCGGGTGTGATTGGTTTGGAAATGGGCTCTGTCTGGCGTCGCCTTGGTGCGGATGTCACCATCCTTGAAGGCCTGCCCACGTTCTTGGGAGCGGTCGACGAACAAATTGCCAAAGAAGCGAAAAAAGCTTTTGATAAGCAAGGATTGAAGATTGAGCTTGGCGTGAAGGTTGGCGAGATCGTCAATGGTAAAAAAGGCGTGACCGTCAACTACACCAACGCCAAAGGCGAAGCGGTGAAGTTAGACGCTGACAAGCTCATCGTGAGCATTGGCCGTGTGCCCAATACCACCGGCTTGCAACCAGATGCCGTGGGCTTGGCGCTTGACGAGCGTGGCGCGATCGTGGTGGACGCGGACTGCAAAACCAATCTGCCAGGTGTCTGGGCAGTGGGTGACGTGGTGCGTGGCCCCATGCTGGCACACAAAGCCGAAGAAGAGGGTGTTGCTGTCGCTGAGCGAATCGCTGGTCAACACGGGCATGTGAACTTCAACACCATTCCTTGGGTGATCTACACCAGCCCCGAGATCGCTTGGGTGGGCCGCACTGAGCAGCAACTCAAAGCCGATGGTGTGGCTTACAAAGCTGGCACTTTTCCGTTCTTGGCCAATGGCCGTGCCCGTGCATTGGGCGACACCACCGGCATGGTGAAGTTTTTGGCAGATGCCACAACCGACGAAATTTTGGGTGTGCACATGGTCGGGCCGCAGGTTTCGGAGTTGATATCTGAAGCCGTGGTGGCCATGGAGTTCAAGGCCAGCGCCGAGGACATTGCGCGTATTTGCCATGCCCATCCCAGCCTGAGCGAAGCCACCAAGGAAGCGGCTTTGGCGGTGGATAAAAGGACACTTAACTTTTAAAGCCCTGCCACCGTGATCAAGACCCGTCGTCCTTGGCGGGTTTTTTTTTTGAGCCCACCTGGACCTGATCCTTGGCTGAAAAAATTTGATCGCGTTATCAGCCCAAGTCACAATCGGAACCATTCATGTCTGTTCACCAAATTTACCTAGAAGAGTTGGCAAAACGGGGTCATGTGAGTGACCCAGCTCAACTGCGCGCGGTGGCCGCCTTGGATCGCTGTGCCAGTGATTGGGTCGCATACAAAAAAAAAAGCTCCAACCCGTTTAAAAAATGGATCAGTCGACCTGAAATTCCCAGGGGCGTCTATATGTATGGTGGTGTGGGTCGTGGGAAAAGCTTTTTGATGGATTGCTTTTTCAATGCGGTTCCGATTGAGCGGAAAACGCGTTTGCATTTTCACGAGTTCATGCGCGAAGTGCATCGTGAATTGCATGACTTGCAAGGCACGGTCAACCCATTGGATGAGTTGGGCAAGCGCATGGCCCAGCGGTTCAAATTGATATGTTTTGACGAATTTCATGTGGCCGACATCACTGATGCCATGATTTTGCACCGCTTGTTGGATGCCATGTTCAACCATGGCGTGGGATTTGTCACCACGTCCAACTTCAAGCCCAATGACTTGTACCCCGATGGTCTGCACCGCGACCGCATCTTGCCTGCGATTGCCCTGTTGAATCAAAAATTGGAAGTGGTCCACATGGACAATGGAACAGATTACAGACAGCAAACATTGGAGCAAGCCAATCTTTACCAAACGCCTTTGTCGGAAAGTGTCACGCTGGCCATGTCCGACACATTTTCCAGGTTGGCTGAAAGCGCAGACCAAGACCCTGTTTTGCGCATTGAGTCCAGAGATGTGCGCGCTTTGAGGCGCGCTGGAAGCGTGGCTTGGTTTGACTTCAAAACCTTGTGTGGCGGCGCCCGTTCACAAAATGATTATTTGGAGTTGGCTTCTCAGTTCCACACCATTTTTCTCAGTGATGTGCCTCAGATGCCCATACGAATGGCCTCTGAGGCCCGGCGCTTCACTTGGCTGATCGATGTTTTGTACGATCGTCGTGTCAAATTGATCATGTCGGCTGAGGTGGCACCAGAACTTTTATACCTCCAAGGTCCTCTGTCCCACGAATTTCCTCGAACCGTCTCCAGGCTTCAGGAAATGCAGTCCTCCGAATACTTGGCCATGGAGAGGCGTCTTGTCGATACGGCACTCACTTGAAATGGCGGCCTTGAAACCAGTCTTCAATGGCCGTTGGATGGCGCTGGGCCTTGCATTGCTATGCCCTGTGGCGGCTTGGTGTGACGCGCCCATGGAACGGGTGACGGATTATTCGGTACAGCGACGGGCTGCTCAAGAAAAATATCAAATGTCACTGCGGCAGTGTTATCAAAAATTTGCGGTATCAGATTGCAAGCAAGACGCCACTGTGGCGTTGAATGCCGAATTGAGTGCACTGAAAAAAATCGAAGCCGAACAAATGCAAAGGATTCGTGCCCAAAACGCCCAAGAAAAATTACAAAGTCTGGCCAAGAAAGCCCCCACCGCCTCCAATGATGTTCTGAACTCGGTGCTGCCCAAACCATTGACGGAGGTCAATACGCCTGAGCCTTCAAAGAAAATGGATTCTGTGCAACCAGGCTATGGAGTTGCCCTTAAATCCCCACAAGAAGAACATGCCCAGCGCAAGAAGTTTGAAGAAAAACAACTTCGTGCCCAGCAACATCGCGATGCAGTTGCAAAGCGTTGGGTGGATAAAAAGGATGTGAAGGCCACAGAGATTTCACAAACGCCATGACCCAGGCAAAGGCATCACTCACCGAACAAGTGGCAGCGGCCTTTGGCGCACACGGTTTGCTGTCGAGGATGCCCGGGCACTTTCACGTCAGAGACGGCCAAACCGAAATGGCTTTGGCGGTGGCCCGACAAATTGAGCAGGGCGGCTCATTGGTGATTGAGGCGGGGACAGGTGTGGGCAAAACATATGCCTACTTGGTTCCGGCTTTGATGAGTGGCGAGCGAATTTTGCTGTCAACGGCGACCAAAGCTTTGCAGGATCAACTTTTTGACCGTGACTTGCCAACATTGATTGATGCGCTGGGCTTGCCCATCCGTTTGGCATTGTTGAAAGGTCGGTCCAATTATTTGTGCACCCATCGAATGCGCCAGCACATGGGGCAAGAAATGCACACAGATCGAAATGGTCGAGCGCACATGTCCATCATTGCCCAATGGGCGCAACAAACCCAGGCAGGCGATTTGGCCGAGGTGGACGGATTGGATGACCGGTCCCCCATCATTCCCATGGTGACTTCCACGCGGGAAAACTGCTTGGGGTCGAACTGCCCCGACTTCAGATCCTGCCACGTGTTGGAGGCCCGGCGCAAAGCCATGGCCGCAGATGTGGTGGTGGTCAATCACCATTTGTTTTTTGCCGACATGGCTGTGCGCGAGGCCTCCATGTCTGAGTTGTTGCCTTCTACCCGGGTGGTGGTGTTTGATGAAGCGCACCAGTTGAATGAAACGGGCGTGGCATTTTTGGGCAAAGACTTGTCGAGTGCCCAACTCATTGACTTGCGGCGTGATGTCTTGGTTGCCGGATTGCAAATGGCACGTGGATTGGTTGACTGGACTGGTTTGTGCAACAGTTTGGAAAAAGCCACCCGTGATTGGCGGTTGTCCTTGCCCCAGCAGATCGCAGGGGGACGACTCGGGTGGGATCAAACCTCTCCACTGGGTTGTCACCCGCAACTGTGGCAGCAAGTCATGCAAGATGTGGGTGTGGCTTTGTCCCATCTGATAACGGCGTTAGATTCTGTGAGCGAAATAGCACCTGACTTTGTTCGCTTGTATGAAAGGGCCAACGAATTGGCGCGCCGGGTGGATTTGTTTTTACTGCCCGCTGAGGCTGCCGCTGTGCGTTGGGTTGAGGCCTCAGGACAAATCAAATGCGTTGAGTCACCCTTGGACATTGCCGATGCTTTCAGCTCGGAGTTAAACAAAGTTCCACCAGAAACCAGCGAGGGTGTTTGGCCCAAAAGTTGGATTTTCACTTCGGCCACCCTGGGAGATGAGCCTTCGTTGAATTGGTTCACCGAGCCCATCGGTTTGACCGGTGCAACCGTCATGCGTGTGGACAGCCCATTTGATTATCAGCACCAAGCTTTGTTGCACATACCCGTGCACTTTCCCAAGCCACTCGATCCCACCCACAGCCTGGAAGTGGCCAAACTCGCTGCAGAAGGCGCCCGCCGATTGGGTGGCCGTACATTGGTCTTGACCACCAGCTTGAAAGCCTTGGCTGTGATCGGAGAGGAAATCACCCAAGTGCTATCGGGTGTTTCTGACATTGAAGTGCTGATTCAGGGCCAATGGCCGAAAAGACGGTTGATGGAGCGTTTCCGCCAAGGCAGCGATGGGGGTGCGCCAGGTTGTGTTTTGGTGGCATCGGCCAGCTTTTGGGAGGGCTTTGATGTCCCTGGGCAAGCTTTGCAATTGTTGGTCATTGATAAATTGCCTTTTCCCTCCCCCGGTGATCCGCTGGTCAAAGCCAGGGGGACCAGGCTTCAGGCCCAAGGCAAAAATGCATTTTCAGATCACTCTTTGCCAGAGGCCATCGTCGCACTGAAACAAGGTGCGGGGCGTTTGATTCGACACGAAACCGATCGGGGTGGTTTGTTGATTGCGGACAACCGCTTGCTAAGTGCCTCTTATGGGCGCCGCATTTTGGCGGCGTTGCCCTTGATGCGGCAAATCGATAAGACCGAAGATTTCTGGAATGCTCTGGTGAACATCACCACAGTTTCCACCACGGCTTCTTGAGAGGGTCCGCTGTGGGGGCCACTTTCACGATGGGTTTTCCCAATAAAGGGCTGTTGGGGAAATTTTTTTCCAATATCCGCTTGTTGTCATCCCTCAGGGCACTCAGCCCCAGGGCGTCGTAACAACGCATCAAAATGCCCAAAGCGTCTTCGATGGATTCAGACGTTGGAAAATCTTGCACCACTGTTTGGGCCCGGTTCACTGCAGCCACACAAGCACCCGTTCTCAAATAATATTTGGCCACATTCAACTCAGACCTGGCCAAAGTGTTGACGATGTACTGCATGCGGGCAATGGAATCGGCGGCGTAGCGCGATTCGGGAAAACGCGTCACCAATTCTTTGAAGGCTTCGAATGATTGGCGGGCGGCCATTTGATCGCGCTCAGACAAATCGGGTTTCAAAATGCCCCCCAGCAAACCCAAGTCGTCATTGAAATTAATGGTGCCTTTCAGGTAAAGGGCGTAATCCAAGGCCGGGTTCACAGGGTTGAGGCGAATGAACCGATCTAACGTGGCCACGGCCAAAATGGGCTCGTTGTTTTTAAATTGCGCAAATGCCTTTTCAAGTTGTGCCTGTTGCGACAACACCGTGCCTGCAGCCCGACCCTCAAGCTTGTCGTATAGGCCAATGGCTTTTTCAAATGCACCAGCAGCCATTTCGCTTTTCGCTTCTTCGTGCAGTTTTTCAACGCTCCACCCAGCCGTGGGGTCGTCGTTTGACGCGCAGCCCACCACCAGCCACAACAGGCCCATTAAGCTTGATAATCGAAGGAATCTCAACATTCTTACACCTTGTCTAACTCATCTTCTCCATTATCGATCATGTCCAAACCCAGCCCCCCCGCTACGGAGGGCATGGCGGATGAAGATTTATTGGATGGCGCTGATCCAGAAGGGACTGAGGTTGAGTTGAGGCAAATACGCATCACCCCGGATCAACATGGAATGCGTTTTGATTTGGCTTTATCTCAAGCACTGAAGGATTTCTCTCGCAGCTTTGTGGGTCAGCTGATTGCAGACGACAAAGTGCGGCCTTTAGAGGGTTCGTCAGCTTTCAAACCATCCTCCAAAGTCAAATCTGGACAGGGGTTTGAGGTGGAGATTCGGCCCACTTTGCAAAGCCAGGCCTTTCAAGCCCAAGAGATGGCGATTGAAACCGTGTATGTGGATGAACATTTGCGTGTGATTGCCAAGCCTGCTGGATTGGTGGTGCATCCTGCACCGGGAAATTGGTCGGGTACCTTGCTCAACGGCTTATTGGCCTTGGACGCATCTTCTTGGATCACACCCAGGGCGGGCATTGTTCACCGCCTGGACAAAGACACCAGTGGATTGATGGTCATTGCGCGCAGCCGTGCCTGCATGGATGCCTTGGTGAGTTTGATATCCAAGCGTCAGGTGCACCGGCAGTATTTGGCATTGACCCACCGATCCTGGCAAGGCGGCGCGCGCGACGTTGATCTGCCAATTGGAAGAGACCCGCGCCAACGTTTGCGCATGGCAGTGGTGGATTTGTCGCGGCATCCCGGAAAAATCGCGCAAACCCACGTGGCATGTTTGGCCCGCAACGAGGATGTGAGTTTGCTTCATTGCACCTTGTCAACTGGCAGAACCCATCAAATTCGGGTTCATTTGTCCCATTTGGGGCACCCCTTGGTGGGGGACACGCTATATGGCGGAAAAACCAACGCGGACATACAACGCCAGGCTTTGCACGCGCACAAACTGGGGTTCATCCACCCCATGACCGGTGAAACATGCGAATGGCAATTGCCTTTGCCGCCAGACATTCGCCAGGCCGTTTCTGCCATGGGCCTCAGTTACAATTGATAGCGGTTTCAATGAACCTGCCATCGGCTTTTGAAAACTTACAAGCCATCTTTTTTCACGGTTTTTGCCACCACACCCCATGAACACTTCGGATGCCAAACGTGTCCTTGAAACTGCTTTGATTTGCACCCAACAGCCGATTGCGGCCAGGGAGCTGAGCGCGCTTTTTCAAGATCAGCTGGGCATGGACACGATCAAAACCTTGTTGTCAGATCTGCAACTCGACTGGGCTCAGCGTGGCGCGGAGTTGGTTCAAGTGGCCACGGGCTGGCGCTTTCAAAGCAGGCCAGAGATGAGGGTGTTTTTGGATCGCCTTCACCCTGAAAAACCGCCCAAATACTCCCGTGCCGCGATGGAAACCCTGGCCATCATTGCCTACCGTCAGCCAGCGACCCGTGGGGACATGGAGGATATTCGCGGCGTGACGATCAACTCCATGGTGATCAAACAGCTGGAAGACCGGGGTTGGGTAGAGGTCATCGGGCATCGTGAGTCGGTGGGTCGCCCTTCTTTATACGCCACCACGCGCCAGTTCTTGGATGACCTGGGTTTGTCGTCACTGGACCAATTGCCTGCTTTGGAAAGTCCGCACAACCCCTTGGACGCACTGGCCTTGCTGGAAGAAAATGGCGGTACTTTGCAACTCAGCTTGGAGAATGCAGCGCAAGTGCTTGAAGCTTCAGAAGACCAGGCGCTTCCTCCATCATGACCGATCACAACACGGGTCGCCGCTCCAAGCGCTCGCCAGCGGGCAGGGCGGAAGTGACAGCGGCCTCCGTCTCCATTCGTTTTGAAGACGTGATTTCAGGTGAATTCGACGCCGAACTCCAAACGACTTCTGATGTGCCGCAAAAGCGTGTGCTGTTGCCCCAAGCTGAAAGCCCCAAACTGCATAAATTACTGGCCCAAGCGGGCCTGGGCTCGCGGATTGAAATGGAATCCTTGATCACCCAAGGCAAGATCACCGTCAATGATGTGCCGGCCCATGTGGGGCAACGGGTGCAAGTGGGTGACCAAGTCAAGCTGTCTGGCAAGCCCTTGAAATTGAGGTTTGCTGCGCCGCCTTTGCGGGTCATTGCTTATCACAAGCCTGTGGGTGAAGTGGTCACTATGGATGACCCGCAAAACAGGCCCACAGTGTTTCGAAAGTTACCCAAGTTGTGGCAAGGCAAATGGCAAGCGGTGGGGCGACTGGACCTCAACACAGAAGGTCTTTTGCTGTTCACCAGTTCCGGCGAATTGGCCAATCAACTGATGCATCCCCGTTTCGGTTTGGAGCGCGAATACGCGGTTCGGGTCTTGGGGGCATTGAGCAATGTGGAGAAGCAAAAACTACTCGATGGCGTGACCTTGGATGATGGGCCGGCTCGCTTTGGCGCCATCCAAGATGGTGGCGGAGAAGGTGCCAATTGCTGGTATCGGGTGACCATTTCAGAGGGGCGAAATCGCGAAGTCAGGCGCATGCTGGAGTCGCTCGGACACGCGGTGAGCCGGCTGATCCGAATTCGCTATGGGGCCATGGTTCTGCCGCTAGGGCTCAAACGGGGGGCGTGGATGGAGTTGGATGAATCTGACGTTCGCGCCTTGACCCAGGCTGTGGGCGGTGTGGGGCGCATGACACACCCGACGGGTGTTTTGCCACAGCCAACCACCCGGCCATCGCGCAAAGCCGTGCCTTCTTCTGTGCACCACTTTGCGGGTTCAAATGCCACCCATGAAGGCCATGATGACACCAGCGGTTCTAAGGCTCGTCCCGCGCCGGTCACGCCCTTGATTGGTGCTGACAGTTTGAGGCGTTTGCGCAAGACCAAGCCAAGTGCGCGGAAGGGGCCCGCGGGCCTTGCCCGTCCATCTCGGTCCAAGGACCGTGCCGGGCGCTGAAAGTACAAGGCCTGAGAACAAGGCCTTCAGCACTCAGTTAAAATGCTCGTCTTATTCAGCCACTTTGGCTTTTTTTAACCTGAGAAATGTCATGTCGATTGAACGCACCCTGTCCATCATCAAACCCGATGCCGTTGCCAAAAATGTGATTGGCCAAATTTATGCCCGCTTCGAGTCTGCGGGTTTGAAAATTGTGGCTTCGCGCATGACCCATTTGTCGCTGGCTGAAGCCCAGGCCTTCTATGGCGTCCACAAAGACCGTCCTTTTTTCAAGGATTTGGTCGGTTTCATGGTTTCTGGCCCCGTGATGATTCAGGTGCTGGAAGGCGAGAATGCCATTCTCAAGAACCGCGATTTGATGGGTGCCACTGACCCTAAAAAAGCTGCTGCAGGAACCATTCGCGCAGATTTTGCTGACAGCATCGACGCCAATGCGGTGCACGGCTCAGACGGCCCAGACACGGCCAACGCCGAAATCGCTTTCTTTTTCGCGGGCATGAATACTTACTCGCGCTGAGCCATTGGCGGGTTTGCACGCGTTGGCGAACCCGTTGAAAGCCATGACGACCAATTTACTGGACTTTGATCTTCATGGCTTGCAGGCTTTTTGTGAAAGTTTGGGAGAAAAGCGTTTTCGTGCCCAGCAATTGTTTCGCTGGATCCACCAAAAAGGCGAGTTCGATTTTGATCGCATGACCGATTTGGCTGTGGGTTTTCGCCATAAGCTCAAACAACATGCGTTGATCAAAGGCTTGGAAAAGATCAGTGAGCACACCTCAGCAGATGGCACCATCAAGTGGCTTTTTTCAGTGGGGAATGGTGATGCGGTGGAGGCTGTGTACATTCCCGAATCTGACAGGGGAACCCTCTGCGTCTCCTCCCAGGCGGGTTGCGCAGTCGGTTGTCGTTTTTGTTCAACCGGGCATCAAGGCTTCAGTCGCAACCTGACCACAGCGGAAATCACCGCCCAGTTGTGGATGGCAGAACACCATTTGCGGCAAAAGTTGGGGCGCTCCGAGCGCGTGATCTCCAACGTGGTGATGATGGGCATGGGTGAGCCGCTGCAAAACTATTCAGCTCTCGTGCCCGCATTGAAAACCATGCTCGATGACCATGGTTATGGGTTGTCCAGGCGTCGCGTGACTGTCTCCACCTCTGGTGTGGTGCCCATGATGGACCGTCTTGGGCTTGACTGTCCTGTGGCCTTGGCTGTCTCATTGCACGCCCCCACTGACCCTTTGCGTGATGTATTGGTGCCGCTGAATTTGAAATACCCTTTGGCCGAATTGATGCAAGCGAGCTTGCGCTATTTGGACCATGCGCCGCGCGACTTCATCACCTTTGAATATTGCATGCTTTCAGGGGTGAATGACCAGCCTGAACATGCCCAATTGTTGATTGACCTGATTGCCAGGTCTGGTGTGAGGGGGCAAGGTTTGTCTTGCAAGCTCAACCTGATTCCGTTCAACCCCTTCCCCGCCTCAGGCTTGTTGCGATCTTCTGTTGAGGCTGTTGGGCGGTTCGCGCAGCAACTCCAGCAAGCGGGATTGGTGACCACGGTTCGCAAAACCCGCGGTGACGATATCGACGCCGCTTGTGGCCAGTTGGCTGGCGATGTGGTGGACCGCACCAAACTGGCGCAGCGAAAGTCGAACCAGCGGGTCATCCCGGTGGTGTCTTCCTCATGAATCTTCGACCCTTGACAGGCATGTGGTGGGCGGGTCTTGGGGCCGGCATTTTGTCTGCTTGTGGCTTGGGCGTGTCTCAGCGACTGGCCATGGACGGCGCCCCTGTGGGGCTGTGGACTCTGGAGCCCAAAGACGCCGTGCAACGCAACCGCGCCAAAGCACGTTTGGACTTGGCGCAGGCCTACTACGAACAGGGTCAAACCGCCATCGCCATGCAAGAAATTGCCCAGGCCCAAGCTGCCGAACCGCAATGGATTGCAGTACACAACTTAAAAGCCTTGGTGTTGGAAAAAATGGGCCAATCGGCCATGGCCAGGAACAGCTTTGAAGAGGGCCTGAGGTGGGCCCAGCGCAACCCCAGTTTGGGCGCCGAATTGGCCGATCTCCAACACAATTGGGGACTTTGGTTGTGTCAGCAGGGTCAGCCCACACAAGCCATGGCGCAGTTTCAAAGGGCCATGAACCAACCTGGGTACGCATTGCGCTACAAGACAGAATTGGCCATGTCGCGCTGTGACAGCCTGGCCAAAGGGTGACATGTTGGACCGCACCGATGCCCAAGCTTTGACCGCGGGTGCGTGGTTGCGTCAACAGCGCGAGGCTGCTGCCATCAGTTTAGAAACCTTGTCTGTGGCCATGAAAGTGCGCCCAGATCGTCTGCATGCCCTGGAATCCGACCAATTGGGCGATATGCCCGACGATCTCTTTGTTCGCAGCTTGGCCTTGGGCATATGCCGGCATTTGAAGGCCGACGAGCGGGCCTTGTTGCCCTTGTTGCCCCAGTCCCCACCGCGGGACTTGCGGGTTGGGCGCAACCAGATCCATGCAAACCCCTACAACCCCAACCGCTGGACGGGGCCCATGCTGTTTTCCCCCAAACGCTGGTCATTCAAGTGGTATGCCGTGGGTGGGGCCTTGGCTTTTTTGGTTTTGCTTTGGTTGGTTTGGCCCGTTTCTGAGGAAGCGGGATTGCCCCATGCGATGCCAGCCCCCATCGGCGCAAACAGCGCTGAGGATGCGGCGGGGTCTCCTGTCCCAGCGCCGCAAGTTCCTGTTTTAGCTACACCGCCCTTGCCCGCACCTGGGCCAGCCTCGCCCAGCTCGGGCAACATGCCTTTGGAGGCTAAGGTTGGTAAACCACCGCCATTGATTGAAAATGTGGTGATCACGCCGGTGACCCCGATGGCTTTGCAGCAAAATCCATCTCATTTGCAGACCCAAACCACCAAACCTTGAGTTGACGCCATGAAAAAACCCATCGATGTTGCGCATGCACATGTTCGCCACAGCCTGCAAGGGGAGGTCAAATGGGGCACCAAAGTGGTCACCGTGGGTGGCAATGCGCCTGTTCGCGTCCAGTCCATGACCAACACCGATACGGTGGACGTGATTGGCACTGCTATCCAGGTCAAAGAGTTGGCCACGGCCGGGTCCGAGTTGGTGCGCATCACGGTCAACACCCCTGAGGCTGCCAAAGCAGTTGCACCGATCCGTGAGCAATTGGACCGCATGGGCGTGGATGTGCCGTTGATTGGAGACTTTCATTACAACGGCCACCGCTTGCTGTCGGACCACCCAGATTGTGCCCAGGCGCTGTCCAAATACCGCATCAACCCAGGCAATGTGGGCAAAGGCGACAAACACGACAAGCAATTCACCCAAATGATCGAGGCGGCTTTGCGCTGGGACAAACCGGTGCGCATCGGTGTCAATTGGGGCAGTTTGGATCAAGAGCTTCTGGCCCGTTTGATGGATGAAAATGCCCATCGGTCCCAACCTTGGGAGGCCAAGCAGGTCATGTATGAGGCCTTGATCACTTCGGCCATTGACTCTGCCCAACTGGCCCAAAAACTGGGCATGGCGCCGCAGCAAATCATGCTCAGCTGCAAAGTCTCTGGGGTGCAAGATTTAATTT
>Ga0315899_10006143_pt1:0-10000 | contig 12929 bp, 5 predicted proteins | sample LakEriMetagenome_2_FD_203518 | JGI IMG/M metagenome (GOLD analysis project Ga0315899, IMG submission 203518) | Freshwater fungal communities from buoy surface, Lake Erie, Ohio, United States - Buoy 4 MA112 | ecosystem: Environmental > Aquatic > Freshwater > Lake | place: USA: Lake Erie...
ACTTGCATGCCTTCAGTCGCGATGAAGACATGCCATTAACTGCGAGTTTGAACGTGACGGAGAAAGTGCGGGATCGCTCTGAGCTCTTTAACATTACGCGGTTACGAAATATCACTGAGTTTAAGAGAGAGGTACAATCTCAAGTTTCGAACGGTACAACGCAATGCCGCATTGTGCAAACTCCTGTGATCAAGCCAGAAAGCTACCTGGCGGAGGAAAATGTTTTGGTTCCAGGCCCACTGATTCGTTCTTCGTCGGACGTGACCATTAATTGTGCGGAACTTGGTTACGCTCTTATCATAACTGTCACGTTTCCGCGCAAAATTTCTCCCAACAGCGCTGAACGCAGCACTGACGTTCTGCTCGTGATCAATGGTTTGAAGACACCAATTGGCGGGATGCGACCGGATGAGAACAATCTCAGATATAACTTCACGGCGCAGGCAGGTTCTGTCCCGTTGACAACTATGGACAGTGTACCATCTGTGGGAGCTTTCATCTCAAAGAAGATGGGGTTCGCGCCCCGGAAAGCAGGATGGCCGACTGCGGTGAAGATTGAATTCAGTACCGTGATGCCGTTGGAGCAAGGCGACCGAATTGACATTGACATGCCAGGATTTACAACTGAACCTTCGATTCCTTTGGAAATCCAGGACGTACAAGCATTTGATTATTCCTCCAACAAGATTCAATATGCATCTTGGGATCCGATGAAAAACATGATGAAATTGCTACTGGCCGACGATGTACCGGCTGGAAGTACTGTTATTCTAGATCTCCCTCTGACTTTGATGAATGGGCCTATTCTGTTCAGCCTGGTCCTGCCTGCGGTAGGCATCCGAGCCGATCCAGAGCAGAACGGCATTCGGATCAGTACAAACGCGGCAGCAGGTTATGTCTCGGGCCAGGCTATGGTCGTCATGTCCGTCGGCTCCTTTACGGACACAGCTGAACTTTCATACAGGGCACCGTGGACCGGTGAGACTAGCGGAATCACTTTTTCTTTCACTCCCGAGAACGGAGTAAGCGTCGGTGATGTGTTGACAATCAGTCTCCCCGGATTCACGCAAAGGCTTGGTGCTCCACTGGAGTTCTCTGTGAAATCTCAACCACAAGACGTTTTCGCACGCGGAATATGGAGCGCCTCCGCAACATCATTGGTCATGACCAGCCTAGCAACCACGCCCCAGAGAAGGCGTGTTTCGGTAACCATAGGGGAGGATGCTGAAATTCGGCTCCCTGTGAATGGACTGACCAAGAATCAAGTTTTGTTGGAGGTCACGGTGGTAAGCGATATAGAACAAATTCCGCGCACGGCAATCTCGAGGTCTCCGGCCGTCGGTACTTTCCTGCAGACTCCCCACCTACAGTTCATGCCGCTCAAAGTGAAAGTTTCCCTCCACATGCAGTTGTCGTGTGTAGCACAGATGGACATTCGCATGGGAGAATACATCTTTGTGAGCTTGCCTGCCTTTGGAGGTGCTTTGCAGCGCACGTTTGATTCGGCGACAAATGCACAATGGCGCACATATTGGAGTGGCAGTGAAACTATGACTTTGTATAATGTGTCTACCGACCATACCCTCACCGACATCGTCATTCCCAATAACACACTCGCGTTTGTGGCCACGGAAATGGTCAGCAAGGGCACGAGCATATCTGTTGTAGTACCATCGTCGTCGGGGATCAAGTTGCCAGCCGTAGGAAATTTTGCCAATCAAACGTCGTTGACGATCAGCACCAACGCCGCTGCGGGCCCAGTGCTGCCGACTGCAATAAGCAGGTCGCCTCCAGTGGGATCATTCCTGGACTCTGCGTCCCTACGGTTCACAGCGCCATGCAGGGCTTCACAGGCGTGTGAATTTGAGCTTGCATTCAATGCGAGCATGGGTTTCGTTCAGTACGACGAAATTGAGTTCCGCTTGCCGGGATTTACTGGCCCCGGCTGGTCTGGAGCGTCGACCCCAACACTTTTTCTTGATGGAGTACGAAGAGGTGCTGCGCCTGTATGGAATCGAACGATTGAAACGGTCTCCTTCAGAATCGGAAGAAATCCAGCTCCAAGGTTTTCGCGGTGGACCTTGAAGATTCCGGCAAACGCGGGTCTGTTTGTGCCAGCGAATGGTCTTCGCCGGAACGAAGAGACGTTCACAATCAAAACGAATGCAACCCTGGGCCCTGTGCTGGCGACGAGTTTATCACACGTGCAAGCTATAGGCACATTCCTTCAGTCCCCGCACCTCAGCTTCCCAGACACTTTAGTGCCGCGCGCGCCGCCACGGGTCGCCGTTGCAGGTGAGCCAGCGGCAATACGGCTTGTCTTTAGCGCTGTAATGCGTTTTGTGCCTGGAGACCATGTGACTGTAGTGCTGCCGGGATTCACTTCAACTGCATTTCGGTTCCAGAATGTCTCTTCAACTTTACCAGTTGGTGCCTTCTCGTTGCAATCGTGGTCCCCTGAGAAACTTGTCTTGGTGTGTCAAAAGGGTGTGCCTGCATTGACAGAAGTTGACATCACCATTCCAGACTCCCTTGGCATTCAACTGCCCGTGTTGGGTGTGCAAAGAAACCAAGTCGACATCACAATTGCTACTGACGCAGTCGAAGGCCCTGTTGTTCCCGTCGCCATACACCGCGTGGATCCTGTTGGATCATTCGGGCAATCTGTTGAAATTTCTTTTTCCCTGCCCAAGGCTGGTGCTGTCAGCGAAATTACTTTGCGTTTTGTGGCGTACATGGACTTGAATAATGTGACAGACAGTGTTTCCTTACTCTTGGGCGGCTTTACCGTTCCTGTCGGCAATGACGAAATTATTGGGTTGTTTAACGTGCTCGGTGAGGTGGGAGGTCTGAAATTGACGCCGCTGGCAATCATTCCTGCCGGCCAGGAGGTTGTGATCACGGTAGACACGTCCTTTGGAATCAAAATTCCTCTGCCCGGTGCTGGGCATCCAAAGTGCTGCAGTCCTGGCCCGCCAGACTGTTGTATCAGAATTAAGGCTGATGCCACAGCAGGAAGCATCGCGCTCGAGAACGTAGTCAACGTTCAGAAGGTCGGCTCTTTCAGCGACGTTGCTCTGAACTTCGAGCCTCCAAAAGTTGGCAACATAACGGCGATTTTATTCACGTTCAAGTCCATCATGAGCATCCAGGAGGGCGAGGAGATTGTGCTTACTCTGCCTGTCCTTGAATGTGATTCCGATGCCTGCGGAAGACCCATTGTCACCAAGTGGAGTATTAATCCAGTGGATGATGGCCCCAACAAGATCATGTTTGTTGCTCAGTGGGTGAACCAGACAAAGCTAGTCATGACATCAGCAACAAATATTTCTTATGGTCAAATACTGTCGTTCTCACTGGCAGCTCCGTTTGTGTTGAGATCTTCAGGCACACCAAGCAACAATGTAGAGCTGACCTTCTCAACAAACGCCAAAGCTGGAGCGATCTCTGCAACAGAAATATCTAGGTCCCCAGGCATCTTTGCCGAGGGTGCCTGGAGCTATTCAGAGTTGTCTTATAGTCCCGCTGCCGCCGGTGAGAACACACAGATTCATTTGAAGTTCAGCCCGGTGATGACTATCTTTCCGGGCACTAACTTGACGCTGAGACTGCCGGGCTTTACCAAGATGTTTCATCCCAACCCTATGCCTGCCCAGTCGTTTCAAATCGTTCTCGTCAACGGGACGAATGTTGTCATTGTGTTGCGAGCCCTCATAAGGATCGAGGCGGACACCATCGAACATGTGATTTTACCGAAGTCTCTTGGAATCAAGATTCCTTTCTTCGGACTTGAGGCAAACTCAACAAACCTCACATTGACAACAGACTCGCCGTCTGGGCCGGTGGCTCACGCCTCCATCAGACAATCACCGGCTGTGGGCTCCTTTGACGAGAGATTCCCGCCCATTTCATTCGGCGTGCCAATAGCTGACACTGCCACGGACTTGTATGTGAACATGACGCCGACCATGCCGATCTTTGCCGGCGAAAGCCTTTACATTGATCTGCCTTACTTCACGCGCGATGAATCAGTGACCATCCAGGACTCTATGGTGTTTCCGACTGGATACTTCCGCGGCATCACCTGGCAAACGTCGACGAGCAATGGAGCGCGATTGACATTTATTGCCAATCGGACCCTTGCCGCACTCTCCACGATTTATTGGTCGATTTCCTCGGTGGCAGGGATCCGGTTACCTGTCCGTGGTGTACGCAAGGATACGTCTGGCATCACCATTTCAGTGTTAGCGCGATATGGCCAGATGAATGATGTGCCCCTCACCGTGAAACATCCTGTAGGGTCGTTCTTATCTCGCGAAGACAATCAGTACACAAGTCTGACCTTCGATCCTAAGGTCGCAGGAAACCGGACGAACATTACCCTCAATTTTACGCCGCAAATGCCCATACAGCGAGGAGAAACTGTCACGATACGACTCCCTGGCTTCAGACTCGTTGACATGCACCGATTGTCGCTGCCAGTACGGTCGGATCCAGTTACAAAAATCCTTGTGGCAAACATGTCAAACCGCTCTGATTTCAATTCGAGTAATCCTGAACAGGTGGTGCGTGGGGTCCAGATCATCTTGGTCGTGAACGAAGACATTTTGGGTGATACAGGTGTGTCAGTTGTCATAGACGGCACGATTCTACCTGTAGATGGTGTTCGGGCTAACACCTCGCTGTTTACCATCGCAACCAACGCAAATCGAGGGCCCGTACTACCATCTCCGATTTCCCAGTCACAGTCGGTAGGGGCCTTTGCTTTCACGAATGTGACTTTTGACACATTCGTCAAAGCCGGTACTGTCTCGTCGCTGACATTGCAGTTTGAGGCCGAGATGATTTTGGAAGCAGGGGACACTGTATCGCTGTCGTTGATGACCTTCAGTAAGTCGGTCGGGTCTTCGCTCTTTGCGGTGGAGTCGAAACCTGTCAACAAAATTGGTGTAGCATCATGGAACGCAGCGACTTCACAAATTAGATTCGACATCAATGAGACCATTGTGCCACGCACACGCATCGAAGTCACTGTGCCGCGTGCGGTTGGAATTGTGCTTCCAATCGTCGGCTTGAGGAGTGACACTGAAGTGATTCGGATCGGCTCGACCGCCAAGGATGGCATGGTGCCCGGCGCGATTGTCCAAAAGGTTCAGCCTGTGGGTTTCTTGAGGGACACCGAGGTTGCATTCCAATTTATGGCAAAACCTTCTAATGTTTCATTCATACAGATCTTGTTTACCCCGCTGATGAAGCTGCTTGAGAATGAGACTTTGTCCATCAAGCTGCCTGGCTTTGGGTTTCCCAATCTGCACGCTGACGTGCGTTGGCCCCTGCAAGGGGGCAGGACCACCGTGGAAACTTGGGTGCCCGCGTCTGATTCGCTTGTAGTCCGAATGCCGGTACATGTGAGTGCAAACGTCAGGTGCAGTATCTTGATCCCGGCTAGCAATGGTGTGTTGATTCCATACGAGGGTGTGCGAGTGAACGACCCTGCGCTCCGCATATCGACCACCGCGGTGGATGGTCCGTCGCCGATGACTCCAATCATGAAGTCTCAGCCGGTGGGCTCATTCACAGATTCCACGAGTCTTTCGTTCTCGCCAGAAGGACGCGGGGTGGGGCGGGCAGATGGTGTGGTGTCCATTCAACTGTATTTCAGGCCAGAGATGCCCATGCAACCTTGGGATGAAATCACGCTGAAGTTGCCTAATTTCAAGGGACCTAACTATCAATCGCTTGTGGTACAGTCGCACGTTCTGGATGACAACAACGGACGCCCATCGCTGCTTGTTTCTTGGACGCAGGCAACCACAAGTCTGAGCCTCACGCTGCGGCAGGCGTTGACAGCGAAGCGAGAGTTTATTGCTTTGATACCGACAGATATGGGCATCAGCCTCCCGGCGCAGGGATTGCGAGCCAATCAGAAGGAACTGACCATTTCGACAAATGCCGCCCTGGGCCCTGTCCCAGCGACCAGCGTGGTCAGCTCCCCAGCTGTTGGTTACTTCGAAGAGACGAGCCTCGCAATTGATGCTGTATGTGATGGGAGTAGAGATACTGGACTTTCGGCGGTATTCATTCTCGTGACAGAGCTGGTGGAAGGAGACGAGGTGTCGATCAAGTTGCCTGGGTTCACCTACATCAACACCGAGTCAAGCGCTATTCCGGTTACATCCATACCAGCAGGATCAATGTCGAGCTTCGCACAATATTACCAGGGCGCCGACAATCTGCAGATCGTGTTTCGTGCGGAACAAACTGTTCTGGCGCAGCGAAAGGTAGTGGTACAGGTGCCTCCTGGGGCGGGTGTGCTGCTTCCGACCTCCGGCGTTCTGAAGAACGACCTCCGCCTGATGATTGAAACCAATGCAAAAAGTGGATACGTGCCCTTGACACCTCTTCGAAACGTCACTGCTGTGGGCGCCTTTTTCGATGCGAAAGTGGACTTCGACAAGCCGTGCCCTGGCAGACCGGCCAAGGTGATGGTGACTTTTACCGTGGAAATGCAGCTCGAAGCCAATGACCGTATTTTCCTCAATTTTACGGGATTTAGCCGCGTCGCACTGCCGCCGCGTGTAACGTCGCGCAGCATCGATCTGCTCGACGCCAGTGACAATCAATACATTCGTGAAGGTGCCATCCAGTGGTGGCCGGATGGCGCAGGAACGCTGACACTTGTCATGCGCACAACAGCACTCAAAGGCATCACATGGAAAACCGGCCGCATGGACTTTGGTCTCATCTTGCCGGATGAGCCTGAAAGTCAGCTTTACCACGTGTCTGTATCCGGCCAAGCGAACGCTGGCAACTCTTGTCAGATGCGGGCGACCCTACAGAATCTTTTCTGTCCCAAGTTGACGCCTGCTGATGTAATACTGGAGACGAGGCTTGAGTACACTCAACCGATGGCCAGCACTATTTCAGCGCTCAACCTTACCTTCAACCTTGCCTTCGACTTGAAGATTGGCGATAACATGACTTTGAATTTGCCTGGATTCTTTGTCAGGGATGAACCGGGCAAATCAGCGCTGGGCTGGGTTGAGCCACTGTGCATCAGGGCAAACGTTTCAGAATCGAATCGTCTCTGTGTCAGGCTCAAGTGGGTCCCGGATCCTGCGGCAGATTATGGAGGTTCCATTATGCTGATGGCACTCAATCCTATGCCCAAGTCTCGATTTGGCTGGCTCGAAATTCCAGACACCTTGATGATCCGGCTACCCCGCACGGGCATAATGAAGGACGAACCGAGTTTCTCATTGACTGTGAAAACGGATATGGACCCGGCACTTGCAGGTGAGGTCGAGTATACACGGCCGATCGTACACTCTGAAGCAGTGGGATTCTTTTTTTACAGTAGATTACAATTCCATCCTCGGGTCGCAGGCGAGAAGGTCAGTATAACGCTGACTTTCGAATTCGCACGCGCACTGCATCATGGCGATAGTCTTTCCGTATACCTAGAGAACTTTGGAGGGCCGAGTAAGCAGGGCATCCTGGGCTTATCGCCACAACTGACTCTCAAAGGTAGGTGGGACGAGTCTACCACAACTCTTCACCTGACAGTGGATCAGCCAGGAAGGTCGCTGGCCAAGCATGCACGGGTCTCCATCGTCATCGAAGGATCTGACTCCGGCATACGAATGCCAGACCAAACGATCTCGAAGACGACGCATCTGATTCGGACTAATGCTGTGGAAGGGCCGGTGAAGTTCACCAGCATCCAGAACACTCAGGGTGTGGTCAAATACAGGTGCTTTGAATCTGTGATTTCTATGCCAGACAGTCACGTCTGCAATGGTAACAACACTGTCAGGGTTTGTGCTGAAAAACAAGAGGACGCGGACATGTTTACAAATTTCTACGCTACGCCAGAACTTACAGCTATCACTCCGACAAGCTGTGAGGTACGGGGCCGAGAGACTTGTCAGCTTGTAGGTGCAAGCTTCAGTGGCCCGGACAAGGACAAGTGCTGTAGAGTTCGTGGCGTGAATCAGCTTGGCATGTGCACCACTGATCAGGAGTGCAAGGTGAGCACAGATCTTGGTCACTACTCGACAGAGATAGCAGTACCGCTGATCCCTACCGGCGTAGCACAAGATAGTCCACACACGGGAGTCAATGAACAATGCTGCGCATATTGCGAGAACGTTCTTGGAAGCAAGGGCAACCTCGCGATGGACCCTCCCAGGAAACCGTTTTGCAACGGTGCTGACATGCTGCTGGCAAAACAAGAGTGTGGCAAGAGCTGCAAGGGCCCTGCGCCTGCAAATCCACACGGTTGCATGGGCTACACCTTTGGTTTCGTCGAAATGGAAATCAACATCATGACTGGCGGGTCCCTTGCTACGCCAGAGGGCGCTGGAATGGACATCCCGCCGGGTGTTTGGCCGCTAAATGCCGGGCCTGCATCGGTGTCGGTGTTAGCAAATCCGCCTCCGCCTCCTCAAGAAGCGAAAGCAGTGGGAGCTGCCGTGTTCTTCGGCCCAAGCGGCACTGTGTTTCCGGAGCCGGGTATCAAGCTAGCGCTGCCCTTCGATGATTCGGCAGTTTCCGATGATGTCAAGAATGCTCTGGGCGATGGAAGCATGGAGTTCAAGGTTCACAAATTGGTTGACGGCGTGTTTGTTCCACACCCTTTCCCACCGGTGCTTGTGGTAGACCCCGTAACAGGAATCAAGACAATGACAGTTAAGACCCTGGGATTCTCAGCGTACATGACGCTCATTGTACCCGCTGCGAGGACGACCCCGGTCATTGTTCCCAACGTCACCGCACAAATTGTGCCACGTGCGCCAACACCTCCACCACTGCGGCCCGCAGTAGCGCCTGTGATTCCGACGCCAGCTCCGGGTCCCAAGCCGCAGTCAAATATTCCTGCAATCGTGGGCGGGTCGATTGGCGGAGTAATCTTCCTTTGCTGCTTGGGAACTGGTATCTACGTATTCCGCGCGCGCCAAGGTGCGCAGCTCCAGGGCAGCAAATCTAAACAGTACCGCGGCAAGCTTACAGAGTCGTTGCTGGGCGGCCATGTGGTTACAGCGTCGGACTCGTCGGCCACTCCGTCTACTGACACCACACCGCCAGGTAGCACAATGCGATTGACCAAAGCGCAGCAAAAGATTTTGCGGCCAAGAATATCCGAGATCTCGTCGTCGCTTGCTGTACAGGGCGACCTGGTCATGGCCGACGGAAGCAATCCGCCATCGTACGCGGCGTCTGAGATCGACCGCGAAGAGGTGGAGGAACGCATATTGGCTGGTGGTGGCGCGCTTTACCCCCGACCAGAGATGGACTCCCGCCCGATGCTCAACGCCGATTACGTAACAATCCAAGCAGATTTGATGATGGCCGACCCCTTTGACAGCCCCGGGCCCTCCGAATATGCGCCCTCCCTGCCGCCCTCGGACATCGACTTTGACGACGATGAACGCGCGCCAGCGCAGGTGTCATTCGAGTTTGCAAAGTCTTTGCGAAGTAAAATGGACGGTAAAGGAGCACGCAGCAACGGTAGCGGAGGATACAGCACGGGGCCCAGCGCGTACAACAGCGATGATGACGGGCCTCCCTCTGCCCGCTCAAGGAAAAGTGTCAGTATCGCACCCCAGCGGCCCGTCCTGTCGCCGACGACCTCCGCGCCAACTCGTCTCAGCAACGCACCATCCAGCGCATCCTCAGCGACTTGGACCCGTCCCGGGGGGGCATTCTCACCCCAGCGGCCCGTCCTGGAGCCGACGCCTTCCGCGCCCATGGAACCCGAAAGACCCAATCTGAACGGACCGTCGCGCCCCAACATCAATGCAGGCGCAGTGGTGGAGCAAGAGGCTATTATGGGCAGGGACCTCGGCCACAGACCTCGTATGAGCCTGGATGTTGCTGGACAGGATGATATTATTTAGAAACTAGAAATTCTGGTCGCTCGAGGAACGCGTGTTCGTGTTTGATTTTTGATCGCCGCAATGCATCGCGTTGCTGTTGGAATCGCTTTATTTGGCTTTGA
>Ga0315899_10006144_pt1 | contig 12929 bp, 7 predicted proteins | sample LakEriMetagenome_2_FD_203518 | JGI IMG/M metagenome (GOLD analysis project Ga0315899, IMG submission 203518) | Freshwater fungal communities from buoy surface, Lake Erie, Ohio, United States - Buoy 4 MA112 | ecosystem: Environmental > Aquatic > Freshwater > Lake | place: USA: Lake Erie, Ohio...
TACTGATAATGGTTGTACATCTGCAACTAGAACTGCAGTGGTTGCTACCGTGAAGTCGGTTCCAACGATTACGGCTTCTACTCCGGCTTCAATTTGCGGTACAGGTACTGCAGTTTTATCAGCCACCGCTTCTGCAGGTACATTAACTTGGTATGATGCCGCTACCACTGGAAATATAGTTGGAACTGGAACTACTTTCACTACTCCTAGCATTTCTGCAACCACCACTTATTATGTTGAAACTACCGATAATGGTTGTACATCTGCGGCCAGAACTGCAGTGGTTGCCACCGTTAAGACGGTTCCAACGATTACGGCTTTTACACCGGCTGCTAGGACTGGACCAGGAACTTTGACGCTAGGTGCAACGGCTTCTGTAGGTACTTTAACTTGGTATGATGCCGCTACCACTGGAAATATAGTTGGAACTGGAACTACTTTCACTACTCCTAGCATTTCTGCAACCACTACTTATTATGTTGAAACTACCGATAATGGTTGTACATCTGCTGCCAGAACTGCAGTGGTTGCCACCGTGAAGACGGTTCCAACGATTACGGCTTCTACTCCGGGTTCAATTTGCGGAACGGGGACTGCAGTTTTATCAGCTACTGCTTCTGCAGGTACATTAACTTGGTATGATGCCGCTACCGCTGGAAATATCGTAGGAACTGGAACTAGTTTCACTACCCCTAGTATTTCTGTGACTACTACTTACTATGTAGAAGCGGACGATAACGGAACCATATCTGCCAACAGAACTGCAGTGATTGCAACCGTGAAGACGGTTCCAACGATTACGGCTTCTACTCCGGCTGCTAGAACTGGGCCAGGAACTTTGACGCTAAGTGCCACCGCCTCTGCAGGTACGATATCTTGGTTTGCCGCTAGTAGTGGTGGGGTAGCTTTGGCTACTGGGTTAAGCTTTACTACACCTAGCATTTCTGTAACCACTACTTATTATGTTGAAACTACTGATAATGGTTGTACTTCTGCGGCCAGAACTGCAGTGATTGCTACCGTTAAACCTATTCCTACCATTACCGGAGTTACTTCTGCCGCTATTTGCGGAACGGGGACTGCAGTTTTATCAGCCACGGCTTCTGCCGGTACTTTAACTTGGTATGATGCCGCTACCGCTGGAAATATAGTTGGAACTGGAACTAGTTTCACTACCCCTAGTATTTCCGTGACTACTACTTACTATGTAGAAGCGGACGATAACGGAACCATATCTGCCAACAGAACTGCAGTGATTGCTACCGTGAAGACGGTTCCAACGATTACGGCTTCTACTCCGGCTTCAATTTGCGGAACGGGGACTGCGGTTTTATCAGCTACCGCTTCTGCAGGTACGATATCTTGGTTTGCTGCTAGTAGCGGCGGAACTGCTTTGGCTACTGGGTCAAGCTTCACTACACCTAGCATTTCTGCAACTACTACTTACTATGTTGAAACTACTGATAATGGTTGTACATCTGCTGCCAGAACTGCAGTGATTGCTACTGTGAAGACTGCTCCAACGATTACGGCTTCTACTCCGGCTGCTAGAACTGGGCCAGGAACTTTGACGCTAGGTGCATCGGCTTCTGCAGGTACGATATCTTGGTTTGCCGCTAGTAATGGTGGGGTAGCTTTGGCTACTGGGTCAAGCTTTACTACTCCTAGCATTTCTGCAACCACTACTTACTATGTTGAAACTATAGATAATGGTTGTGCCTCTACGGTTAGAACTGCAGTTATAGCAACTGTTAACTCTACCAATCCAACCGTTACCACCACTATCTCGGCTTCAATTTGCGGTCCAGGCACTGCTATTTTATCAGCTACAGCTTCTGCAGGCACTATAAACTGGTATGATGCTTTAACTGGAGGAAACTTGGTGGGTTCTGGAAATAGTTTTACAACGCCAATTATTTCCTCGAATACGTCTTATTATGCGGAGGCGAACAATAATGGAACAATATCTGTTACAAGAACCGCGGTAGTGGCAACTGTGAAAACTGTTCCGAATACACCTGTTTTAGGCTTAAATAACTTTACTTATGATAAAACGGTTAAAACAGCTTCGGTGATAGTGGGAATTGATGAAGATATCCTTTGGTATTCACAGCAATCGGGATCAACTACATCTTCAGCCCCTACGGGAATAAATGCAGGAACTTATGTGGCTTGGGCTGCGGCTAGAAATAAGATAACCAACTGCATCAGTGACAGCCGAGTTGAAGTGAAACTTATTATTTCTAAAGCTCCATTAAATATAAAAGCTGAAAACAAAGTTAAAGTTTATGGATCGCCTAATCCTAAGTTCACGTTTGTCTATTCTGGTCTTTTGCTAAATGATACGAATGTTGCATCCTTACCATCTTTAAATTCTGTTGCAATGTTAAATTCGCGAGTTGGCCTTTACGCTATTACCGCTAGCGGAGCTGCCGATCCTAATTATGAGATCAGCTATACTGCTGGACAATTAAAAATAGACAAAGCTATTCTAAAAATAATAGCAGATGATAAAACTAAAACATTTGAATCGTTAAATCCAGTATTAACATATTCTTATATTGGATTTTTAAACAATGAAACACTTGCAAGTAGTGGCTTAACTGGTAATCCTAGCCTGAGTACACTTGCAACTACAAATAGCCAGGTTGGTAGTTATGCGATTAACATTACCTCAGGAAATTTAGTATCTGAAAATTATCAATTTGCGACTATACCAGGAATACTGTCTATCAATAAAGCAAATCCAACCTTTAACTTATCTAACCAAATAACTACGCTAGGATCTGCTCCATTTAATATCGTTGCCACTACTAATAGTAGTGGGAGCATTTCTTATATAAGTAGCAATCCTACAGTAGCAACAATTAATACCGCTGGTTTGGTTACGATTGTCGGCTTAGGAGAATCCACTATAACGGCTTCGTTGGCAAGCGACAATAATTATAATGGATTAATTAAGACAGCTAAGCTTATCGTCAATGATCAAGCTCCAAGTAATTTTAGCTATAATCCATCGTCTATTGCAGTTTCCTACGCTACTGGTATTAGCCCGCTAAAACCAATCATATCTGGTGGATTGGTAGAGAGCTATTCTATTAGTCCCACTTTACCAGCTGGATTATCTTTTAATTCAACAACAGGAATTATTTCGGGGTCAGTCAACACTCGGGTTAATGGAAAGATAATTTATACCATAACAGCGATAAATAGTGGAGGAAGTGCAACTACAACATTTACAATTAATTTTAACTCGGCTCCAAGTGAACTAAATCTCAATAAGTCTAATTTATTTGAAGCAAATAACATTGGAGACCTTATTGGATTCCTTAATGCTGTTGATGATGATAAAAACGACAGTCATTACTATGAGTTTGTGTCTGGAGCAGGGGATACCGATAATACTAATTTCAGGATCTCTTCTAATCAACTCAGAGCTAATACAATATTCAATTTTAGTACAAAAAATAAATATTTCGTCCGAATAAAATGCATAGATAGTGGTGGCTTGAGCTTTGAAAAAGAATTCTTGATTTCAATTAGTCAAACACCTACTATTACAGGTACTGGTAATGAACTTGGCTCGAAAACATTTATCCCAGCTAGCCCAAATCCAGAGATAAGTAAAGGGTTTTCTTCCCAATTAAATGTGACAGGGTCAGATTTGGTTAGTTATTCATGGAGTCCATCTACAGGATTAAGCGCGACAAATATCGCAAATCCGATTGCTTCGCCAGAATACACTACAAATTATGCTGTTACAGTAACAAATAGATACGGCAGTAGCACAACTAAATATATTACTATTGTGGTAAATGAGGACTATTTTATCACACCACATAATATTCTTACCCCAAATGGTGATGGTGAAAATGATATCTGGATAATAGAAAATATTAATAGTTACCCAGACAATGATGTAGTGATATTCGATATAATAGGAAATGTATTATTCAAGACTAAAAATTATAAGAATGATTGGAATGGTACCAATAGCAATCAGCCATTAAGCGATGGTACATACTACTATATAATTAGAATTGGAAATTCTACAAAAAAGGGATTTATCACCATAATAAAATAATAGAATTTAGGAATACCGGCACCGGTTTTAAGCTAATTTTTTAAAGGGGTTATTACTTCTTGACTCTGATTTATTTTTATGGCTTAGAATAGTTTTCTATTATACCATTGTGTATAATCGCAAGACTACCCTGATTAGAGGCATGTGGATGCGAATTGCGGTCTGATGGTTCGCCATGTGTAGCCCTAAAGAGTACGGTCCAAATCTATAGCTAATTGCAGGTTTTTACCTTCTAATAAACGATTTAGATTACTACATGCTCACAAGCGCCACTCCGGCACTGTCAGATTCTCTATGCTCAAGTCTTTGGAGTCACTTGTAATTATAGGCTAGGCATCACGATGTGTGATGTAAGCAAAAATTACACACAGATTTATAATTTAATCTAAGTAAACTAATACTTTGCGGTAAGTAAATATGAATTTGATGGGGCTTAATTAATTTTGCTGTATATAATTCTAAGCTTCATTTGATAGCTCAATCCTGATTTTCCACTTCCAAGTATAGACCCGCCTGCAGTACTTCCTGAAACTACCGGACCAACCGATCGATTGTAATCGGCATTGACTGGCGCAATAAAGGTGTCGTATTGTTTTAACTTACCTTTTAGGATATCCTGTATATAGCTTGTGATTTGAAATTTGTATTGATTTTTATTTGAGTCATAAAAACCGCCAAAATCAGCATCAGTTAAAGAAAATGCTGCTTCTGAGCTAAAATCAGGTATGAATTGTCTCTGATTTGCAATGTCAGTGCGGTACATGATTAGTCTCGAAGCGGGTTTAAATCCGTCTGATCTGCCAATAACAGATACAATTAACTCTGCTTTGTTGATGGTAATATTTCCAAGATTTTTTAGTTTCTCAATATGGGGAAAGCGAATCTTTGTGCGAAGTCCTGCCAATCCTTGAACATAAGTAATATTCTGTTGGCTAGTACTATTCAAATTTGCAGGTATAGCGGTACCGGTGTAGTCATGTTTAAAGTCGGCGATTACAGGTAACGAGTTATTGACAATCGGAAATTTGTGCAATACTGTATCAGTTGTCGCCCCATTTTGACTTTTATAATAAATTTCCAGTTTGCTCGAGTCGGTTAGATTGAAGAATGCTATCCCCCCCGGACCTGTACTCTGTGCTTTATTAATGGTGAGATAAAATCCTTTGACTGCTTTGTTTAGGAGGTCATTGCTACTTAAAGTAGTGGTGCTGGCATTAAGAAAGTTTGTAGTAACAAAATTTGAATTGATTGGAATTCGCATTTGGGGTGGCTTACTTACTGTTTTATCTGGCTTCCCTGTCACAATTTCATTGATTCGTACGCTGTCCCTGATACTAAATCTAAGTCTCCTACTACCAATTACAGTAGATGCATAGCTTTGAGGCTGCGTATTATAATATTGAACGGAGGTACTTAATGGATTATTTAGCTGATGAACATCAACTTGAAAATTCGATGTGCTATCACCGTAAAATTCTTTAGCATAATAGAGAACCAGAACTGCTGAATCTAATACCGGGGATGTTCCGAAAGAAAGCCCGGGAGGATCCATAGTCAGGGACATTGCAATATTCGCAGTTGTTTTTCCGAAAATGGGATCAATAAAATGCCCAAGAGGATACTTAGATAAGGTATTGGTAACCATGGTATCATCCTTTGCCGTGAAGGATACTAAAGTTATTGTATCTGTAAAAGTACCCGTAACTGCCGTAGAAGGGTCAACCTCAAGTCCGATAGAATCTGTGTTCTGGCAGCTACTTAAAATAAAAAGACTTATCAACAAGGTTAATAAGTCTAGTTTGTATAATTTCATCCGTATTACATTAAATTTTAAAAGCTTGCAGACTCTTTACAATTCCAGGTAATTCCTCCTTATTTTTATTTGGTCTGCTTGTTTACGATTAAACTAATGAAACTAATTCCTCAGTAACAATTTCTTCGTAAAGGTTGTAATAATTTTCGTAATCTGCAGTGGAATGGAATTCTAAAAGCGGTTTATTGGATTTTTTAACAAACTTTAACACTTCTTCGTTAATATTTTCACACGCACATACCACCGCATCAGAATAGGAGATTGCTCCAAGATTCAAAGCTGTATTAGTGGCACGAGAATAAATATCAGTATGATCTGCATTCATTCCATTCATAATTGCTTTGGTAGCAAATTCAGAACTAAGTGAATTATCAAAATTATCATCATATACAGAGTAAACAACTTTTGCGTTTTTAAAAGCTGGATCATCTTTATATAAAGTTTTTAAATAAGCAGGTACAAGTGCGCTCATCCAGCCATGACAATGAACTACATCAGGAGACCAGCCCAATTTTTTTACAGTTTCTAGAGCTCCTTTACAGAAAAATATGGTTCTTTCATCGTTGTCGGCATAGAACTTATTGTTGTTATCTGTAAAGACATGCTTTCTCTGAAAGTATTCTTCATTATCAAGGAAATAAACCTGCATTCTGGCAGAAGGAATAGAGGCAACCTTTATAATTAATGGATTGTCATTATCATTTATCATGATATTCATACCTGAAAGCCGGATTACTTCATGTAATCTGTTGCGTCGTTCGTTAATATTGCCGAAACGTGGCATTAGAATCCGGATTTCAAATCCCTTATCCTGCATCGCCTGAGGCAAGTGGCGGGTAATTTCGGAAATTTTGGTAAGTTCAAGGAAAGGCGACATCTCATGCGTAATAAAAAGAATCTTCGTTTTTGCCATCTCCGGTCTGATTAATTTAAGTGTAAGAAATTTTTCGAACCACAAATGTAAGCATTATCTTATAAAATATCAATGAATTAGGTAAGTTGTTTTGGTTGTGTTTAACTAAATAACCATTTTTGACTGCATTTAAATCAAATTGTAATTTGAAAATCTTTAATAAAAGGGAAGATATACACCATCATCTGAATAATTTAAGGTCAGCAGGTAAATCCATTGGATTTGTTCCGACTATGGGTGCATTGCATGCAGGCCATCTATCCTTAATAGAGGCAGCCCGCAACAAGACTGATGTGGTAGTTTGCAGTATTTTTGTAAATCCAACCCAGTTTAATGATAAAAAAGATTTAGAGAATTATCCGAGGACATTAGAGGACGATCTCGAAAAATTGAGAGCTTTTAAGTGCGATATATTGTTTTTGCCAGAAGTAGAAGAAATGTATAATAGTTCGGAAATCTGGAAAATCAGTCTGGGTGATCTGGATAAGATACTTGAAGGAAAAATAAGACCGGGTCATTATCAGGGGGTGACGCAAATCGTAAACAAATTGTTTGATACGCTAAAACCAGACTTTGCTTTTTTTGGCCAAAAAGATTACCAGCAGGTAATGGTAATTTCCCATATGGTGAGAAAGATGAAGATCGATGTCAAAATTGTTGTTTGTCCCATCATCAGAGAAATGGATGGTTTGGCAATGAGTTCCAGGAATGTTTATCTCTCACCCGAAGAAAGAATCCAGTCGCTTGCATTATACCATGCGTTAACATTGGCTCAAAACTTATTCGAAACGCAATCTATTGTTGAGACAAAAAAAAGGGTAAGATCTTTTCTTGATTCATGCCCTGGAATAGAGACCGAATATTTTGAAATTTTTAATGCCCGTACATTTAAGCCTCTCAACTCAAAGAACTCAGAAGTAACCATCGCTCTGATAGCAGCCAAAATTGGGAAAATCAGGATCATAGATAATATGTACCTGAATAAAGGAAATTCACATTGAGAATTTTACCAAAAAATTGGGTCAGATATCTAATTGTTCTGACACTTGGAATTTTATTGCTTTACTTAGCTTTTAAAGGGCAAGACCTCAACAAAATGATTTCTGATTTACAGAAGGCGAATTTTGAATGGGTAATTCTTTCCATCATAATAATTTTGATAGCTCATTTTCTCAGAGCATACAGATGGAATTTGATGATCGGCTCGCTTGGTCATGGTATACCTTCTTTAATGAAGACTTTTCATGCGTTAATTATGGGATATCTTGCCAATCTGGCTTTCCCGCGCATGGGGGAGTTGGCGAGGTGCACAGCGCTAAATAAATCTGACAAAATTCCTGTAACAAAGCTTTTAGGTACAGTGATTGCAGAACGTGTAGTTGATTTACTGATACTGGGTTTAATATTTTTACTCGCTATTTTGTTAGAGTTTAAATCATTATCTGGATTTTTAAACGAGCATGTACTGAGCAAGTTTAGTGGTAGGATAGGAGAGATTATCTTGATTATGTTAGGATTAATTCTCCTTTCTGTGAGTAGTACCTTCTTAGTAATTATGATTAAAAAAAGAAAATGGGGATTCACCGAGCGTATCTTTCATTTTTTTTCAGGTATGAAAGCAGGAATTCTAACTTTAAAAAGAATGGATAATAAAGCAGGATTTCTGCTCAGTTCGGTATTGATATGGGTGCTCTACGGACTTTCTTCATACTTCTGTTTTTTTGCTCTGAACGCTACTTCATCTCTGGGCCCGGGAGCCGCTCTCTCAACTTTAGTATTTGGAAGTCTTGCAATGATTGCTCCAGTGCAGGGAGGAATAGGCGCATTTCACTGGATGGTCTCAGAGGGTTTGCTAGCATATGGTATATCCAAAACTGATGGACTTTCTTACGCGTTGTTAGTTCATACAAGTCAAACAATAATTATCCTTTTTATTGGTTCATTAAGTTTAATTTTGTTTCTAAAGGAATCTAATCGTAAACAATCCAATGAGTAGGCTAGAAAACATTAAAAATAAGATCTATACTCAGGCAGACTTAAAGGCCATACTGAATGTTTGGCGTTTGCTCGAAAAGAAAATAGTTTTTACAAATGGATGCTTTGATCTTTTACATCTGGGGCACATAGATTATTTGTCAAAGGCGGCTGATATGGGAGATAAACTAGTTATCGGACTAAATTCTGATGCTTCTGTTGCAGCCTTGAAGGGTGCTGGCAGACCTATTTCTGATCAAATTTCCAGGTCAGTATTGCTGGCTTCATTTTCCTTTGTGGATGCAGTTGTTCTATTTGATGACCCTACTCCGATTCAGCTTATCGAATGGGTTAGGCCAGATGTTCTTGTTAAAGGCGCTGATTATACCATTGATAAGATTGCTGGTGCCGAAATGGTAATGCAGTATGGTGGATTGGTAAAGACTATCGATTTTTTAAATGGCTATTCTACCAGCCTTATTGAGAAAAAGATAAAATCCAATCCTTAATTATCAATTGAGTATCATAATTCAAAAAAATAAGGTGGTTTCCTTGATCCTGGCTATAATTATCACAAATATTTCTTAATATTAGCGTTAGACCAATTACTGATTACGCCTAAAGATTTTTTTAGGTTAAAAACCATTTAGTATGTTTTTTGAATTTACGGAAGAGCAGCTGATGATTCAGCAAGCAGCCAGAGATTTTGCTATATCAGAGTTAAAGCCTGGTGTAATAGAAAGGGATGAACACCAAAAGTTCCCACATGAACAGATCAAGAAACTAGGAGAGCTTGGTTTCATGGGTATGATGGTTGATCCAAAGTATAATGGATCTGGTCTGGATACTATTTCCTATGTACTGGCTATGGAAGAGCTCTCGAAAATAGATGCTTCTGCTTCCGTTGTAGTTTCTGTTAATAATTCATTGGTCTGTTTCGGACTTGAGAAATATGGTTCTGACTTTCAAAAGGAAAAATATTTGAAACCGCTTGCATCCGGAGAAAAATTAGGTGCTTTTTGCCTTTCTGAGCCCGAAGCAGGATCTGATGCGACTTCACAGCAAACCAGCGCAATTGATATGGGGGATTATTACCTTTTGAATGGTACTAAAAACTGGATCACGAATGGCGGAAATGCATCTACCTACCTGGTTATAGCCCAAACCAATCCCGCACAACGGCATAAGGGAATCAACGCTTTAATTGTTGAAAAAGGTATGGCAGGTTTCACAATTGGCCCTAAAGAAAATAAACTTGGAATACGTGCATCTGACACCCATTCTCTAATGTTCACGGATGTAAAAGTTCCTAAGGAAAATCGTATCGGCGAAGAGGGATTTGGATTTTCTTTTGCTATGAAAACACTGGATGGTGGTCGGATAGGAATTGCCGCACAAGCTCTCGGAATAGCTTCGGGGGCATATGAGCTGGCTTTGCAATATTCCAAAGAACGTCGGACATTCGGAAAACCAATTTCGTCACATCAGGCAATTCAGTTTAAACTTGCAGATATGGCTACTGAAATTGAAGCTGCCAGAATGCTATGCTTAAAAGCTGCCTGGTTAAAAGACAAAGGACTACCCTATGCCCTAGCAAGCTCAATGGCTAAGCTTTTTGCCTCGCAGGTAGCAATGAAAACCACTATAGAAGCAGTACAAATTCATGGGGGTTATGGATTTGTTAAAGAATTTCACGTTGAACGACTGATGCGGGATGCAAAGATTACCCAAATTTATGAAGGAACATCTGAAATTCAACGTATTGTGATCGCACGTGAGATTTTAAAATAGTTAGACAGGTTTATTCTATGAACAATTACTTCAAAATTCTAGTATACTTTTTTGTAATCAGCTGCTTTTGGGCTTGTCGGGATAACTACGATAATCAATTAAATACAGGAATCTGGCGAGCTACCCTGAAGACCTCCTCGGGTGCCGAAATACCTTTTAATTTTGAAGTAAGCGATTCAGCAAATCATAAATTTTTGGATGTTTTAAATGGAGATGAAAGATTCAGAGTGAATGAAATATCAGAAGTTTCAGACTCCATAGTTATTCAGATGCCTCTCTTTGATTCTAAGATTATGGCAAAAATCGAGAATGGGTCTTTAAGCGGAAAATGGATTAAAAATTTTGCAGATAGTAGTGAAGTAATGAATATAGAGGCCAAAAAAGGGCCTTCATGGAGATTTTTCAAGACAAAAACGAAGTCTGAATTTGTTGTGACAGGCCGTTGGTCTGTTACCTTTCAGGATGCAAAGACCGGTAAGTCTGTTGCTGCCATTGGTGAATTTATACAGCAGGAAGGCCGTCTTCTTGGTACTTTTTTGACCAGTACAGGCGATTACCGCTTTCTTGAAGGAACTGTTGCAGGTAATAAATTTTATCTGTCATGTTTCGATGGCAGTCACGCCTTTCTGTTTACAGGTAAATTGTTGGATAATAACACTATAGTGGATGGGAGTTTTTATTCCGGACTTTCTGCTGTTCAAACATGGACTGCTAAGCGGGATGAAAAAGCACTCCTTCCTGATGCTTATACCATAACATCTCTGAAGGATGGATTTGATTCTATAGATTTTTCTTTTCCTGATCTGAATGGTAAAAAGGTATCTCTGTCTGATTCAAAATTTAAAAATAAAGTTGTTTTGGTGCAATTTTTTGGATCATGGTGTCCAAATTGTATGGATGAAACTGCCTATTTAGTTCCATTCTATAAAAAGTACCGTGAAAAAGGGCTTGAAATTGTTGCTCTGGCTTATGAACGTACTTCTGATTATGAACGTTCAAAACAAAATGTTTTACGATTACGCAAAAGGTTTGGCGTTCCATATGACATGTTGATTACCGGATATACCAATGACAAAGCTGAAGTGGCTAAAAGTTTACCAATGTTAAAGAGTTTTATGGGCTTTCCAACATTGATTATTATCGATAAAAACGGTAAGGTGAGAAAAATACATACCGGTTTCAGCGGACCAGGTACTGGGGTTCATTATGCTGAATTTAAAAATGAATTCGAAAAAACAATTGATAATTTATTACTTGAGTAACATGGAAATCTGTCTCACTAATAGCAATAGAAAAGCGTCTGCAATTCACGGAATCCTGTTAAAACAGCATTAAAAAACCAATACTTAAGTATTAAAACTCCAAATTCACCAGAAAAGAAATTCCTGCTTATGAAAATAAGATATATGCTCTATCCTTTGCTCGTTTCCATAGTACTCATCATGGCATGCTCTGCTCCAAGGATGGTTAATCTGGATCCTGTTACTTTGGTTGAAAATGCAAAAGGCTCAGTGGTTTACAGGGGAAGTTATACCAAGAATATAGATATCATCAATACGCGACTTGATCTAAGTTTTGATTGGGATAGTGCCCATGTGATCGGAAAGGCTACCATTTTTGCAAAGCCTTATTTCTATCCATCTGATCAGCTGGTTTTGAATGCCAATGGCTTTCGTTTGAATTCCGTTTCATTGATCAAAAAGGATGATAAAATACCTTTGAGGTATATTTACGATGGTAAGCTTCTGAAGATCAGTCTGGATAAAAGCTACACAAGAGATCAGAATTTCACAATCTTTATCGACTATGTAGCAATGCCAAATAAATTGAAAATTGGTGAGGATATAGCCTCTGCCGGTGATCGGGGAATTTATTTTATAAATAGAGATGGTAAGGACAAAGGTAAACCAAGGCAAATCTGGACACAGGGAGAAACTGAATGTAATTCGAACTGGTTTCCTACCATAAACGGTACACAGCAAAAGATGACTCAGGAATTAAATATTACAGTTCCTAATGAGTTTGTTAGCCTTTCTAATGGTACTCTGGAGATTTCAACTTTGAATGGTGACGGTACTCGTACAGACAGTTGGAGGCAGGAGCAACCACATTCTACATATTTGACTATGCTTACAGTTGGAGACTTCGTAATTACCAAAGATCATTGGCGGGACAAGGAATTGAGTTATTACACTGAACCCGAATATGCATCTAATGCTAAAATGGTGTTTGGCAAAACCCCTGAAATGATGGAGTTTTTTTCAAATAAGTTGGGCATTGAATATCCCTGGGATAAATACTCCCAGATTGTAGTCAGGGATTTTGTGAGCGGAGCCATGGAAAATACTACCGCT
>Ga0315899_10006145_pt1 | contig 12929 bp, 14 predicted proteins | sample LakEriMetagenome_2_FD_203518 | JGI IMG/M metagenome (GOLD analysis project Ga0315899, IMG submission 203518) | Freshwater fungal communities from buoy surface, Lake Erie, Ohio, United States - Buoy 4 MA112 | ecosystem: Environmental > Aquatic > Freshwater > Lake | place: USA: Lake Erie, Ohio...
AGAGCCAATAATGTGAATGAATGACATCGTAGTTTTCTTTTTTCATGATCTGCAAAAATGCTCTAGACAATCCTGCGATGTGTGCAGGTAGTTGCTCTTTTGTTAACTGACCATGGCCACAATCAAAATGTCTAACGCGCACCCCAGGTGAGATCTCAACGATCTCTGGTGCAGCTGCATCTGTTCTACGGGTAAAGATATCTACGCTGACTCCCATTGCAGCCATGCGTTGGGCCGATTCAACAACGTAAATGTTCATGCCACCTGCATCGCCAATACCTGCTTGATCCAGAGGCGATGTGTGCACCATTAACGTTGCTATACGGCCATTCATAGGATTTAAGGGTACGCGTACTTACAGCGTTGCGCGAATGAGGCCAATTTCAACGCCCCCACCATAGACATTTTCAGTTTTTTCCTGCGCATCAAAGCCCCAGCGCTTAATTAACGCCCCTGAAATTGCTGGCATTGCTCGCATACTTCCATCGCTAATTTTGATTGCAAAACTGCGGCCATCAGATAACGATGCAATATTAACTGCCTCTGCCCCATCTTTCATAAACAAACCTTCAACGTTTTGCATCATGTAAGTAGCAAGACGACCTGGACCAGAGACCATTTCCGGATTGCTCCGACAGGCGTTAATTACTCTTTGATGAATGGGATCAACGCTCAGTGTTAGGTTTTGTATCGCGCGCGCTAAACCAATGAGTGAGAATAAAAACAGCGGAGCGCCACATCCATCCACACTTGTTAACGCCACTGGTTCACCGCTCATTGTTTCTACTTCTTTTTTGATCGCCTGCTGAAGCGGATGTGTTGGATCCAAATAGTTTTGCGTTGGCCAGCCATTAATCACGCAGGTAAAAAGCATTCCTGAATGCTTACCGCTGCAGTTCATTGCAAGCCTGGTTGCATCTTGTGTTCTTCGAAGTTCTTCATCTAGCGGGCGATCGATCATGCACTGCAACGCATTCTGATCTAAACCTGCTTTAGCCAAAATCTCTAGCGCACCGTTTTGATGCATAGATGTTCCGGCGTGAGATGAGCAGACAAGTGCTAACAAACGTGGTTCAAGATCTAGACCTGCGCGCACCATGGCAGATGCTTGGATTGATTTAAGAGATGAGCGTGAATAAACATTTAACGTGGGATCACCTTTTTGAAAGTTAATTGATCCATCAGCGTTTAAAACAACTACGTGGCCGGCATGAACAGATTCGACAACACCGCTTCGCGTTAACTCTGCTAGAACTTCTCCCAGCATTGGTTAGTCGCTCTGGCGTTCAAGGGATGACCAAATGTGAGCTTGTAGTTCCTTGCCTTCAGCCGCCATGTCATATGCAAAGAAAAGTTCGCCGGCAACAAGGCCGTATAGACGAATTCCCTCTGAAACAATTTTGGCTGAAGGTGCTGCATAGCCACGATCTAGAACTAATTGAATCTTTGGCCCGTCATATGTTCCGACCCAGCCTTCACTAATTCCTGTGTTGTGGGCGATAACAACTTCTAAAATATTATTTGGTTGCACGCGCCAAAAACCTACCTCTGATGCAGCAGGTCTTACGATTTCACCATCGGCATCGATAATCCAAGAACGTGAAAAGTAATTGAGAAAATTGCGTCCATCATGGTTAAAAACAACTTCTTGTGCAAACTCAAATGGTTCGATATTTGGATATTCACCACGACCTTTGCCGCGCCATGTGCCCACCATCCAGGCCAATGGATTTAACTCTTGATGTAAACCTTCAGGGATTTGAAAAACCATTACGGATTTTGCCTCCAGTTACTTCTACGTCGCGCTTTAGATTGGCGACCGGTGAGTGCAAAGACGATCAGCGCCACACCCATAGCAATTGCTGTTAAGGCAAGGACCACAGATGTAAACAACTCCATGGTTTAAGGATAGCGGTTAAACAATCACCTGCTGTGAGGCCGGGATGCCATCGATTGTTAGCGTTGCATCTGTTGGCGTATTCCGTTTAACAATTGCCAAAGCTATTGTGCCAAGTTCGTGGTGACGGGCAACGGTGCCGATGAACCCAACTTTAACGCCATCATTTTCTATCGCAGTTCCTGTGGCAGGAAAACCAACATCACTTCCATCTAAATGCAACATGACAATGCGACGTGGTGGATTGCCCAAGTTATAAATCTTGGCAACTGTTTCTTGACCCCTATAACAACCCTTTTTCATATGGACGGCGCCATGTAATACACCGATCTCATTTGGAATCGACTTGTGATCTGTTTCAAATCCAATGCGTGGTCGCCCCGCGGCAACCCGTTCTGCATCCAGCGCCCATGTGCCAACTTGTGTTGCAACGCCGCCAAAAGTCTTTTTCATCTCTTCAACTTCTGCCCGTGGTACTAATGCAAATGGTCCGCCAATTTCATTGGGCATTCCGGGCGCGCGAAGAACTGCGTACTCACTGCTGGCATCACGCACATCTACACGCAACATAAACTTCATCTTTGTTAAGTACTCAACGAGCTGATCTATATAGCCTGGATTTAAGACAAGAAACGTTGTATCGCCATCATCGACAATGTTAAATTGAAACTCAATATGCCCGCGTGCATCCAAGATCATGTTTGATTTCCAGTCACCCGGTGCTAAATCGCTAACAAACTGAGTTGTTAGATCATGTAACCACTGCAAACGATCTGCCCCAGATACAGCAACAATGTTGTAGTGAGAAAGATCTGCCCACGCAGTTCCGGCCTCTAAAGCGCGTTGTTCTTTAACAGGTTCACCGAAATGCCATACAGCGCCTTTATCGGGACCATCTTCAACTAGAACTGCGCTCATGTGCTTAATCTACCGCCTAGGCGCAACAAAGGATGAAGCGAACTTATTTTGATACAGGTTTTACGCACGCAGCACAGGTGCCATAAATTGCAAAGTGAGTCACATCGGTCTTAAAGCCGAAATCATCAGCTAGTGCGTTTACAAAGTTTGCAGCCGTATCAATAGGTGCATCACCAACAGATCCGCATGTTCCACAGACAAGATGTAAATGCGTTAACTCTTCTGCTGCATGATAGGTAGCACCACCATGGCCTAAGTGTGTGTGCTGGACCAGACCTACGTTTTCTAATGTTTCTAAATTGCGATAGACCGTAGAAAGATTAATTCCAGGATGAGTTGAACGAACTTTTTCTGCAACCTCTTCAGGCGTTGCATGGCCAAGGGAGCGAACAGCAGACAGAACTAGTTCGCGCTGAGGTGTAAGGCGTAATCCTTTTTCATGGAGTTCATGCTTTTCGGCCATGCGAGAACTCTACCCTCTTACTTTGAACGAGCTCGAAGTAAGAGGAGGTAGATTTCACAGCCAAGGCAGAAATTAAAGGCGGCGTTTAAAAACGCTGCCGCTAATGCAAAGGCCACAGCGATCGTAAAGACCACATCAAGGCCGGCAAAGGAACCAACTGCTGCTGTTAGTGCAAAAAGCAATCCAACAGTTTGTGCAAACTGTGGTGGGCGCACATCTTCTGTGGCTCCTGCTTTTTTCAATCGTGGCTTCACAAGTTTCTTAAATATAAATGCATACGGCGTGAACTGAGGTCCTTTGAACGCACCAATTGCAAAAACAATAGCTTGTGCAACGATTACCCAAACGTTGTTTGTGGCTAGCGCTGTTGCCAAGACAATGCTTGTGATGACAGCGCCAAATCGTGGACCGCGTGCATCAATAATCACTGGTGATGCCTTTAAAGTATTTGTCTCTTGAACCATTTGTTTTCCTTTGCTCGTTGGATTAATTGTTAGATGAAGAAACAATTAAGCAAGACACAAAGATGCAGCAAGGCGGCCGTAATCAATGACGCGACGCTTGGTAGCTGCTAACAACATGGCTTAATGGTAAATGCAGGGCTGACTTATTGCGAATTGCAAATAACTTGCAACTATCTGATCGCACCGATGGCTGTAAGCACCTGCGCACGCTTAGGAGCGCCCATTGCCCGGCCAACTTCGTTGCCTTTTCTATCTACAAACAACGTTGTCGGGGTGCTTCGAATATCTAATGTGCGCACGAGTTCTAACTGGTCTTCGGCATCGATCTCTACATATTTCACATCGTCCATGGTGGCTGTGACATCACTGATCAATGCTCTTGTTGCACGACATGGCGTGCAAAAGGCTGAAGAGAACTGAACCACTGTTACCCGAGGGCCTAGCTCTGCGCCAATCATCTGGGCAGTAATCAGCCCAGCCTTTTTCGCGCGCCCCTTAACAACAACGCGTCCGCGCGTGCGCTGATACCAAATGCCATAGGCAGTACTGGCAATTAACACCAGAGCGATTGGAAGCAATGAATTCACGGGAGTAGTCTGTACCAATGGCGAAGGTTCTGCTACTTACGAACACACTTGGCGCTAGCGCAGAAGTGCTTCCAGCACTGGGCTTGTTGCAACACCAAGTGCGAATCTTGCCTGCCGAAGCAAGTGTGCTTATTGATGTTCCAGATTTTGATGTTTTATTTATCGATGCTCGCCGTGAACTTCCGGCAGCTAAATCTTTAACAAAGCTTTTAACAACTACTGGTGTTGGTTGCCCAATCGTTGCAATTACAACAGAAGGTGGCTTAACTGCAATTAACGCTGACTGGGGTATTGATGATGTCATCTTAGATACAGCAGGGCCGGCAGAGGTGGACACAAGAATTCGCATGGTTCTTGGCAAGCATGCAATCGAACTCGTTGCATCAGATCCTTATAACGGTGAGATTCGGGTTGGTGAGATCTCTATTGATGAAGCTAGCTACACAGCCCGCCTTAGAGGAGATGCTTTAGATTTAACTTTTAAAGAGTTTGAACTGTTGAAGTATTTAGCCCAACATCCAGGTCGAGTATTTACTCGCGCACAGTTATTGCAAGAGATCTGGGGATATGACTACTTTGGTGGCACTCGCACCGTAGATGTTCACGTGCGAAGACTCAGATCAAAGCTTGGTCCAGAGTTTGAAGCGATTATTGGAACGGTAAGAAACGTTGGTTATCGATTTACAGTTTCAGGTAAAGAAGTTAATTCACAAGAACACGTGTAACAATGCGGCATATTTTAAAGCTACATCGTGACTTAGATGTGCATGCTCTGCCTCACCCAGTCTATGAATTTAAAATTGAAACATTTAACATCGACCGCCACAAGCAAGAGTGGCTAGACCTAAACAACTTGATCTTTTCTCATCACCCAGATCAAGGTAACTGGGCGATGGAGGATTTAGAAAACCGAATGAGTGAGCCCTGGTTTGATCCTCATGGTTTCTTTCTTGCAACATTTAACGGAATGATTAATGGCTTTGTCTGGACCAAAATCCACAAAGACCTAACAAATCAAGATCCAGTTGGTGAGCTATATGTTGTGGGAACCCACCCAGATTATTCGGGTAAGGGAATTGCCCGCGCGCTATCTATTGCCTCCATTAACTACTTTGTTAACAAAGGTCTGAAGCACTCCATTTTGTATGTCGATGCAGATAATGAAAAGGGTTTAAAGCTCTATAGCTCCCTAGGCTTTAACTAGATCTGCACACATAGCTTTAAATGCCTTTGTGTGGGCATCAACATCTGCAGTTGTTGTGTCAGGACACATCAAAGCCATGTTGTGAAAAGGTGTAATTAAAAAGCCATCGTTTAGCATGCGCAGGTGTATGTACTGCTCTAATTCAAAGTCTCCGGCGTTATTGGCATCTGCCCCCGTTACCGGCGCGCTTTGGCCAAATATGTACTCGGCGCGCGCTCCCAAGCGATTACAGCTCCATGGCAGATCAAACTCATCTATTGCCGCGTCCACTCCATCTGCCCAGCGCGAACCAAGTTGGATCATGTGGTCAAAGTTTTTCTGGGTTAAAACCTGCGTCAGCGTTGCACGCATAGATGCAAGAGATAAAGCGTTGCCAGCTAATGTTCCACCGACGCCGCCGGTATCAATGATCTCTAACTCCACCATCGACTTGATCTTCTCGGCAATTTCTTTTGTCATGCCAAATGTTCCAGTAGGGATTCCCCCACCGATTGCTTTACCGATGGTTAGAAAATCAGGCTTTAGCCCTCTATCTGCTGTCATGCCACCAGGGCCCACAGAGATTGTGTGAGTCTCATCGATAATCAAAATAACACCATTCTTTTTAGCAAGTGCTGCAACTGCCTCTAAATAACCAGCCTGAGGTAAAACTATTCCTACGTTAGTCATGGCAGGCTCCATCAAAATCGCTGCCACATCACCCTGTACTAAAGCTTTTTCCATCCCTGCAATGTCATTGAACTCCACAACGCGAGTTGTTTGATCTAGCGCAACTGGTTTTCCAATGTTTCCTTCGCGGGCAACTGTGTTGCCCGCAGCATCTAGCGTTGCAAAGGTTTCATCGACAGAGCCGTGATAGCAGCGATCGATAACAACAATCTTTGACCTGCCAGTAATCAAACGTGAGTAGCGAATAACGTGACGGTTGGCATCTGTTGCAGAGACAGTGAACTGCCAAAGAGGCAATCCAAACCTGCGGGCTAATTCGCCAGAGACTATGGCCGCATCTGCCGTTGGCAGCATTGAGGTGATTCCCCTACCTGCCTGCTCTCTAATTGCAGTAACAGTTGCATCAGGTGAGTGTCCTGTCATAGAGCCTGTATCGCCTAAACAAAAATCAATATAGGTATTGCCATCAACATCGCTAAAGCTGGCACCTTTTGCCTGTGAGATAAAGATTGGATAGGCACCTGGCCACTTTGCCATCCAGGACATTGGCACACCGCCAGGCATGTTTGCCTGGCCATCCTTAAACATTTGACCACTCTTTGGATGCAATTTTAGAAAGCGCTCATCTTCTATGGCACGTAATTGCTTTAAACGATCGCGATTAATCATGTGTGCAGTCTATCAATGTGAAATAGCTGATTACTCCAACGATTCAAATACAAACAACGCCTCTATGTAATCTTCGCCTTTTATTCCTAAGTTCTGTGCATCAGGTGGTGCTGTCTGTGGCTCTATGCAAACACCATCAGTGTCTTCGGTATAAACAACCCACCACGGTGCATCTGATTCAATAGAGATCCTTGCAACATCTTCCCAAACAACTGCAGGCGTGCCCTTTATCCCTGTAAATGCATCATCCCAAGGTGGCGCAGTTGGCGTAATCAACTGACCTGTTGGCAGACCATCACTACCGCGAAGCAACATCTGTGTTGCTTCAAACTCTATCTCGGCGCTTCCTCCACGATCTAAATCACGTGCAAACCATGGATGAAAACCAAGCCATGCAGGTAGCTCGCAACCATTTGCATCGTATTCAAGTGACCATCTAATGGCATCATCTAATACTTCAATTCTCTGTTCGACTGTTGCATCACCATATGGTGATGGCAAATGAAGTAGTGATCTACCCGGACCAATCTCTTGCCATGATGAGATCAATCCAAAACCATGTATTGCATGGGGTGGATCGATAGTTGCTGGCAGTTGAATTAATTCACCGCCCTTGTTCTTAATCAGGCCTTCTTTAATGCGGCCAGCCCAAGGCGCCATGGAATACCAACCAGATGTGTGCACCTGACCTCTAAAGGGCACAGCAAACTCGTTATCGCGCCACTTTAACGATGTGATGCGCGCTCCGTTATCGTCATCGATTGCAATCTGAAACTCGGCATCATCAATAAACTGCATTATCTTTCCAACGCTTCTACTAGTTCGTGCATCCGTGGAGGCTGAGCGCCAGCACGTGAAACTGTAATGCCAGCAGCTACAGCTGCTCTATGTAAAGTATCAACTAACACTTGCCCAACAACACCTGCAACAGAATGTTGCACAACTGCCTCAACGATTATCGCGCCCACGGTGTCCCCAGCACCCACAGTGTCGACCACTACAACCTTCGCGCCCTCTACTTCTTCCTGTGCGCCATGTGTGTAGCCGATGATTCCTTTAGCACCGCGCGTAACAACAACAAGTGATGTTTCACCTGCAAGCCAGCGATGTGCCACTTGATCCATGGTTTCATCTGGATATAACCAAGCAATGTCTTCATTAGAAAGTTTGACCACAGATGAAATTGCCACCCATTTTTCAACCACCTGGCAGTATTTTTCACGATCACCTAAAAAAGATGGACGAATATTGGGATCAAAAACAATAGGTGCAAACTCGGCACACTTTATTGCCCAATCAAAAAGAATTGTTGCGCCAGGCTCCACAACAGTTGCAAGTGTTCCAATATGCAAAACGCTGGGCTTTAACCTTTCTGGATCTGGCAGCCAGGAAGGTAAAAAATCAAAAGTTGCAGTCCTGTCAATTACAAACTCATACGTTGCACTTCCAGAACTATCTAAATTCACTGTGGCTGTACTAGTTGGCTTGCTGCTTTCATGAGCTAACGAAAGATCTACGCCATCATGATCAAGTTCTTTTCTAGCCATCTGGCCAAAAGCATCGGTTGAAATGCCACCGACAAAGTCAACTTTATGACCTAAACGCGCTAGAGCTTTAGATGTGTTTGCAGGGCCTCCACCGACCACAGGACCTGTCGGCAACACGTCGATTAAAACTTCACCGCACACCCAGATGCTCATACAAGCACCAAAGTAAACTTCATATCAGCTCGCCTTTGCGTGCCAAAAACTCAGTTAAAACTTCAACGCCCAACAAATGATCTTGCACTTGTGGCAAACCACTAATCAGTAAAACTCCCATACATCCAAAACCTTTAACGTTGAGCGCAAAACCACCGCCATGAATGGCATGAGTTTCTTCTGGTAATCCTTTACTTTGATACCAATCAATTCCCTGTTCTTCGGCTAAAACTCTTTCATACATCGTTGAGTTGCCTGTTGCAAGAACTACACGAGCCTTACGAGCCATCCACTCATCATCTTTGGGTGTGGTGCCTGGTAGTGATGCATGAAAGACAATCCAATCCTTTAACCTGACCTCGATTGCAATTGCTAACCCACGTTGAAAACCAATATCTAGAGCGATCTCACCGATTTCTATCGCATCTTTTTGTGACAGAGATTCAAGCTCTAAGGTTTGCGCCTCTAACGCTAAACCTTTGCTAGAAAAACCTCCCGTTGTCTGGTTCATAGGACTATTTGATACTTAATGAAGATAAAGAATGGTTGTTGGATCACTTAAGGTTGAATCTCTAAGGATTTACGTCAAATAGTTTGGGATTTAATGGGTCAAGCCTCTTCATATTTGCTGTCGCCTCTACTTTATCTTCTACAGTCGCATTAGTTACCGAGAGTAGAAGTTGCCAAGATCGAAAATTATCTGGATTGAATTCAACGGCACGCTTGGCAAATTTATATGATAAGTCGTAATACTCGTTTGACTCAAGAAGCATTCCATAACTGACAATAAGGAAGGAATTTGTTGGGGCAAAATAAGTTGGTTTCGTATCTTGTTCAATAGTTTGAGGGTTAAAGTTACTGAATGAACTTCGCCACTTTAGATCAGAAGTTAAGGGTGGCAATGCGACTAATAATCCAATTGCTACACCAATGGCTCCAACTAATCCGGGCGTGAAGCCTTGATCTGTATCTTTTCTTTTACTTTTTATTTTCTTGCTCGAGCTGAGATTGGCATTTCTACCTTTCTCACCGAGTTCTTCGGAATCCATTGTCACATTTCGAGTAGATCTTTCGTAACCGACTAGTGCGCCAGTTAAGACCCAACCCCAGATTGCTAACCCGATCTGATTAATAGAGACAATTGACTGGAGTTGATAACAAATCCAGACGCTTGCAATTGCGACAAACTCTGGCTTATAAGTGCGATCGCGACGCGTTACTCTCAATAAGGCAATTGAGGCAATAATCAATGTTGCTAAGTATGACAACAACAAAGGCCAACCACCTGATGCAAAAAAATCAATGACCACGTTATGTGCTGAATCAGCAGTTGTGTCTGGCCCTGGAGTTGTGGTTGCTGCTATTTGCGAACGGAATTTTCGGTAATTATCACCGTATGCATCCATTCCTACGCCAGAGAGTGGATTGGCATTGCCCATTTCAATTCCAGCCCTCCAATATTGGCCACGGAACGAAACTGAACTTTTGTAAATGTATTCAGTTAACGGACCCCTTTGTAGGATGCCAAGAACTGCAGTAAAACCAAAAGCTGCACCAATTGAAGAATAAATCAACGTCGGGAAAGAGCTGTTCGTTTTGCTCCTAAGGTAATAGAACCCAACAATAAACAGGCCAGTGACAAAGACTACAATTCCTTGGGTGGCATTGGATTCAATGATTTCATAAAACGCGAGACCACTTGAAGCCAACAAAAGGAAACGTTGCCACGGAACTAACTTTCCACTCAGTGACCATGCAATTGCTGCTGCTGTGAACATACCCAAGAAAGAGCCCATGAAATTTGTATTTCCAAAAAAACCAATCACCAAATTTTCAGCATTATTCCAGGGCAAGAAATCGCCAAAAAGGATTGTCCAAGCACCATAAATGATATTCAATCCACCTGTTATAAGAAGTGCGACAGATAAGTACAAAAAAGAACTTTTTTCACGTAAAAGTGCTGCACCTAAAGTAACTAGAAGTAAAAATAAGTACGTCAAAAAGCCTGTATTTCGACCCTGTACACCATTTAGATTCTGTATCAATGGTGAAGCACTCTGAAAAATAGCGTTTAACATCGCTAACAGAAAAATCATTCCACTAATCATCAGTAGTTTAGAGTCAACCCATAGTTGCTTCAGCCCAAAAACCAAGGCGATGGCACAAACGCCTCCTGCTAGAGCACCTGTTATCAACACCTTCGGCGCATTCACTGGATCATTTACATTCATAAAAATAAATACTGTGGCTATCGGTAATCCAACAAGGAATAGTCGAGATAGATTAGATTCAACTGATCGCGCTAGCATTTCAAAATCTTATCCTTTTAAGTATCTAAAACCAACAATGTTTAGATGCATGTATGTCTTAGCAAATGGCACTAAATAGACCAAGGGCCGGCCTTACTCCTTGTGGGAGTAGGACCGGCCCTTGGTTGTAAGGCCTAAGAGGTAATTATCTCCTCTGTAGGATCAACTTCTGCAGAGCTACGATCTGCTTGTTGATTGATGCAATCAGTGAAACGATTGAAGCAAGAACTTGCTCATTCGTTACTGTTGTACCTGTGTTAGCTACCTTGTAAGCAGCGCTTAGGTTTGTTTGTACTCCACCGCTTGCAGTCTTCAATGTATCTGAAGGAACAATTACGGCAACAAAGTCACCTGTAGTTGTACTAACAACGTATTGAAGTGCAACAGAACCTGTAAGTCCTGATGCTGTTGAGGTAAATGGAGCCAATGGCGTTACTGCAGTTGCAGATGGTGCACCACTGATTGTGATTGTCTCTAGCAAGTCATAAGCATTTGCAAGATTACCCTTTGCATCCTTGAATGTAAGAGTCAAAGTTGCAATTGTTCCTGGTGCATATGATGCCTTGTCAAATGACGCAGTCATGCTAGTGCTTGTTCCAGCACAAGCTTGTGACCATGTATTTGAAAGAACCACAGAACCTGATACAGAGTTAACGTGACGCATCTGTAATGCAGGAACAGTTCCAGCTGCAGCGCAAGTAGCATTTACAAGCCCAGATACCGGTGCTGATGTAGGTTGACGAGACACAGTAACTGCGTTTACAACAGTTGATAGTCCCAATGAAGCGGCTACGACTGTTGAAGTTTCAGTTGTTGGGTAAAGAGCATTTCCAGCTGAGTCGGCGTATGCAATTGTTGCAACACCTGTGTTAGCTGCAATTTTACCAATCTTTGCTGGAGTAACAGTTACTTTTGCTACTTCACCTTGGAATGTAATTGTCTTTGAACCGATTGCAACTCCATTGCGTGTTGCAGAAACAGTTACAGTAACAGGAACATTAGCAACTGCCTGAGCAACTGTAATTGATCCAGTTGCAGTTGTTGCAACATCCACTGAGTTTGTAGGAACAGCTGGGCTTCCTAAAGCAGCAGTTTTAACGGCGCCACCTGCTGTTGAAGTTACAGCTATCGCACCAGCTCCAAGAGCTGAACCGAAAGCATCCTTAAGGGACCAGTTGATCTGTGCTGCAACTCCGTTAGGAATTACAGTCGCTGAACCCGTTGTGGCGTTCACGGCATCAATTCCGTCAACTGTGCTTGCGCTGCCAGCCGACATCTGGAATACAGAGAACGTTGGTGAGTAAACACCTGATGCTGCTGCTGATCCAATAGTGATTGTGTAGCGCTGTGAAAGCGTTCCCTTAGATGTAGTTCCTGCTTGAATAGCAGCTAAGTCAGATGCAGCTAGTCCTGTGATCGACGATCCAAGATATAGAGCTACTTGCACTGATGTTGCGCCTAAATCCGGAACTACTGAGAAGTTATATCTTGCGCCAAACGCATCAGAACTTCCAAAAACAACTTGGGTCTTAGCAACGTTGGAGTTAGAAATACCACCTGTACCAATAGCGAATTGAGAAATAGTACCTCCCGTAACAGCAATCGTATTAGGAATATCGTCTGCATTAAGGGAATAGAAAGAGGCAGCTCCATCAGCACGCAATGTTGCTGTTGATGTTAGTGCTCCTGCAGCCTGAGTAGTTGAGTTAGCCAACAACCCTAGAGAGGTAGTGGTAGTTTCTGAACCATCGGTAGCAATGAATGCAGCACCAGTAATTGATGCTTTAGTTGCGATATTTAGAATTGTTGCGGCGGCGTTTGAGTTATTGTCACCCGTCGCCCCGTTGTTTGCTGCATTAGCAACTGGTGTTGAAACTACTGAAAGTAGTCCTGCACCAAGTGCTGTTACTGCTGCAAGCGCGATGCGCTTGCGTAGTGTCTTTGTAGACATTATTTTCCTTTCGTTAGTCAGTTGCGGGAATTTCCCGAAACTGGCTCGAAGATCTGTGAAGATCTTCTAATTCCATATCCCTTGCGATGTACACGTGT
>Ga0315899_10006146_pt1 | contig 12924 bp, 9 predicted proteins | sample LakEriMetagenome_2_FD_203518 | JGI IMG/M metagenome (GOLD analysis project Ga0315899, IMG submission 203518) | Freshwater fungal communities from buoy surface, Lake Erie, Ohio, United States - Buoy 4 MA112 | ecosystem: Environmental > Aquatic > Freshwater > Lake | place: USA: Lake Erie, Ohio...
CGGACACTGCGCCAGTTCCCCCAGGGTGTACCCACACTGCGCACACCGCCCGCGCGAAGTCCGCGATTGCTCGCGCACTCGCACAAACGCCGCATGACCTCCGGCCAGTAGCAGCGCGAGACAAACCACATTACCCACCCACGCCATCGGTCGCATCCGCGTTGGAATCACGCGAACAGCGCTAAACCACGTTCGCGGCTGCACAGGCTGAATCACAATCCCACCCGACACACGGACCACACCGTCCGCCGCGACTTCACGTCGCCCGTGTGTCTCCATGCTCCACGTCCAACTGCGCCAAGGCAGCCCCACCAATCGCTGAATGGTGTGGCTATCACGCCGCGCCGTGTCTGCGAACACGGTCCACGTAAACCAGTCTTGCGGGACCGTCGTGCCCTCGCCACGAACAGACGCGGCACCTTCTTGTCGCAACCTTCCCCACGCAAACGCATCACCATGCGCCAAGCTGCGGGAGAAGCTCACCCAGTACACACTGTCATCTTCACCGCGCTTCGCACCCGTCGCAAACGCCGGCGAGCGATCCGGAATCAGACGACATCCCTGCACCAGCCCGATTGCGTAATCCACAACCACCGCCAGACACATCAGTGCCACGACGCGACGCCACACACGTTGTGCTCGAAAGTGCCGCACGAACCTCTCATTTCGCGAACCCAATTATCGTATTGAACACCCCACCCCCTCATTTTCGCTCTATCGCCTTTCACTTTATCGCTTTCTACCTCCCCCACTTTCTGCAACTCACCCCCGCGCCCCCCGGTACACGCTGCATCGACCAGGAGTTCCCCCGATGCTGTCACGCCGCCCCCGCGTTTGGATCTCCGCCTCCTTCCCACTGGTTCTGGCATCGCTGGCTTGTGCCCAGTGTCCGCTGGGACTCACAAATTTGGGCCAACCCGTCGGCCTGACCGACGCACCCGTTGCCACCCTTGTGCACGACTTCGACGGGCCGGGCCCGCTCTCGCCCGAACTCTTCGTCGCCACGCGATCCAATCTCAACGCTTGGAACGGCACAAGCTGGCGCCCCTTCGGTGCCGGTCTCACTTCGTCCGCACAGGTGCGCCTCGCGTCGCATGACTTCGACGGCTCCGGCCCCGACGCGCCGCGCATCGTCGCCGCCAACACCAACCCCATCGCCATCTTCGCCTACGACGCCTCAGGCGCGTCCCTCGGCATTCCAGGCGGCTTTAACAACCAGATCCTCAGCATGCTCTCCTTCGATCAAGACGGCCCAGGGCCCGCCGCCGCGCAGCTCATCGCCGCCGGGAGATTCACCACCATCACCATTCCCGGCTCTCCGACGCGCAATCGCATCGCCTCGTGGAATGGCACCACGTGGAACGCGCTGGGCGCGGGCCTGAGTTCCGACGTGCAGACCCTCGAACTCTGGGACACCGACGGCGATGGCCCGCTCCCCGCCGTCCTCGTCGCAGGCGGGCGCTTCACCGGACCGGGCTTGGGCCAGTTCGGCGTGGCAACTTGGAACGGCACAGCCTGGACGTATCTGGCATTCCCCTCCGGCGCAAGCGTGAACGAGGTGCGCGATTTCACAACGTGGGACCACGACGGCGTGCCCAGTACCCCGCGCCGACTCGTCGCCGTCGGTTCGTTCACTCTATCGATAGCGTCGGGCTTCCGCAACATCGCCATGTGGACGGGCACGACGTGGACCAACATCGGCACGCCCAATCCTCTCTCCGCAGTCGACAGCGTGACCACCGCCGCCTCGCCCGCGCTTGCCGCGCCCGAGCGACTGGTCATCGCTGGCGGATTCAGCATCGTCGCGCCACTCACATCAATCACCGGCGTCGCTGTTTTCGAGAACAACACATGGCAGCCACTTGGCTCAGGTCTTGCGTCCCAGTCCAACATGAGCGTCGTGATCGATGCGACGACACCCGCCAATCGCATCACTGTGCTGGGGCCATTCACCACAACACCCGCTGGCACGCCCGTCAACTACGCCGCCCAGTGGACCGGCTCCGCATGGCGCAGCATGCCCGATACCGCCGACGCGAATCTGGCCTTTCCCGTGCGCTTCGCGTTTGATCTCGTGACGCCGGCGGACGAGCGTGTCCTTGTCGCCATAACCGACACAGGTTCGCTTTCGCGTCTCTACCGACGCGGTAGCGCAGGCTGGCAATTCATCGCCGAACTGCCGACTGTGACCAGCGCTGTCAAGTGGACGCTGCCCGGCGCAGCGCGTCCGCAGATCGCGCTGGCCGCCGCAAACAACATCATCACTACCGATGGCCTCTCGACCACCACGCTTGCGACAATCGCCAATGCCACCGACATCAGACTCGCCGTGCGCAAGACGCTTGAGGGATCGCGCCTTATCGCTGCGGGTAACCAGCGCGTGTACACCCTCACGCCCTCGGGCACATTGCAGCAGCTCGGCGGCGTTTTCAATGCGCTCGGCACCTCGCTGACCGCGTGGGACCACGACGCCAACCCCGCGACGCCCGAGCACATCCTCGCGGCGGGCGGCTTCACGACTATCGGCGGCCAGCTCTTTCCGCGCGTCGCGCGATGGAACGACTCGGCGTGGATCAACATCGGCGGAATCGAGGTCAATCAACCCGTGAACGTCAACATGGCCGACCTCATCACCACGTGGAATCACGACAACAACCCTGCGACGCCCAATGTGCCCGTCTGCCTCGGCGCGTTCCAATTCGCCAACGCAAGCAACACCGAAGTGCGCGGCTTGACGCAGTGGACCGGCTCACAGTGGGCTCCCATGCCCGCCGGCCGCCCGTGGACAATCGGCGGCCCCGCGCTGCTCGATGCGTGGGACCGCGATGGCGTCGGCCCGCTCGCGCCGGAGCTGGTGACGGCGTCGGGCGGCCAGGCCTGGTCGCTCTCTTCGCAAGGCGCGTGGCAGCCGCTGGGTAGCGACACCGCAAGCCTGTTCGCCGTCGTGGGTATCGTGAGCGATCCAGCCCGCCCCAACCAGCCCGATGCGCTCTTTGTTTCACGCCGCTGGAACTCGCAGGCTGAAGCCGCATCGCCCGCCGCCGCGCTGTTCGTGGGCGCGTGCCGCGAGTGCGACCCGATCGACTTCAATAACAACCAAGTCTTCCCGGAAGACCAGGACGTCATCGACTTCTTCGCGGCCATCACGAGCGAGCCATGCGCCACGTGCTCTGACATTGACTTCAACAACAATCAGGTGTTCCCCGAAGATCAAGACGTGCTGGACTTTCTCAACGTGCTCGCGGGCGACGCCTGCTCGTGAGCCGTCGTCACGCCGGCACGTGAGGCGCCGACACCTCTACGCTCTCATCGTGCGCTTCCACGGCCTCATCATCGCCCGCGATGAAGGCGACATCATCGCCCAGACGCTCACCCACCTGCTCACCTGGTGTGACGTCATCCACGTCTTTGACTCCGGCTCCACCGACGACACCTACGACATCGTGCAGGACTTCGCCCGCCGCGAGAAATCGCGTGTCATCCCCTTCGGACAGGCCCGCACCATCTTCTCGCCCACTCACCGCGCCAAAATGTTCGAGGCCCTGCGCCACACCTTCGCGCCCGGCGACTGGATCGCCCGCCTCGATGCCGACGAGTTCTACCACATCTCACCCGCAGACTTCATCGCCAGTCGCCTGCGCTGGCCTGCCGGGCGCATCTTCGCGCGGCACTACGAGTTCGTCATGACGCGGTCCACGTTCGCCGCGCTCGACGCCAACCCGATGCTCGCCGCCCGCCACGCCGCCGACATTCAGCGCCACGCGCGCATCTACCTCCCCGATACGTCAATGTGGTATGAGACACGGCTGGTGAAGTTCCGTCCGGGCATGCGCTGGGGCAAGGCCCAGCCCGTGCCGTTTGATCCCGGGCTTCCCGCGTTTGAACGAATTCCGGTGCGACACTATCGCTGGCGCTCACCCGCCCAAATGCGCGCCCGCCTCCGCCTGCGACTCATCCAAGCCAAGCTCGACATCCATGGCGACCACTGGATGCGCGACCAGCTCGACCAGTGGCTCCACGCCGATGACGACCCCTGCCTGCGGATGTGGGACGCCGCCAGCGACCTGCCCCACTTCCACGATCTGCGGCACCTGGAAGATCCCCGCAAACGCATGCTGCGGAACGTCTACTACAGGCTGGGCATCCCGTGTTTACGTGATATAACCCGCCAAGGCTGGCCCGCGAACGAGGACTTTCCGCCAGATCCCACGCCAGTGGCCGATGTCGCGCCGCGTACCGAGACCGCTTGCGAACTCGAAACAAATCACACTTCCGTGCGAACCATGCACACATGAGGTTTGTGGCCCTCATTTCGCTCGCTGCGGTCGTGCTCGCGCTTTGTGCGACACCCGTCGCAGCACAGGCTCCCGTGCAAACGCCGGATGCTGCGGAGCAATTGCCGCGCCGCGTGTGGCTTGGCGCGGTCTTTGACTCGCGCCAGTTGAAGATCGATGACCCCACGCCGCCATCGCTGAAAATTTCTGACGTGGTTGCGGGTGGCACAGCAGCCCAGGCCGGCATTCGCGCTGGTGATGTCGTGCTGGCGATCAATGACACGCCAGTGAATCAGTGGACCGACATCGCGCCGCTGCTTCGACTCGCGCGCACCGATCAAGCCGGCTTCGTCACCGTGCGGCGTGATGACAAGCCGCTGCGCCTCGCCGTCACCTGGGTGAGCACGCCGCTTGAAACAGTGCCCGGCGCAACGGTGCGCTACAGCAGCGTGCAGTCACCGCGCGGCTACGCGCTTCGCACGATCATCGCAGCACCCAACCGCCCCGCGTCCGACACGCGCCGCCTCCCGGCCTTCCTCTATGTGCAAGGCCTCGGCTGCGCCACCATCGATCGCCCCTCGATGACCGGCCTGCCCGATGTCGAACTCCCGCGCGAGCTCGCCGCCGAAGGCTTCGTCACACTGCGCGTCGATAAGCCCGGCACAGGCGACAGCCTCGGGCCGCCGTGCGATCAGATCACTTTCGCCGAAGAGCTCGACGACTACCGCGCCGCATTCGACAAGCTCGCATCACTTCCCGAGGTTGATCCTTCGCGCGTCTACATCTTCGGCTACTCCTTCGGCGGCGTCTTCGCCCCCTTCATCGCCGAAGGCAAAGACGTTGCAGGCATCGCCGTCTACGGCACGCATGCACGCACATGGCTCGAATACGAACTCGAGAACACACGCCGCCAAATGACCGTGCTGGGCGAAAGCCCCGCGACCGTCAGCGAGCGCCTGCAACACGTCGGCGCGTTCCAGAGCATGCTGCTGCTGCGCAAAATGACACCCGCGGAGATCTTCGCGGAGCGCCCTGATCTCAAGTTCGAAGCGCCGCTGATGGACGACACCCACCAGTACGGCCGCCACGCGCGGTTCTTTCACGAGTTGCAGGAACGCAATATCGCTGAGGCGTGGCAGAACTTGGAGTCGCTCAACGTGCTTGCGCTGCATGGCGAGTATGACTGGGTAAGCAGTCCGGAAGACGCCGAACTCATCGCGCGCATCGCGACCAATGGCAAGGGTGAGGGCGAGATGCAGTCACTACCCGGGCTTGATCACGGCATGACTCGCCACAACTCGCTCACGGAAAGCGTCACCAACTTCGCACGCGGCGAGTGGACGAGCATCGTGACAAACACGCTGCTGAACTGGACGGACCGCACCTATCGCCCGCCCGCACGCAAGCCGCTGCCGCCTGAAGTGAAGCCCTGAGCCCATCAGAGCTGCACGTACTTGCCAAAACGCATGAGATGTCCGCACTCGGAGCAGGGCTTGCCTGTCTCCGTGGCGCGCAAGTCGTACATACACCCGGCGCACATCTCGCCCACGCCAGGCTGCGGCGCGCCGTGTCGCTCCAGCACGCCGCGTCGACTGCCTCGCGTGGCGGCGATGACCTTCACAGCACCACCCGCGAGCATGCTGATGCCGACCATGGTCATGGTGCCGGATCTCTTCTGGTACGCGTTATACGTGACACTCGCGCCGACGAGCAGAGCTCCCGCCAGAATGCTGATGGGTACCGCCATGAGCGCAATGGGATATCGCTTGGCGGCATCGCACGCGGCGGATTGCACGCCGCGCCACAGCAGGAACCAGACCATGAGCGCGAAGACAAGCAGTACGCACGCGGATGCGACCGGCTGATCTTTGCGCACGATGTAGAGCGCGACGGTGCCGATGACGCCGAAGATGAGGGGAGACACGGACATGCCGACAAACAAACCGAGAGCGCCGTTGTAGACCGTCGCTGCGAGCTGCTTGCCGTGGAACCTGATCATGTCGCACCCCTTGTCACATTGCTAACTGCACTTGAGCCCGCTCATAGCCGCGATGACTTCGCTGCGCTCGGGCATGCTCGGGATGGCACCGTGCTTGGTGGTGGCGAGGCTGCCGGCGACTGATGCGGCAATTGCCGCTTCTTCGACGAGACGGAACTCGTTGGGATCGCGCTTGCGGATGGCTTCGTGCACGCCGGCCCACCAGGTGGCGAGTGCGCCGCAGAAGGCGTCGCCCGCGCCGACGGCGTCGATGCTCTTGACGGCGGCGGGCGGGACGCGGCGGGGGCGGCCCTTGTGCGCGAGAATCGCGCCGTGTGCGCCGAGGGTGAGCAGCGCGGTGGGCGGGCCCATGTCGGGCAGGCGCAGGGCCAGACGCGCGGGGTCGAGGTTGGCGTCCAGGCCCATGATGCGGGCGGCTTCGGACTTGTTGACGACCAGGACGTCGATGAGTTTGAGCAGGTCGGCGGGGAGAACGCGGGCGGGGGCAGCGTTGAGAATCACGGCGCGGCCGCTGCCTTTAGCGATCTTGGCGGCGGCGATGACGGCGGCGTTGGGGATTTCGAGCTGCATGAGCAGCACGTCGGCCATTTCGATTTTGCCGCGGTGCTGTTCGATGAGTTCGACCGAGACTTCGGCATTGGCGCCGGGTGCGACGACGATGGCGTTTTCACCGCCTTCGGCGACGGTGATGAGGGCGAGACCGGTGGCGGCCTGGGCGCGGGTGTCGACGCCGGAGATGTCGAGCTTTTCGCGCTCGAGAGCTTCGCGCACTTTGAGGGCGTGCTGGTCGAGGCCGACGCAGCCGATGAGGCTGACTTCGGCGCCGAGGCGAGCGGCGGCGACGGCTTGGTTGGCGCCTTTGCCGCCGGCGTAGGTGCGGTAGCCGCCGCCGAGGATGGTTTCTCCGGCGAGGGGAATGCGGGGCGTGCGGATCACCAGATCCATGTTGAGGGAACCCACGACGCAGACGCGCGGCGTGGCCGAGGGCGATTGGTCCATGGTGCAGTTTAGAAGCCAGAGCGTGTCACGCATCGGGCGCAAGCGATTGGCGGAGAACTTGAGAAAAAGGGTGATTTTTTCTCGACGCGGGACACATGAGGTGGGGCTATGCAGAATTTTCGACGATTGTCGAGGTGTGGGGCTCAACCACCCCCGGGGGCGGTTCCGATAGTCACGGGGGAAAGTACCCGCTGCTTTTGTCCGGCAATTGGTCGATCGCTCGACCCCGGCGGCAGCCACGGAGATTCGCATATGCAACGCAAGACCATCGCTTCGCTTCTTCTCGCCGCCGCCGCTGTCACGGGTTTGGCCATCGCGCAGGACACGACTCCCGCGACGACGCCGGGCAAGGACCTGATCAACAAACCCAAGGAAGTGATCAAGGACGCGGAAGAAGTGGCGAAGAAGAAGGCTCAGCAGGCTCAGGAAGAAGCTGAGAAGGCCGCCAAGACGGCGCAGGAAACCGCGCCGCAGGTCAACGGCGGCAATGAGAATGATCCGATGGCGCTGTGGGCCAAGGCCAACATGCCGACCAAGGAACATGCGCAGCTGATCGCTGACATGCTGGGCGAGTGGACGGTCGAGAACGAAGTGATGTTCGCCCCCGGCGCGCCGGTGGAGAAGAGCGCGGGCACCGCCAAGTGTGAACCGATCTTCGGCGGCCGCTTTGTGAAGATGGACTACGAAGGCACGATGATGGGTCAGCCGTTCAAGGGCTTCAGCCTGTGGGGCTACAACACGCCCAGCGGCAAGTTTGAGAGCACCTGGATTGACTCGACCAGCGTGGGCATGATGAGCAGCACCGGCACCAAGCAGGCCGATGGCAGCATCGAGTGGACGGGCACGTGGGTGGACCCGATCACCAAGGAAACCAAGACGAGCCGGTCTGTCACGAAGATGACGGACAAGAACACGATGGTGTACGAAGCGTTTGACAAGACGACTGACGGCACCGAGTTCAAGATGATGACCGTGACCTACACGCGCGTGAAGGGCATGGGCGCTGAAGGCACGAAGTGAACGTGACGACAACGTGAAGTTTGCAACGGGCGAGATGAGAGTCTCGCTCGTTGTCTTTTTGGGCAGTGACGGAGGGGGAGACGCGGGATTCGGGATTTGGGATTCGGCATTCGTGGTGGTGGGAGCGGACGTGGTCGGGTGATTCGGTTGTGGAGCGCGAGCAGGCATCAAGGCAGTTGGCATCAAGGCATGAGGCGCGTCGGGAGCGACGCTGAGGCACATGGCGATGGCGGGGGTTGCGGCCCAGACTTCGATTTCGAAGGCGGTGAGGCGGAGGTCTCTGGCGAGGGCGTAGAGGTCGCGGCTCAGTTCGAAGTAGCGGAGGACGCGCGGGATGTCTGCGGGCTCGATGCAGGCGAGGTGGGCGTCGGTGAGTTGGGATGGGCGAGACATGTGAACCCCTTTCTTGCGGCGCGAAAAAAAACGTGCCTCCGTATAGAGGGGTCAAAAGTGCGGTTGTGCGCGCGCTGATGGTTGTGTTTTTGGCGTAAGTGCTTGTGGCTGCTGGCGGCAGATTTTCGGCGGAAATCTGCCAGATTTTTGGGGAGGGAGGTTTTGGCTTGCGGCCGCCCCGGAGGGGCGGGCCACCCGGGGGGTAGCGTTAGGGGCAGGTGCCGCCGGCGAGGGTGTTGAAGAAGTCGATGACGTCCTGGTCTTCGGGGAAGACCTGGTTGTTGTTGAAGTCGATGTCAGCGCAGTTAGCGCAGATGCCGCCGGCGAGGACATCGAAGAAGTCGACGACGTCCTGGTCTTCGGGGAAGACGCCGTTGCGATTGAAGTCGATGGAATCGCAGCCGCGTGCGGCGTCGACCGTGAGATTGTCGATGGTCCACCACCAGTTGTTGCGCGCGTCGAGCAGTGCGAATTCGAGGCGCATGGTGGTGGCACCGGCGGGGTTGGGCACGGTGATGCGGACGGCTTCGTTGAGGGTGTCGGGTTTGAAGGTTGCGCCGGCGACGGAGCTCCACTCGAGCAGCGTGATGGGTGCGCCGCTATCGAAGCGTGCGGTGAGGAGAGCGCGCTGCTGGCCTTCTTGACGCCAGCTTGCGTCGAAGGTGATGCGCACGCTGTTTGGCTGTGCGCTTGCGAGTGAGATGGCGGGCGTGGACATGCGCGCGTTGTACGGGCCCAGCGTGCTGGGGGCGGGGCTGCCGCGGTCGTCCCATTCGTCGGGATCGGCGACGGCGACGGTGCTCAAGCCGCTGGTGAACTGGCTGCGGCCTTGATCTTGGGTGACGGTGCTCCACCATGTTTTCCTAGTGAATGCCCAGCCTTTCCATTCGGTGACGCCCACGGAGGGGTTGTTGACGGCGGGGATGCCTGAGTCGTCAACGGTCCAGCCTGCGGGCGGCGTGTCGGTCCAGACGTTGGTTGCGGCGGCTTCGTTCACGCTGCTGCCGAGGGTGACGGATTCGAAGTCTTCGGCAAGGAGCGTGACGCGAGCTTCGTTTCCACATGAAACGGGCTGCGAGGGTGACGCGGCCATGTTGAGGCCGACGGCGTTGCCGTCCCAGCCCCAAGCGGGATCGACGGAGATGCCGAGGAAGCGCATGAGAGTGGGCGCGATGTCCGCGAGTGTCATGGGGCCGGCGAGCGTGACATTTTGCTGCGCGGATGGGCCGCTGAAGACGAAGAACGTGGTGCGCTGCTCGGGCGTGTTGGCACCGTGGGTCGTGCCGCTGCCGCCGTGATCGCTGCAGAGGACGACGAGCCAATCTTCGTTGGCGTACGTCGGACGAGCTTGCACGGTGGCGATGACTTGCGCGATGTGGGCGTCGGTTGATTCGAGGGCGGCGATGTATTGTGGGACGGTGGGCGAGAAGCCGGAAGCGTGGCCCGCGTGATCGACATCGTCGAAGTGCAGAAAGGTGATGTCAGCTGAGGAGAATGCGGGTGCGGAGAGCTCGGCGACGGCGGCGTTGCGCACTTCGAGATCGGTGGCGAAGGTCTGGATGAGATCGGCTTGGCCGAGCGCGATTTTCTGGTTGATGGGGGCCCAGTGCACGATGGTTGCTTTGCGCAGATCGGGGCAGTTTTCGCGCACGCGGGCGAAGAAGTGCGGGTAAGCGTTGAAGTCGGCGGGCATGAAGGAGTTGCTATTCACCAAGTGCTTGTTGCGATGCACACCCGTGAGAATCGTGCTCCAGCATGGGCCGCTGAGCGAGATGTCTTCGGCCTGCACGGTGTAACTTGCGGCGCCGTGCGCGATCAGGGAGTCGATGGCGGGTGTGTTGGCGGCGATGAGAGCATCGGGCCGGACGCCGTCGATGCCGATGATGAGAACTTTGCGTTCCATTGCCGAGGCTGCACCGGCGGCACTTGCGAGTGCGGCGATGAGGCAGAGGGCCTGGCGGGTGCGCGAGGTGGGCTGGGGCATGGCGGTTTCCGTGGGGACTGTTACGTTGGCTGCGGGCAACATACTGGATGCGGGGGCAGCGTCAAGCAATTTGCGGGATGCAACGAAAAACGAGGGCGAAGCGCCCTCGTTTTTGATGAGTCGTTGTGTCAACAGCGTTGTGGGTGTGCTGCGGTGAGTTGCGAGGGTGGCAGTGGCTTGCGCCCGCCCCGGAGGGGCGGGCCACCGGGGGGCGCAAGAAATTGGCGCGGATTGGTGGCAGGGGGCGAAACCTGTGGCATATTGGAGGTATGAGCACGCGTGCTGCTGGGGTTGTGACGTTGGGTGTGGTGATCGCTGCAGCGGCATGCGCGCATGCGCAGACGCAGTTTTTCACGGACCCGCTGAGCGGGGCGGAGTTTTCGCGGATTGGGGCAATCAACAACGCGGCGTATGGCGGGCAAGACCCGTTCAACATTGGGGTGACGGGACGCGGGTCGGTTGGATATGAGTATTCGATCGGGCGTTTGGAAGTGACCACGGCGCAGTGGGTGGAGTTTTATAACGCGGTGCTGGCGCGGCCGGATGCGATTTCGTTTCCAGCGCAGACGCTGTGGACGCCGACGGTGTGGGGAGCGGTGCGCGACACTTCGTACACAGGTCCCGGGACCAAGTATCGTGTGAATCCCAATGTCGCGAATGCGGCGATGCTGCCGGTGGGTGGCATTTCGTGGCGCACGGCGGCAGTATATTGCAACTGGTTGCATAACAACAAGTCAACCGATGCAAGTGCGTTTCTGAGCGGGGCGTATGACGTTTCCACATTCAGCGGCGGGTTTCCGACGTTTACCGATCAGGCGTCGCGCAGTGCGGGGGCACGGTACTGGATTCCGAGTTGGGATGAGTGGATGAAGGCGGCGCATTTTGATCCGAATCGGCCGAATGCTGACGGTTCGACGGGCGGGTGGTGGCTGTATCCGCACATGAGCGACTTGGCTCCGACGTACGGGCCGCCGGCGGGATTTCCGGGCGGGAGTGCGGCGAATCAGGCGAATTCTGGATTTGCGACACCGACACGAGTCGAATACACAATCCCGCTTGGTGCATATGCGAATGTGCAATCGCCGTGGGGGTTGTTTGATGTGGCGGGAGGGACGGCGGAGTGGACAGAGACGATTTATACATTGCAAGGACGGATGTCACGTAACACGCCCGGGAGTGCTCGAGGAGAAGACGCCGCAAGTGCTATATTTGACGTTGGATCCAATCAACCTCAACTGCCCTTTTCCCGGCAGGGTCTGCGGATCGCAACATCTATCCCATCACCAGGGACGTCGTTGGTCTTGGCGTTGCTGACTTGCATGTCTGGATTGCGTCGTCGTCGAACAAGCTGAGTCTTGGCGAGCACCTAGAAAAATCTCGCAGAATTCGTTCACCTATCGGACGAGTTTTCAGTATGCTGTACTCGCGCGGGGGCATGTCGCACCCCGCACAAGGAGTAGCGTCATGAAGACTCGTCGTTTGGGCGTCGTGGGGGGGGGTGTTCGGTATTCTTGCTGCGGCCGGTCAGGCTGTCGGTCAGAGCGTGCAAGTCGAACTGCGTGACAGCGGAGGAGCGCTGGTTGGCACGGCGCAGAACTTCGCGAGTGGTGCGGCGATCAACTTGGGCACGATCCCGACGAACGTTGCTCGCGTGAACGTGTTCAGTGTGAGCGGTTTTGCTGCGGTCGGACCAGTTGCTCTTGATGCCGGAAGTCGCAGCTCTTCACTCGATGTTTTTCTTGGCGCCGGGTCAATCCCCAACCTTACGTCGATTGAATTGCCCGTCGTCGCCACCAACTGGGCTGGCCTCGACGTGTCTGCAGCAACGCAATCCAAACTGCGCGTCGCCGCAGGCATTTCCGGCAACATCACGGGGCCCGTGCGTGCCGCGACAATCACGCGATTGCAAGTGGGCGGGGCGATTAACGCGGAGATTGATGCGTCGGGCGAACTTGGGGCGGCGGCGGACATTGGCGTCATCGTCGCGGGCAGCGTTGGCATCGATGGCGACATCGGCGCCGGCTCGCCCGGCAACCCCGGCAACATCGGCTCCGTGACAACGACTGCGGGCGACATGCTGGGCGATGTGATTTCGACGAGTTTGATCGGCGACGTGCTTGCTCAAAACGGCACGCTGGGCGACGCAACGACGCGCGTGGCGATCACGGCGGTGGACGGGATCGACAGCGTGGTGGCGGAAGCGATCAATGCGGATATCACGGCGAATGCCTTTGGCGGAAGTGGAGATCTGAGGC
>Ga0315899_10006147_pt1 | contig 12922 bp, 11 predicted proteins | sample LakEriMetagenome_2_FD_203518 | JGI IMG/M metagenome (GOLD analysis project Ga0315899, IMG submission 203518) | Freshwater fungal communities from buoy surface, Lake Erie, Ohio, United States - Buoy 4 MA112 | ecosystem: Environmental > Aquatic > Freshwater > Lake | place: USA: Lake Erie, Ohio...
CCTGCGCTTCTTGTAATTTTAATGTCACCGGGCAATCTCCACCCCCAAGCGAGACGGGCTTCGTCCGCTGGGAGACGTGGGAGACACAAATGAAATTCAAAATGCTCGCCGCAGCCGCGGCGGCTTTCATGACGTTTGGCGTGGGTGAAGCCCTTGCCGGGCGCGACCTGGATCAGATTCGCCAGCGCGGCACGCTCCGCTGCGGCGTGCAGGGTCCTTCCAACCCAGGCTTTGGGGTGCCGGATAGCCAGGGCCGCTGGGGTGGCTTCAATGTGGAAGTCTGCCGCGCCATCGCGATCACCATCTTGAATGACGCGACCAAGGTGGAATTCGTCCCCGTCACCACGCAAAGCCGCTTCCCGGCGCTTTCCGCGGGCGAAGTGGATGTGCTGTCCAACAACACGACCTGGACGCTGACGCGCGACACGAACGTGAACCGCTTCAACTTCCCGGCCATCACCTTCTATGATGGTCAGGCCATCATGGTGCCGCGCCGCCTGAACGTGACCAGCGCGCGCCAATTGAACGGCGCCACGGTTTGCGTGCAGCCGGGCACCACCACGGAACTCAACATCTCCGATTTCTTCCGCGCCAATAATCTGCGCTTCACCCCGGTGGTGATCGCGGATCTGGATGAAATCCGCCGCGCCTATGATAGCGGCCGCTGCGATGTTTTCACCAATGACTTCGCGGCCCTTGCTGCGCAGCGCACCCTGCTGACGCGCCCGGCCGATCACGTGATCCTGCCCGAGCGTCTGTCCAAGGAACCGCTGGGCGTCACCATCCGCCAGGGTGATGAGGAACTGTCCAATATCGTTGCCTGGACCACCTTTGCGCTGATTGATGCCGAAGAAATGGGCATCACCCAGGCCAATGTGGAACAGATCGCCACCACCGCTACAAATCCGGTGATCCGTCGTCTGCTGGGCGTTGAAGGGAATATGGGCGAAAGCCTGGGCGCCGCCCGTGCTGACTATGTCCGCACCATCATCCGCACCTTCGGCAATTACGGCGAAATCTTTGAGCGTCACCTCGGCACCAATACGCCGCTAGGCCTTGAGCGTGGGATGAACAATATCTGGACCCGTGGCGGCCTGCTCTACGCGCCGCCGGCGCGCTGATTTTCAGGCGTGACATAACGCCGCGCGCTGTCATGGCGCGCGGCCATTTTGCGGGGTGGCGGGCGATGCACATGGCCGCTGCCCTTTCTTGCTTTATGTCGCCGATGGAATCCGCTGCATGAGTTCTTCCACCACTACACCACCTTCGCGCGGGTTCATCCCATCGGCAGGGGCGCGCCGGGGGATTCTGATCCAGGCAGGGCTGCTTTTTGCGGTGGTCTTCCTGGGCTGGTGGTTCTGGTCGAATGCGCAGGCGAATATGGCCGCGCGCGGCGTGCAATTCGGCTTTGGTTTTCTTGATCGTTCAGCCGGTATCCCCATTGGTGAACACCTAATCCCCTATGCGCCAGCCGATACCTATCGCCGGGCGCTCACGGTTGGGCTGTTGAATACGCTGCGTGTCGCCATTGTCGGTATCGCATTATGCACCGTGTTTGGTATTCTGTTGGGCCTTGCGCGGCTTTCTTCCAACCCGCTGCTGCGCGGCTTGGTGGGTGGCTATATTGAGGTCATTCGCAATACGCCGCTCGTGCTCCAGCTTGTGTTTTGGCATGCGGTGTTGTTGCAGCTTCCCTCCGTACGCCAGGCGCTCAATCCGCTGCCGGGCGTGTTTCTGTCCCAGCGCGGGATGAAGATCCCGGGGCTGATGGCCGATACTGCGTTGCTGGTCTTTCTGCTGGCCGCGCTGATTGGCGCCATTGGCTGGTGGCTGCTGCTGCGCCGCGAACGCGCGCGCCAGATCGCGACTGGGGATCGGCGTTCCACCCTGCTGCCCGGTCTTGCCATGTTGCTCGGCCTACCAGGCTTGGCGCTGGCGTTTGGCTTTGTGCCAATTGTGGAATGGCCGGAATTGGCCGGCTTCAATTTCGAAGGCGGGCTTGCGCTATCGCCGGAATTCTTCGCCTTGCTGATTGGGCTTGTGGTCTATACCTCGGCCTTCATTGCCGAGATTGTGCGTTCAGGCATTCAAAGCGTCCATAAGGGGCAATGGGAAGCCGCGCGCGCATTGGGCCTGGCGCCCGGGCGAGTGATGCGCCTTGTGATCCTGCCGCAGGCGCTGCGCGTCATCATTCCGCCGCTTACTTCGCAATATTTGAACCTGACGAAGAATTCCTCACTCGCGATCGTCATCGGCTATCCGGATTTGGTGAGTATCGCCAATACCTCGATCAATCAGACAGGTCAGGCGATTGAGGTGATTTCGATTTTCATGGCGGTCTATTTGATCATCAGCCTGATCACCTCGGCATTGATGAATTGGTACAATGCCAAAGTCGCCCTGTTGAAGGAGCGTTGATCCGATGCAGGCGATAACCACCACGGCGCAAGCCGCGCCGCGCGGGCCAAGCTTCCCCGAACGGGTTCAGGCTTTCCTGAAGGCCTGCTTTGCCGGGCCGCTCAATACGCTGATCACGCTGGCCTGCTTGGCCGTGCTTTATTTCGCGGTACCGCCCTTCTGGTCCTGGGCAGTGACCAATGCGACCTGGAATGGCAATGCGCAGGCGTGTCGCGCTGCCGGCGGTGCTTGCTGGGCTTTTGTGCGCGAGAAATTCTGGTTTTCCATCTTCGGCCTTTACCCGTTTGAGGAACGCTGGCGCCCCGCGACCATGATCGTGATCCTGGTTGCCATGGTGCTGCTTTCCACCATCCGGCGTTTCTGGGGGCGATGGCTTTTGCTTGGCTGGGCGATTGCCGCGCCCACCATGTGGCTGCTGATGCAGGGCGGCGTATTCGGGCTGCCACTCGTGCAGACGCGTCAATGGGGCGGGCTTGCCATCACCGGCATCATCGCGGTTTATGGCGTGGCGCTTGGTTATCCGTTGGCGATCCTACTGGCACTTGGTCGGCGCAGTGAATTGAAGCTGGTGCGCTGGTTTTCCACCGCCGTCATTGAATGCGTGCGCGGCGTGCCGCTGATTTCGCTGCTATTCATGGCGGCGATCATGCTGCCATTGTTTATGCCTCAGGGGGTCACGATTGATCGGCTGATGCGCGTGCTGGTGGCCTATACGCTGTTCACCGCGGCTTACATGGCGGAAGTTGTGCGCGGTGGTCTGCAAGCCATGCCGCGCGGGCAATATGAAGCCGCGGATGCGATTGGGCTGAGCTTCTGGCAGAAAATGCGCTTGATTATCCTGCCGCAGGCGCTGACCATCACCATACCCTCTCAGGTCAATACCTTCATTGGCCTGTTCAAGGATACGACCTTGGTGGTGGTGATTGGCGTGTTTGATTTCTTCACCACGCTGCGCGCCGCGCTGGGTGATCCGAATTGGCTCGGCTTCCCGACCGAGGCCTATCTTTTCGCGGCCTTCGTCTATTTCGTGCTCTGCTTCGCCATGAGCCGTTATTCGCAATCACTGGAGAAATCATTGCGGCCAGAGTCGCGGTAGGCGGTTCAGGCGCGCGCTTTCTCCAGCGCCATTAACATCACTTCCGGCGTCGCCGGCAGATCAAGCTGCGTGATGCCGGTTGCGTCGCATAGCGCATTCCAAACGGCGGTTGCTAGCATCAGCGGCGGTTCACCCACGCCTTTTGATCGGAAAATCGTCTCCGCCCGCGCTGGCGCATTGGCGAGCAAGCGCAGGCGAAAATCCGGCGGTGCATCGCGGCTGCCTGGGATTTTGTAGGTGGAGGGTCCCAACGTGCGTTGTCGCCCTTCCTTGTCCCAGTAAAGGCTTTCTGTTGTCAGCCAGCCAAGCCCCTGCACGAAGCCGCCTTCAATCTGCCCGCGATCAATCGCGGGGTTCAGCGAACGCCCGCAATCCTGCACCAGATCAGCGCGCAGCACGCGATGTTCGCCAGTCAGCGTATCCACCACCACTTCCACCACCGCCGCGCCGTAGGAGAAGTAGAAGAAGGGCTCGCCCCGCATGGATTTCGCATCCCAATGAATGTCGGGCGTGCGATAAAACCCTGTCGCAGAAAGCGAAATGCGCTGCACCCAACAACGATGCGCCAGATCGCCGAAATCCATGGCGCGATTGTCACCAGGCTTTGCGACGAATACGCGGCCTTCGCCAAAGCCAATCGCTTCCACCGGCACTTCCCAAAGCCGCGCGGCTTCGGCGGCCATGCGTTCGCGGATTGCCGTTGCCGCCAGATGCGCGGCCCAGCCATTCAAATCGGAACCGGTGGAAGCGGCAGTCGGCGCGGTATTGGGTACCTCTGCCGTGCTGGTGGGTGTGATCCGAATGCGCGAAATCGGTACGCCAAAAGCATCCGCCACCACCTGCGCGATTTTGATATTGAGCCCCTGGCCCATTTCCGTCCCGCCGTGATTGAGCCGGATGGACCCATCCGCATAAACATGCACCAAAGCGCCGGCTTGGTTCAGATGCATGAGGCCGAAGGAAATGCCAAAGGCCAACACAAAACTTCCAAGCCCACGACGCAAAAACGGATGGGATGCATTGAAGGCCGCGATTTCCGCGCGCCGCGCTGCCCAGCCGGCATCTTCCATGGTTTCGGCATAAACGCGGCGGATCAAATCACCTTCAAGCGCCTGGCCATAAGGCGCCTTGCTGCCGTTTGCGCCGCCCGCGAAATTGCGCGCGCGCACTGCTTCCAAATCCTGCCCCGTTGCGGCAGCAACACCGCGCAGCACATCATCCATCAGCAGCACGCCTTGCGGCCCACCAAAACCGCGAAAGGCCGTGTGGCTCACCATATTGGTGCGGAGCGACAGCGCGCGCAGCTTTACCGCCGGCACATCATAGCAATTCAATGCGTGCGTCAGCGCGCGAAACACCACGCCGCCGGTCAGATCAAGACTATGCCCGCCATCGGCAGCGAGCATCGCCTCCAGCCCCGTGATGCGCCCTGTCGCGTCAAAGCCCGCGCGCCAGCGATACAAAAATGGATGCCGCTTGCCGGTGGCCGCCATATCCGCCTTGCGTGAGAGCCTGAGCTTCACCGGCCGACCGGTGATGCGCGCGGCCAGCGCCGCCGCTGCTGCCACCCAGGATGCATTGCTTTCCTTGCCACCAAAGCCGCCGCCCATGCGTCGGCAGCGCACGGTGATGCGGTTGAAATCACAACCCACCACGCGCGCGGCAATATGCTGCACCTCAGTCGGGTGCTGGGTGGAGGAGGTGATGGCGATATCCCCATCCTCGCCCGGCCAGGCGATGGCAATCTGGCCTTCCAGATAGAAATGTTCCTGCCCGCCGGCGCGAAATTCGCCTGAAGCCTGCATGGGCGCCGCAGCAATGGCGCCCGCCGCATCGCCCTGGGTGATTTCCTGCGGCGGCAGCAAATACGCCTCTGCCGCCAGCGCATCCTCAATGGAAAGAATCGCAGGCAGCGCCTCGATCTCTGGCTTCAGCGTGGCAAGGGCCGCCAGTGCCGCATCGCGCGTTTCACCCACCACCAGCGCAATGGGTTGGCCGTGATGGCGCAGCTCGCCATCGGCGAAAAGTGGCTCCACTTCGCGGCCCGAGGGCGAGATATCATTCGCCCCCAGCACATCCCGCGCCGTCAGCACCGCCACAACACCCGGCATGGCGCGCGCCGCCGCGACATCCATAGCCCCAAGCCGCCCATGCGCAACGGGCGAGAGAAGCAGCGCGCCATGCAACAATCCCGGCACCTCCGGCACATCATCCGCGAAAGGTGCGCGGCCCGTCACATGACCAAGCGCGGAATCATGGGCCAATGCCGCACCCTGGCTGAGCGACGCATTCATGGCGCGATGAACCGCGGCGCATGCGGCGTTGGCAGTGCCATGATTTCCGCCGCCGCATCAGGCCGCGCCGCGCGCCAATAAAGCCGGAGCATCAAATTGCGCGCCGCCACGCGGCGATATTCGGCAGTGCCGCGCAAATCATCCATGGGTGTGATGGCGCGCGCCAAAGCATCCCCCGCCGCGCGCGCTTGCGCTTCGGTGAAGGCCGCGCCTTCCAGCACCGCTTCGGCTTCCGGCGCCCGCGCTGCCATCGGCCCGCAGCCACCATGGGCGATGCGCGCGTAGGTGATCACACCCCCGTCGCGTTCCAGCAGCACCGAAAGGCCAATGGCGCTGATATCCTGATCATGCCGACGCGAGAGTTTCTCGGCAGCAAAAATCGCACCTGGTTTCGGCCGGGGCATGAAGACCCGCGCAATCACCTCATCTGCGCGGAGCGCATTGCGCCGATAGCCGAGCAGGAAATCCTCAACCGCCACTTCCCGCGCACCACCCGGCCCCGCCAACGTCACCCGCGCGCCAAGCGCCAGCAAGGGCGGCAGGGCATCGCCGATCGGGCTCGCTGTGCCCAAATTGCCGCCAAGCGTGCCCAGCGCGCGTATCTGGCGCGACCCCAGCCGGCGCAGCAGCCCGGCAAAAGCCGCGAAATCCGGATCGCCCGCCATGTGATTGAGCAGCGCGGCATAGGGTTCCGCCGCACCCACCGAAAGCCCCTCTGGCCCCGAAGTCATGCCACGCAATTCCGCAACATCACGCAGGCAAATAATGGAGCCAGGATTCTCCCGGTGTTCCGAAAACCGCAAGCCGAGATCCGTACCGCCCGCCAAAATCCACGCCCCCGGGTGGTCGCGCCGCAGCGCCAGGGTTTCACCCAGGTTGCGCGGCAAGAAAAAGCGATGCTCGGGCGGGCCGAAGGCGGTGATATCACTGACCGGCTGCGCCAGCGCGCCATCCTCCGCCACCGGCAAGGCCGCCATCGCATCCAAAATCGGCCGATAGCCGGTGCAGCGGCAGAGATTCCCCGCCAATGCCTCATGCGCATCACCCCCCATGCGCGCATGGGCGTAAAGCGACATCACAATACCCGGCGTGCAAAAGCCGCATTGCGTGGCCTCGGCGGCCAGCATCGCCGCCTGCACCGGATGCGGCGCGCCATCGGGGGCGGAAAGCCCCTCAACACTCCGCAGCGCCAGGCCATGCGCCTGACCCAGCGTCATCAGGCAGGCATTGACGGGCGCGCGGGCGCCATCCGGCGCTTCAATCACCACAGTACAGGCGCCGCAATCACCCTCCGCACAGCCCTCCTTCGTGCCGGTCAACCCCGCCGCGCGCAGCCAATCGAGCAAGGTCATGGCCGGGGGCGTTTCCGCGGGCAGGCACCGCAATTCGCCATTCAGGGTGAAGGTGATGAACATGAAACTTTATTTAGGATGGATGAGGGCGAGTTGAAACCGGGGGCGCCGCCCCCGGAGCCCAGGAAAACGAGGGCTTACTCCCCTTCTTCCAGCCTTTCGATATCCTCATCCGAAAAGCCGAAATGATGGCCGATTTCGTGGATCAGGACGTTGCGCACCAGGCGGAACAGGTCTTCGCCGGTTTCGATCCATTCCAGCAGGATGGGTTCTCGGAACAGCAGGATTCGGTCCGGTTCTTCCGGGACCATGCCGTTGCTTTTTTCGGTCAGCGGCACGCCAAGGTAAAGCCCGGTCAATTCATAGGGGTTTTCGATGCCGAGTTCGCGGAGCATCTCTTCCTCCGCGATGTCATCCACCAGGATGGCGACGCCCTTAAGCATATCGCGCATCGGCTTTGGGATGGCGGCAAGCGCATCTTCGGCCAATTCGACCAGGTCTTCGGCACTCGGCGGGGTGGAAAAGCGCATGGGGGCTCATGCGCGCCGAAGCGCCCTTAGGTCAAGCGGCGCTTCGGCGCGCGGTAGCTGAAGGTATGCTAACCCTTAGCCCTCAATCACATTGGAACGCTGGCCGCCGATAATGGCCAGAAATTCGCGGCGCGTGCTGGCATCATCCCGGAAGGCGCCCAGCATGCGGCTGGTCACCATGGTGACCCCCGGCTTATGGACGCCGCGCGTGGTCATGCATTGATGCGCCGCTTCAATCACCACGGCCACACCCTTGGGCTGCAACACCTGTTCGATGGTATTCGCCACCTGTGCCGTCAGCTTTTCCTGGATTTGCAGGCGCTTGGCATAAACTTCCAAAACGCGCGCCAGCTTGCTGATGCCCACCACCCGGCCCTGCGGCAGATAGGCGATATGCGCGCGGCCAATGATGGGCACCATGTGGTGTTCGCAATGGCTTTCCATGCGGATGTCGCGCAGGATCACCATTTCATCATAGCCATCGGTTTCTTCGAAGGACCGCGCGAGCAAATCCACCGGGTCCGTCTCATAGCCGGCGAAGAATTCCTCATAGGCGCGGGCGACGCGCGCGGGCGTGTCCACCAGGCCTTCGCGGTTCGGGTCATCACCGGCCCAGCGCAGCAGGGTGCGCACCGCGGCTTCGGCTTCCGTGCGGGAGGGGCGCGGTTCCGAGGTGGCGGTGGCGGTGGTGAGGCTAGAGGGAGGCATTTGAATATTCACGGTGATGGTCTTTCCATAAATCTCGGGCGTGCGGATGCGCGGGGGCTCTCTGGCACCTTCACCCGCCTATGTGGGCGGTGGGGCGGAAATGACAAGGATTTACCCCGCTTGGCGCCGGGGGCCGGTGCGGGTTAGCTTATCGGCCCAACCAGCCAACATGAAGAAACCGCCATGCTTGACGCCGTAAGCCCCCTAGCCGCTACCTCGACCGAGGCGAAGCTGTATGACGCGCTGATCATCGGTGCCGGTTTCGCCGGCATGTATCAGCTCCATTCCCTGCGCGACCGCCAGGGGCTTTCCGCCCATGTGCTGGAAGCGGGCGATGGCGTGGGCGGCACCTGGTATTGGAACCGCTATCCGGGCGCGCGGTGTGATTCCGAAAGCCATAGCTATTGCTACCATTTTTCGGATGAGCTGGTGCAGGGCTGGGAATGGTCCGAACGCTACCCGAGCCAGCCGGAGATTCTGCGCTACCTGAATTACGCCGCCGATAAGCTGGATTTGAAGCGCGACATCACCTTCGGCGCGCGCGTGGTGGCGGCGCATTATGATGAGGCTGCCAATCTTTGGCGCGTGCGCACGGAACAAGGCGCGGAATATGCGGCGCGCTATTTGATCACGGCGGTGGGCTGCCTTTCTTCCGCCAATCTGCCGAAGATTGATGGCATCCCGGATTTTAAGGGCAAGTGGTATCACACAGGCGAATGGCCGCATGAGGGTGTGGATTTCTCTGGCAAGCGCGTTGGCGTGATTGGCACGGGTTCCACCGGCATTCAGGCCATTCCGGTGATTGCCGCCGCCGCCAAACACCTGACCGTGTTTCAGCGCACCGCGAATTATTCGATCCCCGCACGCAATGCGCCGCTGACCGATGATTTCAAGAAATATGTGCGGGAGAATTTTGCTGAGATTCGCGATGTGATGCGCTCCACCGTCAATGGCCATCCTTGGCGCATTGCGGATCGGTCTGTTTTTGATGTTTCCGATGAAGAACGGAATGAGATTTTCGAAAAAGCCTGGGAAAAGGGTGGGCTGCGTCTGCGCGCTGAATTCCGCGATGTGCTGACGAATGAGGAAGCGAATGAGATTGTCTCCGCCTTCCTGCAGAAAAAGATCGGCCAGATTGTGAAGGACCCTGCCAAGGCCGCGATCCTTGCTGATATTGATCACGGCTTCGGCACCAAGCGCCCGCCGATTGATACCGGGTATTTCGAAACCTATAACCGCGATAATGTGGCTTTGGTGAATCTGCGCGCCGAGCCCATTGAACGCATCACCGCCACCGGCGTGAAGACCAGCAAGGGCGAATATCCTTTGGATATCATTGTGTTTGCCACCGGCTTTGATGCCATGACCGGGCCGCTATTCAATTTGAACATCGCCGGGCGCGATGGCCTGGCTTTGCGTGATGTGTGGCGTGAAGGCCCGCGCAGCTATTTGGGGCTGCAAGTGGTGGGCTTCCCCAATCTGTTCACCGTAACCGGGCCTGGCAGCCCTTCAGTGCTGACCAATATGCCGGTCGCGATTGAACAGCATGTGGAATGGATCACCCGCTGCATCGCGGATATGCGCGCCGCCGGCCAGACGCGCATCGAAGCCAAGCCTGATGCGGTGGATGATTGGATGGTGCAGGTGCAGGAAGTGGCCGACCGCACGCTTTTCACGAAAACGCTGCATTCCTGGTACCTTGGCGCCAATGTGCCGGGCAAACCGCGCGTATTCATGCCCTATATCGGCGGCATGGCGCGGTATCGGCGGATTTGTGATGAGGTGGCGGAGAAGGGGTATGAGGGGTTTGCTTTAGGGGCGTGAGTCCTTTCAGACAGGTTCCAACCCCTTGGCGCGGAGCAACCCCGCATCCGCACCTTGCACCAAAAATTCCATGAAGGCGCGCGCGGCTTCCGGCTGCGGCGCTTCGGCGAAAATCGCGGCGGAAAACGTCATCACCTCGCCAATTTCGGCGGGCAGCGTGCCGATAATGTCAATGCCGGGCACGGTCAGCAATTCGCTGACTTGCTGAATGGCCAAGGCCACTTCGCCGCGCTTGAGCAATTCACCCGTAAAACCCTGCGGGATCACGGTGGCTTTCGCGTTGACTTCCGCCGCAATGCCAAGCCGTTCAATCAGCCCCGCAAAGAACAACCCGCTTGCGCCTGCGCGGGAATAGGCCAGCGATGGCGTGGCCAGCAGCGTCGCGCGAAATGCCCCCGGCGTGCTGATATCGGGCCGCGCCGCGCCGGCCGCGACCGCAACGCCAATGTGGGAAAGCGCTAGATCACGCCGGCTGCCCGGCGCGAAAACGCCCTTGGCGATAAAATCATCCACGGCCGCAGCAGTCAGGATCGCGATATCGCCACGCGCGCCATCAGCGATGCGTTGGGAGATGCTTTTGGTCGGGTCAAACACCATTGCCGGGGCGGGGTTGGTTTTGGCCCAAAGCGGCGCCAGCACCTCAAGCACGCCCTGCAATGCCAAAGTGGACATGATGGAAAGCGGCTGGGCCATGGCGGGTGATTCCTTGTAAAACGGTCTCGCCCAGAATGCCGATTGCGAAGCCGCACGGCAATGTGGTGGGGCTTCGCCGTAAATTCGCCACGGCAATGGGTCTAAACATCGCGATGTCCAACACGGCTTTAAAAGGATGGAACTATGACATGGAAATTACGGTCCCTGGCCTTGACTGTCGGCTTGCTCACCATGGCATGCGCTGAAGTTGCACCGGCGCAGACCCAGGCGTCTCCGGCGCCCGAAGGCTGCGCGCAGCATCAGGCGCGCTTCCCTGCCCTGCTCGGCAAAGCGCCCGAGGAAGTGCGCGCGGCGCTCCAAGCCATGCCAGGGATCAGCACCGTGCGCATGGGCGGCCCAAACACGCCGATGACGCGGGATTACCGGATAGACCGTGCGTCCGTACTGATTGAAAACGGCGTGGCGACCCAGATCACTTGCGGGTGATATCAGGGCGCGACTGCCTCACGAATGCCGCCCCTTGGCAGGAGGCTTGATGCCCGAAACCCCCGAAGGTCTGCTCGCCCGCCTCACTGCCGCCGGGATTGCCGCGGAAACGCGCCATCACCCGGCGGTCTTCACCGTTGCCGAAAGCCAGGATTTGCGCGGCACCCTGCCCGGTGGCCATACCAAGAACCTGTTCCTGCGGCCCGCCAAGGGCGATGGCCCCTTCCTGCTGGCAACGCTTGAGGAATCCCGCCAGGTTTCCATCAATGCGCTCGCCCGCATGGCGGAAGCTGGCAAGGTCTCCATGGGCAGTGCCGAGGAATTGATGGCGATTTTGGGCCTGACACCCGGCTCGGTCACGCCCTTTGGCTTGGTGAATGCGCCGGCCGCCCGGATTCGCTTTGTCATGGATGCCGGGTTGATGCGCCACCCGCGCATATGGGTGCATCCCTTGGTGAATACGGCTTCCACGGGCCTGGCACCCCAGGATTTGCTCGGCTTTCTGGCCGGGCTTGGCCATGAAACCCGGCTGCTGGCGCTTGATGGCGCCTGAACCGCGCCGGGGTGGCTTGCTTCTGCGGCAATAGGGCGCATTTATGGGGCAACAAGACCAGGAACTGCCCCGATGGACGTGATCTTCGACCCTAACCGCCCGCCCCAAAACGCCGCTGCCGGCGCCATCAAGGATGGGGACCAGACCACCTTCATGCAGGATGTGGTGCAGGCATCCAATGATGTGCCGGTGCTGGTGGATTTCTGGGCCACCTGGTGCGGCCCCTGCAAGCAACTGACCCCCGCGCTGGAAAAGGTGGTGACTGCCGCCGATGGCCGCGTGCGGCTGGTGAAGATTGATATTGATAAGAATCGCGGCCTTGTGCAGCAGCTGGTGCAAATGGGCCTGCCGCTGCAATCCGTGCCGACGGTGGTGGCTTTCTGGAAGGGGCAGATCCTGGACCTGTTCCAGGGCGCGCTGCCGGAATCGGAAGTGAAGCGCTTCATTGAAGGCTTGCTCAAGCAGGCTGGTGGGCAAATGCCGACCGCCGACCTGCTGGGTGAAGCCAAGGCTGCGCTGGAAGAAGGCGATGCCACCGGGGCGCTTCAGCTATTCGGCGCACTCGCGCAGCAGGAACCGGAAAATGCCGAAGCCCTGGCCGGCGTGGCCCGCTGCCTGATGACGCTGGGCGAGGAAGAACAGGCGCTACAGGTCATTGAAAGCGTGCCGGAAAAGCTCCGCGCCCATGCCGAAATCGCCTCCATCCGCAGCGCCTTGGAATTGGCGTCAGAAGGGCGTGAGGCGCGGGCGAAGCTTGCTGAATTTGAAGCGCGCCTGGCCGCCGACGCCAATGACCATGCCGCGCGCATTGACCTGGCGGTGGCGCTGAACGCCATGGATGACCGCGCTGGTGCGGTGGATGCCTTGATTGAGGCAATCCGGCGCGACCGCGCCTGGAATGAGGAAGCCGCGCGCAAGCAATTGCTGAAATTCTTCGAAGCCTGGGGCTTTGGTGACGCGGCGAGTGTCGCGGGGCGGCGCAAGCTTTCATCTGTGCTGTTCCGTTA
>Ga0315899_10006148_pt1 | contig 12919 bp, 12 predicted proteins | sample LakEriMetagenome_2_FD_203518 | JGI IMG/M metagenome (GOLD analysis project Ga0315899, IMG submission 203518) | Freshwater fungal communities from buoy surface, Lake Erie, Ohio, United States - Buoy 4 MA112 | ecosystem: Environmental > Aquatic > Freshwater > Lake | place: USA: Lake Erie, Ohio...
TCGGTGGTGATGCGAGGGGATCTCCAGCCTCTATACGATTAAAAAAAGCCGATTGCTCTAAAAAGGGAAGCATGCCAATAATGCCTGAACGACGACCACCATTGTGCATCGGACCAGATTGGGTTCCGTTACTACGCGATGGAAATGATCGATAGGTATTCTCGTAATTATGTAGCGATAGCCCAAGTTGTTTCAGGTTGTTGGAGCACTGCATCCTACGAGCAGCTTCTCGCGCGGCCTGAACCGCTGGCAAAAGCAAGCCAACCAATATTCCAATGATTGCAATCACAACAAGCAATTCAACAAGAGTGAATCCTTTTTTCGTTCGACAAACCATAATCTAGATCAACTCCTTAAAGGGGGTACGGAACTTAAAAACAAAATACCAACGCACTTCAGTCGCCATGAGTTTCAATTGCTTCTTACTGAGCAAGCTCTCAGGCTAGCCTAATCCTCAAGCTCAAGGTTGAGCGGCGGGTTCTTAGAATTCGCATCGATGACAATCTTTAAACCGGAAGTTTTGAAGTCCGAATACTTTTTGGGAACCAATAACTTCGGGGCTTTTTCAGGAACATACGCCTTCGAGGGATCGTATCCCGGCTGGCCTGCGATAGGAGCCGTGCTTGCGGGGAGTTCCTCCCACTTCGTGACGGTGATCAACGCCTCACCAGCCAGTGCACCGTCCGCATTCTCGTATGTCGTTAAAGCGAATTCCCCGGAGGAGTTTGTTCGCCCAAAACTCGTCTTGTTATGCTCTGCGAATTGCAAAATCACATCTGCATTCTCGAGCAGTTTTCCTTTATACTTCACTGTGCCAGACACCTTGTAAGTCGGCAGACGGCCGTCTACTGAGCCGCCACACCCCAAGCACATAAACAGCATCAACAAACCAAAAGCCAAACTTAAGCGTTTCATGGTAGATCGCCATGGAGAGGGGCAACGAAATCTAGGATGTGGACCATTGAACTTCCCTTTCGCGGGTTCTTTGGCGCACAATGGGACGGGAAAGGCAGCGAGAAACCCGGATGGCAACTACCATCAAAGGCTCTACCAGATTGAAACCACGTTTTCTATGCAACATTCTTACTTGCTCCACTCCAAGGGAGGGACGGGAAACTAAGCCCCATACAATGCCGTCAATGGCCGTCTGACCATATAACAGCGGCTGAAGTCTCGTTATCACATTTTTTCTTTTCGTTTTTCCAAAAATCGTTGTCAGATCGGATTCGGTTCGGATGTCATTATTCTATAGGCTGCTATTCGTTGGAGCCCTTTCCTAGCATGGAGTGTCGGCGTGCGTCCGATGCAGCAATGGAACGAGATACGCCAGAATTTATTCGCCTCTTGACCGAGGTTCAGTCGATCATCGAATCGTACGTCCGTGTCTTGGTTCCGGACCAAGCTGCCGCGAGGGACATCGTCCAGGAATCGAATCTCACGATTTGGAAAAAAGCGAACGAATTCCAAGTGGGAACGAACTTCACGGCGTGGGCCGTGAGGATCGCTTACTTCGAGGTCCTGAAGTATCGGCGCAAAGCCGGGCGGGAAAAACTGGTCTTTGATGACGACGTAGTCAACCTATTGGCGGACCGAAATGCAGAACTTCTCAACTCTGCTAAAGAACGAGAATCCGTCTTGCAGGAATGCTTACAATACTTGTCAGCGGAGAACCGTTCTTTGCTTCGCCAACGCTATATCGATGGGACCTCTGTCAAAAAGATTGCCGAGCTGCAGGGGAAATCCCAAGGCTCGATCTCTCAAGGACTCTACCGTATTCGTGAGTCGCTCAGTGCTTGTGTCGCTCGTAAACTCAGGAGCATCGAAGGATCGTGAAACCAGAACTCTATACAAGAACCATCGAACTCATCAACGAATTGATCGATGGTCAGCTTTCGCCATCAGAGACAGAGGAGCTCAACGATCTCTTGCGTAATAACCCCGAAGCAAGAGATCTGTACCTGGAGATTTCTTCCGTGCACGTCGGCCTCGAGCGATCGCATGGTAGCGGACTCGAGGGTGTTCCGACATCGTTGATGCTCGCTCGACAATTCACGGATAGTCCGAGCGGGGTGCCACCGACTCGCCAATCGCCATTCAGAATGAGCTGGATGGCGGCGGCATGCGCAGCCTGTCTTGTTGTCGTCGTTGGAACAGTAACGTGGATCATCAAGCCGTCTATTCAGCTATCCTCTGGGCCATCCGAATTGTCGAGACACATTGCGACCTTGATTTTGGCGGACAATTGCGAGTGGGCTTCGTCGGTAGAGATTCACGAAGGCGAACGACTTCCGAAACAACTACTGACCTTGACACGAGGAACGGCGGCCATTCGCTTTGATGGCGGGACAGAGATGCTCTTTGCAAGCCCCGCAACGATTGAACTCAGAACTGCCGAGAGCGCTCGCTTAACGTCGGGCGAAGTAACAGTACGTGGCAAAGAAGGATTCAAACTGAGTACCTCCGCTTGCGATCTGATCGACTTAGGAACAGAGTTTGTGGCCTCCGTGAATCCAACAGGTAAAACTGAGCTTCACGTGCTTAGTGGGCAAGTCGCTGTTACAAGCATTCTCGCCCAAGGAGATCGAGTTATCAAAGAAGGAAACTCGGTCCAGGTCGATCCATCGCAAGGGCAACATCAACCCATCGAAGGAATGAACATAGGGTTCCAAGAATTACTAGAACAAACGGTGTCGAAAAATACATCGTCTGAACTGCAGACGCATGAGAATTTTCTCTATCCCGTCGGCAACTATCTACCCAGCGAGCTTACCGGTGGAATCGGGTGGTCTGGCGCATGGCGACTTCGCTCCGACGCGGAATTTGCACCCGTTCATGAACTAGAGAATCCCAGATTAGTAGACTCGAGCAAAGAGATCCAAATCAAGAAAGGAACCTTGATTCCAAAATCGGAAGCAGCGGAGAAAGACGGCGTGCTTCACTTTCCTCCCGGTAGGCACTATCGATTGCGTGACCTGTCGACACCGATCGACATGGGAGTAGATGGGGTTACTTACTTCAGTGTGCAATTTCGCCAAAACGGTGTTCAATCCAAAAAGAATCGAATCGATCCCCCAAGCAGTTCCATACAGAGTGACAGTTTTCGAATCACTTTTCGATCCAGCAACAATTATTGGAAAGAGAGCCTATTGTTCGGCTTGAAGGATAACGAGAACCCAATCGTTCATCCTTTTGGTGCTGGATTTTTTGAAAGCATGGCATCGGTTGCCGCGGACGCTCCACTGCTTTGGACTGGCAAGATTATTCGGCAGAAATCTCAAGAAGACGCGATCTATTTCCGAATCTTCACTGCCCCAGAACAGCTTCAAGTGGTAGAGCCGAGCACTTGGCACATTAGTACGCGGGGAGTGTACATGGATCAGTCCTTTGATGTACTGGTCTTGACCTGCATCGGAAACGTGGATGTTGAAATCGACGAATTCCGAATCGGCGAGAGTTGGAGAAGTGTTGCAGTATGGCACTGATTGCGATCAATTAGACGCCAAGAACGCCAAGGTCTCGGAACAGCTCATGCTGTTGCCTTTTTTCAATACTTCGCCCTGCGCATTCAGAACAAGAACGGCTGGGATTCCCAAGACGCCGTAACGTGCCGATAGTTGCGAGTGTTTTTCTTCGTCAACATCCACGTACATTGGCACGAAGCCTTGCTCCACAGCTTTTGTAACCTCTTCGTCAGGCCAAACATTCCGTTTCATCGTTTTGCAGGGTGGACACCAAGTCGCTCCAAAGACTAGGAGAACAGGCTTTCCCTTTTCTTTTGCTTCTGCAAGCGTTGCATCAAAGTCGCCACGCCATGGAATCTTGGACTCAGGAAACTTGTAGCCGATCGCGTTGTAATAAAGCTCTTCGAAAGCCGAGCGGCGCAGCAAAACGAACACTGCAAGAATAATCAATACAGTCCACAGGATATTCATACGAGATTGCTTGCCAGCCTGATCTTGATTTTTCATGGAATCTTCAAATTTCGAGAAATCGATCCAATGGAGTATCGGGTGCCAACTAACAGACTTTGTCCTCGTTGGATATCATATCAAATGACTACTTCATTTTGCGAAGAAAAGTCGGTTGCTCGATCAGCTATTCAACGCTTGTTTTATCTATTGTGAAGGAACTTTGTCTGATGTCACACGCCAATTCAGCTCCGAAGAAAAGAAACCCGATTTGGATTGTCTTGGGCATCTTTGCCGGTGTTTTTGCAGTCGGACTCGTTTTGTGTTGTGGTATTGGATTGTGGATCATTCAATTCCCGAGCGTTTCCGCAGATGCCGCTACTTCCTTCGATTCCGATTCGATTGCTGTCCCAACTTTTCCGCAGAAAGGAACTTCGAAAAGATTTCCAGGGACCGCGATTCGAACCGAATTGGTCTTGGGAGATGGCTCTGGGTACGGAACGCCAGCAGGTGCGAACTCGCGACTTTGGATTTACTTGCCCGAGAAACTTGTGCCAGCAGCCTCCCTCCCTTGCGTGTTGATTTGTGGTGCAGGAAGCACGATGCTCACAGGTATGAGGCTAGGCGATGGTGACGAACCGGAACATCTACCGTACGTAGCGGCTGGGTTCGCTGTTGTGGCATATGACCTCGACGGCCCAGGGATGAACGAAGAACCTGAAGTGAAGGCCTATGAAGCGTTTCGAAGTTCGAATGCGGGACTCGTGAATGCTCGCAACGCAATGGAATACGCTCTTACTCAGATCCCGGAAGTGAATCCTAAACAGATCTTTGCTGTTGGCCATAGTTCGGCTGGAGGCACCGCACTGCTATTTGCTGCACATGAGCCAAGACTGGCGGGCTGCCTTGCCTTTGCTCCTTGCTCGGACCTCAAGGCTAGATTTCCAGGATTCGTGGTAAGTGGCTTGAGCACAACATTCCAAGGACTTCCCGAATTCCTCGTAAAGAGTTCAGCGCGTACGCACGAGCAAAAGCTCCATTGCCCTGTGATGCTCTTCCATGCGGCTGATGACTCCAATGTACCGATACAGGAAAGCCGCGATTTCGTCGCTAGACTAAAACAAAGTGGGAAAGATGCCACCCTCCTTGAAGTACCAACTGGGGATCATTATGAACCGATGATATCGACCGGGATTCCCGCAGGCATCGCCTGGATGAAGAAGCAATTGAAATAATCGCGGTGGATAGTAGCCAAGTTATTGATAGTAGCTGGGTTTTTGAGGAACGATGTTTAGCTTCTTGTAGTTGAATCCGCTGTCAGGTGGATTGTAAGGTCCAACAATATCCATGCGGGATTGCGCCTGAATGTTGGCCTCCATTTCGAGACACCAATAAGCAGCGTTGACTGTCATGCGTCGCAGCCCTTCATTCTGAAAATCCTTGGCGCTACCCATGGTCACATGGAACACACGGGCGGTGCGGCCGGTATTGCCGGTCCATGTCTTCACCCATGCTACAGGCAATGGTATCAACTCCGTATTGACAGCGTCATCCTGTTTGCGACCCACGAGCGGTTGACCATTTACTAGGGGTAGGCAGTCTTGAGGCAAGCTGCTGTCCTCCTTATAAGTACGGTAGACATCCGAAGTGCCCCAGATATCCGTAACCCCTTTCAAGATAGGATGTTCTTTGTTCTCCTCAATAATGATCCCACGCGTTGAGTCTTGCTGCCAACGGCCGTGATGCCCTCGGAATGCGCCGCCCAAGACACCGACGCCAAAGTCGACCTTTTTGCCGTCTTTCTTATAGTCCCAATCGATGAAACCATGATTGGCCGTACGAACTCCAATGATCGGCTTGCCTGAATCCAAGTAGTCGTAAACATGTTGGAGTTGTTCAGGTGGGAGCGACAGCAGGCGACTGAACCAAATCACCAAATCGCAATGCTTCAAATGTTCCAGGCCAGGGATGTTGTGCATGACCGTCTTGTCGTCCCATTTAATCTTCTGTGTTGGATCGACTTCATTGTCTTTGTTGAGACTAAACAGCACGGTGCAATGAAAACCGTGGTGCGTTGCGAGTAACCGTGCCAACATCGGCATCGAATGTTCACTGCGATACTCCTGCTCAGCAGCCACCAACACAACACGCTTGCCTGCCCCTGGCCCATCGCCGCCAGCGTATGTCAACCACAACGGACTTTCCGGGACTGGATGCTCCAACGCTTGCAAGGCAGCCATGGGAAACACGAACGAACCAATAATGCCCAGGACAATCGAAACGAGTGAAGCAATGGATGGGAAAGAGATCGTGTGGTGCATATCAGTAGTATCGTTCGATGGGTAGGGACAGAATTTGATTCTTGAACGTTAAGCTTTCAAGGGAAATGACCACATTTGGTTTTTCCAGGTTCCGGATTTCCATCCGTCATTGGTACTGAACTCACGAATTTTCATTTCTCGTGAATCGATCTCGACCTGCAAAATTCCTTGTTCTGGTTTGCTAAAGTGCGCCGCATTATCCGTATTCAAAAACGGTACTCCTTCGGTAACTCGATCATCATTGGTTCCGTTCCATCGCGTGATCTTTCGGCTGTGAGTATGGCCACAGAGCGTCCCGATCACGTTGTAAGGCTTCAACGTCTCAAAATAAGCGATTGCATCACCATAGTCCCACTCGTGATTGCGTACCTTCTCGTCTGGTACGGGAACAGAATACCGATGCAGATCCACGTGATGTGCCAAGACGATGGGCCGACCGCTTGTTCCTACATATTCCTTCAAATCTTGACGCAGGAACGGCAAACTACCCAACGGTGCATATCTGCGTTTTCGAGTGACCTCGGGCGCATCACCAACGACGATACCCAAGCATACAAAATGAATGTCGCCCCAATCCCAGGAATAATGAACACCATTGTCGGAGACGTTGACAACACCTTGACGAATCTTGTTTCGTTCCCGAATCGTAGTGATTACCGGACCATCTCCATGAGGACTGTCATGATTGCCATAGACTTCGCGAACTGGCCATCGAAGCCTTCCTTCTTTTCCATCGAGCCCCCAATCGGAAACGAACATTGCGGTCTCGGTATCGGCCATCTTGTATTTTGATGGCCCTTTGTCTCCGTTGTCGATAATATCGCCAACGTGAATTACTCCATGTGGCTCCGCGACAACACCTCCACCAATTTCATCCGGCAACGCCGAACCCGCAAGCTGATTCAGTTGATGGACGAGCGAAGCGTTGTAACTCGCGGAGGTTGCATTCATCTTCGAGTAATCCATCGCGTCGGCACAGTAGTGCGTATCTCCAACGATAAAGAACGAAACTCGATTCTTGCTATCAACAGTTCTCGCTACCGAACTTGCCCACGCATTCGGGACAAGGCTCGAAGCCGATGCGGTTGCGGCAATATTTCGAATAAACCGCCGACGATTGATCATGGTCTCATCCAGTCTGATTGAAATCGAGGAATCATCAACAGAACCAATAGATCAGAAAAGTGTGTAGATAAAAGGGGCGGCGCCGGTCGAACTGAGCGCCACCAGCAAACCAATCAATCCAAATGAAAGAAGGATTGGAATCAACCACCACTTTTTGTTCTCGACGATAAACTGCAAAAACTCTTGAACGAGCGTCTGTGAGGGTTCGTCCCCCGCTTGTTCGAATTCGTTCTTTGCAGAATTGCTCACAGAATTCTCCACCGATTGGTTCTCTGGGGCATACTCTGTGTTGTTCATGGTGGAAGAAAATCAAAAACGATAATGTTGAAGTGTGTGTGGGTGTTGAAGACGGCCGGATCAATAACGCCGATAATAGTTGGATACGTTTTCGGCCTCTTGTTTCGGCTGCCAATGAGAGACACGCGTTCGATCCATTTTAAGCTTTAGCGCATCCCGACGCACTAGTCGAAACAACAATCCGATCGGCAAAAATAGACCAAAAAAGATAAGCAGCATCGCTATCTCGCCGACGACCATCCCTATCGGAACTGCGATGCAACTCATTCCAATATAGAGCGGTCGAACAAGATTCGGTCGCAACCATGCAGCAACAGCCAGCATCACCGCGATCCCAACAAGCACTGCAATCCCCTGCGTGCTAGCCCCCCACAACCACCCGATCGATGGCAAGAAAACGAGGCACAGCAACCCAAATTGCCGAAGCTGTCGAGTCGTCGGCTTCCACTGAATCTCAACCATTCGCATCATGTAATTCTCAATCTTGCTCGAACCGCTTCAAATAAAGCTCACGCTCGGTCGTATTAGCCACCTTCGGTTGCTCGGCTTTATGAAGCACATATTTGTCGATCACCAATGTGTCCATCTCTGTCATTAGGAAGCAGCGGTACGCATCCATCGGAGTGCACACGATGGGTTCGCTTCGAACATTGAAACTGGTGTTGATCATTACAGGACAGCCTGTCTGTTGATGAAAGCACGTGAGTAGTTTATGCATCAAAGGATTTCGATGGCGATCGATTGTCTGAAGACGTGCAGAATAATCGACATGCGTTACCGCCGGAATAGCCGAGCGAGCAGGAAGACGATGCTCTTTCTTCACCGGTGCAACAATTTGCATATAGGGACTTTCCTCGTCTGCTTGCATTTCGAAGTATTGATTTACAAATTCCTGCAATACCATCGGTGCGAAGGGACGAAACGACTCGCGAAATTTGATCTTGAGGTTCATCTCCGATTGCATGTGAGGATTGCGAGCATCACCCAATATGCTTCGCGCTCCTAAGGCTCTCGGTCCGAACTCCATCCGGCCTTGAAACCATCCTACAACAGCACCGGAAGCAATTGCCGTCGCGACCTCCTCGCATAACAGATCGTGTGATCCATGCTCGTGATAGACAGCATGCTGCTTATCCAAGACGATGCGGATCGTAGACTGGCTGTATTCTGGACCAAGGAACGAGCCGTGCTGAGAATCAGACTCGTCCAATCTTCGCGGTTTCTCAAGCAATTGGTTCCAAATGAAGAGCGCAGTTCCTAACGCCCCGCCAGCATCACCCGCGGCGGGCTGGATCCAGATTTTATCGAAAGGCCCTTCCCGAAGTATCCTACCATTGCCCACACAGTTCAGAGCCACTCCACCAGCCAGGACTAAATTCTTGGATCCTGTCAGACGGTGCGCGTGCGTGGCAGAACGCAACATCACTTTCTCGGATACCGATTGGATAGAAGCGGCGAGATCCATTTCGCGTTGGGTGATCGGAGAATCTGGAAGACGCGGTTTGCCCCCGAAGAGACGATGAAACTTGGAGTTGGTCATCGTCAATCCTTGGCAGTAGTTGAAGTAACTCATATCCATCTGCAGTGAGCCATCCGGCTTGAGATCGAGCAGGTAGTCCAAGATGAGGTCTTGATATCGTGGTTCACCGTAAGGTGCCAAGCCCATGAGTTTGTATTCGCCACTGTTGACGCGAAAGCCTGTGTACTGGGTAAAGGCTGAGTAGAGCAAACCTAGCGAATGAGGAAATCGAATCTCATGCGTGAGCGATAGTTTGTTCCCTCGCCCATGCCCGATGCAGGTTGTCGACCATTCTCCAACACCATCCAGCGTGAGGATGGCCGCCTCTTCGAAAGGCGATGGAAAAAAAGCGCTGGCTGCGTGCGATTGATGATGGTCGAGAAATACGATGCGTCTTCGGTACTCCGGAATGGCTTGCTGGATCTCGGTAGGTATGTGAAGCTTCTGTTTCAGCCAAAGGGGCAACGCTTGTCGAAACGAAAAGTATCCTTGAGGGGCGAATGCCAGATAGGTTTCGATCAACCGTTCGAATTTGGCAAGTGGTTTGTCATAGAACCCCACATAGTCCAATTGCTTTGCCGTGATCCCCGCCTCATGCAAACAGAAATCGACAGCATGTTTTGGAAAGGACGAATCATGTTTCTTTCGGGTGAACCGCTCTTCTTGGGCTGCCGCAACGATCTCACCATCCACCACCAACGCAGCAGCCGAATCATGATAGAAGGCGGATATTCCGAGAATCGCTGTCATCAAAGAGCTTTGTAGGGAAAGGAACGATGCGTAGTCTTTGTGCAATCGCTACGCTTCCAGCATTCTAAAGACCAGAGTCTTTCTGTTGTACACCGTTATTGAGAAATACATGGCAATGCCGAAGATACCATGGTATGGGATGTTCTGTTGGACCAATCCGCCGTCATTGCTTCGTTGATTTCTCGGTTGATTCCGCAACCAGGAAGCCGATCGAAACAAGGAACCGATCGGTAGCCGAGAGTGTTTCTCGGTAGCCTGTGTTGTTGTCCCGACCGTAGTTGAAGAAGCCATGCCCTTTGTCTGCATATGCAACAAGCTCGCATGGATTGCCATTTTTCTTCATTGCTACTGTAAACACTTCCGCGGTACGAAATGGAACGGTTGTATCCGCTCGGCCATGAAAAATGATGGTAGGAGGAGCACCTTTGACAATATGATGGTAGGGTGAGACCTTCTTCGGATCATCGCCAATCCGTTTGCGAAGATCATTTAGTTTCTCCTTCTTCACCTGTTCTTCCCCCTCTACATTGTCAAGTACCAGCGCGGGGTTAAACAATATCATGGCATTTGGCACGGAGCTGACCGATGTGTCTTCGGTCGATCTTTCGAATCCTTTGATAAGGCCGGTGCAAGCAGCCAGATGTCCGCCCGCAGAACCGCCACCCGCGGCGATACGATTTGGATCAATGCCAAGCTTCGCTGCATTCGTACGCACCCATCGAATCGCAGACTTTGCATCTTCGACGCAATCAACCACCTTCGCTTGATGCCGAGAAGCGACGCGGTACTCCACTGTCATGGCTACCATTCCTCGACTCGCTAAATGAACGCATTGATTGGCAAACTGCTTTGGATCACCACTTTGCCACCCCCCTCCAAAGAAGAACACCACGGCTGGTCTTTGATCCGATTCTCGGTGATCCTTAGGATTGAAGCGATAGATGTTAAGGTTCACATCCCCGATCGACTTGTAAACTTCTGCGACGGCTCCATCGAGTGTGGCACCGTCGGGAGTCGAGGACTTGGACTCCTTATGAGCCAAAGCAGCGTTCGACCAGGAGGCAAGTACAAAAACGAAAAGCAGAACTGTCCTCATCATTATCCCTTCTATCTAGCGGAGATTCATACACAGTCTGATTGCCAATCCAAGACTCGGAAACACCCGTGTCCGATTTTAGCACAATAACCAGGTTGCGAATCTTCGTTCCAGTGCATTCTATGCTTCTGGCTAACAGCCGACGGCAGTACAAGCTACTGGCCTACAAGTTTAGATGGAAAGCTTTGAGTTGCCGGCTGGCAGCCAGCAGCTATCTGAAGCCAATAAAGACCGTCGGAAAGAGAGTGTCACGAACGTGTGCTACGTAGGTACTCGTTGCGAACCTCGAGAGGAAAATGTTCTATGGCATAACGAAGCGCCGTCCGTGGGATACAGGACCCATGCTCGTCGAGAAAAGCAATTAGAAGTATTTCATCCCGTTTGCCAACCTCTCGCAACATCCATCCCGTTGCCTTGTGAATGAGATCTTCACCATCGGATAACAGGATTTTGCTGATCTTCAGCGTATCTTCGAACTCGCCGAGCCGGATGAAGTATTGCGTCGCAATAATAGCGATTCGCCGTTCCCAAAGATTGGGAGATTTGGCAAACTTCACAAGCGGTTGGCGAGACTTATCGTGGAGGTATCCACCGACGAGCACCGGTGCAGAGGTGTCCACCAAATCCCAATTGTTCACGTGACGAATATTCCTGCAATAAAGTTCATATGCTGATTGGCGATACAGATCATCCCCTTTCATCGCATTGTGCACTGCAATCAACAATGCCAGTAAACGTTCTTCGTGAATCGTTGACTGAAGCAACAATTCGATCTCTGAAACGGGAAGCTGCTTGAATTCGCGGGCCACTTTGCGAAGCATCGGAACTCGCACGCCGATAAAGATATCCCCCTCCGCATACTCGCCAGGCCCCGATTTGAAGTATCGCGCGGATGAGCTCGCGACCTCGCTCGAGGCTAGACGCTTCAGTTCATCTATTGCCGCTGCAGCTTTCATCGCTTCTCCCCACAAAAGGTTCGTTGACTTCGGATATGCTCCGACCAAGTTTTCTCTATGTAGCGCGCCTCACACGATAGCCTCGCTCTACTGCGAAGCTATGATGGCTACGCACGACACAACCGACAAAAGTAGCAGGCAAGCTCCGTCGTGCCGTCCGCTCTTCAAGATTTGCAGGGATTCTAGGTGGACGGCACATGGAATGTGCCTACTACTTTGACTTTTGTCGGCTGTTTCTACATTACCATGTTCGGACGAGTGAGCCCAGATGGAACAGTACCTACAAGAAGCCAATGGACTCGCTCTAAAAAAGAAATCAGATTACAGGTATCGTCGAGAGCCGGGCTATCCCTGGCTTTGCAATCGAGATAGCAGCTCTCTTTGACGAACAGAACGCATCTCGTCTCGCATCGAACTCATGGAGTTGGACCTGCAGGTAGGTTGTTGTTCAGGAATCGGGTCATCAATCCATACAAATGTAAACTGGTATTTTTCCCTTCGTTGACCGAATGACTTCGATTCGGATAAGACATCTGAGTAAACGGTTTGTTGAGCTCAATGAGCCGATCGGTCAACTTCTCCATCCCTTGAGAATGGCAGTTGTCGTCACCGCTCCCATGAACGATAAGCAGATTGCCTTGCAGCCCGCCAGCATGCGTAATCGGTGAACCGTTCCGATAGTCTTCTCCGTTGACCTGAGGAAGTCCCATGTATCGCTCTTGATAGATCGTATCGTAGAGACGCATGTCGGGTACGGAAGCGATAGCCATTCCTGTGTGATAAAGATCCGGATAGCGGAATAGCAAATTGAGCGTCATCGATCCCCCGCCGCTCCAACCCCACGCGGAGACACGCTTCGAATCGAGATACGGTCGCTTGAGCAATTCCCGGGCTGCTGCAGATTGATCTTGAGATGCGAGTGTACCCACCTTGCGATAGGCGGCCTT
>Ga0315899_10006149_pt1 | contig 12919 bp, 10 predicted proteins | sample LakEriMetagenome_2_FD_203518 | JGI IMG/M metagenome (GOLD analysis project Ga0315899, IMG submission 203518) | Freshwater fungal communities from buoy surface, Lake Erie, Ohio, United States - Buoy 4 MA112 | ecosystem: Environmental > Aquatic > Freshwater > Lake | place: USA: Lake Erie, Ohio...
GGACTGATAGACCCAATCCGTGCCCGCCATGCCAAGGCCCCGTTACCGGCAGGATCCCCTGCCCATCGGTCCTGATGCACCCGAGGTGGAGCTGTTTGGCCCCGAGCAGCCCAATCAGCCCAATCCCCCCGGATTGGAGCTGATGCAGCAGGGGCACCTGGAGCTGCTCCCCCTGGGGCCCCTGTTTGAGGGCAATCAGGAAGAAGCCAAGCCGGATGACGGAGATGGTTGATCCCGCATCGTCCCGCGACCCCCCTGCTAGTACAGATATATGCCCGCAGGAGTCGCAATGGAGGCGGTCCCCCTCTCCCGTCTTCAGCCCTCCAGTGAAGGGGAGATCGAGGAGTGGCCCTGGCTGGATCAAGACGTGCTCCGCAAAAGCCACAGCCGCCAGGTCTGCATGACCTGCCATTTCTTCCGCCACCACCCAGGCCCCTACTGCATCCCGCTGCTCACCTGGCACCTGCATAAGGGCCTGATCGCCCATGGCGAGCACCTCACCCATCGCTGCAGCGGCTGGACAGGAGACCTGCACCGCCAGCGGGGCTGAGCGCCTGAGGTTGACGTGAGCGTTAGCGCTAGCAACGGGACGCCGCTATCGCCTTAAAAGGCTTGGATCAGCGACGGCCGGCAGGTAATGCTCTTTCGGCCCGCCCGCTGGGACCGCTGGAGTCAGCGGCTGGAGGTGACTGTTGGGGAGCTGCTCTCAGGTCAGCCCGTTCCGCTGCTCAAAAGGCGGCTGGAGCTAAGCCCGGAGGAGGCCTCAAGCTCTGGGCTGAGAAGCGCCTGCAGGCTTGGCAGGCCACAACGCCTTTGTGGCATCCGCCCCAGCTACCAGCACCTTGGTGCAGCTGAGGAGGAGTGAGGGAATGATGGGGTTCAGTGGTTGGGGCAGGACAGAAAACAGTTCTCTTTCACATCAACAACATCGGGCCCTACCATTTCACAAGATGCGGCAAGAGATGACGCCAGGCGAGAGGGCGCGCCCAGTCAGAGTGCTCCTGGTTGGTGAAGCTACGCTCGAGCGATGAATCATTAGGAGCGTTTGGAGGTGGTCCAAATGGAGCAAGGCATAAAAAATCGGTAAATGCTCGTTTATTTGACTGGTTTGTCTGCCGTCCCCATGATCAATTACCTCACTGAGTTCGGCCTGATCGCGTTCTCCGCTTGGCGGCCTGGGCACGCATCCATTGATAGGTGCGTCCAGGTCGCCGGGAGAGATTAAACGTGTCCCAGCAGAGAACCTTTCGCGAGGGATTCTGCTCATGCAGCACCTGCTTGAATTGCTCTAGTGGACCCTGTTCGTGTCCCCAGAGCCAAAGAGGATGCCGCACGATGACGACGGCCTCACCAGATTGGGCTTGTTTCGGCAGGGGAAAAGCCATCAACTCAGGTCCTTTGCGCACCTGGAAGCGAATCAGGTCCTCTTCATCACCGTCCCACAGGCGCAGGTGCAGCCGGGCTGCCTGTTCGGCCTGCTGGGGCCAGTCCTGAAGTGGGGCCCAGCTGAAGTCACCATCGAGACCACAACTCCACTTGGGTTGCACAAACGCGCGGAGATAGGCAAGCGCGAGACGCCAGTCAAGCAGGCCATGGAAGTATTGGTTCTCATAAGTCTTGAGGCATTCGTAACAGCTTTCCTGGCAGGACATGGCGTGCTCAATCTGACTCCAGTCGGCACCTTCCTGCTGCAGAGACTGTTCAATAAAGGCCAGGATCGGTGGGATTCCCTGTCTAGCTTCACCGAGGTAGCTGCAGAAACCGGCTCCATTAATATGGGCATCAACGATCTGGATCAAGGGTAGTAATGTGCTACCTTTGCCAAAAGGTCGCGGTTCGACGGATTCGAGCGAACGGTGGTCCACATCCAATTCGCGGGTCGCACGGGCGATGAGCAGCTGACTGGCAGAGATTGCGGCGGCCCGCACACCTTGCCAGTACTGTGCTCCCTCTGCAAAGAATTGCCCTGTCTGGTTCTGACCAGGCACTGCGAGATCACCTCCCAGCATGTTGATTGCCAGGTCGGGATGTACCGCAGTCGGACGCAGGTAAAGACCGTCCGTCACCCGCGGTGCGACCAGAAACACCGGATTGATGCTCTCAGGCGGATCGATCCCTGGTTTAGTCAGGATCGAATTCAACCTTGGCTCAGCGCTGACCCGCATGTCAATCGCCTGCGCTAAGAGCGGGTGGTCTCTACCTGGTGAAGGTCGCAAGGCATTTAGAGCATCCGAAGGGTATCGCAGGATGCCCTCACGCCAGACCAGTTTGAAACCTTCTTCACCCTTGTCGGTACGGGGGCCGCGATTGATGCGATAGACGGTGCTGTCCTGGTTGGTGACCAGATGTAGATGGAACTCTCCCAGGGCAGTCTGATGTTGAGTGCTCTTCCAGTCCTTTGGGGGCTTGGCATCAGCACTCAGAGCATGACTCTGGCCACCGGCGAGCGCTTCCAGGTTTCGATCTGGTAGGAAATCGGTGCGGAAACCGGCTGGTTCGAGGCAGCTGTGGACATCCCAGCTCGTTGCTTCCGAGCTCTGCCCGCAGCTTGGGCATGTCAGAATTTCCTCCGCCTGGGTAATCTGGAGCTGTTGCCAGGCCCTGCATCGCGGGCAGGAGCCAAGCTTGAAGCGGCGATCCCACGGAAACTCCTGCAGCGTTCCCAGCTCAGTCCCCTTCAAGCCAATACGTGGCGTCAAACCTATACAGCGGTGCTCCATCTTGTCATGCACCAATACGCGACCAGGCGCGAATTCGAAGATCGCGACATCAAGGTCACGATCCAGACTGATGGTTTCCTTGAGCCTGCGCTCCTGACCGATCACCAGATCCCGCACTCGGGTAGGCAGGCCATACATCGGCAAGAGACCCTCATTGGCCAGGTGAGCCGCCAAGCCGCTGGTGTTGGCACCGATCCGGTCCTTGCCAGTGCGAACGGCTTCCACCAGTTTCTTGAATGGTTCAAGCTCCAGTGCCTCACCACCATCTTGTGGAAGTGGACGCTGACGATCCAATGCGGCTCTGGTGCGCTCGGCAGCTGGCAAGGTTTCATCAAGAGCCGCATGGAGCCAGCTCTGCCACTGCCGCAGCAAGACGTCTTTGGTCAGGGTGTTCGCTGGTATGAAATCACCGTGGACGTCCACGGGGCGCACCAGATCACCAGCCCAGAAACCGTGTTTATAACCATGTTGATTTAAGGCACGATGCTGCTCTTCAAGTTTCTGGAAAGCCTGAATCAGACGGTCCTTGCGCAACAGACGTTCGGCGATTCGCGCCAGGCGTTTGACCAGAAATGGCGGCGGAGGCGTGTCACCGGTGATCTTCTTGGGGTGGCGGAAATAGTGCAGGTCATGGCTGCGTGAACGGCACAGTGTGAGTACAAAGGAGAAGGTCTGGCCGCGCCGGCCGGCCCGGCCCACCCGTTGCTGATAGTTGAAGCGCTGCGGCGGCATGTTCGCCTGCAGCACCGCTTCCAACGGTCCGATATCAATGCCCACTTCCATCGTGGTGGTGACGGAGAGCATTTCTATACCATGGGGCTGTAGTGGGTGCCTCTGCTCCTTATTGAGACGGATGCTGCGGAACTCGCGCTGCCGACTGGCTGGATCGACCGTTTGACCGGTGAGTTCCTCGCAGCGCAGCCGGAACAGGTCGTTCTGGCCGCTCTTGATTGACTCACCATCCAGGCTGCGGCGCAGTCGTCGACCGAGGACGTGATCGCGCACGAGTTTTTTTCGCCGAACTTCTGAGGGTTGGTCAGGCAGGGCTATACCGCAGCGAGTGCATATGCTGATGCCGCGGTGCAGATGAACGCGGCGGCAGTTCGAACAACGCCAGAAGGGATCGTCATCCTGCGGCAAGACAAAGCCGATCAGGCGAAGATCGATGAAATCCTCATCAACCCCAACGCGCCCCCCGAACTGCCGCAACACTTTGCGTGCCCGAAGAAGATGGTCGATCGGTTCACCACCAAGGTTCTGTGCAATTTTGCCAAAGACACGGGCAATGTTGGCCTTGCCTCGATCGAGCCTCTCTTGTGTGATCTCGTCGATGTTTGGGGGCCATTGACATGGCGTAAAGCGGTAGTCATCGGCATACACCCGCATCCAAGCCGCTGCCTCCATCAGTTCTTCCCGGCTGAAGCCGCCTGTTGTCAACTGCTCCGTCGCAGGTAGGGGCACTGGAATCGCCAGGCCAGATGCTTCCAGTGAAAAGTAGCTCTTGTGGAAGACCACATCAGCAAGCGAACGAAGAATGTCTTCGCTGAGCATCTTTTCGGCAGCCCTGCCGAAATCAGCATCAGTCAGATCGACACCCTTTGGTTTAGACCAGATGTAGCCCTTGCGATCCGGCGACTCCCTGAAGAGCTCCCACCAGGAGAATGACCGCATCTCCTGCGGGGGTCCCGCTTTGACGGATCTCAACCCGCGCTCGTCCCAGGGATGCACCTGTAGACGGATCAGGTGCGTGAGCAAGGGGCCGACCGGTTGACCTGACTTCGGAGCCTCCAGCTCAATGACTGTCGAAATCGGAATGATGCCTAATTCCTGCTGATGAAGGGAGGCCACCAGCTTCGATCGCTCTGCCAAGGAGGCCTGCAGTTGTTGCACGGCTTCGACGTCGGAGAGATCAGCGTTGGCGCGCCATTCTTCGATCTCTGCATCGATTTGTTGGAGGCGGGCCTGATCTATCGCATTGGACTGAGTTCGTCGGGTGTCCACCTCAACCAATGTGACCATCAACAGCTCGCGCAGTAAATCACGGTGGTGGAGATTCTCCACGTCGAGAGCCGTACGGGCGGCAGCTTGACGGCTGTCTGCGAAGCACACTAGCCTCGCGTCGCTTGGCTTGCGATGTGCAGGTTGGCCACGCGCCAGAACGTCATAGATTTCGGTGGCTAACAACTGGGTGGAACGGCCAAATCCTGGTCGCATGGCACGGATCGCCGAGAACTGCATCCGTATCGGTCTTTTGCTTCGCCGTCGCTGGCTGAAATCGCTGAAACAGCGCGGGCAGCGACAGGGGCGGTGGCTGCTGGGGCTGTCGTTTGTCATCCCAAGGACGGCACCTTTGCTTAAGCGTTCAAATAGATAGCCAGGCTGCAGGTTTCGATCTTGTTGATACGTTCCATAGACGAGCCCGCTGCCAGGATCAAGCCAGATGGGTTTCCAACGCTCCTGATTGTCCTCGTCGCTGATGGGTCTGCTGTTCTCATCCACGGGCCAGATGACGGCATAGTCTTTGTAGGAAAGATCTTCGAAGCGATCCGCGAGAGGCTGATCGGGCAAGTTTTCAGTTTCCGCCTCGTGGGGGAGCAATTCCTCAATGGGTGCGTTAGCTCCAAACTGCTCACCTTGTTGAGACTTCACGCCTCCCAGGAAGGTTTCTCCACAGCACTCGCAGTAGAGCAATTCGAATTGGCGTCTTAAAGACAGTCCCGACTGCTCCAGCTGGCTACCAGCTCGATTGAGTGAGAGGGGGCCTTCCCAGCGATCAGGACGTTCACGGGTACGTTCCGCAGGGGGCACCACAGTGCAGAACACACCCTCCGGGCTCTTGAAGAACGTATGCAGCCGGAAGCGGGGCAGTCCTAGATCTGTGCCGCCCGGGCCCTCACCCACACAGCCGACGATGGCGCAGAGCAGCCGCATCACCCTCTCCAGCTCAGGGGCATCCCAGCCGTGCTTTGGCCAAAGGCGCTCCGCAAGAACTCCGAGGGTGGTTGCGCGGGAGCCTCGATCGGCATCCTCGGGATCCAGGCATTGGTCCTCCAATGCCGTGCCGATGGTTCTTGCCAGCAACACCCAGCGATCCCGTTGATTCTCCTGGAGGGGAACCGTAAGGGCATCCATCAGGGCGGAGTGCGCTGGTTCCTGTCCATCCAGGTCTTCCCGTGTGAGCAGGGCGTCGTTATCGCGCTGAACCCGCGAACTAGCCCAAAAGGCCTGACAGGCGGCCAAGACGATATCGGGATCCCGTGGCAGCAACCAGCAGTCAGCGACATCCTTTCGTTTGGCAACGGTGCCAGACACGATCGTGGTTTTCCATGCCTCGCGGCTGGAGTGGAGGGGTAAGCCAAAATCGGCGAAGGCATCGCGCAAATAATCAAGGCTGGCTTCAGCCCCTTCGCCCTCCGCAGGCAGCGAAGCGCTGGAGGCGAGCAGACGCAGCTGGCGATGGCGTTCGGGCTGATCCAGACCCAGGCGCACCAACAGCAAGCGCAGCAGATACATGAACTCCGTTCCTTCACTGCCCCGCTGAAGATGCAGTTCATCGATCACCAGCGTGAAGCGGTTGCGGTTGTCGACCTCCAGCCAGCGGCGGGTCTGCTCCAGCATTCCCCGCTCGCTGGAGCGACTCAACATGGCGTTGAGCATGCTGATGTTGGTGATCAAGATGTCAGGAGCTCTCTCCTGCATGTCCCAGCGAGTGAGCATCTCGCCGCCGTCGATCGCCGGAAAGGCAAAGGCGGTTTCGCGATCCTCCGCATTCTGTTCCCAGCCGGCCTGCTGATCGGGCCGGAGCTTTAGTTGACGACGCAAGGCCGACTGAAGATCATCCATCCGGGAGAGGGCGATCAGCACCTCCTCGATCCGTCGTTTACGGGCGCCGGCCACCTGCGCCTTCCACTGTTTGAGGGTGCGATTGTCCTCTACTCCTGGGATCAGTTGGCTGAGTGGCGTGTCGGCTGACTCGCCTGTCAGGGACGCCAGCTTGCGTTCGTGGTCACGCCAGTAGCAGGGCCCACCGGGTGTCTGGCCGGTGTAGCGCCCGAAAAAGATGCGATTGCCGTTCAGCTCCTTCGTCAGCAGCTCGCGAGCATCATGGGAGTCGATGGCAGCCCGTAAGCGCGCCATTTGGTCCTCCACCAGGGCATTCATCGGGTAGAGAAGCAGGGCGCGGATGGCGGCTGGCCGTGTTTCCCCAGACCGTTGGTCGTGCCCCTCAAAACCGTTCCAGGTGAGACCTCCAACCTTGATGCTGTCCTTCCGTAGTACGTAAGCCCCTTTACTATTGGGTTCAGCCATAGGCCGATCTTCGGGATCGCGCCACCAGTACTTTCTCTGATCACCAGGCTTCGGCGCACTCCAGCCGCCGCGTTCCCTTGTCGCCTCCTCGATGATCGTGGCCAGTACCGGTAACAGGAAGGCCTCAGTCTTGCCTGAACCGGTTCCCGAAGTGACAATGCCGGCGTGGCCGTCACGAACACCGCGCTGCAATGTATGAAGTTGGTGGTGGTAGGGACGGAGCAGTTGTCCATCGCCATCCTTGCCGATCAGGCCGCAGCCGATCAGATCGATAAAGACCTGCCTTGCACGTGGGGAGAGGTCCCTCAAGACAGCGTCTTCCCCCTCTTCTTTCAGAAGGTCATCAAAACGTCGACCATCGAGCGCCCAGTGGGGCTGAGGCTCCAACAATGGATCCGTGCATAGGTGCCCTGGCTTGCGCAATAGCGTCCGGCGCTCCTCGCTCAGCTCCGGATCCTCGATGCGGAAAGCGGTGTCGAGATAACTGAGATAGAGCTCGCGGATGCGGGTGAAGGCGCCGATCGGATCGTGCATGCGAGGAGCTTGGCGGAATGATCAGTGAGTGCTGGTGAGCGGTAGAAAACGGCTGCGGAGTTGGTGCGAACGCAAGGCGGCTGCGACGTGGTATCTATAAGTGTGATCGCTTGGTTGGTGACGTGTTGGCCCCGGCATGGTGCGGCCGGTGAGCGCCGCCCAGCGCGCCAGCGGCAGAGGCAGAAAAGCCTCACAGTCGTATAGACGATCGATCTGGCCGATGCCGCTGTCAGTGAACCCGAAGGGCCACAACCCATCGGTGGCCACCACCAGGGCATGTAGGACTACGCGATTGCGATGGCAGCTGCTGAACACCGTGGACCGGACGGGATCGTGGCTGCACCAGCGACGTTTCCCGTAGGTGCTTGTTTCAGCTTCGATCTTCAGGTGGATTGAAGCCCGATGACCTGCTGGCAGCGACTGGGCGCTCCTGCAGTGATATTCCCCGCGTCTACCGCACACGGACTCGTTGCTGTGCTTGCTCGGGAGGCCGGTAGGCCAGGGCGGACTATCCCCTGCCAATGGCGCGTCGATGAACCAGTCATGCGCACTGGGGTCTGGTACCCAGTCAGAGATATCGAGGACGGGCAGGCCGCAGGCGGGGCCAAGGGCCTCGACAGCTCCATGGAAGCGCCAGCCCCGGGGCATGTCAGCGCAGGTGGGCGGCACCGAGCGCACCGTAAGGCCCAAGTCGTGAGCCGTGGCCAACACGGCCACCAGTCCTCGGGCGGAGAGCAGCCCAACCAGCTGCAGGCCGCCTCCCGTTAGTCGGACCAGACGCGGATCGATCGGTTGTAGCCGCCAGCGGCCGCTGCGCCGCTCCACTCCCTCTTCCAGCCAGCCCCCCTCGCACCAGCCGCGCAGCACCGCATCTGGGAAGCCGGGCCACTCATCGGGCTTGTTACGCAGCTGGGCGTAGAGCCGTAGGAAGTCACGGCGTTGCAGCGAGGCGCGCCTCTGGAACAGTGCCGACAGACTCTCGAGCATCTGCTGCTCAAACAGCGCATTGACATTGGCATCACCCTGGTTGAGCCGCTGTAGCGCCCACTGCTGTGACGTCGCGGTGGGCACTGTCGTCGCCGAGGGGGTCTCCGGCAGCTCCAGGGGGCTGAGGGGCAGACCCCAGTCCTCGCGGTAGACGATCGGATGAACCCGCTGGAACCGAACCCGCTCAGGCAGGGCACTGAGCTGGATTGTGCGCTGCAAGCTGCTTGCGTCCAACAGCCAGACTGTGAAGCGAGCGGGGCCTTCGGCCAGCGCGCTGCGGCGCCGATCCGCAGGTACCGGCTGCCAGATCTGCCTGTCTGCGCTGTCCTTTTCCTCCTTGTGAAACCGGCTGTAGTCGAGAACGAGCCCATCAGATAGTTGCAGCTGTGCTCGCTCTACTTCGCAGGCCAGCGGTGCCGTCAACAACGGCAGTCCTAGACCTGTGGCCAAAAAGCCGCGGCGATCGACCATTTTCACTCCGCCGCAAGTGCCGAGCCGGAACGCCTGCTCAGAGGAGCGGCCGGGCACTTGATCCAGGTCACGCCAGAAATGCCCGGCCTCCTCGGGTACCAGATGAAAGCCGAGCCAGATGTCACTATCCACATCGAAGCTGGTGCAACCAATCTGTTCTTGAAAGACGCTGGCCTGCGCCTCACGCACCAACACATGTGAGATCGATCCCAGGGAGTCGTTGTGAACGAGCCGAGGCAGCTTCAGTAATGGATCAAGCGCGAAGGGGAGCAGGCCACGATCCAGCCAGGGCTGCAGCTCGGGCAGAAGCGCCTGTTCCTGTTCAATGGCCAGGAAGCCTGCATCGAGAGCGGCGATCTCAGGATCGTCATGATCCTGCGGCACGAGGACGTTGTGACCCGGCAGCAATGTATGGACCTTTTTAGGGATAAGACCCTCAGGGGGCGGCTGGTTTTCGGAGGCCAGTAGCAACACGCCGAAGCTGCCACCTGTGAATTGAAGGATCAGCGGTCCATAGTCCCTGCGGCTACGCACCAATGAAGCGGCGTCGGAACTGTCGGGCTGCGCAGCCTCTGGAGAGGACAGATGTGAGCTGGCCCGCGCGGGCAGCAGTGACACCAGCGGCGGTGGTGGCGGTGGTGGCGGGAGAACCGTCTGGACAGACTGGATCGGCAGAAAATTCGGGAGCGTCTCGATGGGATCCGGCTGGGGGGCTTCTGACTGCAGGGCCGGTTCAGAGTGAGACGTAAGTTCTAACTGCCGTTCCTGCTCTTGAATCGGCTCAGGCGATTCCTCTGGTGGCAGCAACTGCGGGAGCGCCTCCCGGTCCAGCAAGCGACGGGCGCTGGTCTTCGCCTCACGCAGCCGCAGCACCACAGGGAGCAGCCGGGCGAAGCGAACCACCCAGCCGGTCAGCCCACCTTTATCCTTCTCTTCGACGATCGTGGCCGCCTCGTCGAGTGGTCCTTCGATCGACTGGACTATCTCCAGGATGCGCTCGTTCAGGGCATGTACTGCAGCGCGCTCGCTGGCCTCCTTGTGGAAACCGACTTCAAGCCGCTCAAGTTCAGCCCTAAGGTCTGAAATCAACGAACCGCGGTAGTCGTCGTGGCCTTTCAATGCGGTTCTCGACCAATTAGCCCGCGCCAGCTTTTTGCGACATAACTGATAAGCCTCAGACAACTGCTCCGGAGTTGGCTGCAAGGGCAACCCGCTGAGATCATCGGGATCGTTTTCAGCCATCCTGCTCCGGTGTGCCGAGAAGAACGCGGAGCAGCGACAGAAGTTCGGCCTTGGAAAGGGCCTCCATAGGTACTGGAGGAGCGGCCACGCCTTTCTGCTGCAGACGCTGAATCATTAGTTCTTTGCTCATGCGCGAATAGCCACGCACGCTGTGTTTTCTACAGAGAGCCTGCAGAGACTTGCGGGTCTGCCGCTCATAACTGGGAGCCCCTTGCAGAAGTTGCGGTGATGGCGCAGCCAACTCCTCTGGCATGGTTCCTGATGCCACCTCCGCCTGTCGGAGGATCTCTCGGGTGCGCGAGAGGTGCCGATCGACGGAGCGGTAGAGCCTGGCGTCGCTGTGCGCCAACGACCGGCTGGCCTGCAGAAACAGACCGGCCAGGGAAACCTGCTGATCCAGGGCCTCATCAGCTGGCGTCAATGAATCAGCATCCATCGCCAAGGCGTCTCTCAAAAGCGACCCCCATCTTGCTGTGGCCGTTTCAGGCTGGTCAATTTCTCTTGCTGCAGGCGTTTAAATACACGCCATTGATGAATCAGGGCCTTGAGGCTCTCGATCAGGCGACCAAGGCGGCCGCGCGGTACGCGGCTTGCTTCATGAACCACTTTATCCAGATTACCGACCAGATCGTCCATCTCCTGCAGAGCTACGACCAGCCTGAGATTCATGGCGTGCAAACTGACGCGCGTGCTCTCTTCCAATGCAAAATCCTGAAGAAGCTGGTCGATCTCCAGCCTGATGGCGGCAATCATCTGTTTCTTGCTCCCCATCCTTCCCTTGAGTATCGAACGGGCGATGTTGGCCTGCCGCAGAGCCTGCAGGCATTCGGTGTATAGCGCAGGAAGCTGATCGGGTTTGGGTTTGCGAGTGAACTCCTGGACGGATCGAAATTCCGGCAGAGGCGTAATGGAAGGAATAATGGTTGTAGATGTTGTCGTACTTGCAAGTATATCTGCTGGCTGTGACAAATCCGAACGTGCTAATGTCATGCTAATCGAGAAGGAATGGAGTAGAAAAGGATACTGAGCAAGTCCTTCAGCAAAACCGAGTCTCAGTATCAGACCGCATGCGAAGAGGAAGCTTGCGCTGCTCGAAGAAGGATGGAAGTCCGAACACAACAAGTCTACATCCACTTGCCGGACGCCCCTATTTATCTCTATGGCTTTCGGGGACATCTTATGGTTGTGGTCGCAGACAGAGCAGGGATCTGCTCTCCGCCCTGGGTCTCGAACAGGGTTCTGAAAGGGTTAGCGGCAGCTGTTCCATCCGCGCCGCCGTGCCTTTGTCGCCATCGGCATCCCAGTCCCAGAGCGTGGGGCTGAAGTCGGTGTGCGCCGGCTGCTGGGCCCTGGCGATGGGATCAAGCAGGTTGCTGGCCAGGTAGGTGGAGCTGTCCTCCCCCAGGCCGACGCAGGAGAGGCCGCCACCGGCGGTCAGGAAATTGTCCGGCAGCCAGCCCTGAATCGTCCGCACCTCGGCTACCACCACCGAGCGGGGCAGATCGGGCGTGAGTGTGGGCTGCTCAGTCTGCAGAAACGCCAGGGCCAGGGCGGGTGAGAGGAAGCGGGGCTCGGCGCCGGTCTCCCGCGCCCATTGGCAGAGCATCGCTCCCCAGATGCCGACGTGGTCAGCGATCGATTCGAAGCGTTCCAGGGCCAGCTCCACCGTCACAGCCTTAGCCCAATGCCCACTCGAGGTCGTTTAGCCCGCCGGGGAGCGTAGAGGCCCTCGCCCACCATTAGGAATGGGCCGGTATTAGCGCAATAGGGCTGGAAGCTGGCTGACCAGCTGCTCGTCGCCGCGGGAACTATCGGAGAAAGAGCGGCGGGGCATGGGGAAGGGCTGAAGGTGGCGTGTCGTTCCAGACTGGCAAGAACCCCAGCCACTCGCAGCCTCGCCCTCGCTTCATTGGGGAGATTGCCAAGGGGTAGAGCAAGAGGAGGTCGTTGACGGGGGTGATGCCTGTTCAGGACACGACTTGGCATGGGCTACGCCAACCCCCCTGGCTACCGTGACCCTGCCTGCAGCGGGATTCGGAGCCACCGATGCCAGAGCCCACCGGACGGGGCAGTCGCGAATTCTTGGACTCCGCCAACCAAGCCCTCTCAGAACTGGATGAGGCCACCAGCAAACCGGTGCTGATCGTGGAAGCGCCAGAACTCAAGGTGCTCGCCACGATTCGCCGGGCCGGCCCTGAGGACTCCAGCCATGTGCTGCGCATCAAGGGGGGCGAGAACCGCGCGGCCGACTACCTGATCGTCTTTTAGTGCCGGATGGCGCTGCGGGGTGGCCCCGGTTCGCGGGCGGTGTTGCGCTCCCAACCCGAGGTGCGCGGGCAGGTGATCAGCGAGTGTGAAGTGCTGCACAGCCACTTGCCCCTCGCCCAGGTGCGGAAGTTGGGCAGCTTCATCTACGACAGCCTGAGCCGGTGATAGCAACCCCCTGGCCAGCCCTTGCTGCTGGCCGCGCTGCGACGCGGGTCCTGCGCTGTGCCCCCGTGTCTGCAACTCGAACCTGTAAAGCGCCAGCCACCACCTCGGCAGTTCGCCTTGTTGAATCCTTGATTTCCTTGCTGGTGGCCGGCACCATTCCTTGGCGGCGGGAGTGGGACGTCAGCCCTGGGCAAGGGTTCTATTCAGCTCCTGCATCAGTAGTG
>Ga0315899_10006150_pt1 | contig 12919 bp, 8 predicted proteins | sample LakEriMetagenome_2_FD_203518 | JGI IMG/M metagenome (GOLD analysis project Ga0315899, IMG submission 203518) | Freshwater fungal communities from buoy surface, Lake Erie, Ohio, United States - Buoy 4 MA112 | ecosystem: Environmental > Aquatic > Freshwater > Lake | place: USA: Lake Erie, Ohio...
CACACGCTGGTTAGTTCGCGTGGGCTCCTGGGGTTCCATGCGATGTCGCAGACGGTGCTTTTGTGCTCTGACAGCCGATGTTCGATGGCTCCGGTGGCGGCATTCATGACGAAGACGGTGCGTCCGGCACTAGCAGCGATGAGGGAGCCATCCGCATTCCACGTGACCCGCTCGGCCCACCCCTTTTCCAGCGGGATGACGAGTGATGGCGAGGGCGAGGGTGGGCCGCTGTGGTCCTTTGAGAAAGGGAAGGCGGCGGCGGGGTCCTGAGGCGGCATTTCGTAGATCCGCACGGTGGCGTCCTGTCCGTAGGTGGCGAGGGCGGCACGGCGCGGATGCCATGAGATGGCGCCATTTCCGCCTTCGTGTCCGGGCAGAGAGGCGAGGATGTTTCCGTCCTCATCCAGCACGAGGATGCGGCCATGACTAGGCAGGGCGGCGAGCCATAGCCCATCCGCAGACCATCGGAGGTCGAGCGGATAATCGTCCATCTCCACAGTCCACTGTTCCGGGAAATGCTTGGATGCGGAAACGAGAGAGATGATTTCCTCCTCTGCTGGCTCTTTTCCTACGCCAAACATTTGCGGAAGCTTGAGTTGAGTTCTTCGCGGTCAAGATTTCGTCCGATGAAAACGAGACTGTTTTTGCGGGTGCGGCTGCCCCATGGGCCACCATCCTGAGCATCCAGCAGCATGTGGACGCCCTGGAAGACGGTGCGGTTAGGATTTCCGCGGACCGAGAAGACGCCCTTCATGCGGAAGATGTCGGTGCCTTTGTCCCGAAGCAGGGCGGAGAGCCAAGCATTGAGTTTCTGGCCATCGCAGTCGGCGGATTCTTCGATGCCGACGCTGGTGACTTCTTCGTCGTGTTCGTGGTCGGGCTTGTAGGCGGCGGCAGGTGCGGCGAGCACTTCGCTTCCGGATACGATGACTTTAAGGTCCAGTTCTTCAGGGTAGTGTTCGGTGAAGGCGGCATAGTAACCGGTCTCCGGCACGGTGAGCGGCCAGCGCATTTCGCCTTCAGTGAGCATGAGTTCGTGCAACTGCGCGTCACAATTCACGGCGACTCCGGGAGCGGCTTCGGTGACTTCGAGTGAGGAGAAAATCCGAACTGCCTGCTCACGTGCTTTGGCGAGATCTTCTTCGGTGCCGCTGCTTACGGGAAGGAAAACGAGCTTCATGGATGGGTCTGGATTCTGCGTGGCCACGAGTTCGGCGGAGCCAGCGGGAAGCTGAAAATTGCCGCCCCACTCGAATGGATATTCAGGCTCGAGGAATTTCGGATCCACTCCGATGGCGTGTTCCAGATTGAATCCGCCTACTTCGAGAATTTTGGAGATTTCGACCTCGGCATTGATGGTGCGGTGGATTTTGGCCACGCCATTCATGGCCTTGATGCGGGCTTCCAGACGATCGAGGTCCGCTGGTGAAACGAGATCGCATTTGTTCAGCAGAATGACATCCGCGAAGGCAATCTGTTCCTTGGCTTCGTCGGCATCGTCAATGTGTTCCCAGATGTGTTTGGCATCGACCAGGGTGACGACCGCATTGACGGCGAGTTTTTCCTTCATGTCGTCATCGACGAAGAACGTCTGGACCACTGGGCCCGGATCGGCCAGACCAGTGGTCTCCACGAGGATGTGATCGAACTGGTCTTTGCGCTTCATGAGGCTGCCCATGATGCGGATGAGATCTCCGCGGACGGTGCAGCAGATGCAGCCGTTGTTCATTTCAAAGATTTCCTCATCGGCGTTGATGACGAGTTCGTGGTCGATGCCGATTTCGCCAAATTCATTTTCAATGACGGCGATGCGCTGTCCGTGCTGCTCGTTGAGTACACGGTTCATCAGGGTTGTTTTGCCGGCTCCGAGGAAGCCGGTGAGGACGGTGACGGGTGTACGTTTAGACATGGTATGAGGTTGGAAGTGAGAAGTGAGAATGAGGAGTGATAGGGTTTTGGGTGGGGCTGGCTGGTATTGGTGGAATGTGGGTCGTCGTGCTGGCAGTGTGGTGTGGCTCCGATACGGCATTGAGCGCGGCGATGGCAGGGGAGCCGTCGGCGAAGGATTTCAGCACGGCATGGATGACTTCGTCGTGTTTGACTTCGGCGAGGGGCTTGAAGACCTTGACGGTGCGATCCTGTGAGTGCTTTGGACCCATGAGGGTGATGACCGTTTCAAAATCCGGGCAGCCCGGCTCATGACACTGGAGTTCCGCCAGATGCACCACGCCATCGGCTCCCAGCACCTGCATGCCTGCCACCCACTGCTTAATGCGGCGGGTGACTTCAGCCTTTGACGGCCCGGTTAGTGCTGGTTTGGAGAAGTCTAAGCGGTTCATGCCTGGCTGGGTAATGATCGTGCACTTTCAACGGAACATCGCCTGATAGAACTGGCGAGTGGCGTTCAGGTCTGCGGGGAAGAGGGTATGGGGTGAGGTGGTGAGGATGCGGTGGGTGATGTGCCACGAGACGAGGTCGTGGGAGGAGCGGAGGAGGCATTCCCGGCCGACTTCGCCAGACACTAGCAGTGCGGTGGCGGAAGGGTTGGTGGTGACGAATGTGATGGTTGGGGGGACGATGGAGCCGGGTTCGATGAAGAGGGAGACGGCCTGTGGTGTGCTGACGATCTCCGTGTTTGTGGCTGAGAGGGTGGCGCGGAGGCGGAAGGTGAGTTGCCATGCACCGGGGGCGGTGAAGGCCCAGTTGAGAGGATCCGGGGCGGAGGGGTCGGTGGTGATGCGGTCGGCTGTGGAGAGACCGTTGCTGGTGTCGAGCAGGACGACTGGGGTGCGGTCGGGGTTGGTTCGGTAGACGAAGAGATGCCCGGGGCCGTCGGATTTTTCGAGATCGAGATGGATGCGGTCGGAGACGAAGACGCCTTGAGGGAGGGGAGGGGTGATGACGATTTGCGGGAGAAGGGGCTCGGTGCGGTCCGGGAGGATCCAGATGGCGGAACCGGGAGTCCCGAGAAAGGAGAATGGGGTGGTGGAGGGGATCAGGCGGCGGGCGGCGGGACCTGCGTGGATGGTGACGGCATTGGGTTCGAATGCTGGGCTGGGTGCGGGTGGGGAGATGGAGAGCATCAGCTGGGATCCGTTCCAGCGAGGTGATAGAGTGGCGGGTGCTGCGGATATCGAGGGCAGCCATGCGGGGCGGCCGCGGAAGCCGTGCAGACGACCGGTGCTGTCAGAGCAGGTGCCGACGATTTCGCCATGATTGTTCAGACTGGTGATGCGATAATCAGACAAGTCCGGCAGGGGATTGAGGAAGAGTTCGCTCCAGACGGTTCCCGTGCGGACAGCGTGACGGATGGAGGATCCGGTGGCGGCCCTTTGGTAGGAGACGAGGATATCGCCGTTATCGTTGATGGCGATGGGAGAGAATGCGGAGGTGCCTGCGAAGGTGATGGCCCTTGTTATGCCTGAGAGCTGGATCCACGGGGTGGATTCGGTACCTGAGCCGCCGGGGGCTGGCCGTGAGGATGAGCCGATGATGTCGCCCTGATTGTTGATGCCGGTGGCGGCGTGATCGGTGTAGCCGGGCAGACCCTGGAGAGTGGTGAAGGTTCCATCCGGGGACCGTGACCATGCGATGAGACCGGTGGCGGATGTGGCGACGCCGACGATATGACCGGTATCGCTGATGGCGCGGGGCAGACAATTGGTGGCGGCGGGAAGCGTCAGGGGAGTGAGGATGCCGTCTTTGAGACAGAAGCCGTCGTTGTCCTGAGAGCCTATGGAGTCACCCCTGCGATTGACTCCGGTCATGCGAAGACTGGCGAAGCCGTGGGAGGGTTGGACGAGGGTTTGCAGGTCCGACGCGCTGTGGAGAACTCCGGCGGGTCCGGGGTGGTTCGGGCGCTGCCATGTCCCGGTGACGATGCCTGAATTGCTGATGGAATCGGCTGATGAATGCAGAGCATCGTGGACATCGAGGGTGCGGAGAGAGTATGTCCGGCTGACGGCTGGGGGTGGGGAGAATGTGAGCGTGCAGGGAGGTGACGGCGAGTTGGAGCCGGAGGCGTCGACGAAGCGGACGATGGCGCGGCTGCTGCTGTTGAACTCCTGGCCGACGGCGTTGGCGTCGATGAAGACGATGGGGTGATAATGGAGAGCGTGGGCTGGACCCATGCGCAGGGATTCGCCGGGAGCATCGGCGATGACGGTATTGAAGGCTGTGAAAGAGCGGAAGGAGAGACCGGGATCGATGCTGATGACCTCGAGGTCGATCATGCCTGTGCCGGTCATGGGATAGAGGTCGGCGGCGGGAGTTGCGTTGAGGATCCGGTCGAAGCCGAGTGAGGTTGAGGCCCAGCCGACGTTGATACCCGAGGAGACGAATGGCAGGCGGACGGTGTCGGCGGGGAGGTTGGAGGCGATGAGTTGTGAGGCGCTGTTGCGGCCGATGAGGACATCGCCGGCATGTTGTCCCGTGGCCGGAAGGATGGAGGATCCGGCGAGCAGGAGGATTGCAGGGAAGGTTCGCATCGCTGGGTGGATCCGAGATGTCATGATGAATCCGTTTTCCGGTGATTGGATGATTGAACCGGTCAGTGGTTCGAGGACGGCCTTGAACTGGCTGCGGAGCGTTGCCGCCGGGTGAGAATCCCTGCGGCTGATGCGAGCAGGAGCAGAGATCCGGAGGGTTCGGGGACGACGGCGAAGTGATAGGTTTCGGTGGAGGAGAGGGCCCCTGCGGTCTGGTGGATGCCGGAGATCTGGAGGGTGACGAAGTAGTCGCCGGGGCTGGTGAAGAGCCACGAGTAGTGAGCGTGGGTCTGGAGGGGGGCGTCGAAGCTGTCGGCTGCGGTGATGCCGTCGCCTGTGGCGAAGAAGGTCCGGGCGAAGAGAGGACCGCCGCTGTCTGTGAGGGAGAAGTGGCCGCCGGCGGGGGCGGTCATATTTAGCAGAGACATGCGGAAGGCCGACCATTCGCTGCGCACGAGGGATTCGGTGGAGAAGCCGAGCCATGGGCGGTCGAATTCCTGGACTTCCGGGATGAACCAGACTGGGTTTCCGGCGGCGGTGGCGATGAAATCCCATTCCGGTCCTGCGGGCCTCGGCAGTGTTGGTTCGGGGACGAGGATGGACACGTTCCGGGGGGCGTATTCGTCACCGTCCGGGAAACCGCCGGCTTCGGCACCGTCGATGATGGATTCAGGATCGAGATGGATGCTCTGCTGCAATTGTCCTCCGGCGAAGCGGATGCGAAGGTCGCCGTGTCCGAGGGAGAAGACCCCGGCATGGAGCGTTGGGACGGCGGAGAGGCAGAGGGCTGCGGAGGTGATGATGGAACGCGGGATCATGGCATGGTGATTTTGACGCTGAGGAACTGGCGGTCGCCCGCGGCGGGGAGGGGAACGCGGACGACGTCCATTTCTCCGTCGGTGCCGATCACTTCTGGAGTGGCGGTGACTGGGAGCCAGATGACGAGGTCGGTGGTGACCTGCGGGGTGTAGGTGATGCCCGCGGCGCGATGGTCGCGGCGACGGAGGAAGACGGCGTAGCCGTCCGAGACGAGAGGCAATCCCCGCTGGAGGACGGTGCCGGCTGGGGCCAGGCGGAGAGGTCCGGTGGAGGAAGCGGTGGGATTTAGGCCGAAGGCGTATTCGATCTGGTTGGGGAGACCGTCCTGTTCCGGGTCAGCTCCGCTGGCGGCATCACCGGAGTCGGTGGTGGTGCCGAAGTTTTCCTGACGCCACTGGCCTGGGTAGTCGACGCCGAAGATCATGGTGAAGATGCCGCTTTCGATGTAGGGGTCGGTGACGGCGTCGTAGGACGTGTTGCCGTTGCTGTCGCGATAGCCGCTGATGAAGACATCGAGTTCGTAGGTTCCGGGCTTGGTGAAGGCGACGTTGCGGTGGGAATGACTGCCGGGAGTCTGGTAGAAGGCATCGGTGCTGGAGATGCCGTCGCTGGTGGCCATCCAGATGCGGGGATTTCCGGAGGCGATGGTGTAGACGGACATGTGGCCGCCGCTGGAGGAGCGCATGGCGACGAGCTGGATCTTCATGTAGGCGTTGACGGAGGTGATGCGCGAGTCCGCGGGCTGATAGCGGGCGAAGATGCCTGTGGGCACGCTTTCGCCGCTCATGCCCATGAAGGGAACGCCTGCTTTCTGGGAGCTTGGGAGCAGGTAGATGCTGGTTCCGGGGGCGACGCCGATGAAGTCGTAGGAGGCGGCAGCGGGGCGGGCGATGATGGAGTTGGGTGCGGCGTAGGTGAGGACGTGGTTGCTGGGAAAGATGGCTGCGGAAGGTCTGACGGCGCCGGCATCTGCATCCATGACGAAGGTGATTTCGCCATTGTTCCAGATGGGGCGGTAGTCGGCGTGGAGGTCTGTGAAGAAGGCGTCGATGGCGACGGGCGCGCTGCGTTTTAGGGTGTAGACCTGGCCGCCGGAGAAGCTTTTGGCGAGCGGGTCGCCTGAGAGGTCATTGATGGAGGCGTTGCTTTTGACGTTGAGGCCGAGTGTTCCGCTGCCGGTGCCGGTGGTGGCGATGACTTCGTAAAGGCTTCCGGTGCCGGTGACACTGATGACAGCGCCGCCGTTCAGATCGCCAGCGTCCTGCTTGAGAGAGAAATCGGCGGAGTCGACGCTGGTGACGTCTTCTGCGAACTGCACCAGGAAGCGTACGGAGGGGGCGTTGGTGGGAGTCGGGTCGAGCCTTGTGATATTCTGGACCAGGGGACCTGCGCCATTCACGGTCACGTTGGTGAAAGGGGTGGGGACCATGGAGAGGTCAGCATCGCCATTGGTGGGGTCTTTGATGATGCCGCCGTTGAGGTCGATGTTCAGTGAGGCGAGCTGAACGCCGTCGAGGTCGAGGTCTGCGACGGTGACGGTGTAGCGGAAGACGAGGGTGGAGGTGCCGGAGCCGCTGACATAGTTTGCGTTGACGGAGCGGTTTCCGATTTGGAGGGAGATGCTGGGAGTTCCTGTGACTGTGACTGGGAAGCCGAAGTAGATGCTGGTTTCGATGTGGTCGCCGAGCACGTAGGGCCGAGTTGCGGGTGGAGACACGACCATGGGGTCTTTTCCGGACTGGTTGATGAAGACGAAGACATTGTGAGGGACCGTTGATGAGGTGCGGCCACCGGCGATGAGATCGAGATGGGAGTCCGCGTTGAGGTCACGAGCGATGAAGGTGTTCACGTTCCCTGAGTAGGTATTCACCAACAGGAACGATCCGAAGGACCCGCCACCGGTGCCGCGCATCCAGCCGATGTTCCATGAGAAGCTGGGAGTCGAGATGGTATTGCTGACGAGCAGATCAAGCACGCCATCCTTATCCAGATCGGCGGTCCGCAGGCTGTTGACGGAAGAGCCGGGAACCAGAATTGCCGTGCGGGTGGCGCTGAATCCACCGCCCGAGACACCGGCATAGTAAGAGACCTTCGTTGTGGCATCGGCATCCGTGCAGAGAAGGTCGAGCAGCCCGTCACCGTTGATGTCCACCACTTCACGCACGACCGTGCTGGCGGCGGTGAAGGGTGCGGTATGCGCCAGCGTGAAGGCTCCGATGCCATCGTTGGTGTAGATGCGTGCGCTGTGGGGCGCGCCACCATCCACCGCCACGAGGTCGAGATCGCCATCGCCATCCATGTTCGCCAGAGAGATGGCGCTGAATGAAACGAAGCTGTTCGAAACAACCACATCCGGTGCGAAACCGCCTGCTGGCAATGACTGCATGTAGATAAGGTTAGTGGTGGCTGTGGAGCGCAGGAAGTCTGCGTGTCCATCGCCATTCATGTCGCCCACGGCGAAGATGTTTGACTGGAGCCCGCTCAAACCGGTGAGGAGGGTCTGTCGGGTGAAGCTGGCATTTCCGTCATTGAGGAACACGGCGATCTGACCATTTGACGCCGTTCCCAGCACGGTGTTTACGTCATAAAGCCCAACGACGATGTCAGTATCGCCATCGCCTTCGAAATCGACGGGCCGTGGAGCACTGGAGTAAAGCCCCGTACCTGTGAGGAGCCCGACCTCCGGGAGAAATGCGCCTCCCGCCGAGCCTTTGATCAAGCTCAGCCCCTCCGGGTTGCCGGTCTGGCTGACGATATCGGTGAGGCCATCGCTTTGGAAATCGCTGGTGACGAGAGCGTTTGATGAGCTGCCGAAGCCGCCGCCGTGATTGGTGCTGGGTGCGAAGGGGACGAGGGATTGGGCACGTACGGGTGACAGTGAGGCGGATAAGATGGCTCCGGCGATGAGAAGCTGGGGTGATTTCATGAGAGCAGGAAGGGATGGGGAGTGAGCGGATGAAAGTGCGGATGGAATCTGCGTGGTCTGGTGCCAGCGGATTGCAGGAGAGGGCGTCCCGGCGACTGGCAGGGATTGAGCACCGGTGCGATGGGCGCGGGAGTGGCTTTGCTATGGTCCTTGAGAAGTCAGAAAGGCGGGATTGGTGATCCCGAGGAGACGGACGGCAGATGAAGGGTGGCGGGGGGACAGTATGGGGTGTGAGGGATCCGGTGGTTACACGGGCGAGCGGCGATTCCGGCGCAGGAGGACGGCGGCGGAGGTTGCCATGAGGAGGATCGAGGCTGGTTCCGGGATGGGAGTGGCGAGGTAGGCGGTTCGGATGTTGGCGTTAGCGGGATCCAGGTAGGAACCGGTGATCTGGCCTGCGTCGTTGATGGCGCGGCCGGAGCCTGGGAGGTCTGGATATTGGTAGGAACCGTCGGGGAGCCGCACCCATGTTCTGGTGACGGAGGTGCTGTCGCGGTAGGTGCCGAGGATGCTGCCATTGTCGCTGATGCTGAAGGCGATGGCTGAGGCGGAGCCGCCGGGGGCGTTGGGAAGGGAGAGTTCTGTGAAGGTTCCGGCGTTTAGAACGAAGGGACGGCTGACGGCATCAGAATTCTGGAAGTGGCCGACGATGGTGCCTGAGTCATTGATGCCATAGGCCCGTGTGAGGTCTGCACCGGGCATGTGGATTTCGGTGAAGGTGCCGGCCTTGAAGACGAAGCCGCGGATGAGGCCGAAGGGAGTCAGGTCGCTGCGGGTTTCGCCGACGATGTCCCCTGAATCGTTGAGCATGCTGATGGAGGTACTGGCGACGGAAGGTGCGTTGAAGACATCGAGGGTGCCATTGGTGCGGAGGATGAATCCGCTGGTCTGGTTAAGGGGATTACCGTTGGTGCGGAAGCGGCCGACGACCTCGCCAAGATCGTTGATGCCTTGGGCGACGACGCCTGGATTGGACGTGGCGGCATTGGGGATGATGATTTCCCGGGAGCTGGTGAAAGAGTTGTCCGAGTAGGTGAATGATCTGACGAGGGAGGTAGAGGCGACTTCTCCGGCGTTGTTGAGAGCGAGGGCGAATCCGCCGGTCAGGGAAGGCGATCCGATGGTCTGGATCGCGTAGGTGGCGGCGGATGCGGAGTGCGGAATTGAGAGGGCCGCGGCGAGTGCGAGGATGTGGAGAGGGCGGCGGAAGAAGGCGGCGGGAGAGGGCTGAGGGGTGGAATTGGAGGGAGTCTGCGAATTCATGAGATGGGAGTGGTTGTGGATTAGAAGGGTGGAGCGGCGGGTGGCAGGACGGCCGTCGGGGACGGATCCGGGGAGTTGAGAAGCGCGTGCCGCGGTCATTTGTAACGCAAATGACTTGCAAGAAAGAGATCCGTCAAGGCGAATCGGGAGCGATGTGCGGAGGGGGGGAATTGGAGCTTGGAGAATTGAGAACTGGAAATTTGGAATGGTGAAGGTGGGCGTGAGGGGAGAGGGCCGTGAGGGAGCTCAGCGTTTCCGGGGTTGAGAGTGGTCAGCGGATTTCGGCCCGGTAGAAGCGGCGAAGGTCGGTGGTTGGTTCGGTCAGGGTGAAGTTGCGTGTGGTGGTAATGAACTGCTGAGAGATGGTCCAGTTGACGAGGTCGGTGGAGGTGCGGAGGACGCACTCGCGGCCGACTTCTGCGGTGAGGGGAATTTCGATGCCGGCTGGTCCGGCTGCGGGTGTTCCCATGCGGATGGGGAAGACGGTGCCGGGATCGAGCCAGAAGGAGAGTTCCTGCGGGGCGCTGACGATTTCGGCACTGCCGTTGGCTGGTGTGCCGCGGAGGCGGAAGCGCAGCTTCCACAGACCGGGAGCGCTGAAGGCCCAGTTGAAGTGGACGTGGGCACCGGGGGTGAGAGTGATGCGGTCGGTGGCGGGGTGGATGCCGTCGGCGGAGTTCATGCGGACGGAGGGGCTGCCGAGACCGCTGAGACTGTAGAGGCTGAAGTGGCCTGGACCGGAGGCGCTGTCGAGGGTGAGAGCGACTGGACCTTGGAGCACACCGGTGGTGATCAGTGAACTGATTCCGATCCACGGCAGACCGGGATCCTGCATCTGGGGCAGGATCCATGTGGATGCTCCGGCGGTGCCGAGGAATGACCATGAAGGCCCTGCGGGGACGAGGCGTCGCGCGCTGCTGCCTGCTGCGATGAGGACACGATCCGGTGGATAGGCTGCACCGAGATCGGTGTCGCTGATTTCCATGCGGAACTGCCCGCTGCTGAAGCGGAGGGCGACATCGGCGTGGGTATCGCTGACTTCCGGCAGCCATGCCGGACGGCCGCGGAAGGCGTGAGAGCGGCCTGTGCTGTCTGTGCAGTGGCCGGTGATCTCACCGCAGTTGTTGAAACCGGTGACGGCGGGCTTCTCCAGTCCTGCCGGGAGGTTGAAGGTGAGGTCATGGGTGCTGGTGCCGGAGCGGACGGCATAGCGGTCCTGTGTTTCGGTGGCGGCGATGCGGTAATGGGTTAGCAGATCGCCGTGATCATTGATGCCGCTGAGAGTGAAGCGGGTGGTGCCCGGCGAGGTGACGGCGGTGAAGGTTCCCCCGGTGTAAAGCCATTGAGCGGACTCTGTGGTGTCAGGATCATCTGGCGCGGGACGTGTGGAGTAACCGATGACGGTGCCGGTGGCGTTGATGCCTGTGGCTCCGTGGCTGGTGTAGCTAGGTAAACCTGCGAGCGTGGCGTAGCCGGCAGTGCTGGTCCATGTCCACGCAATGTTTCCGCCTTGTCCGGAGGCGTCGCCGACAACGGTGCCGGTGTCGCTGATGCCGCGGGCGAAGGCGGAGGCTGCGCCGGGAGGTGTCAGGATGGTGATGGCACCGTTGCTGCGGACGAAGGCATGGTTATCCATGAAGCCTGCCGCGGTGCCGTTATCATTGAGCGAGAGGATGGAAATGCCTGAGTAATTGGCAGTGGGAGCGACGTGCTGCTGGAGGCCGGCGGTGTTGTGGATGACACCCTTGTTTATGGAGTAGTCCTCACTGTACCATTCGCCGCAGACATCGCCGCGGTCATTGATGGCATTTGCTCTGGAGTGGGCGGCTTCGTGGGCATTGATCAGAGTCACCACATAGGGAGCGGGTGCTCCCGGTTGCAGTGCTGCGAACGGGGAGGCGGCAGCTGGCGAGGCTAGGGAAATGAGGCAAACGGGAAGCAGGCGCATAGAAGGAACGGCTGCCCGCTCTAGTGCAGCCCGTCTTACAGATGGTATCTTCTGATTTTGTGGGAAGGAAGGAGGATCCAGCCGCTCTGCGGAGGGAGGGGGACGGGTCTTTTTCCCGATTCCTGTGTTGCTCGTCGGTTGCGAATCCTGATTCGCGCCCTCCTTGCGCCGTGGACTCGGAAAAAATCCCTCGTCCATAAGACACCATCTGTAAGACGGACTACACCAGCGGCGGGATGGCGGATACCGCTGGAGCGGGGCAGCACGAAGTTAGGGTGGCTTAATTGCGGCGGCGGCGCAGAAGAACGGCGCTGGCCATGATTCCGAGAACGGCACTGGACGGCTCGGGGACGACGGCAAACTCCCAGCGGAATTCGCCGCTGCTTCCGAAGAGATTGTTTCTGTCGACGAGCTTGAATTTGGCTTCGTAGCTGCCTTGAGCGGCGGTGTTGTCAGTCCAGAAGTAGGGCTCGAAGACCGCGAAGGCATCGCCGTCACCGAGACGGAACTGATCTCCTGGATTCACTGCCAGCGGATTGCCTGCGGCGTTGCCGAACGTCATGCCTGAAGTGATGCTGACGAGTTCGAGCCAGACATCGCTGCCGGTCAGATTTGTGGTGGAGTAGCGCTGATTGGAGGCTGCGGTGCTGAGTGCCGGGTTGGTGGGATGCACCTGTCCGAAGTACATGTAGTCCTCCGGTTCATTGGGGATGCCGTTTTCGTGAAACGCCCGCAACTGGCCGAGCGGTGCGACGCTGAAGTTGGTGTAGTCCTTGAGAACGGGATCGCTTGAGGGTGCGGAGACGAGCTTTCCGGCAAAGGCACCGCTGCCGTCGACGAGGGGAATCGGTGGCCGCGTGCCCTCAGGCACCCTTGCATTGCCGAAGATGATGGATGGTGATCCGGCAGGGCCGCTGTATCGGTAGCTGCCGAGGGTGTGGAAGTGGTTGACGGAGGAATCGAGTTCGCCGGGCGGAGGGTTTACCGGGTAGGCGTGAGCCAGCAGAAATGTCAGCCGCTGGTGATTGGGATTGGCGAGTCCGCTGTAGGTGCCGCTGGTGAACGTGGTCAGATTGTCGGTGCCGACGTAGTAGCCGTAGATGGCGGCGTCTGCGGGCCGGGTGGTGGTGAACAGAGTGGCGGCTGCTAGCACTGAGAGGCAGGTTCTTGTCATGGTTTGTATGCGTTAGTGTGGAGGCGGCGCGGGCTGGTCGCTGCAGGGAGATTTCAGGCAGCGGGGTGACGTGGCCGGCCGCGGCTATCCATGCCGCGGGATTTATTTAACGCAAGTAAAATTCGATACAAGATGATGCGGACAGGTGGCGGGTGGGGGGGGGAAGTGAGAAGTGAGAAGTGAGAAGTGTGAAAGGCTTGTGGGGAGGGGGCGATTGCTTGTTGGGTGGCGCGAGTACGGAGCCTCGCGATCCCGGGCTTGGTCGGAGGGAAGTGAGAAGTGAGAAGTGAGAAGTGTGAAAG
>Ga0315899_10006152_pt1 | contig 12918 bp, 9 predicted proteins | sample LakEriMetagenome_2_FD_203518 | JGI IMG/M metagenome (GOLD analysis project Ga0315899, IMG submission 203518) | Freshwater fungal communities from buoy surface, Lake Erie, Ohio, United States - Buoy 4 MA112 | ecosystem: Environmental > Aquatic > Freshwater > Lake | place: USA: Lake Erie, Ohio...
GAGCGTCCAATTAACGATTCAGAATTAGAACAAAAATGTGTGCACTGCAGTGAAAGAGAGCGTGCTGCAATGGAATCGGAAAGAGCTGCTAATAAATACAAGCAGGTTGAATTCATGCGTGATTATTTAGGCCATAGCTTTGAAGGAATTATTAGTGGGGTATCTAGTTTTGGTTTCTGGGTAGAAACCATTGAACATAAATGTGAGGGACTAGTAAGTGTAGTTTCATTATCTAAATTCGACGACTTTAGATTAGTAGAATCGGATTATGCCTTAGTGGGTATGAGATCGGGTCGCAAATTTAATATGGGCGATAAGGTCACTATTAAAGTAGTGGCTGCTAGTTTAGAGAAAAGGCAATTAGATTATGAATGGGACCAAACTAAAGCAGCTGAAAGCTCTACTATTTAATCATTTTTCATAATGAGTTAGTGTTTTATTTTACTTGAAATAGTAATTATACTAACTCATTATTCTTTTGTATTAACTCTTATATTTCTTTAGTTACTTCATCAAAAACAATACCTTCTTCTTTTAAAATTTTTAAAATAGGTTTATAAATAGAAGGGTGGATAGGTATATGTAACCCCGTAATATTTATTTCTCCTTTTAAATAAGCACAAACTCCCATGGCCAGTGGCAAACCAACGGTGGTGGCCATGGCGGTTTCTGTTGCATTTTTTCCTTTTTGAACCAATGAGCTTTGCACTAAATATTTTTTAGTATCTAATTCGTATTCAATTTCGTGCATCATCACCACCATATCCTTATCGGTAGGTGCTAGTTTCCATTTACTTTCTAGTATCCATTGTAAAATAGCAGCGCTGCTTTTATATTCAGCAGGAATAAGGGTTTCGCTATTAAAGCCAATATACTCAAATTGAGTTCTAATAATTTCGTTTTGTAAAAATGCTGCGTATTTATTTTCTAATTGATGCGTTTTTAAATGCAATTCAATCCAGTCTTTAATGCTTGCATTTTCCTTTAATGCTACTTGCGATTCGTCGGTTAATTTTAATTGCACAATGGCATTCCATCCCAGAAAAAAATGAGGATGTCTTAATGTGGTTCTAATAAAATGCTGCACTTTATCTAAACTATAGGTATTGATATAAGACAATGAATTTCTATTCGGATAATAAGAAAGCCTTCCTAAACTAGGCAGTTCAATACTAGGGGCATTTTCAAATAAATTATTATAGCTAAGGTTTTTTTCTTGTCCCTGCTCTAAATACAAAGCGCCCGACTTACCCGCTAAAATTATATTGTTCGAGTTCCAGCTAATTTTATAATGCCAAGGATTATTATCGCTTTCAGGGGCAATGATGCCACCACAATGCGATTTAAACCCCGTAATTTTTCCTCCTTTATCTTGAATGGAATGAATAAGCTCCATCGCACTCATATGGTCAATACCGGGGTCTAAGCCCATTTCACATAAAAATAAAAGCTTCTTTTGCTCAATAGCTGCAGCAATTGATTTCATATTATCATCCACATAGGAGGCCGTAAATAGAGGTTTTCCATAATGCACACAGTCTTGGGCTACCAAAAAATGTAAACTAGGAGGTAGCATGGAAACCACCACAGTGGCTTTTTCGATCAAGGCCTTCCTGTTTTCTTTGTTTTCTATATCAATGCCTACAGCATGTCCATTGGGGGCATTATTCCACTTAGAATTCGCCACAGCGGCATTCCCATCTGCTAAGACAATATACCAGTTGTTTTCAACCGCTTTGGTTTGCAAATACTGTATTAAAACAGTAGCCGATTTACCAGCTCCAATTACAAGAATTTCAGGGTTCATTTTAGTGCGTATAAATCATTAATAATCCGAGCTTTAAAGTTAGTTGTTCTTACCCACAACTGTGGATAAAAGAAGGCAAAATTTAAGGGGCAAAAATTGTAAAAAAGGCCTTGAAAAGTTATCTTCGTTTACACTCAAAATGGGCTTAAAAAACAACTCGTTTTGGGTATAAAGAAATAAACACTATGGAAGATAATATCAACGAAAATTTAGGTACAGAAGCCACCCAAGATAATGACCGTGTTATAAGGATCAATATCGAAGAGCAAATGAAAACTTCTTATATCGACTATTCAATGTCGGTAATAGTAGGTCGTGCATTACCTGATGTAAGAGATGGTTTTAAGCCAGTTCACCGCAGGGTTTTGTATGCGATGAGTGAATTGGGTAACAATAGCAATAAAGCGTATAAGAAATCGGCTCGTATAGTGGGAGAAGTAATGGGTAAGTTTCACCCACATGGTGATACTGCTATTTACGATACATTAGTTCGTATGGCACAGGAGTGGACCATGCGTTACACTTTAGTGGATGGTCAAGGTAATTTCGGTAACCAAGATGGTGACCCACCAGCTGCAATGCGTTATACCGAGGCAAGATTACAGAAGATTTCTGAAGCCATGTTGGACGATTTGGAAAAAGACACTGTCGATTTTCAATTAAATTTTGACGATAGTTTATCTGAGCCTTCTGTATTACCATCTCGTATCCCTCAGTTACTTGTCAATGGTTCTTCAGGTATTGCGGTGGGTATGGCTACCAATATGCTTCCTCATAATTTAGGAGAAGTAGTAGATGGTTGCATTGCCTATATTGATAACAGAGATATTACAGTAGAAGAATTAATGCAGTTTGTAAAAGCACCCGATTTTCCTACAGGCGGTGTGATATACGGAATGGAAGGAGTGAAGCAAGGTTTAATGACTGGACGTGGTAGAGTAGTGCTTCGTGGAAAATGTAATGTTGAAACAAAAGCGAATGGTCGTGAATTAATTGTCATCAATGAAATTCCTTACCAAGTTAATAGAGATAATTTAACAGATCGTATTGGTCAGTTAGTGGTAGATAAAACTATCGATGGTATCACGCATGTGAATAACGAAAGTAATAAGCGTGAAGGAACGCGTATTGTAATTGAACTTCGCAAAGACGCTGTAGCGCAAGTAATCATTAATCAATTATTCAAGTTTACTGAATTACAAACAAGCTACGGTATTAACAATGTGGCTTTAAGCAAAGGCCGTCCTAAAATTTTAAACCTACGCGATTTAACAAGCGAGTTTATTGAGTTTAGAATGGAAGTGGTTATTCGTCGTGCAAAATTTGAATTAAGAAAAGCACAAGAGCGTGCACATATATTAGAAGGTTATTTAATTGCCTTAGATCATTTAGATGAAGTCATTCGTTTAATTCGTAGTTCAGCCAATCCTGAAGCGGCTAAGGAAAGTTTAATGACTGCAGGCTGGGGCATTTCTGATATTCAAGCGAAAGCTATATTGGAATTGAGATTGCAACGTTTAACGGGCATGGAGCGTGAGAAGATCAAAGAAGAATTTGAACATTTAATGCAAATTATAAAATCATTAAATGAATTATTGGGTAGCGAGCATTTACGTTTTGAACTTATCAAAACTGAATTATTAGAAGTGAAAGAAAAATTCGGTGATGCACGTAAAACAGAGATCCAATATTTAGCTGATGAAATGAAGTTGGAAGATTTAATTGAAGAAGAAGATGTAGTTATTACCATTTCACATTTAGGTTATATTAAAAGAACTGCTGTCTCTGAATACCGTCAACAAAAAAGAGGTGGACGCGGTGCGATGGGAACCAAAACAAGAGATGAGGATTTTGTAGAGCATTTATTTATAGCATCTACACATGATACCATGTTGTTCTTTACTGAAAAGGGTAGATGTTTCTGGTTGCGTGTATATGAAATTCCAGAAGGTGAAAAAACATCTAAGGGTAGAGCGGTGCAAAACTTAATACAAATACCACCAGACGACAAAGTAAAAGCTATTATTGAAGTGCGTAAATTGGATGATAAAGAATATGTTCAAAATCATTTCATTATTCTATGTACTAAGCGTGGTATTATTAAGAAAACATGTTTAGAAGATTTCAGTCGTCCAAGGGTAAGTGGTGTAAATGCCATTACAATTAATGAAGGTGATGAATTATTAGCAGCGCGTTTAACCGATGGTAATAACGAAGTCATGATGGCCGTGAAATCGGGTAGGGCAATTCGTTTCCCAGAAGAGAAAGTACGTCCAACAGGTAGAGGTGCGATTGGAGTTGCCGGTATTGAAGTAGACAATGAAAATGACGAAGTGGTAGGTTTAGTTTGTGTGCATAAAGACGATAAAGAGCGTACCATACTTGTAGTAAGCCAACAAGGTTTTGGAAAGAGAACCGCTATTGAAGAATATAGAATTACCAACCGTGGTGGTAAGGGCGTTAAAACCATTAACGTGACTGAGAAAACGGGTAGTCTAGTGGGTATCATGGATGTAAAAGAAAAAGAAGATTTAATTATTACATGTAAGTCGGGTGTGACTATTAGAACAAGAATCACTGACATTCGTGAAGCAGGTCGTGCCACTCAAGGGGTTACTTTAATCAGATTAGATGAGGGCGATGAAATCGCCGCTACTTCTAAAATTGAAGAACAAGATGAGTCTGCTGCAGATTTGGAAGAGGGTACAGAGCCAGCAGCGAGCGCTGATGGTGCTGTAAATGATGAAACCACTGATGCAACCGAGAATCCAGAAACACCAGTCGTCGAATAAAAACCAATCAACACAAATCCATAAACTAAATAGAATTTTAACTATAACTTTAGCAAGCAATAATTCATAATAAAAATAGATCTATGAAAAAATTAATGAGTGTTTTAACCATTTTGTTGGCAATGCATACAGTGCAGGCGCAAGATTTTGATAAAGTAAAAACAAATCTTATTTTAGGTAAAACCGACGACGCCAAAACCGATTACGACAAGGTGCTTGCAAAAAAAGCAAATTTAGTAGGTACAGCAGCAGCTTATTACTGGAAGTCAAAAATTTATAGCGCTTATAATAAGGATGCTGTAAAATATCCAAACGCATATAATGAAACAAAGACAGCATTAGATGCGTATATGAAGGCCGATCCTAGTTTACAATTAGCTAAAGACAATGGTCAAGAGGCTTTCTTTGATATTTATATTAAATGTTTCAAAGTTGGGGTAGATAGTTTTAATGTAAAAGCTTGGAAGGGTGCTGCTGAAAATTTTGAAAATGTGGTAAAATACAGCGATATCATATTTACACAAGGTTGGGCATCTTCTAAACAAAAATTTGATACAACTGCTTTAATTTATGCTGGGTATTCAAATCAAAATGCAGGTGATTTAGATAAAACTATTTTTTATTATAAAAGATTAGTTGACAATAAAGTGGCAACTCCAGAATTAGTAGAAGTATACAGATACTTATTGCTTCAATTTATTGATAAAAAAGACAAAGCACAATTTGATACTTATTATGCAATGTCAGCTGCAGCTTATCCTAATGAAAGCTGGGTAGAGTATAGTACAGACTATATCGACAAAAACTTAAGCATTGATGAGAAAGTGGAGATGTTTGATAAATTAGTAGCAGTTGGTTCTATTTCTGAACTAGAGTCTCAAATGTTTGGAGATATGTTTATGTCTGGAAAAAACGCAGAAGGTCTTAGTCAAGAAAAAACAGAGAAATATACAGCGAAAGCTGCAGAAGCATACAAAAAGGCTTTTACGATGAACAATAAGAATTTTGCTGCTGCATTTAACGCAGGCATTAGTTATTATAATGCATTCTCCGTTTTAGATGAGAAAGTATCTGTAAATCTTAAAGCGCTTCAAACAATTAACTCTACTAAGCCAGTAGCACCCAAGGATCCTAAAAAGAAGGCTGCTTTTGATGCATTTTATAAAGCCAAATTAGATTCTGTAAGAAAAATTAATACAAGCCTTGATGTCACAATAAAAGAAAATGTTGACGCAGCCATTGAGTGGATAGACAAAGCCTTCAACGTGATCAAAGACAAGGAGAAATTAGAAAAAACTGAAAAAAATGTAGCTTTAAGATCGGTTGATTTCTTAGCAACTTTATACGGCTATAAAAGAGACAAAGCTAGAGGCAAGGATCAAAAAGCCTTCGATGAATTCGATGCTAAATTTAATATCTACGATAATTTACACGACAAGTATCAGTAGGAAAGCAGTAGCATAAGTATTACATATTCAAGAACTACTTATAAAGGCATATAGTGACCCTCGAGCAATCGGGGGTTTACTTCTACTAGTCTATTTAACATAATGTTAATTATAAGCATAAATAATAGGTTTAAATGGGTCAATTAGCTGTAAATCAATGGAATTGCATATACCTAGCTATTCATAAGATAAGCGTAAGATATGCTCTAAATACAAGGGATGCTATAAGAGATGTAGTCTGTTTATAGCTAACCTAGAAGCAATAATCTTTCAATAAACTAGGAATAAATTCGGGGATTAATTCAGCATAAATTAGTATTTTGTATATCATTAATAATCTAACTCTAAATACAATGGCAAATAATGTAAGTCGTAGAAAGTTTGTACAAAATGCAGGATTATCCTCTATTGCTTTAGGACTTTCTCCTCAGTTTATAAAGGCTCAATCCAATGCTAAAATGGACAAAGTACGTATAGGAATTATAGGTACAGGTTACAGGGGTCAAAGCCATCTAGAGATGCTTTGCCAACGTAAAGACACCATTATTGTCTCTTTTGCCGATCCTGACCCTAGAATGTTAGCCGATGCTCAAAAGATACTTAAAGAAGCCGGCCGTCCTGCTGCTGTAGAGTTCAAAAATGGCAATGAAGACTATAAAAACCTTTTACAAAGACATGATATTGATGCAGTTATCATTGCTACACCCTGGGAATGGCATATTTCTCAGGCTTTAGAATCTATTAAAAATGGTATTATTCCAGGTGTAGAGGTTTGCGGAGCTATTAAGCTATCCGATTGCTGGGATATTGTGAATGCCAGTGAAAAAGCAGGTATTCCAGTGATGTGTTTAGAGAATGTATGTTACCGTAGAGATGTGATGGCGGTCTATAATATGGTAAGAAAAGGCCTGTTTGGTGAATTATTACACTTACAAGGTGGTTATGAGCACGATTTAAGGGGGGTTAAATTCAATAGCCCTAATTCCTCTGATAGTGCTTCTGGTGTTGAGTTTGGAGAAGGAAAAGGATTCAGTGAGGCTGCTTGGAGAACCAACCACTCCTTATATAGAAACGGAGAGTTGTATCCAACCCATGGTTTAGGTCCTATAGCCATGATGTCGGATATTAATAGAGGCAATGTATTAACTAGGTTATCATCGGTTGCGACCAAGGCAAGAGGTTTACATAAATATATAGTTGAGCACCCTAAAGGCGGTGATAATCACCCTAATGCGAAATTAAAATTTAAGTTAGGTGACATAGTTACCACTACCTTACAAGCAGCCAATGGAGAGACCATGTTACTTACCCATGACACCAATTCGCCTCGTCCTTATAATTTAGGGTTCAGGGTTCAAGGGGTTCAGGGTTTATGGCAGGATTTTAGTTCAGGACAATTCAATGCAGGACATATATATATAGAAGGCATTTCGCCCAAAGCGCACCAATGGGAAAACCCAGAGGCCTACTTAAAGCAGCATGATCATCCTTTATGGAAGAAATATGAGTCTGAAGCCGTGGGTGCTGGACATGGAGGTATGGACTTTTTTGTAGTCAATGCCTTTGTGGAGTGTATTAAAAGAAATGTTCCTTTCCAATTAGATGTATATGATTTAGCTACTTGGTATGCTGTAACCCCTCTTTCTGAAAAATCGATTGCTGAAAATGGACAGGTTCAATTAATACCAGACTTTACTAGAGGCAAATGGAAAAATAGAAAGAACGATTTTGCGATGAATGAAGATTATTAATTTTCAATATAGAGTATTAATAATCGACCCCCACTCTATTTAGCCTAGCTAGTTCAGTTTATTGTACTGCTCTAATAAACGAATTTGATTCAGCGTGCGCACTAAGTTCTGACCTTCATACTTGGCGCCATAATATATATCATTGTTTAAATGGTCGCTTAAAAAACGAAGGGCTTGCATGTATATCATAAATTGACCTGCATAAAAAAAATGGTCCTTTTCAAAATTGGATAACTCATCTTGCATTAAATGCAAATACCCTTTTTTTAGCGCCTTCCATTTAGCGGGGTCTACTACTACTCTATTTAAATCTTTTTCCTCTTCTGAAACGGCACATAAACAAGTGCGGCACATATCACCTACATCACTTATAAAATAACCTGCCATTACAGTATCTAAATCAATGACACAAATGGCTTTTTCTATACCTTCCTTTTTTTGAAATAGCACATTACTTATTTTGGTATCGTGATGCGTAACGCGTTTTTTTACTTCAGCATGCTCTATAAACTGAGTATATATCTCTACATATTTTTTATGAGAGGCTAAAAAACTAATAGCGTCTTGGGTGTCGGCAATTCTTTGGGCATTCCCTTTTATAATAGCCTCTGAAAATTGATGGTACCTTAAATTTAAGTTATGAAAATCGGGCAGGGTATCTTTTAATTGATTGACCTCAAAGTTTTTTAAAACATGGGTAAAGCCGGCAAATTGCATTGCAGCCTCTCCTACTTGATTTTCATTTTCTAAAACACTTAAAGCATAGCCCTCTATTTTATGAAAGGCTCGATAATAACTACCCTCATAGTTCACTAAGGTATTACCATTTAAAGTTGGGACTAAATGAGTGAATAAATAATTTGAATGATGCTTTTGTAAATAGTTGGAAATAGCATTGATATTATCATCAATGGCCGAAGGACTTTTGAAAATACGATGGTTAATGGATTGCAAAATAAAATTGCCTTTACTTGTTTGAACAGAATAAGTACTATTGATTAAACCCTGCTGTATGGGTTCATAACTAGTTACCTGCCAACCATATAATGTAAAGACTGCTTGCATAAAATATAATACTTAAAAGTACTAAAAATATGTTCATTGTTCGTATCTTGAAATCTATAAAATGAAAGAACTATGAGCATGGATCGCAGAAAATTTTTGAACCTAGGTGGTTTAGGTATTTCAAGTTTTACCATAACTGGCTTTATACCTAAAAGTATTCAAACATTGAATGGGAAAGAACCAATGAATGGACAATCAACTACACTTAGAAATATAAATCCTGTGGTGGTAGCCACTTGGGATGCAGGCTTGGCCGCTAACCTAGCAGCTTGGAAAATAATTGGTGCAGGTGGAAAAGCTTTAGATGCCGTAGAAAATGGTGTGAAAGTAACTGAGGATGAAATTAATTGTTGTGTAGGTTTAAGTGGCAACCCCGATAGAGATGGTCATGTGACTTTAGATGCCTCTATTATGGATCATGAATTTAATTGTGGATCTGTTGCCTTTTTAGAGCGTATTAAACATCCGATATCGGTAGCTAGAAGAGTAATGGAAAAAACACCCCATGTAATGCTGGTGGGTGTAGGTGCTCAACAATTTGCATTATCTGAAGGTTTTACTTTAGAGCAAGATACCTTATCAAAAGATGCAAAATCATCTTATGAAAATTGGTTAAAAAAATCGGAGTACAAACCAGTTATTAATATTGAAAGAAAACAAGCAACCAGTCAATTAGATCCTTCTTTAATGGCGCCACATAAACTTAGTAATGGAGAGTGGAACCATGATACCATTGGAATGATTGCCTTAGATAGTTTTGGAAACTTATCTGGAAGTTGTACTACCAGTGGTGCGGGTTTTAAAATGAGAGGTCGTTTAGGCGACTCTCCTATTATTGGTGCAGGTTTATATGTAGACAATGAAGTGGGTGCTGTGGTAGCCACTGGTCAAGGGGAAGATGTGATTCGTGTGGCTGGTGCTAGTGCGGTGGTGGAGCAAATGAGACAGGGTAAGTCGCCTGCGGAAGCTTGTAAATTCGTGGTAGAAAGAATAAGAAGAATTAAAAAAGAAAAAGCAAAGGATATTCAAGTTTGTTTTATTGCACTCAATACAAAAGGCGAAGCAGGAGCTTACGCATTACATAAAGGTTTTAACTATGCTGTGCATACAAAAGATGGAAATAAATTATTTGAATCTTCTTCATTAGATTAATTATGTCTACAAAACTTGAGATAGCTGTCTTTTCAGTAGAGGCTGCAGTAACTGCTTTAAAAGCTGGTGCGCATAGAATTGAATTTTGTGAAAACCCTCAAGAAGGCGGCACTACCCCTTCTTATGGAAGTTTAAAAACGCTAAGGTCATATACAACTCAACCAGTATTTCCTATTATACGTCCTAGAGGAGGTGATTTTTTATATTCAAGATCGGAGTTTGAAGTAATGAAGGCCGATTTACTAATTGTAAAAGAACTAGGCTATTTAGGAGCCGTTATAGGATTATTGAATGCAGATGGAAGCATTGATACTAAAAGAACCAAAGAACTTGTAGATATAGCGGGGCCTTCAATGCAAATAAGTTTTCACAGGGCTTTTGATAGATGTAATGACCCTTTCAAAGCATTAGAAGAAATTATTGCAACAGGTTGTAAACGCATTTTGACCAGTGGTCAAGTACCTAATGCAGCAGATGCAATGCCCCTATTAAAAAAATTAGTAGAACAAGCCGGTGACAGCATTATTATAATGCCAGGTTCTGGTGTGCGTTCTAATAATATCAAAGAAATTATTCAAGCAACTGGTGCTAAAGAAATGCATAGTAGTGCTAGAAAAATGCAAGCAAGTCAAATGCTTTATGCTAAAGATTCTATGAAGGAAGATTTACAAGCTACAGGTGTAGATACAGAAGAAATTAAAAAAATGCTAGCACAATTATAAGCGATCTGCTCTTTGCAATTGTTTTCTATAAATTTTATTAGTAATTATACAAGTAAAATTTTTACTAATACAACATACGCGCTCTAATAGTATGTTTCACTTCTTTTAATAGTGCAATGGCAGTTTTAGATAATTTAGAATCGACATCTAATACTACATAGCCAATTTCATCATTGGTTTTTAAATATTGCCCCACAATATTTATTTTATTTTTAGACATCACTGTATTTATAGCACTTAAGACACCTGGCACATTATTATGAATATGTAAAATACGATGCGCATTTTCAACTGGCGGCAAACTAATGGAAGGAATAGTATGTGAACCATAAGAAACCCCACGTTCTAAATATTGATATAATTTAATACTTACATCTTCTCCAATATTTTCTTGTGCTTCTTCCGTAGAGCCACCAATATGTGGTGTCAGCATCACATTGGCTAAGCCTTGTAGCGGAGTAGTGAAAACATCGCCGTTCTTTTCAGGCTCAATAGGAAATACATCAATGGCAGCCCCTGCTATTTTTTTATCAACTATAGCCTTGCTTAAAGCATTAAGGTCTACTACTTCGCCACGCGCATAATTTATTAAAATAGATCCTTGTTTGAATTGACTTATAACCGACTTGCTAATTAAATTTTTTGTTTGACTAGTTTCAGGAACATGTAAAGAAATAATATCTGAACTACTTACAATATCTTTTATAGATTTTGCAGGCTTCGCGTTTCCTAAAGGCAGTTTAGTTTCAATATCATAAAATTGAATTTTCATACCCATGGCTTCTGCCATGATACTTAACTGCGTACCAATATTTCCATAACCAATAATGCCTAAAGTTTTTCCTCTTAGTTCAAAACTTCCTTTGGCTTCTTTATTCCAAATACCTTTATGGGCAGCAGTATTTTTATCTATAATTTTACGAATAAGCATAATAGATGCACCAATCACTAATTCAGCCACAGATCTTGTATTACTATAAGGTGCATTAAAAACAGCTACCCCTTTTTGCTTACAAGCTTTTAAATCTACTTGGTTAATGCCAATGCAAAAACAGCCAATGGCTTGTAATTTCTTTGCGCTATCTATTACTTTTTTAGAAATAAATGTTTTTGAACGAATGCCTAAAATGTGCACGTCCTTAATAATCTTGATTAATTCCTCCTCACTCAAAGCCCCTGATACCTTTTTAACATCGGTATATCCCATGTCTTTAAAATACTGAACCGCCTTATCACTAATGTTTTCTAGGAATAAGACCTTTATTTTATCCTTAGGATAGCTGGTGGCATCAAAATTACTCATGGCACAAAGTTAAAAAAAATTAACTGTTTGCTATTCATTAACAATAAATTATGTGTTTCTAGCGTTATTTTTGTAGCTATTATGGAAATAGCTATCTTTTAAAACTAACAGATGTTCATTCGAATCACCCTTTTACTTGGTTTTTTCTTTTTAAGTATTGCCTGTGGCACGGGTCAAGGCCCTCGTTTTTTAGATATTACAAATAATTCCATTCTTAGTAATGATGAAAAAGAGCGTTTAATAGCTGAAGTGAAAGCTAAATATGAAACCATTTTGGGCAATAAAGGTTTTAGCGGTCAAATTCTAATTGCCAAAAACGGTGAAGTCATTTTTGAAGATTATAAAGGCTTCTCTAATTTTTCCGATAAAACAGCCATTCTACCTGAAACACCCATTCATTTAGCCTCCATCTCTAAAACATTTACAGGAATGGCGGCATTGAAATTATGGGAAGAAGATAAATTGGATTTGAAAGCCCCTGTTACAAAATACATTTCGAACTTTCCTTATACTAGTGTTACTATTGAACAATTACTATCTCATAGAAGTGGTCTACCCGATTATACTTATTTTATGGAACCCAATAAGTATAAGACCGTCAAAGTAAAAAATAAAAGAGGCCGTTGGGTAAAGAAATTAAAATTAATTAAGGCTGAAACCCCTTTCAGACAAGGTTTGTATAATAATCAAGATGTACTTGACTATATGGTTGCAAAGCGCCCAGCACCAGCGGCTATGCCCAATAGAGTATTTAAATATTGCAATACCAACTTTGTTATGTTGGCGCTCATTATTGAAAAAATTACTGGACAAGACTTCCCTACTTATATGGCTGAAACTATTTTTAAGCCTTTGAAAATGGAAAACACTTATGTGTT
>Ga0315899_10006153_pt1 | contig 12916 bp, 12 predicted proteins | sample LakEriMetagenome_2_FD_203518 | JGI IMG/M metagenome (GOLD analysis project Ga0315899, IMG submission 203518) | Freshwater fungal communities from buoy surface, Lake Erie, Ohio, United States - Buoy 4 MA112 | ecosystem: Environmental > Aquatic > Freshwater > Lake | place: USA: Lake Erie, Ohio...
GTGGATACGGCTACATGCGCGAGTATCCGATCGCTCGGGCCTACGCCGACGCTCGGATCACGACCATTTACGGCGGCACCACCGAGGTCATGAAGAGCATCATCGCCAAGGACATGGGTCTCTGACATGGTCGTCGCCCTCGATCCCCATCTGTATCGGGACCCCGATTGGTATCGACGCGAACGTTTTTCCGTCTGGTCCGATCAATGGTTGATGTTCTGCGCCGAATCCGAGGTCGCCACCGACGGGTCGTACGTCGCCGCCGAGATCGCGGATTTTCCGGTGGTCGTCGCCCGTCGTCCCGGTGGAGAACTGGTGGGGTTCCTCAACGTGTGTCCCCACCGGGCCGGCCCGATTCTTTGGCCCGGGGAAGGTACCACCGGGAACCTGGTGTGTCGATATCACGGTTGGGCTTTCAACTGGAACGGCGAGCTCGTTTCGGCACGGGATTTCGGAGACGCCGCCGACCTGTGCCCCGAGCAGCGGGCCCTGACAACCATCGACGTTTCCGTCTGGTGCGGGATGGTGTTCATCCGGATCCGCCAACACTCCACGCCCCTGATCGAGGACCTCGGGGGTCTGGTGGAGGTCGTTGACAGGTTCCCCGTCTCCGAATTCGGTTTCGTGCGCCGAATGACCCGCACGTTGGAGTGCAATTGGAAGACCTACGTCGACAATTATCTCGAGGGCTATCACGTCCAACTCATCCACCCGTCGCTGACGCGCGCACTCGACATGCGGACCTATCGCGTCGAAGTTCCCGAGGACGGCTACTGCCACCACACCTGCGACACCACCGAGGGCTCTCCATCCGGCGGCGCTTGGCTCTTCCGCTATCCGAATCTGGCCTTGAACATCTACGCCGACGGTATGAACGTCGAGCGGATCATCCCCGTCGGTGAGACTCGCACTCACGTTGTCTACGACTACTATTCCGCTTCGAGCGCGGAGTCGGACATCGAGTCCATGCTGACGATGTCGAACGTGGTCCTCGACGAGGACCAGGCCATGTGCGAACAGGTTCAACGCTCGCTTGACTCCGGCGCATACGTGGGTGGCCCGCTCAGCCCGAAGCACGAGATCGCGGTGGCGTGGTTCCAGGAACGTCTGCTGCGGGAAGCGACCTCAGCTTCCTGATCGAATCTCCATCAGATCCGATGTCGTCCACGTGGTGGCGGAACCGTCGTCCATGATGCTGCGCAACACGAGGTGGGTCACCTCCGCACTGGGAGAGATGGCGACACTTTTGGTTTCGAACACCTGCCGATACACGAGGAACAACTTGTCGCCGGTGGGTGTTGCACGCCGAACACAGTCCTCGGTGTAGTTCGCGATCAATACCGCTCTGCCGGTGAATGATCCCAACTCTTCATCGTCGGACCATGTCGAAGCGGACAGTAACTCCGAAGCTCGTTGTGAGCTCGTCGCTCCAAGTACGACGACGTCGACGGGCAACGAGTAACCACCTCCCCCGGACCCGGTGCTCGAATAGAGGCCCCCGAGACATTCCGCCTGCATCTGTTCGGTCACCGGGCTGGCTCCGTCGCGGTACGCGAACTCCGCCCGGTCGTACAGCTGAAACTCGATGGCGGGCGACGACTCTCCATTGGAGGGCAGGAGCCGGGCCGCCAGCGAGAAGTTGACGTTCCCCGCGAAGATCGTCGCGTCCGGGGAGTACGCCAGCACCTCGGACGAACCCACGACGTCACGATCGGGTCGGGTCGTTTCGACCAACGTCGGGGCGACCGTGGACTCCTGGCTCGCACCCTCTTCCGCCGAGGGGGAACCAACGGCGCGCCCCAACAGGAAGGCGAGCACGATCAACAGAAGTGCCAACGGTGGAATCCACTGTCGTCGCGCGACACGGGGGTTCCCGACAACGGGACCAGTGGCGGTGTCCCCGAGCTCCTGACGCAACTTGGCGGCCTCGGCCCTGAACGACGCTGCGTCCGCATGACGACCGGATTCGTCCAGTCGGGCCGCACGAGCTTCGAGGCTCGCCGCCCGTCGTCGGGCTCGGAACCGTGACGAGCCGATGACATCGAGCGGTTGGTCCGTGACGTCGACGTACAACTCCCCGAGGTGACCATCGTGGGGCACGATGGTCGTCGCGATGGTGCCGACGGATCCGTCGCTGGAAGACGGTGCCAATGCGATCAGATCACCGGATTCACCCCGGGCGACTCTCACCCAGAGGCGCGTTCCACGCCCGGGCTTCGTGTCGAATTCGATCTTGAATTCGGACGTCCCCGGGCTCCACGCGATCCGCGCCCGTCGAGGATCGTTCAACTCATCGGCGCCACTCACGTCGGGAAGTTCGACGACGCCACCCCGAACGTCGCGATTTTCGTCGGGAACGGGGATCTCACGGGGCACGCCGTCCGCCAACAGATGATCCAAGCGTTGTTCGGCGTCCTTGGAGACAGGTTGCTGAAGCTCGGGCGCTCCAGAGACATCGTCCGCACGCACCAAGGACCCACCGATGTGGCCGTCGGCAATATGCGACTCGAGGGGAACGTCCAACTCGAGGGAAAGGTCGGACGCGGGTGGCTCCGATGCCTTGGCCAGGACGCGCGCCCACTCACCTCCGAGGAGCGCGCGTCCGGTCTGGTCAGAAGCGGGCGACAGCGTCGCGACCTCGATCTCACCGCGGTCATTCGTCCACAGAACCGCGCCATCCGCTGTTTCCGTCATGGTCGTTCCACCAACGGAATGTGATCGCAGCTCCAAAACGAAACGATCGGTAACCGGAGAATAGGTGATCAGGACCCTCATCCCCGTCCCTCCATGGTTTCGATCGCCTCTTTCAACAGCGCGATCACGCAACGCCCGCAACGCGACTTTCTCTGCCGGGACGCCTCACCACGATCCGTCGGGAACGTCGGGTCGACCGCCGACAACGAATCGTACAAGAGTTCCGAGAGTGATCCCGTGTCACCGAGGATCTGCGCGTTGATCAACCACATGGCCGCGGCGAGCACGACCTCGTTCGGACAACCGCCGCAGGATGCCCCCTCCCGAGCGAGAACCACGACAACGCGACGCAACTCCTCCAACGAGATGCGGCTCTCCGCGTTCGGCAGAAAACCTGGACCGTCGACGATGTCCATCTCGTCGACGAACGGTTCGACCGCCAACGTGCGTCGACGGGCCGACCGACTCAGGTCGATCGCGGTGTTCTCGCACGCACGCGCCGCGTACCGCGCCGCCGACTCGTCCGTCGACATGTCGTCGAAAGGGTTTTCTCGACGATCCAAAGAGCGACGTACACGAATCCATGTCGCCGACAGAACGTCTCCGGCCATGTCCGGCGGTAAGCCAAAGCGCTGGCAACAACGTGCGCACCATTCCCGTGCCTCGCCACCCGTCAACCAGGACATGACGGAGACGTCCTGCTCCAGCAGGGTCCAACTCACGAGGGGAATCCCGCCGTCACGAACCTGAACACCCCGCCACCATGGGTTCTGTCTACTACACGTGTCGGCTGAGGCCGCAGATTGTCGTCGGGTCCTGCGACGTGTCACGCGAGGTGTGAGCCACACCGTTGGTCGCCGCGCGTGAACGATGCCAGAATGACCAAGTGAGTATCGCCCAAGGACCAAGCCAGAATCTCGTGTGTCTCGATCTCGAGGGCGTCCTCGTGCCCGAGATCTGGGTGGCGGTCGCCGAACGCACCGGCTTGACCGAGCTCCGTCGGACGACCCGAGACGAGCCGGACTACGACAAGTTGATGCGTTATCGCATTGACATCCTGGACCGCGAAGGCCTCACGATGTCGTTGATCGAGGACGTCATCGACGGACTCGATCCTCTTCCTGGTGCCGTCGAGTTCGTGGCCGCCTTACGCGCCCGGACCCAGTTGGTGATTCTCTCGGACACCTTCGAGCAGTTCGCCCGACCATTGATGCGCAAGTTGGGTCTCCCGACCATCTTCTGCCACCGGCTGATCGTGTCGGATGATCGAATCATCGATTTCGAGCTTCGTCAGGCCAATCAAAAGCAAAAGGCCGTCGAGGCGTTCCGGTCATTGAATCTTCGGGTGGTGGCGGCGGGAGACTCGTACAATGACACCACGATGCTGGGAGCCGCTCACGCCGGATTCCTGTTCCATGCTCCGGACAACGTCATCGCCGAGTTCCCGCAATTCCCGGCCTTGAACACCTACGAGGATCTCTTCGATTCCCTGATGGGTTCATTGGGTTCCAACTGACGATCACCCAACCAAAATGCGACAATTTGTCGCTTTGTGTACATGGCGCGTGTACACAAAGCGACAAATTGTCGCAAAGTGGTAGAGGGGCTGAGAAAAGGAACGGACCGGCTTTGAGCCGGTCCGGTGTGATGTGATGTCAGATGTGGTGTCGAAGGGGGGACTTGAACCCCCACGATCTTACGATCACTAGCCCCTCAAGCTAGCGCGTCTGCCTATTCCGCCACTTCGACGTGGGACACCAAAGATACCGTGGGAATCCGATCAGCGAACCAGCAAGAAGCCGAGGCTGAGGATCGAGACCACCCACACGAGTGCGATGACGAACGTGATGCGGTTGAGGTTCCGCTCGGCGGCCGCCGAACCGATTCCGGCTCCGCTTCCACCACCGAACATGTCGGACAACCCACCGCCCTTACCGCTGTGCATCAGGATGCCAGCGACCATTCCGATGGTCGAAACGACATTGACCACCACCATGAAGTACATCACCAGGTCACGCACGATTCACGATCCTAACGGCGTCAGCCGGGGAAATGGCAGGCCACGAGGTGCTCGGACCCGCCCGATCCGGGGTGAATACGGAGTTGCGGCTCTTCGGTGGCACAGCGGGCCTCGGCTTTGGGGCAACGGGTCCGGAATCGACATCCGGAGGGAGGGTTCACGGGGCTCGGAACGTCCCCGGACAGGACGATTCGTTTGCCGCGTCCGGACGAACGTGGATCGGCCACCGGAACGGCGGACAGCAGTGCCCTGGTATAGGGATGCGCGGTGCCCCCGTAGACCGACCCCGGATCGCCGATCTCGACGATCTTGCCCAAATACATCACCGCCACCCGATCGGCGATGTGACGGACCACCGACAGGTCGTGGGCGATGAACACGTACGACAATCCCATCGACGTCTGCAGATCCTCCATCAGGTTGAGGATCTGCGCCTGGATCGACACGTCGAGGGCGGACACCGGCTCGTCGGCGATGATCACCTTGGGTTGGAGTGCCAACGCGCGGGCGATGCCGGCACGTTGTCGCTGGCCTCCCGAGAACTCGTGGGGGAAACGGTTGTAGTGCTCCGGATTCAGACCGACCAACCGCATCAGTTCTCGCACTCGCTCCTTCTCGGCCGAGCGCGACAGGGTCTTTTGGATACGAATGGGAGTGCCGATGCTCTGACCGATGCTGTGCCGCGGGTTCAGACACGCGTACGGGTCTTGAAACACCACCTGAATGTCGCGACGAAGGGCCAGCAATTCTCGTGACGATGCCGCCGTCACATCCGTTCCATCGAGAAGGACCGATCCCGAGGTCGGTTCGATGAGGCGAGCCAGCAATCGGCCCAAGGTCGACTTGCCGCAGCCCGATTCGCCGACCACGGCCAACGTCGTGCCTCGCACCAGGCCGAACGACACGTCGTCGACGGCCTGAACCATGGCGGTCGGACGCTGGAGCATCTTGGACGCTCCGGTCGGGAAATACTTACGCAGGGAGCACGCCTCGAGAACCACCTCAGCGGTCATGGGCACCTCCCAGCAAATCGAGCAACCGCTCGTCCGGCAGGTGGCAAGCGGACGAGCCCGAACCCACCGCCCGGAGTTCGGGCTCCTCCGTGGAGCACCGCGACCCGAGGGACGAGGCGAAGGAGCACCTCGGATGGAACGGGCAACCCGACGGAAGTTTGATCAAGGAAGGGGGAATTCCGGGAATGGACTCCAACCGCTCGTGACGACCCGTGTCGAGGCTCTTCACCGATTTCAACAGACCACGCGTGTACGGATGCGTGGGGGTGGCGAACGCGTCGACGACCGACGCCGATTCGACCACTCGACCCGCATACATCACCATGACGCGCTCGGTGATCTCGGCGACGACACCGAGATCGTGGGTGATCAACACGACCGCCGAGCCGTGTTCCTGCTGCATCGTGGCGATCAACTCGAGAATCTGCGCCTGTACGGTCACGTCGAGAGCGGTGGTGGGCTCGTCGGCGATCAGGATCTTGGGACTGTTCACGAGTGCGATGGCGATCACGATTCTCTGACGCATTCCCCCGGAGAACTCGTGAGGGTACTGATCGACGCGCTTGGTCGGTTCGGGGATTCCCACCTTGCGCAACGAGTCGAGGGCAATCTCCCGACGATCCTTCTTGGACGTGCCGGGATGATGGACCTCGTACGCCTCCGCGATCTGTCGTCCGACCGTGTAGAACGGATTCAACGCGGTCAGGGGATCCTGGAAGATCATCGCCACGTCCCGACCGCGCACGGCGCGCACCTCGTCCTCGCTCATGGCGAGAACGTCGCGGCCCTCCAGAAGGATCCGTCCGCTGGTACGGACGTCAGCACCGAAGTTGAGGCGCAGAAGCGAGTTGGCGGTGACGGACTTGCCCGAACCGCTCTCACCGACGATGGCTACGGTCTCCCCCGCCGCCACGTCGAACGAGACACCCTTCACCGCGTGCACGTCGCCATCGGCGGTTCCGAACGTGACGCGTAAGTCCTGCACCGACAACAGGGTCATTTGGCCCTCACCCGGGGATCGAGATAGCCGTACAGGATGTCGACCACGGTGTTGGCCACCACGATGAAGACCGCCGCCACCATGGTGGTCGCCACGAGGATGGGAAGGTCCGAGTTCACCACCGCGGCGAGGGTGAGCTTCCCGAGACCCGGAAGGTTGAAGATGCTCTCGGTCACCAATGCACCGCCGAGGAGGAACGCGAAATCGAGGCCGGCGATGGTCACGATCGGCACCAAGGCCGCACGCATCACGTAGGTGACGATCAGTCGTCGGCGTGGCAGACCCTTGGCGATGCCGAGCCGAACGAACTCCTCGTTCATCACCTCGAGGATTCCGTTGCGCGTCATTCGCACGTAGGTGGCCGCCGAGATGATGGCCAACACGAACCACGGCAACAACAACGCCATGAACCACTCGAAGGGGTTCTCCGTGAACCCCACGTATCGAGGGAACGGGAGTATCCCGGTCCAGATGACGAACACCATGATGAAGATGAGGCCGAGAAAGAACGTGGGCAGGCTGACACCGAGAACGCTGAAGGCGGTGGCGACGCGGTCCTGCCACTTACCGCGCTTGAGTGCCGCCAAGGTGCCGAGACCGACGCCGATGCCCATCCAGAGAACGAAGGCTCCCAACGCGATGGAAGCGGTCACCGGAAGAGTGGACGCGATCAACGTCGTGACGCACTCGTGCCGGTCGTAGGAATAGCCGAGGGAAGGCGCCGGGCAGTGAATCGACGAGCCTTCCTCGCCGTACGTGCGACCGGCGAAGATCCCTTTCATGTACGAGCCGTATTGCTCGATCAACGGCCGGTCGTAACCGAGACGTTCCCGATTGGACTCGATCACCTCGGGTCGGCAGTTCTTGCCGCAGGTGAGAGCGGCCGGATCGGAGGGAAGGGCGGAAAAAATGACGAATGTGAACGCGCTGACGATCAACAGCAGAACGACCGCGAAGATCGATCGACGAAGAACGAAGAACATCATGTCAGCACGCTCGGGACACGATGGTGGGTGGCCGCCGTCGGCGGCCACCCACCCCACATCTCATCGCTCGATGTCAGCCAGCAAGGCCGAGGTCACCGAGGTTGTACCAACCGAACGGGAGCCACTGGTAGGCGCCGCGCACGTTCGAGCCGACGATGTTCTGCGCCTTGGTCGCCGAGCCGGGGATCGACCACACCTGATCGATCGCGTACTGGTTCAGTTCCTTCCACAGCTTGGCCTGCGCCGCACGGTCGGTCTCCAGCTTGGCTTCTTCCACCTTGGCCTGGAACTCGGCGAACGCCGGATCCTCCTCGTTGTTGTGGTAGTTGAAACCGCCACCCTTTCCGAAGAGTTCGGGCAACACGGTCGAGGCGTTGGCCCAGTCCGCGGCCCAACCGGAGCGCATCAGATCACCCTGATCGCCGTTGATGGTGGCGTAGTACTTCGACGACTCGATCGGGTTGTCGACAATCTTGATGCCGGCGGCACCGAGCGTGTCGATCCAGATCGCCATGTACTTCTTCCAGGTGTCGGTGTCGGGATGGTCGAAACGCAGGCCGTCCTCGGTGGCCTTGGCGTACACCTCGGGGCACTTCTCCTTCGCTTCGTTCATCTTGGCGATGGCGGCCTCTGTGTTGGGGGTGCCATCGACGTTCGTGCCGTCGAGCAACTTCGCCGGCGCATAGTCGGTCGTCAACAACGGTGCGACGAAGCTTTGGGCGAACTCACCGGTGAAGGGTCCGCCCGCCGCGGTGCGCAGTGCCTCGCGGTCGATGGCCAACCAGATCGCCTGACGGACCTCGAGACACGAGATCGTCTTCACGTTGAGCATCGTGTAGGTCACGAAACCGTCGAAGCCGTCGGTGCGACGGTCCTTCAGGGTGTCGTCTCCGAACACCGTCTGCAGGTTCTCGGGCAGGATGCCTCCGTACACGATGGCGTTCTTGTCGTCACCCGAGTCGGCGAGCATGCGCTCGTCGATGACCGTCTCGTCGAGGCCGAACTGCCACACGATCTTGTCCACCTTGGGGCTGCGAACCTCGTCGGAATCGTCGTTCCAGTTCTCGTTGCGAACCATGACGAGTTCCTTGCCCTCTTCGTAGCTCTCGATCCTGAAGGGTCCGTTGGAGAAGGGCATCAGTGCGTACTGGTCGGCGGTGTCCTGGGCCTCGGGAACCGGGGCGAACGCCAACAAACTGACGGTGAAGTTGAAGTCGGCGACCGGAACCTTCAGATTGAAGGTGATCGTCTTGCCATCGCAGCTGACCGCCTCGTCGAAGAGAGACTGCTCTTCCTCGGTGGCCAACCACGGACCGGGGTAGGCGCTGCCGGTGTCGTAGTCACCCGCGGGAATGTCGAGGTAGCTCACGGCGTACTGCGGACCGTCGAACGCGGTGACTTCGGACCCGAAGGTGCGCGACACACCGTACGCGACGTCGGCGCAGGTCACTTCCGATCCGTCTTCCCACGTGACGCCATCACGAAGGGTGAACGACCAGGTGGTGAGGTCATCGGATGCGGTGCCGAGGTCGGTGGCCATGTCGGCCACCAACGAGGTGCCGTCCTTGCCGGCCACCGGCTTGTACGAGGTCAGTGTTCGCGTGAACGTGGAACCCCAGGCGCCGAGTTCGGCCCCGGTGTACACGCGCTGTGGGTCGAGGGTGGACGCACCCTCTGCGTTCGTGAGCACGTACAACGTGCCACCGTCCTTCACGCCGTCCAAGGTGGCCGACAGACCACCGGACTCTTCGCCGCTTTGTACTCCGTCGCCGGAGCCTCCGCAGGCACCCGCCACGAGGCCCACCAGAGCCACGACGGCGAGGACTTTGCTTCGCATCTTCATTTTCCCTCCCCTTTCACCGACGGACGTCGGTCGCTGGTGATTTGTACGCTACAACAATTCTCGACCCACTCGCGCCGAGACATCGAATCACAGCTGTTGGCGGTCGCTTCGAGGGTCGAACGCATCGCGTAGGCCGTCCCCCAAGAGGTTGAAGGCCAGCACCAGCACCATCAGGGTGACGCCGGGGATGAACAAATACGTGGGTGCGGCCCGGTAATAGCGCACGGAGTCTCCGAGCATGATCCCCCACGACGCCGCCGGCGCCAGGAGTCCGACACCGAGGAACGACAGGGTGGCTTCCAGGGCCACATAGCCCGGCAGGCTCAACGAAACGAACACGATGATCTGGGGCCAGAGGTTCGGGAGTAACTGCTTGAACACCAGATGACCCGTGCCCGCGCCGAAGGACCGGGCGGCCTCCACAAACTCGCGTTCCCGCAACGACAGCACCTGACCGCGCACCAAACGCGCCATGTACACCCATCCGAACAAGGTGAGCACGGTCATGATGTAGGTGAGGCGCGCCGTGTTGCCCGCCGGCACCCCCCAGGACTCCAGACGTTGGGTCATCGGATTGGCCAGAGCGATGATCAACAACAGCGACGGAAACGCCAACGTCACGTCACCGAGACGGCTGATCAGCGCGTCGACCAACCCACGCCGCAGGCCGGCCACGATCCCGAGCGTGACCCCGACGACGGTGGTGAGGATCGTGCCGATCGCGCCCACGAGCAACGAGATGCGGGCTCCGTACATGAGACGACCGAGGATGTCGCGACCGGTCCCGGGCTCCACGCCGAAGGGGTGATCCCACGAGATACCGCCCATCGGTCCGGCCGGGAGACCGAAATCGTTGATGGCCTCACGGTCGAGTGCGTACGGATCGATGTTGAAAATGCTCACGAGAACAGGAGCAAAAGCCGCCACGAAAACGTAGAACACCACCACCCAGAAAGCGATCACGGCACCACGATTCCCGCGCACTCGCGCCAGACCCAGCCGGAACGGGGACAACCCCTCGGACACCGCCGCATCGGACGGGACGACCTCTCTCAACATGTCGCTCCCCGAGCCACCCATCGGGCAAAGCATATGTCGGCCGACAACACCGCCGACACGGGAATCAGGCGGACGGGAACTGGACGATCCGGGCGAACTCGTCGGCGTCGAGACTCGCGCCGCCCACCAAGGCCCCGTCGATGTCGGGTTGGGCCATCAATTCGGCCACATTGCCGGCCTTCACGGAGCCTCCGTACTGAATCCGCACCGCGTTGGAGGCATCGGCTCCCCACGTCGTCGACACACAGCCACGAATGTGGGCGCACACCTCTTGGGCGTCGGCGGCGGTCGCGGTGAGACCCGTTCCGATGGCCCAAATCGGTTCGTACGCGATCACCAGATCCCCGAACTGCGTGTCGAGACGACCCTCGAGAGACCCCGCCAACTGAGTGCCCACGATCTCGAGGGTCAGACCGGCCTCGCGCTGTTCCCGTGTTTCGCCCACGCACACGATAGGGGTCATCTTGTGCTTGACGACGGTGGCCACCTTCGCCGCCACGAACTGGTCGCTCTCACCGAAGATCTGTCGGCGCTCGCTGTGACCGCAGATCACGTACCGGACGTTCAATTTGGCCAGGAACGCCGGTGACACCTCACCGGTGAACGCACCGGAATCGTCGGAGTGACAATTCTGCGCCCCGAGAAAGAACGGAAGCCGATCGCTCTCGATGGAGGTCTGCACGGTTCGGATGTCGGTGAACGGCGGATGCAGGGAAACGTCGACTCGTTCGACGTCGTCCTTGGTGATGAGATAACTCAACTTCTGCACCAACTGAATCGCGTCGTAGTGATTCAAGTTCATCTTCCAGTTGCCACTGATCAGTGGGCGACGACTAGACGCGGGCATTGGGGGCCTCTCTCAGCGCTTTCAGGCCCGGGAGATCCCCGAGCTCCAACAACTCCAACGACGCTCCGCCACCGGTGGACACGTGGTCGACCTCGTCATCGAGACCGAACTGAGCCAGCGCGGCCGCCGAGTCTCCGCCACCGACCACGGTGAAAGCCTTCGTGTCGGCCATGGCCTGGGCCACCGTTCGGGTGCCCTTGGCGAAACGTTCGTCCTCGAACATGCCCATCGGCCCATTCCAGAAAACGGTTCGGGCCTCCATGATGATGTCGCTGAACGCGGCCGCCGATCCGGGGCCGATGTCGAACCCCTTGGCCCCGGCGGGAAGGCGTCGACCGTAGGTCGCGTAGTTTCCGTCGGCGTCCAGACCGACGATGTCCTCGGGAAGATGAATGTCCTTACCCTTGGCCAGAAGTCGACGACAGGTGTCCACCTGATCGGGCTCGAACAACGAGTCACCGATGGAACAACCCTGGGCCGCCAAGAACGTGAAGCACATCGCTCCACCGATCACGAGCGCGTCCACCGTCTCGAGCAGGGCCTCGACGACGCCCAACTTGTCGGAGATCTTCGATCCTCCCAGCACCGCGACGAAGGGGTGACGAGGGTTCTTGCGAAGATTCGACAACACGTCGACCTCGCGTTCCAAGAGTCGACCCATGGCCGATGGCAAGGTTCGCGGAGGGCCCACGATCGAGGCGTGAGCTCGATGGGCTGCCCCGAACGCATCGTCGACGTAAATGTCGACACCCTGGATCAATCGGGCCACGAACGCGGGATCGTTTCCTTCCTCGCCGGCGTCGAAGCGCAGGTTCTCCAGAAGATCGACACCGGGGGCGAGTGACGCCAACAGTTCGCGAACGGGAGCCATGGAGTACTTCTCCTCCGGCTTGCCCTTGGGACGACCCAGGTGACTGGCGCACACGACGGTGGCTCCCCTCTCGGTGAGCCACTGGATGGTGGGAAGTGCTGCCCGCACCCGGAACTCGTCCGTGATCCGTCGGGATCCGTCCGAGGAGGTCTCCATCGGAACGTTGAAGTCCGTGCGAACGAGCACCTTCTTGCCGGCGACGTCGCCCAGATCCTCGAGCGTGGGAATACCGTCGATCATCTGTTCAGCGACGCTTGGCGGGAACCTTGGACCCGGCGAACAAGGTGGTGTCGACGAGACGGTTGCTGTAACCCCACTCGTTGTCGTACCACGCCAGAACCTTGACCATCTTGCCCATGCTCGCGGTGAGACCCGCGTCGAAGATGCTGCTGTGCGGGTCGCCCACGATGTCGCTGGACACGATGGGGTCCTCGGTGTAGGCGAGGATTCCCTTCAACGGTCCCGCGGCCGCCTTCTTGAACGCGGCATTGATCTGCTCGACGCTGGCATCCTTCTTCAGGTTCGCGGTGAAGTCGACGATGGAGCCCGTCGGGATGGGAACGCGCAACGACGTACCGTCGAG